>JAANMW010000498.1_pt1 | contig 46164 bp, 41 predicted proteins | sample 7279671 | NCBI WGS metagenome assembly JAANMW01 (sample SAMN14094541, study PRJNA606508) | bioreactor metagenome | isolation source: A lab-scale SPAN reactor treating ammonium-rich wastewater day 247 | place: Ireland: Galway | collected 2017-09-19 | reverse complement strand
CTCCTCGATCGCGTCCTCGATGAACAGGTTGTTGGCGGTGCCGAACAGGTTGTCGTTGATGTCGACGCCGTTGAGCAGGAACACGTTGTCGTAGGCGAAGGCGCCCGCGATCGTGACCTGGCCCGCGTTCGGGGTGACGTCGGTGAGGCCGGGCGCGAGCTCGGCGATGTTGGCCAGGCCGCGGCCGATCGCCAGCTTGTCGACCGCTTCACCCGAGTAGTTGGCGCCGACGGTCGTGGTGTTGAGCACGGTGGGCGCGGCGGCCGTGACCGTGATCGTCTCCTCGACGCTCTGCACCGAGAGGGTGGCGTTGACCGTCGGCGTGTCGCCGAGGGTGGCGACGACGCTGCGCTCGACCGTGGCGAAGCCCGAGAGCGCGAAGGACACCTTGTAGGTGCCCGACGGCAGGCCGCGGAAGATGTAGTTGCCGTTCGAGTCCGAGACGGCGGTGCGCTCGCCCTGCAGCGACGGCGAGGTGACGGTGATCGTCGCGCCGGGCAGCGGCTGCCCGTCGGACGAGGAGACCGTGCCGCTGATGACGGCGGTCTGCGTGCCCTGCGCGTGGAGATCGGCGGTACCGAAGCCGAAGACCAGCGCGAGGGCCAGGAGCGCCCGGAAGCGGGGCGACCTGACGATATTACGCATTGGGGACATCCTCCTCAGTGAGACTGAACCTGGGTTTACTAGAGACAGGTGCGGCTCCGCTCAGGGTCGGGAGCGGGCTCGCTGCCTTTCTGCTCTTGCAGGTCTCATGCCAGACCAGAACAACGAACCGAGATTCGCTTAATGCATTTGGATTCATGCATTTAACGCCCTATGCGCTCCATAGGATTGGACTATTCTGGCCCAGAGTCCATAGTCATGGATCCGCCGGGGCCCTCTGATCCGGATTCCTGGATCGTTCGATTCAGGGCGCTGCTGCGTCCTGAACCAGACCAACATCAACCTGCGGAACCCGAGCACCTACCACTCGGCTCCAGCCTGGTCGACGAGTTGCCGCTCAGGCTTCCGTGGCCGGTGAGCCGAGTCCAGCGGCCTCCGCGAGCATGCGGCCGGTGGCGTTCTCGAGGACGAGACCGAGCGGCCCGAAGTCGAAGCGGCCGGCCGCCTCGCGCGCCGCGGCCAGTGGCCCGGCGTCGCTCGCGTCGAAGCGCGGCAGGCGCAGGCCCAGGCCGCCGAGCACGTGGGCCAGGACGACGTGCGCGAGCTGGTCGTTGCCCGCGGCCAGGGGGGCGACGTCCTGGACGCGGGCGAACGCCAGCGCCGCTCGCGCGAGGGGGCGCACCTCGGCCAGGCCCCCCGAGCCCAGCCAGTCCGCGAGGTCGGCCAGCCGCCCGGACAGGAACTCGGGCGGAGCACCGCCCGCGAGCGGACCCGTGCGCCGCGGCCCGAGACCGAGGGCCATGCCCCACGCGTCCACCGCCTCCGGCCCCGGCGCCGCGGCCGACGCGACGGCCGCGCGGGCCGCCGACAGTCGGGCGGTGGCCTCCGCCGGCAGGCCGAGCACGGCGGCGACCCCGCTCGCCCAGGCCGCCTCCTGCGCCAGGCGCAGCTCTTCGGCGGTGATGGCGCCGGAGGCGAGCTTCTCCGCCAGGCGCCGCTCCTGCAGCGCGGCGGCGGGGGCGATCCGCAGCAGCTTGTCCATGCCTGCGATTCTCGCCAGCGCGAGCGGCCCTTACAATCGAAGGAACGTCCCGGGTCGCGCGCAGCGGGGGCTCGCCGCGGGTCGGACATGGGAATCCGAAGATGAAGCGCGCTTCTGTCGCCGTCGCCGTGGCCGCATCGCTCGCCCTCGCGTCGCCCGTGGCTCCCGTCGTCCACGCGGCTGCCGCCGAGAAGGGCAAGCGGCCGAAGCTCGAGGTGCGCGTGCTGCCCCGCTTCGGCTTCTCGCCGCTCAACGCGCTGGCGATCGCCGAGCTCAAGGGCGGCGACGATCACGAGGACCTCTACTGCCCCGAGATCGAGTGGGAGTGGGACGACGGCGGCAGGAGCATCACCGAGCCCGACTGCCCCGCGTACGAGCCGGGCGTGACGAAGATCGAGCGCCGCTTCAGCGCCGAACACCTGTTCAAGCGGGCGGGCAACTACGCGATCAAGGTGACGCTGCGCCGCAACGGCGACCAGGTCGCGCAGGGCTCGGTGCGGCTCGAGGTCAAGCCCGGCCCGGGCGACCCGACGATCGAGGAGTAGCGGAGGCGCGTGGGGCGCGCGCGACGCCGCGGGGCCCCGCGCCCCACCTCCACCGCCCCCGCACCGGCACCGCGATTCCGCCCCGATCGTGCGCTGTGGGCGGCCACCGCCGCGGTCCTGCTGCTGCTCGCGGCGGTCGCCGACGACCGCCACGTCGGCCTGATCGCGGACGGCCGCCAGATGATCCGCACGGCCGTCGCGCTGGTCGAGACCGGCGGCATCGGGCAGGCGCGGGGGCGCGACTTCACCTGGGAGCGCGAGACGGACTCCGTGTCGCGCTTCGGCATGGCGACCAGCCTGCTGCAGGTGCCCGCGGCCTGGCTCGCCCCGGGCGTCGAGCGGCGACACGGCCCGGGCGCGTCGCAGGCGCTGTTCCTGCTGCTGCCCTGGCTCGGCGTCGGCGTGGCCGCGGCCGCGGCGGGGGCGCTCGCGCGGAGGCTCGGCGGCGACGATCGGCGGGTCGTCGCGGCAGTGCTGCTCGCCTCGGTCGCCGGGCCGCTCGGGTCGTACGCGCACCTGGAGTTCTCGGAGCCGGTGCAGGCCGCTGCGCTCTCGCTCGCGCTGCTGGCCGCGTTCGTGGCGGGCTCGTCGGCGCGGCCGCGTCCTGCGCTGGAGCTGGTCGCCGGCTTCGCCGCGGGCTTCGCGGTGCTCGCCAAGAGCAGCCTGCTGGCCGCGGCGCCGTGGACGCTGCTGCCGCTGCTGGCCGGCGACCGCGCGCGCGCGCGGCGTGCCCTGACCTTCGCCGCGGCGGGTGCCGCGCTGCCGCTGCTGGCCTGGGCCGCATTCGAGTTCGCCCGCTTCGGCCGCCTGTTCGGCGGCTACCCGGACGACCGCTTCACCCACCCGTGGTTCGACGGCCTGTGGCGGCTGCTGGTCGGACCCAACCGCGGCCTGCTCTGGTTCTGGCCCGCGCTGCCCGCGTTCGCGTGGGTCGGAGTCCGGCTGCTGCGGGCGCAGCCGCGCGGCGCCACCGCCCTCGCGTGGACGGGCGCGGCCCTCGCGCTCGGCGCCCAACTCGCGGCGGCGGCGGGTTACTGGGGCTGGCACGGGATGGAGGGCTGGGGTCCGCGCCTCGTCGTCGCGGGGCTGCCGCTGCTCGCGCCGTTCGCCGCGCTCGTGCCCCCTCGCGCGGCGCTCGCCACGGTGGTCGGCCTCGGCCTGCTCTCGAACCTGCCGCCGCTCGTCCAGCACCCGACGCCGGTCGCGACGTACGTGACCAACCTGCCGTGGCCCGAGGTCGAAGCGGACGAAGTCCAGCGGTACCCCTTCTACGCCACCGGGCGCTCCTCCGCCGGCGAACCCACTGTCGTGCCTTTCGAGGCGCTGGAGATGGAGCCTGCGGCGCTGCCGTGGCGCACCTACCTGTGGCTCGCCGCGGCGGCCCGTCTCGACGATGCGGCGCTGGCGACGCGACTCTCGTCCCCGCCGTGGGCTGCCGCGCGGCCCGATCTGGTGCCGGCCTCACCGTGGGCGCCGCAGGCGGCGCGCGCCGTCGCGCCGCCGCCGCGCTGGGGATACCTGGGCCGCAGCGTGGCCGGGGACGGCGGGCCTTACGCGACGGTCTACCTCGACGCGCTGCTCGACCAGGCCGTGCTCGCCCACCAGCGTGGGCAGGTGCTGCTGGGTCTCGAGCTGGCGATGCGGCGGCTCTCGCTGCGGGCCGACGGAGAGGCCGGGGCCTGGGCCCTCGAGAGCCTGCGGCGGGCGGGGCGACCGCAGGACGCGGAGCCGCTGCTGCGCTCGCTGTCGCAGGAGGCGCGCGTCCACCCACTCGTCAACGCCGCGCTCGCGCTCTTCGACCGCGACGGCGGCGAGGAGCAGCGAGCCCTCGCGCTGCTGCGCTCGGTGGCCGGCGCGTTCCCCGGCACCGCCGTCGTCGAGGCCATCGCGCAGCCGACCTCGGCGTGGCCGGCGACGCTGGACGAGCTGACCCGCGTGCGCCGCCGCGACGCCCAGGTGGCGCGACCGGAGTAGCGCCCGAACAGAAACGGGGGAGGGCCGAAGCCCTCCCCCGCGGATGCGGGCCGGCCCCCGGAGGGGGCCGACCTGGATCAGGTGCGAACTAGAACGACAGCCGCGCGTAGAGACGGACCTCGCGCGGAGCCTGGAAGGCGTTCGCCAGGTTGAACTTGACGTCCGTGATGTTCGGCGTGATCAGGCGCTCGTAGTCCCAGCCGCCGGCGAAGAACTGGTTCGTCGACAGCGGCAGCGAGCCGAACGTCCGCTCGTTGTGGCGCCGGGTCTCGGCGTCACGGTCGAACAGGTTGAGGATCGTCACGCTGAACTGCAGGTTGGCCTTGCCGAACTTGAAGTCCTGGGAGATCGACAGGTCGGTGTTGAGCAGCCAGTCGGTGCGGTCAAGGTTGCCGCGGCCGTACGGGAAGAACGGGATGCTGGCGCCGACAAACGCTTCTTCGGAGGTCGGAATGCCACTCGCGACGTTCTGGTTGATCGAGAACGTCATGTCCCACGGCGCGCGGTAGATGGCCTGCGCCTTGAAGTTGTGCGGACGGTCGGTGCCGAGCTTGCCGTAGACCAGGTCGCCGTTGCGGTCGAACATGTTCTCGATGTGGTCGAAGAAGCGATTCACGTTCGGCGAGGTGCGGCCGTCCTCGTCGGAGCTGGCCAGACCGGAGTAGTTGCCGTACAGCTTGCTGAGCGTGTAGTTGGCGAACAGCGCCCAGTTGTTCGAGAAGCGCTTCTCGAACGTGAACTCCATCGCCGTGTACTCGCGCTTCGCCTTCGCGAAGTTCGGGATGCCCGGGTCGGCCAGCGACAGCGAGATGCCCTCACCGGGGTTCGCGATGTAGTAGACCTCGCCGATGCCGGGGACGACGATGCCGACGTCCTCGATCGTCCGGATCAGGTTCTTGCGGACGAAACGGGCGCCGACCACCATCGAGTTGCCCAGCTCGTGAGTCACGCCGAACTGGATCTCCATCTGCTTCATCGGCTTCAGGTCGGGGTCGACCGTGGAGTCGAGGTCTTCGGCCGAGTTGAAGCGACGGTCGAGGACTTCGATGAACGTGCCGGCCGCGCAGTTCGGCCGCTCGGCGATGGTGTTGGTCCCGGTGGCGCAACCCGCGCCGTTGAGCGTCCAGTTCGGGTTGTCCCAGCGGTAGAAGTAGTCGACCCACTTGTCGCCGCCGAACGAGCCGCGCGGCATCTCGTACTTCATCACGTCGTAGTACAGGCCCCAGGAGCCGTAGGCCTTCCACTTCTGGTCGCCGGTGAGGTCGTAGGCGAAGCCGACGCGCGGCGCCAGCTTCTCGCCGAGGTCGAACTCAATCGGTGTCTTGACGCCAGCGGCGCCGAAGTTCGGCACGCGCTCGTGCTCGGCGCGCAGGCCCAGGTTCAGGGTCAGGCGCGGCGAGACCTTCCAGGTGTCCTGGATGAAGAACGCGTCGTTGCGGCTCTCCACCGCGCCGAGCGTCGAGATGTTGAGCAGGCGGAAGTAGCCGTAGGTGCCCTGGACCGACTGGCCGGTCGAGGTCTGGTACGGGCGGCCGGCGTAGTACAGGATGCGGTCGGCGTTGTAGCCGCTCTGCACGTCGTTGTAGATCTTTTCGATCTGGGCGCCGAACTTGATCTGGTGGTCGCCGCCGCCCGAGAAGAAGTAGGTGGCGTCGACGCCGAGGAAGTCGCGCTTGTACTCGTCCCGGGCAGTGGCGTCTGTGATCAGCACGTCCGAGCTGAAGCCGGCGGTGCGGCGGAACTCGGCCGGAATGGCCGCGATGCCCGCCGGGGTGCTGGCCGTCGAGAAGTTGTGGATCAGACCCGGGAAGTTGACGTTCGTGCTCTCGAGGTCGGTCAGGTAGCGGCCGCCGCGCGCGGAGACGACGAACGTGCTGGTCGGGAACCAGTCGAGCGAGCCGGACATCGTTTGGCGCTCACCCTTGGTGCCACGTGTGTACTGGCTGGGGCTCGTGAGCGAGGTGCGGCCGTCCTGGCCGGGCAGCGTGTTCTCGGTCTCGTAGGGCGAGAAATTGGCGCCTACGCGGAACAGCAGCTTGGAGCTGATGTTTCCGGAGATGTTGGCCGCCCAGTAGTTGACCGTCTGGTCCTGCGTGAACGTGTTGGTCACGCCGTTCGTGAAGGTGACCGTGCGCTCGGTCTTGGTGAGGCCCGGCTGGTACGAGCCGAAGAAGAACAGCTTGTCCTTGAGGATCGGGCCGCTCAGGTAGAAGCCGGGATCCCAGCGCGTCTGGTCGTCCTTCTCGGGGTTGATGTAGACGGCCGTGTTGCTGGTCAGACTGTCGCGCAGCAGCGGACGAACCGGGCCGCCCCACGAGCGATCCTGGTACTGGGTCAGGATGCCGCCGTGGAACTGGTTGTTGCCGCTCTTGGTGATGGCGTTGACGACGCCACCCGTCGAGCCGCCGAACTCGGCCTGGTAGCCGGCCGACTTGACCTGGACCTCTTCGATGAAGTCCGCACGCATCGGCACCGAGTTGATGCCCTCCTGCGGGCTCGTTGTGTCGATGCCGTCAATGACGAAGCGGTTCTCGGACCCGGACGAGCCGTCGATCGAGATGCCGCCCGCCTGCGACTCGTCGGAGGCGCCGGCGGCCTGGGCCACGACGTCCGTGAAGTCGCGGCCGCGCGGGATCAGGTCGATGCGCTCGCGCGAGATCGAGGTCGCCGTCGCCGAAGACGTGATGTCCACGGCCGTGGCCTCGCCGACGACGTTGATCGTCTCGGTCACGCTCGAGAGCTGGAGCGTGAACTCGGCGCGGGCCGTGCTGCCGACCGCGACGTCGACGCTGGCCTCGGCGCGCGAGAAGCCCGCCAGGCTGGCCACGATCTTGTAGCGGCCGGAGGGCAGGCGCGGGAAGCGGTACTCGCCCTTGGCGTCGGTCACGACGGAAATCAGGCCGGCGGGGCCCGAGGCCTCGACGGTGGCGCCCGGCAGCACGGCGCCGTCGGGGCTCTTCACGACGCCGACGACCGTGCCGGCGGTCTCCTGCGCGTGCAGCGCGGGAGTGAGCAGCAACAACAGGGCAAGGCCCAGCACCCACCAGCGGCGGGATGCGTTGTTCAGGGTCATTCGAGGATCTCCCATGTGATGTCGATTTCTCTTCGCCTCACCCCTCCCCGGGTCAGGGGGAACGAAAACGGAGTGGGATACGAAGAGAGTCTGGCCCTGAGTGAGCAAACGTCATTCCAGGTCAAGGAACGTCAACAGAGACCCCGGAAGCCGATGAAATCCATGCACTTGATAGGCTGAGACGATTCGACCTGCAATCGCCCTCTCCATCCGGTTGGGCGAAAATCCAACCTACCGGATCCAGTTCTACTCGCGAGAGCGCTTCAGGATCTCGAGGCCCGACTCGCCGAAGTACTTCACGACCAGCCGCGACCACGTGGGGGTGCGCCGCACGTTCCCCACGTAGGCGTCGAGGGCGGCCTTGAGCTTCGGCTCGTCGCGGCGGACCGCGAACCCGACGCTGGTCGGCGCCCCGACGAACGCGCCCGTCTGGAGGTCCGGGTCGCGGCGGGCTTCGACCAGGGCCCAGACGACCGAGAACACGGCCGCCTCGACGCGCCCGGAGCGCAGCCCGGCCACCAGCGCCGCGGCCGAGTCGAATCCCCCGTCGACCTGGGCCGCCGGCACGCCGGCGGTCGCCACCTCTTCAGCCCACGACGAGCCCGGGATCGTGCCCACCTTCAACCGGCGCAGCGCCTCGACGCTGTCGATCCGCGACGCCGGCCGGCGGTTGACCGCGAGGTGACGGATCGGGAACACCTCGGCGCTGAAGTCCACCTGCCTGCGCCGCGCCGGGGTGTCGACCAGGCCACCCGCCACGAGGTCTCCGCGGCCCTCGAGCAGCGCCGGCAACCGCTCGTCGAGGCTCGCGACCGTGACCACCTCCAGCGTGAGCCCGTGCAGCGACGCGAAGCCCTGCAGCAGCTCGGCCTCGAGGCCGGGGTTGGCGGCGGCCTGCGGCGCGTAGAGCTCGGCCAGGTTGTCGGCCCACACGATCACCCGCAGCTTGCCGGAGCTGCGGATGGCGTCGAGGTCGGCCACGGCGGAGGGAGCGAGGGCGAGCGAGAGGACACCTGCGGCCAGGAGGGGAAAGCGCATGCCGGAGCATACGCACACTGCCCGCGGTCAGTCGAGGCGCTTGCGGAAGCGGGCGGCGGCGACGGCCAGGATCGACAGCCCCATCAGCAGCAGGGTCAGCGCCTGCGGCCACAGCACGTCGAGGCCGGCGCCCTTCAGGAAGATGCCGCGCAGGATCGTCGCGTAGTAGCGCACCGGGATCAGGTAGGTGAACCACTGGATCGCCACCGGCATGTTCTCGATCGGGAAGATCAGGCCGGAGAGGTAGATCATCGGCAGCATCAGCGTGAAGGTGGCGACCATCATCGCCTGCTGCTGGTTGCTGACCAGCGTGGAGACGAGCAGCCCCAGCCCCAGCGTGTTGAGGATGAAGACCAGCGAGAGGCCGAACAGCAGGGCGAAGCTGCCCTCGAGCGGCACCCCGAAGCCGAACACCGCGACCGCCGAGACGAGGCAGACCTGGACCATGCCGATCACGCCGAACGGGAACAGCTTGCCGACCAGCAGTTGCCAGGCGTGGACGGGCGTGACGATGATCTGCTCCAGGGTCCCGATCTCCTTCTCGCGCACCACGCCCATCGCCGAGAGCAGCATGGTCATGATCATCAGGATCATGGCCAGCACCGCGGGCACGTAGAACCAGCGGCTCTTCAGGTCCGGGTTCCACAGCACGCGCGGCAGCAGCTCGGTGCGCCCGGGGCGCGCGGTTCCCGCGAGGACGGCCCCCAGCCGCTCCTGCAGCCGCTCGGCCGAGAGCCCGGAGACGATGCGCGCCCCGTAACCGAGCGCGACGGTCACCGCCGAAGAATCGCTGCCGTCGGCGAGGAGCTGGACGCGGGCGCTGCGGCCGGCGCCGAGGCGGGCGGCGTAGCCCGGCTCGATCACCAGCGCGAGCTGGGCGTCGCCGCGGATCAGCCACGGGTCGGCGGCGTCGGGCTCGTCCTCGACGCCGACCAGCTCGAAGTAGCCGGAGGCGGTGAAGCGCTGGTGGAGCGCGCGGCTCTCCGCGGTCCGGTCCTGGTCGACGAGCACCATCGGCACCCGCGTCACGTCGGTGTTGACGGCGAAGCCGAACACCACGATCTGCACGACCGGCGCGACGAAGATCATCGGGATCATGCGCACGTCCTGCTTGAGCTGCAGGAACTCCTTGACGATCACCCGCCACAGCACGTAGAGGCCGTCGCCGCGCATCAGTGCTCCTTGCGCGCGAGGCGCAGCGACGCCGCGGTGATCGTCAGCAGCGCGAAGCCGGCGAGCCAGGCGAGCTGGTCCCAGTAGGGGGCGAGACCCGCTCCCTTCAGCACGATCCCGCGCATCACCACGAGGTAGTAGCGGGCCGGCACGACGTGGGTGATCACCTGCAGCGGCTCCGGCATCACCCGGATCTGGAACACGAAGCCGGACAGCAGCACCGCGGGCAGCAGCGAGGTCAGCAGGCCGACCTGGAAGGCCAGCGCCTGCGAGTCGACGACGGTCGAGATCAGCAGCCCCCAGGCCAGCGCGCCGACCAGGTAGAGCAGCGTCGCCAGCAACAGGTCCAGGTAGCTGCCGCGGACCGCCACGCCGAACAGGAGGCGGGCCGCGACCAGCAGGATCACGGTCACCAGCAGCGACAGCAGCAGGTAGGGCGCGGTCTTGCCCAGGATCAGCTCCAGCGTGCGCAGTGGCGCCACCCGCAACTGCTCCATCGTGCCGCGCTCCTTCTCGCGCACGATCGACATCGCGGTCGACAGCACCGCGGTCAGCATCAGCAGGAAGCCGGCCAGCCCCGGCACCAGGAACTGGGTGGAGCGCAGCTCGGGGTTGAAGTAGACGCGGGGCCGGAAGTCGACCGGCGGCTCGGCGGCGCGCCCCGTCTGCAGCAGCGTCCGGCGCAGGGCGCCGAGGTTCAGGTCCTGCACCAGGGCGTCGGCGTAACCCAGGATGGTGGTCGCCATCTGCGAGTCGGTGCCGTCGAGCACCATCTGAACCCGCCCCGTGCGGCCGGCCTGCAAGTCGCGGCCGTAGCCCTCGGGGATCACCAGCACGGCCCGGACCTCGCCACGGCGGCTCGCCGCGTCCAGGTCGGAGCCGGCCGGGTAGCTGCGCACCAGGTCGAAGTAGGTCGAGTTGACGAACGTCGCGAGCAGCTCGCGGCTCTGCGGCGACTGGTCGCGGTCCTGGACGCCGAGCGCCACGTGGCGCACGTCGAAGTTCAGCGCGAAGCCGTAGAGCGCGAAGATGAACGCGGGCAGGCCGAGCAGCATCAGCAGGCTGAACGGATCGCGCGCGATCTGCCGCACCTCCTTGGCCGCCACCGCCCACGCCTTCTTCGGGTTCATCCGCTGGCCTCAGGCCGAGACCGCGCCGGCCTGGCGCCGCGCGTCGGACTCCTCGATGTGGTGGATGAAGACGTCCTCGAGCGACGGCAGGATGCGGGCGACCGCGCACGGCAGGTTGCCCTGCGCCGCGAGCAGCGCCTCGATCCGCTCGCGGCCGGCCTCCGCGTCGCGCACGATCACGTGCAGCCGGGTGCCGAACATCGACGCCTCGAGCGCCCACTCCTCGCGGGCCAGCGCGTCGAGCGCCTCGGCGGGACGCGGCGCCTGTACCTCGAGCACGGCGCGGCCGGCGAACACCTGCTTCAGCTCCGAGACGGTGCCGAGCGCGTCGAGGCGACCGGCGTGGATCAGCGCGAGGCGGGCGCAGTGCTCGGCCTCGTCGAGGTAGTGGGTGGTGACGAAGACCGTGACGCCGTCGGCCGCCATCTCGTCGATCAGGCGCCAGAAGCGGCGGCGCGAGATCGGGTCGACACCGGAGGTGGGCTCGTCGAGGAACAGCACCCGGGGCGCGTGCAGCACCGAGCAGGCCAGCGCCAGCCGCTGCTTCCAGCCGCCGGGCAGGGTGCCGGTCAGCCGCGACTCCATGCCCTCGAGCCCGGCCATGTGCACCGCCCACGCCTCGCGCTCCTGCAGCCGGGCGCCGCGCAGGCCGTACACGCCGCCGAAGAAGCGCAGGTTGGCGGCGACGGTCAGGTCCTCGTACAGGCTGAAGCGCTGGCTCATGTAGCCGATGCGGCGTTTCACCTCCTCGGGGTGCTTGGCGACGTCGATGCCCTGCACCTCCGCGAGGCCGGAGCTGGGGGCGAGCAGGCCGCACAGCATGCGGATCGTCGTCGACTTGCCGGCGCCGTTGCTGCCGAGGAAGCCGAACACCTCGCCGGGGGCCACCTCGAAGCTGACGCGGTCCACGGCCACGAAGTCGCCGAAGCGCTTGGAGAGCTCGTGGACGCGGACGGCCGGCGCGGACATCGGCTTCAGCGCCCCGTCGCCCGTTCCAGCGCGGCCTGCGAGAGGCGGACCGCGGCCAGCGCCTGGGTGTGGTCGAGGCCGGCGCGCAGCAGCCGCGCTTCGGCGTCGAGCCTGTCCGACGACCCGGCGACGCCTTCGCGGTGGCGGTCGGACGCGACCCGCAGGTCCTCGCGCGCGGCCTCGAGGCCCTGGGCGGCGACGCGCAGCCGCGCCAGCGCGGAGTCGAGGTCGAGGCGGGCGCGGGTGACCTCGAGCCGCAGCCGCTCGTCGAGATCCGCGAGCTGCTGGCGCAGCGCGTCCGCGCGGGCCTCGGCGCGCGCTTCGGCGGCGTCGACGCGACCTCCGTCGAAGACGCTCCAGGTGACGCCGACGCCCACGTCCCACGACGTCTTCCACGCGTCTTTCGGCGGCAGGATGCGGCGGTTGGGGTTCGCGTAGTCGAAGCCGGCCGCGAGCGCCACCTGCGGCAGGGCGCCCGCGGCTTCGGCGCGCGCGCGCGCGCCGGCGCCTTCGACGCGCGCGGTCAACGCGGCGCGCTCGGGGCGGCGGGCCAGCGCCTCGGCCACCAGCGGCTCGAGTTCCGGGACGACGACGGGCGCGGCCAGCGACTCGGCCGGTTCGACGCGGGCGCCCGGCGCGGCGCCGATCAGGCGCGCCAGGTTGGCTTCGGCGCCGGCCGCGAGGTTGCCGGCCTCCAGCCGCAGCAGGTCGGCGCGGCTGCGCTCGACCTCGACCGCGAGCACCTCGTTGCGGGCCGCGAGGCCGAACGTCTCGCGGTTGCGCGCGTCGCGCCGGTGTGCGTCGTACGCGGCCAGCGCTTCGCCCAGCACCCGCTCGCTCTCGCGGGCAGTGACCAGGCCCCAGTAGGCGACCGCCGTCTCCCAGCCGAGGTCGTTCCGCAGCGCTTCCACGTCGTGGCCCGCGGCAGCGAACTCGGACCTCGCCGCGTCCGCGAGGCGCTCGAGGCGGCCGCCCGTGTAGAGCGGCAGGCTGGCGCCGACGCGCAGCTTCCAGTTGTCCGGCAGGTTCGGGAAGATCGGCGTCGGCGGGTTGCCGGGCAGGAACAGCTCGGGCACGTCGGACATCCGCGTGTAGCCGGCCTGCACGTCGGCGGAGGGCATGCGCAGGGCGCGGGTACCTCGCTGCTCGGCCTCGGCAGCGCGCTGCAGCGCCGCCGCGGCGCGCAGGCGCGGGGCGTGCTCGCGGGCGCGGGCCAGCGCCGCGGCGAGGTCGACGCGAATCAGCTCGGAGGGTTCTTCGGCGCGCAAGGGCAGCGCAGCCGCCGCCAGCGCGAGGGCGAGCGCCAGGGTCGGGATCTTCCTCTTCACGAGACGGCCTCCTCACTGGCGCTGCCGACGGCGCCGCCGGTGGCGCGCAGGCGGGCGATGAACACGTCCTCCAGCGAAGGCGTCGCGGGCCGGATCAGGTCGACCGCGAGGCCGCTCGCGAGCAGCGCGCGGCGCAGGTCCTCCGCGGCGGCGCCCGCACGGTCGCGCGGAACCTGTGGCAGGTGGACGTGGGCGCGCTCGCCGAACACTTCGACGTCGGAGACGCCCTGCTGTCCGCGCAGCAGCGCCACCGCCTCGCGCCGGGGCCGGGCGACCACCTCGACCATCGAGCCGGGCTCCGCGGCGCGCAGCGCGTCGGGCGCGTCGAGGGTGAGCAGCCGGCCGTGGTCGAGCAGGGCGACGCGCTGGCAGCGCTCGGCCTCGTCCAGGTACGGCGTCGTCAGCAGCAGGGTGAGCCCCTCGCGCTGGAGGCGCGAGAGCAGCCGCCAGAAATCGCGGCGCGAGACGGGGTCGACGCCGGTCGTCGGCTCGTCGAGGACGAGCAGCTCGGGGGTGTGGATCAGCGTGCAGGCCAGCGCCAGCTTCTGCTTCATCCCGCCCGACAGCCGCGAGGCGAGCCGCTTGCGGAACGGCGTCATCCGCACCATCTCCAGCAGCTCGTCGCGGCGCGCCTGCCAGTGCGGCACGCCGTGGATGTCGGCGAAGAAGGCGACGTTCTCGTCGACCGAGAGGTCGCCGTAGAGCGAGAACTTCTGCGACAGGTAGCCGACCCGGCTGGAGAGCGCGCGCCGCTCGTGCAGCGGGTCGAGGCCGCAGGTGCGCACGCTGCCCGCGTGGGGCGCGAGCAGGCCGAGGATCACCCGCAGCGTCGTCGTCTTGCCGGCGCCGTCGGGACCGATCAGGCCGAACATCTCGCCGCGGCGCACGTCGAACGAGAGCTGCTGCACGGCAGTCAGCGCGCCGTAACGGCGTACCAGGCCGTCGACCGCAACCAGTTGCTCGTCACTCATCGCGCGGGCTCCAGGCGCGCTTCCGCCGGCATGCCGGGCTTGAAGAGGCCGTCGGCGTTGGGGAGGGCGACCTTGAGGCGGTAGACGAGCTTCACGCGTTCGTCGCGGGTCTGCACGTTCTTGGGCGTGAACTCGGCGCGCGGCGAGACGAAGGAGACCGTGCCGTCGCGGGTCTGGCCGTCGTCGGTGACCACCCGGGCCTTCTGGCCGAGGCGGATGCGGCCGAGGTCGGGTTCGCCCACGTAGACCGTGAGCCACGCGTCCTGCAGGTCGGTGATCACCGCGAGCCCCGCGCCGGGCGCGAGCAGTTCGCCCGGCTCGGACAGCTTCTCCGTGAGCACGCCCGCCAGCGGGCTCGTCACCGTGGCGTCGGCGATCTGCTGCTCGACCTGGGCGATGCGGGCGTCGGCAGCGGCGAGGCGGGCGCGCGCGGCGTCCTTCTCCTCGGGCCGGGCACCGGTCTCGAGCCGCTGCAGCCGCTCTCGGGCCGCTTCGAGCGCCGCGGCCGAAGCGTCGCGCCGGACCCGCGCGTCGTCACGCGACTTGGGCGTGCCGGAGCCCGAGTCGAGCAGCCCCTGCATGCGCTCGAGGTCGCGGCGGGCGCCGTCGAGCTCGGCTTCCGCCCGCGCGACCTGGGCCCGCGCCTCGCGGATCTCCTCGGCCCGGGCGCCGGCCAGCGAGAGCCGCAGCAGGGCGTCGGCCTGGGCGCGTTCGGCGCCCGCCGCGGCCAGCGCCAGCTCGAGGTCGGTGGTGTCGATGCGGGCCAGCACCTGGCCCCTCGACACGGCCGCGCCTTCTTCGGCTTCGAGCGAGAGCAGGCGGCCGCCGACCTTGGCGGCGAGCCGCACCTCGGTGGCCTCGACGTGGCCCGAGGCGACGATCGTGCCGTCCTCCGGCGCGCTGCGACAGCCGGCGCCGAAGGCGAGCAGGGTCGCCAGCGCGGCCAGGGGAAGGCGGAGACGGAGTGGGCGCATCGTCAGCTCCTGCCCGGCCGCTTCGCGAGGCCGAGCGTCATCAGGTCCTGCATGTGGCGCACGAAGGCGTCCGCGGACGGCGGCTGCACCTTCAGGGCCGGGGGCATCGAGGCCACGATCCGGGCGCGGGCCGGGCCGGTCGCGAAGAAGAACGCGAGCGCGCCGACCATCGAGAGGTGGGTCATCAGCGGGTCCACTTCCCGGAACTGCCCGTCGCTCACGCCCCGCTCGAGGATGTGGCGCACGGTGCCGAGCACGTCCACGAGGTACGGCCGCAGCTCCGAGACGGCCGGGCTGCCCGGCGTGATCAGCTCGCGCAGGAGCATCGCGGGGAACGCCGGCTGGCGCCGGGACGCGGTTTCGCCGAACACGGCGATGAACTCGCGCAGCGCCGCCGGCGCCGGCTCGGACGTCCTGCGCAGCGCGACGACCCGCTGGCGGACGGGCTCGAAGGTGGCGGCCAGGATCGCCCGGTACAGGCCCAGCTTGCCGCCGAAGTGGTAGCTGATCAGCGCCTTGTTGACGCCGGCGCGGCGGGCCAGGGCGTCGGTCGAGGTGCCCTCGAACCCGTGCAGGGCGAACAGCTCGGCGCCGGCCTGCAGGAGCGCCTCGCGGGTGGCGGCCGGGTCGCGCCGCTCGGGCCGCCTGCGGCGAGGGAGCCGGGGCGCCGGGGCCGCCGCCGGGGCTGCCGGCGGGGCTGCCGGCGGGGCTGCCGGCGGGACGGATTCGCTGATCTTGACGCGTGCCATGCCGCTCCCCGGATTCAATCATTCGGTTGAATTAATCAACCGTACGGTTAATAACCTAGGCGGGCCCGGGCCGCTTGTCAAGTCCAGGCTCGTCAGGCCAGCAGCAGGCTCGTGGCGACGAGCAGCGCGTAGGCGGCGAAGATCAGCAACTCGAAGGCGAGGATGTCGCGGAACTCGAGCTTCGCGACGGCCAGCAGCGGGATCGCCCAGAACGGCTGGATCAGGTTGGTGGCCATGTCGCCGTAGGCGTAGGCCATCGCGGTCTCGGCCGGCGCGATGCCGAGCGCGCCGCCCGCGCCCAGCACGTAGGGCGCCTCGATCGCCCACTTGCCGCCGCCCGAGGGCACGAAGTAGTTGAGCACGGCGGAGTACGCGAACACGATCAGCGGAAAGCTCGCCGGCGTGGCGACCGCCAGGAACGCCTCCGCGATCAGCGTCGCGAGCCCCGTGCCCTTCATCAGCCCGTAGATGCCGGCGTAGAGCGGGAACTGCAGGATCACGCCGTGCAGCGAACGCGCCGCCTCCTCCCCCGCCCGCATCAGCGAAGCGGGGCTCGGGTGCAGCGCCACCGCCAGCGACAGGAACAGCAGGTTGACCGTGTCGAGCGTCAGCACGAGCGTCCCGCCCGCCGCCTGCTGGACGACGTACGCGACGCCGAGGCCGCCGACCACGCGGTTGAGCACGCCGCCGTGCAGCAGCCGCTCGGCGGGCGTCGGCGCCTCGGGCCGCGGCGGCGCCACGAAGGCGCCGAGGCCCTCGAGCGCCGCGGCGCTGGCGCGGACGACCGACCCCGCGGGCGGGTGCAGCAGCGGCGCGAGCGCGGCGAAGATCACCACGATCGCCGCGACCAGGCCGAGGTTCTGCGCGGTGAACACGGTCTCGGCGAGCGGCACCGGCGCGTCGAGCAGCCCGCCCTTGACCATGAAGTTGCCGGGCGTCGCCATCAGCAGCGGGACCGAGCCCGAGGGCCCCGCGTGCCAGGTCGTGCCCATGCCGAGGTAGGCGACCGCGACCAGCAGCCGGTAGTCGGCGTCCGGGTGGCGGCGGGCGACGAAGCGCACGAGCATCGCCGCGGCGATCAGCCCGAGCCCCCAGTTGAGCCAACACAGCGCCATCGAGACGAACGCGGTCCACGCCACCGCCTGGCGCGGCGAGCGGGGCACCGCGGAGAGCGCGTCGAGCAGCCGGGTGACCTGCGGGGAGACCGCGAGCACGTGGCCCGCGAAGATCACCACGACCATCTGCATCGAGAAGCCGAGCAGCTCCCAGAAGCCGCCGCCCCACGCCGCGAGCGCGGCCCCGGGCGAAGCACCGGTCGCGAACGCCGCGGCGAAGGCGGCGAGCGTCAGCAGGGCGGCGATCGACCAGGCGTCGGGAACCCAGCGCAGCGAGGCGCGGGCCAGCGCGTCGACCAGGCGGGACACCACGCGGCGTCTATCCCCCGCCCGACATCCCCTCGAGGAATTCCTTGTTGTGCTTGGACTTCGACAGCCGCTCGACGAGCAGCTCCATGGCCTCGACGGGCGACAGCGCGGAGAGCACCTTGCGCAGCACCCAGGCCCGGTTCAGCTCGTCCTTCGGCACCAGCAGCTCCTCCTTGCGGGTGCCGGAGCGGTTGATGTCGATCGCCGGGAAGATGCGCTTCTCGACCAGCTTGCGGTCGAGCACGATCTCGGCGTTGCCGGTGCCCTTGAACTCCTCGAAGATCACGTCGTCCATTCGCGAGCCGGTCTCGACCAGGGCGGACGCGATGATGGTCAGCGAGCCGCCCTCCTCGACGTTGCGGGCGGCGCCGAAGAAGCGCTTGGGCCGCTGCAGCGCGTTGGAGTCGACGCCGCCGGAGAGCACCTTGCCGGACGGCGGCACGATCGTGTTGTAGGCGCGGGCCAGGCGGGTGATCGAGTCGAGCAGGATCACGACGTCGCGCTTGTGCTCGACCAGGCGCTTGGCCTTCTCCAGCACCATCTCCGCGACCTGCACGTGGCGATCGGCGGGCTCGTCGAACGTGGAGCTGATCACCTCGCCCTGGACCGAGCGCTGCATGTCGGTCACTTCTTCGGGCCGCTCGTCGATCAGCAGCACGATCAGCGTGACCTCGGGGTGGTTGGTGGTGATCGCGTTGGCGATCGCCTGCAGCAGCATCGTCTTGCCGGTGCGCGGCGCGGCGACGATCAGCGCGCGCTGGCCCTTGCCGAGCGGCGAGACCAGGTCCATGACGCGGGTCGAGAGCTGGTCGGCCGACGTCTCCAGCCGAATCCGGTCCTGCGGGTAGAGCGGGGTCAGGTTGTCGAAGAAGACCTTCTCCTTCGAGCGGTCCGGCGGCTCGAAGTTGACCGCGTCGACCTTGATCAGCGCGAAGTAGCGCTCGTCTTCCTTCGGCGGGCGGATCTGGCCGGAGATGGTGTCGCCCGTGCGCAGGTCGAACTTGCGGATCTGCGACGGGCTCACGTAGATGTCGTCCGGGCCCGGCAGGTAGCAGTACTCCGGCGCGCGCAGGAAGCCGAAGCCGTCGGGCAGGATCTCGAGCACGCCCTCGCTGAAGATCAGCCCTTCCTGCTCGGCCTGGGCGCGCAGGATCTGGAACACCAGCTCCTGCTTCTTCATCGTGTGGGCGCCGGTGATCGACAGCTCGCGGCCGACCGCGACCAGCTTCGCGATCCCCATCTCCTTCAGCTCGGCGAGGTCGAGCCGCGGGACCTCGGGGCCCGGCGCGGCGGCTTCGGCGCCGGGCGCGGCCGACTGGGCCGCGACGACGTGAGGCGCGTCCTGGGCCGGAGGCGGTGGCGCGGGCGAGCGGCGCGGCTCGGGCCGGTCCACGACGTGGGGAGCCGCGGGCGCCGGAGCTGCCGGCGCCTCCAGCGTCACGATGTGGGGCGCGGCTTCGTCGGCGGCAGGGGCCGCCGGTGCGGAGGGCGCGTCGCCCGTGTCGCCGGCTTCGACGACGTGGGGCGCGTCCTTGTCGCCGCGCCGCGGCCGCGGGCCGCGCGGCTTGCGCTTCTCGGGGGTGCCGGGGTCGCTGGATTCGTCTCGGGAGGACATCGGTTTCGACCTGAGGGAGAGGAGGCGGGACGCCGCGGGTGGCGCCGATTCACGGGACGACTCGGGGAACGAACTAAAAAGGAGTGACCTGAAAGATAGCCCCGTTGCCGGTGGTGCGTCAATCCTCCGTATCGCGCCCGCTTGGTGCGCGCGGGGGCGCGATGCTACAACCTCGGCACCGTGACATCCGCTTCCGGCCTGGACCGGGTCGCCCGCTCGCTCGAGGGGAGGAGTGCCGCCGACATCCTGGCCTGGACGTGCGAGCGGTACGGCGACCGGCGGATGGGCCTCACCTCGGCCTTCGGACCCGAGGGCTGCGTCCTCGTCGACCTCGCGATGCGGGTCCGTCCGGACCTCCCGATCTACACGATCGACACCGGCAACCTGTTCGCGGAGACGATCGCCGTCCGCGAGGCCTACCGTCGGCGGGGAGCCAACATCGTGGTGATCGAGCCCACGGTCACTCTCGAGCGGCAGGCCGAGATCCACGGCCCCCGCCTGCACGAGCGCGACCCCGACCAGTGCTGCGAGATCCGCAAGGTGGAGCCGATGCGCGGGCTCCTGGCGGAACTCGACGTCTGGATCACCGCGATCCGCCGTGACCAGTCGGCCGCGCGGAGAGGCACGCCGGTCGTCGGCGCGGTGCCGGTGCCCGGGCGCGCGCCGGTCGTCAAGGTCGCCCCGCTGGCGGCGTGGACGCGAAGGCAGACCTGGTCCTACCTCGTCGAGAACGGCCTGCCCTACAACCCGCTGCTCGATCGCGGCTACACGAGCATCGGCTGCGCGCCGTGCACGCAGGCGGTCGAAGCGGGGAGCGGCGAGCGCGACGGCCGCTGGGCGGGACGCGGCAAGAGCGAGTGCGGGATCCACACGCTCTAGGAGCCTGGCCCCGCCCGGGTCCCGCTGCCGCGTTCGATCAGGCCGGGCGTTCGACGATCAGCGCCACGCCCTGTCCGCCGCCGATGCAGAGTGCCGCGAGGCCGCGGCGCAGGTTGCGGGCCTCGAGGGCGTGCAGCAGCGTGACCAGGATGCGGGCGCCGGAGGCGCCGATCGGGTGGCCGAGGGCGACCGCACCGCCGTTGACGTTGACCTTCGCGGCGTCGACGCCCAGGTCGCGGGCCACGGCCAGGCTCTGCGCGGCGAACGCCTCGTTGAGCTCGAACAGGTCGATGTCGGCCAGGCCCAGCCCCGCCTTCTCGAGCGCCTTCTTGACCGCCGGCACCGGGCCGAGGCCCATCACCTTCGGGTCGACGCCCGCGCTCGCGTAGCTGACGATCCGCGCCCGCACGGGGCGGCCCAGCGCCTTCGCCTTCGACGCGCTGGCGACGACCAGCGCCGCCGCGCCATCGTTGAGTCCCGAGGCGTTGCCCGCGGTCACCGAGCCGTCCTTCTTGAAGGCCGGCTTCAGGCCGCCGAGCTTCTCGGCCGTCGTGTCGGGCCGCGGGTACTCGTCCTGGTCGAACGGCTTCGGGTCGCCCTTCTTCTGCTTGATCGGCACCGCCACGATCTCGGCCTTGAAACGGCCCTCGGCGATGGCGACGCCCGCGCGGCGCTGGCTCTCGGCCGCGAACGCGTCCTGTTCGGCGCGGGTCAGCGCGTAGCGCTCCACGATGTTCTCGGCGGTGACGCCCATGTGGTAGTCGTTGAAGACGTCGGTCAGGCCCTCGTGGATCATGTGGTCGAGCAGGGCCGAGTGGCCCATGCGCTCGCCCCAGCGCGCGCCGGGCAGCAGGTACGGCGCGCGGCTCATGTTCTCGAGCCCGCCAGCGACCACCACCTGCGCGTCGCCGCAGCGGATCGCCTGGGCGGCCAGCATCACCGCCTTGAGCCCCGAGCCGCACACCTTGTTGACGGTGTGGGCCGGCACCGACTCCGGCAGCCCGCCCTTGATCGACGCCTGGCGCGCCGCGTTCATGCCGAGGCCGGCCTGCAGGATGCAGCCCATCACGACCTCGTCGACGTCGGCCGGCGCCACCCCGGCGCGGGCCACGGCCTCGCGCACGACGATCGCGCCCAGCTCGGGCGCGGGAATGTCCTTCAGGCTGCCGCCGTAGGAGCCGATCGCGGTGCGGCAGGCGGAGAGCAGGACGGCGTCTTCGAGCGACATCTTCTTAGAACTCCATCTTCACGAGGTTCTTCGACACGATCAGCTTCGTGCCGGTGGCCTTCTGGACGGCCTCGACGTCGGTGTCGGGCGCGATCTCGGTCAGCACCAGGCCGTCCTTCGTCACCTCGATCACGCCCATCTCGGTCACGATCAGGTGCACGCAGTTGCGGCCGGTCAGGGGCAGCGTGCAGGAGTCGAGGATCTTGGGCTCGCCCTTGGCCGTGTGCTCCATGGTGACGACGACGCGGCGGGCGCCGGCGACCAGGTCCATCGCGCCGCCCATGCCCTTCACCATCTTGCCGGGGATCATCCAGTTGGCGAGGTTGCCTTCGCGGTCGACCTGCAGCGCGCCGAGAATCGTCAGGTCGACGTGGCCGCCGCGCACCATCCCGAACGAGTCGGCGCTCGAGAAGTACGACGTGCCGGGCAGCTCGGTCACGGTCTCCTTGCCGGCGTTGATCAGGTCGGCGTCCTCCTTCCCCGCTTCGGGGTAGGGCCCGACGCCGAGCATGCCGTTCTCGGAGTGCAGCACGATCGACACGCCCTCGGGGATGTAGTTGGAGGCGAGGGTCGGCATGCCGATGCCGAGGTTGACGTAGAAGCCGTCCTTCATCTCCTTCGCGGCGCGGCGCACGATGCGCGCGCGCTTCGGGTCGGCGTCGACGGCGCCGGCCGCCGCCCCCGGCACCAGCACGGTGCGCTTCTCGATGCGCTTCTCGAAGGCGGGGCCCTGGACGACGCGCTTCACGAAGATCCCGGGCACGTGGATGTGGTCGGGGTCGAGCGCGCCCGCCGGGACCACCTCCTCGACTTCCGCGATCGTGACCCGCGCGGCCGTGCACATCATCGGCGCGAAGTTGCGGGTGGTCTTGCGGAAGACGAGGTTGCCGGCGGTGTCCGCCTTCCACGCCTTGACGAACGCGAAGTCCGCGCGCAGCGCCGTCTCCATCACGTAGGGGCGGCCGTCGAACCACTTCACGTCCTTGCCAAGGGCGACGACGGTGCCGTACGCGGTCGGCGTGAAGAAGGCGGGGATGCCGGCGCCGCCGGCGCGGATGCGCTCGGCGAACGTGCCCTGCGGGTTGAGCTCGACCTCGATCTCGCCGCCGAGGAACATCTTCTCGAACACCTTGTTCTCGCCGACGTAGGTCGAGATCATCTTCTTCACCTGCCCGTTCTGGAGCAGGAAGGTGATCCCGAAGTCGTTGGTGCCGGCGTTGTTCGAGATGCAGGTCAGCCCCTTCGACCCGCGCTTGACGAGCGCCGCGATCAGGTTCTCGGGGATCCCGCACAGGCCGAAGCCCGACAGCATGATCGAGGCGCCGTCTTCGATGTCGCGCACGGCTTCCGCCGCGTCCTTCACGATCTTGTTCATGGCGCCTCCGATGTTAAGGCTTCAGCGGCCCGCCGCCGACAGCAGGCTCAAGCGCAGCAGGCCGCTGTCGGCGATGGCGGCCAGGTCGCGATCGCGGGCGAGCAGCAGTCCCCCGTTCTCCTCGGCCAGGACCGCGATCAGGCAGTCGATCGTCGACCGCACGGTGATCCCGGCGGCGCGCAGGTCCCGGAACACCTTCGCCGCCCGCAGCGCGGAGTCGATGCCCCGGTGCTCGATCCACGCGAGGCGGCGGAACAGCTTCTCCAGGCGTGAGCGCTCCGCGTCGCGGCGGAGGCCCTGGAACACCTCGGCGACGACCGGGGCGCACGTCAGCAGCTCGGCGTCCCCGGTCACGAGCCGGGCCAGCAGATCCGACTCCGGCGAGCGATGGCCGTTCAGGAAGTCGATCCAGGCCGACGAGTCGACCAGGACCTTCAACGCGGTCGAGCCGGGCGGCGAGGCTTCGCGGGCCGGGTCCGGCCCCGCAGCTCGTCGAGATCGCCCTCCCAGGCGAACCGCCCGCGCAAATCGAGCAGCTCGTGGAGCGCGCGGCGACGCGCCATGTCGCGCAGCGCCTCGTTGATCACGCCGGTCTTGGTCCGCGCCCGCGCCACCTTGCTGGCGGCGGCGAGCGCGTCTTCGTCGATCTCGAGCGTCGTCCGCATGTCTGCCTCGCGATGCAGATTCTATCAGCCCCCGATCTGCATCAAGGGAGCGGTCGCCCCCGCGACCACGCTGCCGCGGGGGCGACCCACTCCGGGTACGGCTTGTAGAGCAGGCCGTGGTCGCGGCCCGTCTGCAGCGTGATCTCGTGGGCGTCGGTCAGGTGGGGAGCGGCCGCGAACGTCGCCGCGCAGGACGGCTTCAGGCGGTCGGAGGCGTCGAAGATCGAGAGCCCGCGGCCGCGCAGCCCGGGCGCGAGCTTCACGCTCGCCTCGCCGCAGCCGGCGAGCACGACGTACGAGTGGCCCGGGTGGCCGAGGCGGGCGATCGCCTGCTGGACGAGGAAGCCGCCGCGCGACGCGCCCACCAGCGCGATCCGCTCCGCGGGCACGCCGCCGCGGCGCAGGCGCGTCACCTGGTCCATCAGACGCCGCACGAAGGCGTCGCCATCGCCGTCCTTGCGCAACTCCGAGATCACCTCGAAACCCTCGGCGGCCAGCGCCTGCAGGATCGCGTCGTACTCGTAGCGGCCGAAGTCGGGGCTGGTCGCCTCGCGGCCCTGCTCCTCGAGGATGCGGCCGTGGACGTAGAAGAGGTAGCGCAGCGACGACTCGGGCTTCGCGGGCGGAGCCTCGTGGATCGCACCGACGCGCGGCCGCTCCTCGTCGGCGCGCGCCTTCTCCGCGATCTCGCGGGTGCGGGCGAACGCCTCGCCCCCGCCGAGCGGTCCGTGGCCCGGCACGACGAGGGTCGCGCCGCCGTAGCGGGCGACGACGGCGTCGAGCGAGACGGTCCAGTCGGCGAGGTAGGCCTCCCCCATGTAGCCCGGGCCGTCGGCGGCGCCCGACTTCAGGAAGCAGCCGCCGGCCAGCACCTTCGCCGCGGGGAACCCGACCACGATCGTGTCGAGCGTGTGGCCCTTGCCCGGGTAGAACGCCTCGAAGCCGCGCGGGTCGGCGTGCACGCGCGGCCCCGGCCCGGCGAGACCGCTCAGGGGCTCCGGCCCCAGCGCGCCTTCGGCCCACGCCTTCGCCACCGTCAGCGGGTGGCCGAACGCGCGGATGCCGCGCCGGCGCAGCGCGCGCAGGCCGCCGATGCGATCGCCGTGGGCGTGGGTGACGATCGCCTCGCGCACGCCGCCGAGCCGCGCCTCCGCGAAGTCGAGCAGCAGGTCCGTCTGCGCCTCGTCCCACGCGGTGTCGACGAGCAGCACGCCCCCGCCCGGCAGCGGCGCGAACAGCCCGTTGGAGCCGATGCCGTCCTTCGAATCCGTATCGTGGAGCCAATAGCCGTCGCGGAGGGGCTGGACGCGGACGCCGGGGGCCAGCGCTTCGGGTTCGGCGGCCGTCGCGGCCGGGGCGAGCAGCGCGACGGCGAGGACGGTCGGGATCAGGCGCAAGTTCACTCCTTGTGGGTGGCCGCCTCCTCCGCGAGCAGCGAGCGGGGCGGGACCAGGACGTTGCCGAACAGCAGGCCGGTGGCGAGGCAGACGGCGACGAACGCCATCGTGAAGGCCGCTTCGATGCCGAGCACGGTGTTGCGGTCGAGCAGCGAGGTCACGCTGCGGAAGCCGATCGAGCCGGGCACCAGCAGCAGGATGCCGGGCGAGATGACGATCACCGCGGGCCGGTGGCGCCAGCGCGCGTAGGCGTTGCCCCAGGCGCCGACCAGCAGCGCGCCGAGGAACGCGCCGAGCTCGGGGCCGAGCAGTTGCGAGCCGAGACGGGTGCCGAAGTAGGCGAGCGCGGAGCCGAGCACGATCGCGGGCGCGTCGCCCCAGTCGGCCTTCAGCAGCACGACGAAGCCGAGCGGCGCGACGACGAGCGCAAGCCACTCGGTCCAGCCCGCGACCGCCACGGGCGGGGCCAGCGGCGCGGACCCGAACAGCACCTCGGCGAGCCGGCCGCCGAGGGCGACGCCGAAGCCCATCGCCAGCAGCGTGCCGACCGCGCCCGTCAGGCGCGCGGTGCCCGCCATCAGGTGGCGCTGCGCGAGCTCGATCACCGCCGTCGTCAGCGCGAAGCCCGGCACCAGCACGATCAGCCCCGAGAGCATGGCGGTGAAGGCCGCGACCGGGCCGAAGTGCACGGCCGCGAACGTGGCGAGGAAGGCGGCCAGCGTCGCGGCCGAGGCCTCGAACACCCGCGTCAGCGCGCGCACCCGGCCGGCCAGCAGCGCCAGCAGGCCGATCGCGCAGCCGATCACGAGCGACGCCAGCGCCTCGCGCGGCCCGCCGCCGAAGAAGCGGGAGGCGGCCGCCGAGGCCAGCGCGAAGGCCGCCACCGTGAGCGCCGGACCGTAGCGCGGCGGCGCGGCGAGGATCGCGTCGAGCTCCTCCGAGCCGCGCTCCGGCGACTCCTGGCCGAGCGCCACGCGGGTCGCGACGCCGTCGAGCGCCGCCAGCCGGGAGAGGTCGGTGGAGCCGGGCTCGACCCGCAGCAGGTGGGTGCGCTGGTTTCCCTCCGGGCCGAAGGCGGCGAACAGCGCGGTCGGCGTCGAGAACAGGTGGGCCTCGAGGCCGAGCCGTTGCGCGACCAGCATGACGGCCTCTTCGAGCCGGTGCGCGGAGTAGCCCGCCGCGTGCAGCCCGCGCCCGAGCTTCAGCACGAACGCCCGCGCAGCGGCCTGCTCGAGAGTCACTGGGTGTGTGTCAGCGCGAAGTGGACGGCAGGTTCATCGCCATCACGGCGAGCGGGAACAGGGCCGCGGCGGCGGGCAGCAGCGAAGGCGCGATCATCATCGCCACCGCGCAGATCACGCAGGCACCCTCGTTGATCGCGAAGAAGACGAGCCGTCGGCCGAAGCGGGCGCGCTGCGTCTCGGCGTCCTCGCGGCGCTGTCCGGCGACGAGGCCCTCGCCGCGCACGAGCGTCGCGACCACCGGCAGCAGCAGCGCCAGCGCGATCGCGCCCCAGCTCAGCGCCTCCGGGCCCTGCGGCTTCAACTGCCACTGCAGCGCGGCGCCGACGGCGACGATCATCGCGGACGAGCCGACCAGCGTGCGGGCCAGCAGCGGCAGCGCCTGGCCGGGGTCGGCCGGGGCATTGGAGCGCCTCATCTCACACCTCCGCGAGCACGCGCTCGATCACGGTCCGCTCGCGCCGGGCCAGCGAGCGCGCGGCGCCGGCGACCACGATGGCGTGGGTCCCTGCCGCGCCGGCCAGCGCCAGCGGCAGCGAGAGCACGAACAGGCCGTACTGCCCGAGCAGGTGCGGCAGCCAGGCCAGGAACAGGAACGGGGCCGCCATCATCAGCGTCAGCGGCACCGTCAGCAGGCTGGTGGCGACCGCGCCGAAGCCGCGCCCGGCCGAGGTTCCGCCGTAGGGGTTGCCGCCGGGCGGGGGCACCGGCATCGGGAAGAGCACCGACAGCCAGGCGTCGAACGAGCCGGCGACGAGCGCCACGCACAGCGTGCCGGCCAGCGCGACGGGGATCAGCGCGAGGTCGGCCAGGAAGGCGGCGGCGATCGCCACCAGCAGCAGGCTCGGCAGCCGCAGCACCAGCGCCACCGCCGTCTTCGCGAGCAGGATCGCCAGCCGGTCGACCGGGAAACCGAACAGCAGCAGCACCCCGCGCCGCTCGAAGCCGAACAGGTTGGAGAAGCCGCCGAGGCCGACGAACATCGACAGCGCGACCAGCAGGCCCAGCCCGCGTGGCCGGGCGCCGGCGGGCGCGCCGGAGAACACGAGCAGCATCACCGCGGGGCCGATCAGGCTGGCTCCGAGCGCGACCTTCAACGCGGGGTCGCGCCAGGCGAGGCGCAGGTCCTTCTCGACCAGCGCGCCCCAGGCGCCACCCAGCCACTGCCGCGCCGGGCGCGACTCCGCCTTGCGCGCCGAGCCGAGCGCCAGCTCGCCGCGCGACATGCGCAGGGTCAGCGCGGACGAGAGGGCGATGCCCGCGGCGATCGCGCCGCAGGCCAGCAACGCCCACAGGGCAGCGGAGCCGAGATCGCCCCGGGTCGCGTGCACGGCCGAGCGGGCACCCCATGCGAACGGGGACAACGCGAAGGGGTCGTGGTCGACGAGGAACGCGAAGGCCGGCTTCAGCCGCCGGGTTCCGGCGGCGAACAGGATCAGCGGCAGCGCGCTCATCAGCACCGCGAGGCCGAGCCCGCCGGCGAGAGCCAGGTCCTGGAAGCGGCGGTTGCGCGCGAGGCCCGTGAGCCCCACCTGCGCCGCATGGGCGACGACCAGCACGGTGAGGAAGCTCAGGGCGAGACCGGGCAGCGCCAGCACCAGGCCGGGCGCCCCGGCGAGGCCGACCGACAGTGCCATCAGCACCGGGATCTCGGCCAGCACCATCGGCTGCGTCAGGTTGGCCGCCAGCGAAGACGCGACCAGCAGCGACGGGCGCAGCGGGAAGTGCAGCAGGCGCGAGACGTCGTGGGCCTCGGTGAAGGCGACGCCGGCGACGAGCGGCGACAGCGCCCAGAACAGCCCGGCGCCGGTGGCCAGCGCGGACAGGATCGGCAGCGTGCCCTCGGGCAGGCCGGTCTCCAGCGCGCGGGCGCCGAAGAACGCGATCAGCGAGCCGAAGGCTGCCGCGAACAGCAGGCCGGGCAGCGCCAGCAGCAGGCCGACCGCGCGCTCGCGGCCGCGCAGGAACAGCCGCAGGTCCGACTTCCAGCGCAGCGCGACGAGGGCGACGAGCTGGTCCACGCGGCCTCCCGGTCAGCCCAGCCAGGCGAGGTCGGGCCGCTTGACGTCGGCGGCGACCAGCTTGAGGAACACGTCCTCGAGGCTCGCATCGCCGCCGACCTCGCGCTGGGCGCGGATCTCGTCGAGCGTGCCCTGCGCGACCAGCCGGCCGCGGTCGATCACCGCCACCTCGTCGCACAGCCGCTCGACGACGTCGAGCACGTGCGAGGTGAAGAACAGCGTCACGCCCTTCTTCGACAGGCCGGAGAGCAGGTCGGTGACGACGCGGGCCGAGACCGGGTCGATGCCGTTGAGCGGCTCGTCGAGGAACAGCACCCGCGGCGAGTGGATGAGAGCGGCGGCCAGCGCCACCTTCTTCCGCATGCCCTGCGAGTAGTCGACGATCAGCTTGCCGCGGTCGTCGCCGAGCGAGAGGAAGTCGAGCAGCTCGTCGGCGCGGCGGCGGGTCTCGGCTTTCGACAGGCCGTACATGCGGCCGGCGAAGAGCAGGTACTCCTCGCCGGAGAGGCGCTCGTAGAGCGGCAGCTCCTCCGGCAGCACGCCGATCACGCGCTTGACGGCGAGCAGGTCTTCGGCCGGGTCGACCCCCTCGATGCGGATCGAGCCCGCGCTCGGCGAGAGCAGGCCGGTCAGCATCTTGATCGTCGTGCTCTTGCCCGCGCCGTTGGGGCCGAGGAAGCCGAAGAAGCGGCCGCGGGCGACGCGGAGCGTGAGGCCGTCGACGGCGGCGACGCCGCCGAAGACCTTGCGCAGGCCGGTCAGCTCGATGGCGGGTTCTGCGTGAGGGGGAGGAACGGACGGGGTCGGGGTTTCGGTCGGGGACAGTTCGGCGGTCGGGGTCGGGATACCGGTCGGGGTCTCGGCCGCGGGCGGGGCTGGCTCGGCGGGCGGGGTCCCTTCCGCGGTCGCGGCTTCCTCGGGCGGGAAAGGCGGCTTCTCGTCGCTCATCGTGGGATCTCGGTCGCGCTCCGCAGCCATCGTACCCGCTCCGCGAGGTCACCCTCGGGGTGCTCCTCCAGGAAGCGCACCAGGGCCGAGCCGACCACGACGCCGTCGGCGACCGCGCCCGCTGCGGCCACCTGCTCGGGCGTCGCGATGCCGAAGCCGAGCGCGACCGGCTTGCCACCGGCGCGCAGGCGCTCGACCAGCGGGCGCGCGTCGTCCGAGAGCGCCACCTGCTCGCCGGTGACGCCGGTGCGGCTGACCGCGTAGACGAAGCCGCGGCTCGCGTCCGCGATCGCCGCGAGGCGCTCCGGCGGGCTGGTCGGCGCCGCCAGGAACACGGTGTCGAGCTCGGCGGCCCGACACGCCGCGATCCACGCCCCGGCTTCTTCAGGTGGCAGGTCTGTCACCAGCGCGCCGTCGCAGCCGGCGGCGCGAGCGGCGGCGGGCAGCTCGCGCAGGCCGAAGCGCAGCAGCGGGTTGAGGTAGGAGAAGAGCACCACGGGCACGGTCAGCCCGGCCGCGCGCGCCTGGCGCACCAGGTCGAGCACCCCCGCGAGGGTCGTGCCGCGGGCCAGCGCGCGCTCGCTCGCGCGTTGGATCACGGGGCCGTCGGCGATCGGGTCGGAGAACGGCACGCCCAGCTCGATCACGTCGGCGCCACCGCGCTCGAGCTCCAGGCAGGCCGCGACCGTGCGCGCGGGCGACGGGTCGCCGGCCGTGAGGTACGCGACGAACGCGGGCCGGCCCGCGGCGCGGCAGGCCGCGAAGCGTTCGTCGATCCGGCTCACGGCAGAGCCTCGAAGGCGGCGGCGACGGTCGCGAGGTCCTTGTCGCCGCGCCCCGACAGGTTCAGCACGATCCGCTTCCCGCGCAGCGCCGCGGCCTCGCGGATCACCCACGCGACGGCGTGCGCCGACTCGAGCGCGGGCAGGATCCCCTCGGTGCGGCCGAGCCGCCCGAAGGCCGCGAGCGCCTCGCCGTCGCGCACCCGCTCGTAGCGCACGCGGCCGGTGTCGCGCAGGTGGGCGTGCTCGGGGCCGATCGCCGGGTAGTCGAGGCCCGCCGAGACCGAGTGGGTCGGCAGCACGTTGCCGGCCGCGTCCTGCAGCAGGTAGGTGCGGGTGCCGTGCAGCACTCCCGGCGCCGCGCCGTCGCCGGCGAAGCGCGCCGCGTGCTCGCCCGCCGCGTCGGAGCGGCCGCCGGCCTCGACGCCGACGCAGGCGACGGGATCGCCCAGGAAGGCGTGGAACAGCCCGATCGCGTTGGAGCCGCCGCCGACGCAGGCGACCAGCAGATCGGGCAGGCCGCCCGGCCCGGCCGCGAACTGGGCCTTCGCCTCCTCGCCGATCACCGCGTGGAACTCGCGCACCATCGTCGGGAACGGGTGCGGCCCCAGCGCCGAGCCGAGCAGGTAGTGGGTCGTGCGCACGTTCGTGACCCAGTCGCGCATCGCCTCGTTGATCGCGTCCTTGAGCGTGCGGCTGCCGCCGTCGACCGCGCGCACGTCCGCGCCCAACAATCGCATCCGCAACACGTTGGGCGCCTGGCGCGCCATGTCCTCGGCGCCCATGTAGACGACGCACTCGAGGCCGAGCAGCGCGCAGGCCGTCGCCGTCGCCACCCCGTGCTGCCCCGCCCCGGTCTCGGCGACCACGCGGCGCTTGCCGAGCCGCTTCACGAGCAGCGCCTGGCCCAGCGCGTTGTTGATCTTGTGGGCGCCGGTGTGGCACAGGTCCTCGCGCTTGAGCCACAGCGAGAGGCCGAGTTCCGCCGACAGCCGCTCCGCGAACGTCAGTGCCGTGGGCCGCCCGACGTACTCGCGCAGCAGCCGCCGGTACTCGCGCAAGAAGCCCTCGTCCTCGCGGGCCGCGCGCCACGCCGCCTCCAGCTCGTCGAGCGGAGCGACCAGCGTCTCCGGCACGTACCGCCCGCCCCACTCGCCGAAGAAGCCGGGATCGCTCATCTCGCACCTCGGCGCGTGCCGCCGCGCACCGCGGCCACGAACGCCTTCAGCTTCGCGGGGTCCTTGCGGCCCGGCGCGGCCTCGACCCCGGACGAGACGTCGACCGCGTCGGGCCGGGCCTCCGCGATCGCCGCCGCGACGTTGCCGGCGTGCAGCCCGCCCGCCAGCACGAGCTGGCGCACGAACGGCCGCAGCGCGCGCGCCACGCTCCAGTCGAAGCTCTCCCCGGTGCCACCGGGCAACGCGCGGCCGCCGGTGTCGAGCAGGATCGCGGCGCCGGCGTCGTCGAAGCGGCGCGCCTCGGCCGGGTCGAAACCGGGGCCGACGCGCAGCGCCTTGATCACGCGCCGGGCGTGCTCGCGCACGCTCGCGACCGGCTCGTCGCCGTGGAGCTGCACGACGTCGAGGCCCGCTTCGGCCGCGATGCGGTCGACGGCCTCGGGCGGGGTGTCGACGAAGACGCCGACGCGGGTGACGAACGGCGGCAGCGCGGCGCCGATCCGGCGCGCCTGCTCCGGCGTCACCGCCCGCGGGCTCTGCGGCCACAGCACGAAACCCACCGCGGCCGCGCCGGCCTCGACCGCGGCGATCCCGTCCTCGACGCAGGTGATGCCGCAGACCTTGACCGCCACCGGGCCCGCTCCCGGGCGCGGCCCGGCCTCGCGCACTTCCGCCTCGGCGAGCAATGCGGCGAGCGCCGCGCCCGGGTCGGGCGCGCCCATCAGGCTCTCGCCGACCAGGAAGGCGTCGAAACCCGCCTCGCGCAGCCGGCGCAGGTCGGAGCCGCTGCGCAGGCCCGACTCCGCGACCGCGATCACGTCGTCCGGGATCTCGGGCGCGAGCGCGAACGAGGTGGCGAGGTCGACCTGGAGCGAGCGCAGGTCGCGGTTGTTGACGCCGACGATGCGGGCCCCGGCGCGCAGCGCGCGGTGCAGCTCCTCGCGGTCGTGGACCTCGACCAGCGCGTCCACCAGGTGTTCGTGGGCCACCCGCAGCAGCTCGCGCAGCTCGCCGTCGTCGAGAGCGGCAGCGATCAGCAGCACGGCGTCGGCGCCCAGCGCCGCGGCCTCGGCCACCTGCCAGGCGTCGATCGTGAAGTCCTTGCGCAGCAGCGGGAGCCGCGCGGCCTCGCGGGCGATCGCCAGGTGCGCGTCGTCGCCGCCGAAGAACTCCGGCTCGGTCAGCACCGACAGCGCCGCGGCGCCGGCGGCCTCGTAGCCGCGCACGACCTCCGCCACCGAGAGGTCCTCGCGGATCGCGCCGCGCGACGGCGAGCGGCGCTTGTGCTCGGCGATCACCCTCACGTGGCCGGGCCGCGTCAGCGCCTCGGTGAACGAGACCCGCGCGGGCGCGGTGGCCCGCGGCTCGATCGTGGGCCGCGCTGCCTTCGCGCGCGCGACGCGCTCGCGGGTGGCGGCCAGGATGCGCGACAGCGCGCCGCCGGGGTCCCTCACGGCTGCGGCTCCGCGGCGGCGGCGCACGCGCGCTCGATCACCCGGGAGGCGCTCCCGGAGTCGAGCGCCGCCGCCGCGCGCGCGGCGCCTTCCCGCAGGTCGCGGGCGTGTCCGCCGACGACGAGGGCGGCCGCGGCGTTGAGCACGACAGCGTCGCGCGCCGCGCCGCGGTCACCGCCCAGCACGGCGCGGGCGACCTTGGCGGCGTGGGCCACGTCGTCCACGTGCAGCGCGGCCCGCGGCGCCCGAGGCAACCCCGCGTCCTCGGGCGCCACCTGCAGCATGCGCACGTCCCCGCCCTCGAGCGCCGCGACGTCGGTCGGCGCGTCGAGCGCCAGCTCGTCGAGCCCGCCGCCGCACACCACCCAGGCCCGCGGCGTGCCGAGCCGCGCGAGGCAGCGGGCGAGGAACGGCGCGAGCTCCGGGCGCGGCACCCCGACGAGCTGGGCCGCGGGTCGCGCCGGGTTGGTCAGCGGCCCGAGCAGGTTGAAGGCGGTGCGCACGCCGAGCTCGCGGCGCGGGCCGGCGGCGTGGCGGGTCGAGGCGTGGAACGCGGGCGCGAACAGGAACGCCCAGCCCGCCGCCGCGAACGAGGCACGCGCGCGCTCGACCGCGTGCTCGAGGCCCAGCCCCAGCGCCTCGAGCAGGTCGGCGCTGCCGACGCTGCCCGAGGCCGAGCGGTTGCCGTGCTTGGCGACCGGCACGCCGCAGCCGGCGACGACCAGCGAGGCGAGCGTCGAGATGTTGAGCGTGGAGGCGCCGTCGCCGCCGGTGCCGCAGGTGTCGACCGCGCCCGGGGCCTCGAAGGCGGCGGCCCGCGCCCGCATCGCGCGCGCGAAGCCGACGACCTCGTCTTCGCTCTCGCCGCGCACGCCCAGCGCCATCAGCAGCCCGCCGACCTGGGCCGGCGTCGCCTCGCCGTCCATCACCTGCTCCATCGCGGCGGCGGCCTCGTCTTCGGAGAGCCGCTCGCCGCGCGCGAGCTTCTGCAGCAGCGGCTTCATCGCGACGCCAGGAAGTTGGCGAGCAGCGCCTTGCCCGCGGTGGTCAGGATGCTCTCGGGGTGGAACTGCACGCCTTCCACCGGCCGCTCGCGGTGGCGCAGGCCCATCACCAGGCCGTCGTCCGTCCAGGCCGACACCTCGAGGCAGTCCGGCACCGAGTCGCGCACCACGACCAGCGAGTGGTAGCGGGTGGCGACGAACGGCTGCGGCAGGGCCTGGAACACGCCACGCCCGTCGTGGTGGATCTCCGAGACCTTGCCGTGCATCAGCTTCGGCGCCCGCGCCACGCGGCCGCCGTAGGCCTGGCCGATCGACTGGTGGCCGAGGCAGACGCCGAGCAGGGGGATGCCCGCCTCGGCCGCGCGCGGGACGAGGGCGAGGCTGATGCCCGCCTCGTCGGGGTTGCCGGGTCCGGGCGAGATCACGATCCGCGCCGGCCGCAGCGCCAGCGCCTGCTCGACGGAGAACTCGTCGTTGCGCACGACCCGGGTGTCCGCCCCCAGCTCGCCGAGGTACTGGTACAGGTTCCACGTGAACGAGTCGTAGTTGTCGACCAGCAGCAGCATCGAACCTACTCCCGCGCGCTCACAGCGTGCCCGCCAGGCGCAGGGCCTCGAGCATGGCGCCGGCCTTGGCCTCGGTCTCGCGCTCCTCGGCCGCGGGGTCGGAGTCGGCGACGATGCCGGCGCCGGCCTGCACCGTCGCCCGCGCGCCGTCGAAGCTGACCGCGCGGATCGCGATGCAGAAGTCGAGGTTGCCCGCGAAGTCGACGTAGCCGAGCGCGCCGCCGTAGAACCCGCGCGGCACGGGCTCCAGCGCGTCGACGATCTCCATCGCGCGGATCTTCGGCGCGCCGGAGAGGGTGCCCGCCGGGAACGTCGCGCGCAGCGCGTCGAGCGCGTCGCAGCCCTCGCGCAGCCGCCCGCTCACCGAGCTGACCAGGTGCATCACGTGCGAGTAGCGCTCGACGTTCATGAACTCGTCGACCTTCACCGAGTCGAAGCCGCAGACGCGGCCGAGGTCGTTGCGGCCGAGGTCGACCAGCATCACGTGCTCGGCGCGTTCCTTCTCGTCGGCCTGCAGCTCGCGCTCGAGCGCGGCGTCGGCGGCGGCATCGGCGCCGCGGGGCCGGGTGCCGGCGATCGGCCGCGTCTCGGCACGGCCGGCTTCGACGCGCACGAGCATCTCGGGCGAAGCCCCGGCGATCGCCCGCTCGCCTTCGCGGAACAGGAACATGTAGGGCGAGGGGTTCAGCATGCGCAACGCCCGGTAGACGGCGACGGGGTCGAGGCCACCGTCGACGGCGAGCTGGCGCGAGAGCACGACCTGGAAGACGTCGCCGCGCCCGATGTGCTCCTGGGCCTGGCGCACGGCGGCGCGGAACGCGGCTCCGTCGCCGAGGCCGGCGGTCGGAACCTCTCGCGCGGCGGGCGCGGGTGCCGGCACCGGCCGCCGCAGGTCGGCTTCCATCGCATCAAGCGCGCGCTGCGCCGCGTCCCAGGCGCCCGCATCGCGCGGGTCGGCGTGGGCGATCAGCACCACGCGCTGGCGGGCGTGGTCGAAGGCGACGAGCTGGCGGTGGAACCCGAACGCCGCCAGCCGTTCCGCGCCTGCGCCGTGGCGGTCGGGCAGGCGCTCGAACAGCCGCACCGCGTCCCACGTCAGGTAGCCGACGGCGCCGCCGGTGAAGCGCGGCAGCCCGGGCACCTCGGCCGCCGGCGGGCCGAGCTGCCGGCGCAGCGTGGCGAGCAGGTCGAGCTCCGACTCGCGCTCGCCGGCGGCGTCGCGAACGACGACCCGCGAGCCGCGCTGCTCGACGACGCATTCCGGGTCGCGGCCGAGGAACGAGTAGCGGGCGACGCGCTCGCCGCCCGTCACGCTCTCCAGCAGGAACGCGCGAGGGCGGCCCGCGCACAGCGCGAGCCAGGCCGCGAGCGGCGTCAGCAGGTCTCCGGGCAGCTCGCGGAACACGGGCACCGAGGCGCCGCCACGCGCCAGCGCGTCGTACTCCTGCCGGGTGAGCGCGCGCAGGGGCATCTTCAGCGGCGCCTCCGCGCCAGCACCTCGAGCACGCGGACCAGCGGCACGCCGCGCACGCCGAGCGCGACCATCAGGTGATAGACGAGGTCGGCGGCCTCTTCGGCGAGGCGCTCGTCGCTCTCGCCCTTGGCGGCCAGCACGACCTCGGTGGCCTCCTCGCCCAGCTTCTTGAGCGGGCCGTCGATGCCGCGCTCGAGCAGCTTCGCGGTGTACGAGCCCTCGGGCATCCGCCGCAGCCGGTCGCGGATCACGCGCTCCAGCTCCAGCAGCCCGCCGGCGGCGCTCTGCGCGTCGTCGCCGAAACAGGTGCGCGAGCCCGTGTGGCAGGCGGGGCCCTCGGCGTCGACGACGTAGAGCAGGGTGTCGGAGTCGCAGTCCCAGCGGATGCCGCGCACCCGCAGCCGGTGACCCGAGGTCTCGCCCTTGCGCCACAGCGCCTGCCGGCTCCGGCTCCAGAAGTGGGCGTCGCCCGTCGCCGTCGTCTTCTGCAGCGCCTCGTCGTTGGCCCACGCCACCATCAGCACGTCGCCCGAGGCGGCGTCCTGGGCCACGACCGGAACCAGCCCGCGCTCGTCGAACGCGATCCCCTCCGGCAGCTTCAGCTCGCTCATGCGATCCCCGCTTCTCCCACCGGGCGCACCGCCACGCCCGCGGCGCGCAGCGCGTGGCGGACGTCGGCGAGGCGCAGCTCGCCGAAGTGGAACACCGACGCCGCCAGCGCCGCCGACGCCTCGCCTTCGACCAGCGCCGCGCGCAGGTGCTCCACGTTGCCGCAGCCGCCGGAGGCGATCACCGGCACCCGCACCGCGCGGGCGACCGCGCGGGTCAGCTCCAGGTCGTAGCCGTCCTTGGTGCCGTCGCGGTCCATCGAGGTGAGCAGGATCTCGCCCGCCCCGCGCTCCGCCGCCTCGCGCGCCCACGCCACCGCGTCGCGCCCGGTCGCCGTGCGCCCGCCGTGCACGTGCACCTCGGAGCCGCCGCCGCTCGTGCGCCTTGCATCGATGGCCAGGACCACGGCCTGGCTGCCGAAGCGCTGCGCCAGCGCGCTCACCAGCGCGGGATCGGAGACGGCCGCCGTGTTGACCGCGACCTTGTCGGCGCCGGCGCGCAGCAGCGCCTCGGCGTCGGCGACGCTGCGCACCCCGCCGCCGACCGTGAACGGCAGGTACACCGCGTCGGCGACCCGCCGCACCATGTCGAGCACGATCGGCCGCGCGTCGGAAGACGCGGTGATGTCGAGGAAGACCAGCTCGTCCGCGCCCTCGCGGTCGTAGCGCGCCGCGCACTCGACCGGGTCGCCCGCGTCGCGCAGCGAGACGAACTGCACGCCCTTGACCACCCGGCCGCGGTCGACGTCGAGGCACGGGATCAGCCGCTTCGCCAGCATCAGCGCTGCCCCTCGAAGGTCGCCATCGCGTGCTCGCGCACGTCTTCGTCCTCGTGGCCCAGCAGCGCGGGGCGCAGCACCTCCGGCAGCCGCGGGTTGAGCGCCAGGGCGATCAGCACCTCGCGCGGCGGCGCGCCGGCCGCGAGGTCGTGCAGCACGTCCTCGGGCGTGTTCGGGTGCGAGCCGAACCAGGCGAGCAACGGTCCCGCGTGGACGGGCGAGCCCGCGTCGCGCACGCCGGCGACCGCCTCGCGGATCTCGTCGGCGCCGAGCACGTCCGAGTAGGTGACGGTCAGCGCCCGGCTGCGCCGCAGCGCTCGCGCGATGTCGCCCCGGGTGACGCCGCGGCCGACTCTCAGCATCCCGCCGCCTCGTTGGCCTCGGGGATCGTGAAGCGTCCCTCGTAGAGCGCCTTGCCGACCACCGCTTCGTCCACGCCGTGCGGCTCGAGCGCGCGCAGGGCGCGCAGGTCGTCGAGACGGGCGATGCCGCCGGCGACCGTGACCCGCAGCCCGCTCTCGCGGGCGATCCGCTCGGTCGCGGGCAGGTTGGGCCCGGTGAAGGTGCCGTCGCGCGAGACGTCGGTGTACTGCACGCGGGCGACGCCCAGCTCGCGCAGGCGGCACGCGAAGGCCAGCGGCTCCAGTTCGCTCTGCTCGGTCCAGCCACGCACCGCGACGCGCCCGTCCTTGACGTCGACCGCGACCGCCACCCGGCCGGGCCAGCGCGCGCAGGCGGCCGCGACGACCGCAGGCTCGGCGACGGCCGCCGTGCCGAAGATCACGCGCTCGGCGCCGCCGTCCACGTAGCGCGCCGCGGTCTCGAGATCGCGGATGCCGCCGCCGACCTCGACGGGCACCGTGGCCGCCGCCACGACGGCGGCCACGACTTCGGGCTGCGGCCGGGCGTCGATCGCGCCGTCGAGGTCGACGAGGTGGATGCGGCGGGCGCCGGCGGCGGCGAAGCGGCGGGCCACGGCCGCCGGGTCCTGCTCGTACACGGTCTCGCGCGCGGCGTCTCCCTGGACGAGGCGCACGACGCGGCCGCCGCGCACGTCGATGGCAGGAGCGATCAGCACGCGCCCACCTCGCGCGACGCGGGCTGCCGCGCGGCGACCATCTTCACGAAGGCGTCGACCATGCGCAGGCCGACCGCCTGGCTCTTCTCCGGGTGGAACTGGGCGGCCATCACGTTGCCGCGGGCCACCATCGCCGGGAACGCGGAGCCGTACTCGCAGGTCGCGATCACGTCCTCCGGCGTGGCGTCGCACCAGTACGAGTGGACGAAGTACACGTGCTCGCCGTCGCGCAGGCCGTCGAGCAGCGGGTGCTCGCGCTCGTGGCGCAAGGCGTTCCAGCCCATGTGCGGCACCGCCAGGCCCTGCTCGCCGTCGAACGCGGGGCCCGCGAAGCGGCGCACGCGGCCGCGCAGCAGGCCGAGCCCAGCGTGGCGGCCGTGCTCCTCGCCTTCGTCGAACAGCACCTGCATGCCGACGCAGATGCCGAACAGCGGCACCCCGGCTCGCGCGGCCGCCACCAGCGGCTCCGCCAGGCCGCGGCCGCGGATCTCGTCCATCGTCGCGCCGAAGGCGCCATCGCCGGGCAGCACCAGCGCCTCCGCCCGCGCGAGCGCCGCCGGGTCCGAGACGAGCTCGGCGTGCGCCCCCGCGCGGCGGAACGCCTTCAGCGCGCTGCCGAGGTTGCCGACGCCGTAGTCGACGATCGCGATCACAGCGCTCCCTTGGTCGAAGGCACGTCGGTCACCCGCGGGTCGAGCGCGACCGCCATCGCGAGGGCGCGGGCCGCCGCCTTGAACAGCGACTCCGCCACGTGGTGCGAGTTGCGGCCGCGGATCGCGTCGAGGTGGAGGTTGAGGCGGCCGTGGTCGCACAGCGCCCAGAAGAAGTCCTCGACGAGCTCGGTGGGCAGGCCGCCGATCGCCTTCGCCTTCCACTCCACGCCGAAGTGCAGCCACGGCCGGCCCGAGAGGTCAACCACGGCCCGCGACAGCGCCTCGTCGAGCGGGCAGTAGGCGTGGCCGAAGCGGACGATGCCGCGCTTGTCGCCGAGCGCCTGGCGCAGCGCTGCGCCCAGCACGATGCCGACGTCCTCGACCGTGTGGTGGGCGTCGACGTGGAGGTCGCCGCGGCAGGCGACTCCCAGGTCGAAGCGCGCGTGCTTCGCGAGCGCCGTCAGCATGTGGTCGAAGAAGCCGATCCCGGTCGCGATCTGCGACTCGCCCGCCCCGTCGAGGTCCAGCGCGAGCCGGATGCTCGTCTCCTTCGTGCGGCGCTCCACCACGGCGCGCCGCCTGCCCGCCGTCGCGGGCGCCGCTGCGCTCCGCCGCGCCGGCTTCTTCTTCGCGCTCATCGACTCGCCTCCACCGGCGCCAGCACCTCGCGCAGGCCGCGCAGCAGCGCCTCGTTCTCCTCGGCGCTGCCCACCGAGAAGCGCAGGCAGCGCCCGAGCCGCGGGTACGAGGACACGTCGCGCACCAGGACGCCGCGTGCGTAGAGCGCCTCGTGCACGGCCTTCGGCTCTGCGGAGAGCAGCTCGACCAGCACGAAGTTGGCGGCGGTCGGGTACACCCGCACCCCGTCGACCTCGCGCAGCCGCGCGATCAGCGCCTCGCGCAGCGCGCGCAGCCGCGCCACCCGCTCGGCGAGCAGCTCGCGACGCTCCAGCGCGTGCAGCGCCGCCGCTTGCGAGAAGAAGTTGACGTTGTACGGCAGCCGCGCCTTGTTCACCTCGCGGACCAGCTCCGGCGAGGCCAGCAGCGCGCCCAGCCGCAGCCCGGCCAGCGCGCCGGCCTTGGAGAAGGTGCGCAGCACGACCAGGTTCGGGTGGCGCGCCAGCAGCGGCACGGCATCCTGGTCGGAGAACTCGTGGTAGGCCTCGTCGAGCACGACCAGCCCGTCGGCCTCGTCGCACAGCCGCGACACGTCCTCGAGCGCGATCGCGCTGCCCGTCGGGTTGTTGGGCGAACACACGATCGTCACCGGCGCCGCGTGCTCGTGCCGCGCGCGCGCGATCGCCGCCGCGTCGTACTCGAGCCCGGGCCCGAGCGGCACCCGCACCAGGCGCCCGCCCAGCATCTGCGTGAGCAGGCCGTAGAGGGTGAAGGTCGGCTCCGGGATCACCACCGGCGTGCCTTCGCCGACCGTCACGACCAGCAGCGCCTCGATCAGCTCGTTGGACCCGTTGCCCGCCAGCACCCCGTCCGCGCGCCAGCCCCAGTGGCGGGCCAGCGCCTCGCACAACTCCTTCGGGTCGAACTCCGGGTAGCGGGCCCAGTTGCGGGCCAGTGCGCGCTCGACCACCGCGCGCTTGAAGTCCTCCGGCAGGTCGAACGGGTTCTCGTTCTGGTCCAGCTTGACCGCCGCGGGACGCGCCTTCAGCGTGTAGGCCGAGAGCCCGCGCACGACCGGCTTGACGTGGCGCAGCGGGTCCATCAGTCCGCCCCGAAGCGGGTCATCACCGACAGCGCGTGGCCGTGGAAGCCCTCCGCCGCCGCCACCCGCACGACGTCGTCGGCGATCCGCAGCAGGCCCTCGCGGCTCATCACCACCAGGCTCTGCCGGCGCTCGAAGTCGCGCACCGACAGCGGCGAGGCCCGGCGCGCGGCGCCGCCCGTGGGCAGCACGTGGTTGGGGCCGACCCCGTAGTCGCCGACCGCCACCGGCGCGAAGGGCCCGGCGAACACCGAGCCCGCGACGACGCGGCGCGCGACCGCCTCTGCCTTGCGGGTGATCACCTCGGCGTGCTCGGCCGCCAGCGCGTTCATCGCCAGCACGCCGTCGTCGACGCTGCGCGCGAGCACCACGGCGCCGTGGCGCTCGAGCGCGCGCCGCGCGGCGTCCGGGTTGGAGACGCCGGAGACGCCGTCTTCGACCAGCCGCGCGACCTCCTCGGCCAGCGCCCGCGAGGTCGTCACCAGCACCACGCACTCGTCGCCGCTGCCGTGCTCGGCCTGGGCCAGCAGGTCGGCGGCCACGTCGCCCGCGTCCGCCGTGTCGTCGGCGAGGATCGCGACCTCGGACGGCCCGGCCTCGGCGTCGGTCTCGACCCGGCCGCGCACCAGGCGCTTGGCCGCGGCCACCCAGGCGTTGCCGGGGCCGACGATCTTGTCGACGGCCTTCACCCGCGCGGTGCCGTAGGCGAGCGCCGCGATCGCCTGCGCGCCGCCGATGCGGTACACCTCGTCGACGCCCGCGATCTCCAGCGCGGCGGCCACGGCCGGGTTGCGCTCGAGCGCCCGCGGCGGCGTCGCGACCGCCAGCCGCTCGACGCCGGCGACGCGGGCCGGGATCGCGTTCATCAGCACCGACGACGGGTACGCACCGGCGCCGCCCGGGACGTAGAGGCCGGCGGAGCGCAGCGGTTGCACGATCTCCTCGAGCCGCGAGCCGTCCGCGAGCCGCACGGCGAAGCCGCGCCCCTGCTGCCGGCGGTGGAAGGCCTCGATCCGCTCGGCCGTCGAGCGCAGCGCGCGCACCAGCAGCGGGTCGGCGCGGCGGGCCAGCGATTTCAGCTCCGAACTGCGCAGGCGCAACCGGGCGGGCGCCAGCGTGACGCCGTCGAAGCGGCGCGCGAAGCGGACCAGCGCCGCGTCGCCTTTCGCTCGCACCTCGGCGACGATCGCCGCCACCGCCTTGTCGACCCCGGGCGTGGAACTGGCGCGCGCGGCGCGCCGCTCGACGAAGCGCTGGAACGCGGGTGTGCCCGCGCGCAGCAGCACGAAGGGCCCCAGCCGCTCGGGCGTCACGGACGACTTCTCGGACTTCAAGCACCGACCTCCTGGGCGCAGGCCGCCTGCAGCGCCCGCAGCAGCGGGCCCACGGCGTCGCGCCGGGCGTGATAGCTCGCGCGGTTGACGACCAGCCGCGCCGAACACTCGAGCACTGTCTCGACGACGCGCAGGCCGTTCTCGCGCAGCGTGGCGCCGGTCTCCACGACGTCGACGATGCAGTCGGCCAGCCCCAGCACGCACGCCAGCTCGACCGATCCGGACAGCTTGACGAACTCGGCAGGCCGGCCCTGGCCGAGGAAGTGGGCGGCGGCCAGCCGCGGGTACTTCGTCGCCACCCGCAGCGTCGCGTGGCGAGGCTCGGCGGGCGCGCCCTGCGGCCGCGCCACCGCGAGGCGGCAGCGGCCGAAGCCGAGGTCGAGCGGCTCGTAGACGTCGGCGTCCGCCTCGCGCAACACGTCGCTGCCGACGATGCCGCAGTCGGCGATGCCGTGCTCGACGTAGGTCGGCACGTCGACGTCCTTGACGAACAGGAAGCGCAGCTCTCCCTGCTCGACGACGAGCTTGCGGCCCTCGGCGTCGGGGAACGGCAGGCCGGCGGCGCGGAAGCGGTCGCCCGCGCCGCGGAACAGCTTGCCCTTGGACAGCGCGACGGCGAGGCTCACGACGCGCCTCCCTCGAAGCGGACCCGCTCGCCGCGCCCGCGCCGCGAGCGCGCCTCGCACAGCGCGGCGCCGAGCGCCTCCGCCTTCACCTCGGCTGCCGCCGGCCGCGCCGGCGCTTCGCCGTTCTCCTGCCGCTCCAGCAGCGCCGCCAGCCGGTCGAGCCCGAGCATGAAGCCGACAGCCGGCATCGGCCGCCCGAAGCGGGCGAGCAGCCGGTCGTAGCGGCCGCCGCCGCCGACCTCGAAGCCGAGGTCCGGCGCGTACGCGCGGAAGACGAGGCCCGTGTAGTAGTCGAGCCCGCGGACCTCGGCGAGGTCGAAGGACAGTCGCGCGCCGAGGCCGGCCGCCTGCAGCGCAGCGGCGACGGCCTTCAGCTCGGCGAGCGCTTGCAGCGCGGACGGGCAGAACGCCAGCGCGCGCTCCGCCTCGTCGAGCACGCGGGCGTCGCCGGCCAGCGAGGCCAGCCGCCGAACGCCCGCGGCCGGCTCGCCGGAGAGCCCGGCCTCGCGCAGCAGCTCGCCGACGCCGCCCTGGTCCTTGCGGCCGAGCGCCTCGCGCAGCCGCTCCACGTCGACGCCCGCGAGCCCGCAGCCCGCGGTCAGGCCGGTGAACACGCCGACGTGGCCGAGCGCCAGCACGCAGTCGCGGGCGCCCGCCGCGTCGAGGCACTCGGCGGCGATCGCCACCACCTCGGCGTCGGCCGTGCGGGCGTCGCCGCCGAGCCGTTCCAGCCCCATCTGGTGCAGTTCGTTCTGGCGCCCGGCCCGCGGCGGCTCGAAGCGCAGCACCTCGCCCGAGTAGTAGAGGCGGATCGGCGGCTCGCGGTGGGCGAGGCGGCCGGCCGCGATCTTGGCGAGCAGGCTGGTGAAGTCGGGCCGCAGCGCGAGCAGGGCGCCGTCGCGGCCGACGAACGAGTAGGTGCGCGGCGAGAGCGCGCCGCCGAACGCGTCGGCGTAGTCGTAGAGGGGCGGGATGATCTCCTCGTAGTCCCAGCCCTCGAAGACCGCGACCACGCGCTCCTCGATCGCCCGCCGCCGTCGCGCCTCGTCGCCCACGAAGCACTGCACGCCCGGCGGCACCTGGGTGGTGCCGCGCGTCATCCGTGGTGCCCGGCCGCCAGCAGCTCGACCAGGGCGCGCAGCGCCTCGGCCGGGGCCTCTTTGCCCGTCCACGTCTCGAACTGCGGGATCGCCTGCTCGAGCAGCATTTCGAGGCCGTGGATCGTGGTCGCCCCCGCCGCCGCGGCCTCGCGCAGGAAGCGCGTCTCCACCGGGTCGTAGACCATGTCGAGCACGACCGTGCCCGACTGGTGGGCGTCGGCCGGCACCGGCGACTCGTCCTCGTGACCGCGGCCGCCGAGCGGGGTGGCGTTGATCAGCACGTCCCACGACAGGGTGCGGATCTCGTCGAGCGCGCCCGAGCTGCAGCCGACCGCCCCGGCCGTGAACGCGGCCTGGTCCGGGTCGCGGGCCAGCACGATCACCTGCGCGCCCTTGCGCACCAGCGACAGCGCCGCCGCGCGCGCCGCGCCGCCGGCGCCGAGGATCACCGCCATCTTGCCCTTCAGGTCGGTGCGCCGGCGCAGCGGCGCGCTGATGCCGATGCCGTCGGTGGTCGAGCCCATCAGCAGGCCGTCGTGGACCAGCACGGTGTTGACGCTGCCGCAGAGCGCCGCCTGTTCGTCGACCTCCTGGAGCCGCGCGAGGATCTCGGTCTTGTAGGGCCGGGTCACGCTGAAGCCGGACAGCTCGAGTGCCGGCAGCGCCTCGAAGAAGGCGTCGAGCGACTCGGCCGGCAGCGGCACGTAGATGGCGTCGACGCCGCGCGCCTCGAACGCGCGGTTGTGCAGCACCGGCGACAGGCTGCGCAGCACGTCGGTGCCGAGCAGCCCGTAGACCTTCGTGTCCGGCCCCACCTCGCGCACGCGGTAGAGGTCGGCCAGCGCGGCGACCGGGAACTGGCCCGGCGCCGTCTCTTCGCCGACCGCCGCCGAGGCGAACGTGAAGGGCGCGTTCCACTTGCCGGCGAGCAGCCGGGTCGGAGCGCCGAGCGGGCCGAGGCCCACGCAGACGAGGCCCGGGCCGCCCGAGGCCGACGTGCGCTGGGCGAACTCGATCAGCCGGCCGACGTCCGCGAAGCTGCGCGGCGTGACCGCGATCTTGACGACGTCGGCGCCCTTCTCGCTCATCTCGGCGTAGAGCAGGTCGAGGTCGTCGGGCATGCCCGCGAAGTCGTGGTGGGAGACGATCAGGCCACCGCCCGCCTTCTCCATCATCACGTCGAGGAAGCTCGAGGACAGCTCGACGTCGACCCAGTCGTAGCCGCGCTTGACGGCCTCGAGCAGGAGCTGGCGGCGGCGGTCGGCCGGCCAGTCGTAGTGGCCACCCTGCTCGACCGAGCGGCAGGCGAAGATCAGCGGGGTCGTCTTGGCGCGCAGGATCGACAGCAGGTCGAGGTCGGCGATGCGGTCGCCGCGGACCTCGAACAGGTCCGCGAGCGGCGCCAGCTCGCCCATGCGCTCGATCACCTGGCGGGTCGTCTCCTGCCCCAGGCTCACGCAGATCTGCGTCGGCATCGCCTCAAGCTACCCCGAAAAACGAAAAGCCTCTTCAGGGGTCCCTGAAGAGGCTTCTTCGCTCGCGCCCGCGCTCCCCCCGGAACCCCGCTTCCCCGAGGACGCCCGCGAAAACGGCCGCGGCGCGCCCCTACGAATGGTGGCGGTGATGGTGGACGGAGCCCCGCCAGACCGGTCCGAGCGGGTTCTGGGCAGGCGTCGTCATCGCTTCCGACTCTAGGGGCTCGGCTCCGGCGAGTCAAGCCCGCCTCAGGCCGCGTGGTTGATGTAGTCGCGCAGCTCGATCAGCAGCTCCTCGGCGCCCGGGTAGCGCTCGGCCGGGTCCTTGCACAGCAGCTTGAGGATCATCGCCTCCAGCTCGCGCGGCACGCCGGGGGCGATCGCGGAGGGCGGCGTCGGCGGCTCGGTGCAGTGCTTCTTGAGGGTCGCGAACGGCGTCTCGCCGACGAACGGCCGCTGGCCGGTCAGGATCTCGTAGAACACGACGCCCAGCGAGTAGAGGTCGGAGCGGGCGTCGGTGCCGTGCCCTTCGGCGGTCTCGGGTGCCACGTAGTCGGGGGTGCCGAGGAACGCGCCCGTCACCGTCAGTCCGTCGAAGCGGCGCGAGCGGGCGATGCCGAAGTCCATCACCTTCACCGTGCCGTCGCGCAGCAGCATGATGTTCGAGGGCTTGAGGTCGCGGTGCACGATGCCCTTGAGGTGGGCGTAGTCGAGCGCCTCGGCGACCTGGGCGACGATCTCCCCGGCCTCGCGCGGGGGCAGCGGGCCGCGGCGCCGGGCGTGGGACGACAGCGTGTCGCCCTCGATCAGCTCCATCGTGAAGAACGGCACGCCTTCCACCTCGCCGCGCTCGAAGATGCGGATGATGTTGTGGTGGTGCAGCGTGCGGCCGATCTCGGCCTCGCGCAGGAAACGCTCGAGGAACTCCGGCTCGTCCAGGTAGCCGCGCAGCGGGCGCTTCAGCGCGAAGGCCTGGCCGTTGCGCTCCGCGCGGTAGACCGATGCCATGCCCCCGCGGCCGAGCTGCGCCGTCAGCACGTACTCGCCGAAGTTCTCGTGGGTGCCGTCCGCCGGCCGCGGCGTCGGCAGCTCCGCGAGCGCCTCGGTCGCCTCGAAGCCGTCGCCGAGGGTGTCCAGGGGCGACAGCGTTGCCTTGCCCGCGGGCGTGCGCGACGGCGTCCGCGCCGGCGTGCGGCCGGGCGTGCGCTGCGCCGGGCGCGGCCCGGTCGCGGCGGCCCGCGCGGGGAGCACGCGCGTCTCGGACTCTGCCCCCACAGCCGCCCGCGAGCGCCGCATCCACCAGGCGCCGCCGCCCAGCAGCGCGACGACGGCCGCGAGCGCGGCGGCCAGCGGCGGTGGCAGCAGCGGCGGCGGCGCCGCCTCGGGCAGCGTGAGCCGCACCGTCGTCACCTGGCCGGCCGTGACCTCGACGTCCTGCTCGACGTTCTGCTCGCCGCGCACGGCGCGGATCGAGTGCCGGCCCGGCGCCACGCCGGACTTGCGCAGGCGGCCGAGGCCCGGGTCGCCCTGGCCGAGGTACTCGTCGTCCAGGTAGAAGTGGGCGCCGGCCGGCGTCGTGTAGAGCACGAGGTCGCCGGTCGTCGCGGACGGAGGCGTCGGTTCGGCGGCGGGCGTCGCGGCGGGCGTCGCACTCGGCGTGACGAGTGGCTCGCGGACCGCGGGCGGCGGCGTGGCCTGGGCGACGCGGGCCGGCGCGGGCGTGGCGACGGGCACTGCCGTCGGCGTCGCGACAGGGGCCACCGGCTGTGGCGGCGGCGTGGCGATGGCCAGGGTGGGCGGCGGCGCGACGGGGGCCGTCGCCGGCGGGGCGGTCGGCGGCGGTGCGGCGGCGGCGCGCGCGCGGGCCAGCGCCTGATTGATCAGGGTTGATAGTTGTGTTCGTTCGTCCCGCCGCTCGCGATCGTGCTGGGCGGACTGCTCTAGCGCTTTGCGCGCGTCCTCGGTCCGCCC
>JAANMW010000496.1_pt1 | contig 46196 bp, 39 predicted proteins | sample 7279671 | NCBI WGS metagenome assembly JAANMW01 (sample SAMN14094541, study PRJNA606508) | bioreactor metagenome | isolation source: A lab-scale SPAN reactor treating ammonium-rich wastewater day 247 | place: Ireland: Galway | collected 2017-09-19 | reverse complement strand
CGGCCAGCCGCAAGGGCTTGAAGCTGGCCGAGGAGGGTCGGCTGGACGAGGCGGTGGCCGCCTTCGAGGCCGCCGCGCGGCTGGCGCCGGAGGTGGCCGGGATCCATCTCAACCTGGGCTCGGCGTACTACCGGCTGGCGCAGACCCGGTCCGACTCCGTCGCCGCGGGGTGGCTGGCCGAGGCCGCCAAGCGGTTCGAGCAGGGTCTGGCCCTGAGCCCGGACCTGGCGGCGGCCAAGCTGAATCTGGCCGCGGCGTACAGCGCGCTGGGGCGGCATGACGAGGCGGTCGCGCTGCTCGAGTCCGCGCGCGGCACGGCAGCCGATCAGGCCGACTTGCTGTACAACCTGGCTGTGGCCTACTCGCGGCTCGATCGGCACAAGGTGGCCCTGGCCGCCGCCGAGGAGGCGCTGCGCCGGCAGCCGGATCACGACTTGGCCAGGCAGTTGGTGGCGCGGCTCAAGTCGGGCGGGTGACGGGCCGGTCGTACGCGTTCGGTTCGCCCAGCTCCGCCCGGCAGGCGAGCAAGGGGAGGGTCGCCGAGGCCACGTAGTCACGCGCCCCGACCGCGCCGTTGGGGAGCTCCCATTCGTTCACCCCGTGCGCCTGGAAGTGCTCGATCAGCTCGACCAGCAGCGACCGCGCCCGGTCCGGGGCGACCCGGCGAAGAGCGGCGTGGACCCAGGCCGCCGGGACCGGCCAGTAGCCGCCGTTCTGGTAGCGTAGCGCGCCGCCGCCGCGCAAGGTCGCCTGCCAGCCGGCCGGCTCCCGGACATGTCGGAACATGCCGTGCCAGGCGATCTCGTCGAGGTGGCGCTCCAGCCAGCGGCCGATGCGCTCGGCGCGGTTGGCAGTGCCGGCGCCGAGGTGGACGGCCAAGGCGCTGCCCCACACGTCCGGCTGCCGGCAGTCGTCGGTGGCGGCCAGGTAGATGCCGTCCGACTCGTCCCACAGACAGTCCAGCGCCGCGGCGACGCGGTCGCCCTCGAGCCGCCAGCGGGTCGCGGCCTGGTGATCGATGGCGTGGTACAGCTCGGCCATGACGCCGCAGGCGGACCAGAACAGGAGGGACGAGAAGAGCAGCGCGCCGGTCTTCTTGATGCAATCGGTGAACCCGTAGGGCGAGCGCGGCGGGCCGGCGGGGTCGATGGTGAGCAGGCCATCCGAGCGTCGCGGCACGCTGGCCATGACCCGCTCGAGCTTCGCCAGCAGCGGCACGTCCACCGGCCGGTGCCACAGCCGCTGCTGGGACAGGCCAACCAGCTTGACCAGGAACGCACCGTTGTCGGTGGGCGGGAGGCCGACCGGGTCATGCACCGCCCCGGCGCTGTAGACCGCCAGCCCGTCGGCCTGGACCCGGTCCGGGACGGTGCCGTCGTCGCGCACGCCGGCCAGCAGCGCGGCCACGGCGTTGGCCAGGTCCAGATCGGCGATGGCCTCGGGGCAGCCCTCGACCATGTAGCAGAAGTCGCGCGTCCAGAGGGCGGTGTAGTGCCCCGCGCCGTCCGGCGCATAGATCGGCGTCACCCCGTCTTTCGCGATCCGCCGGCAGCCGTCGATCTGCCGCTTGGCCTCCGCCCGCAGCCACTCGGTCAGGTCCGCCAGCCGGTCCGGTCCCATGCCGTACTCCGCCGGCGCGTTATCCGTGAGGGCTCCGGCTCCTTCGCCGAAAGGCCGTCGCTGAACGAGCAAGGAGGAGTCTTGCCGAACGTCACCAAGCACGGCACGGGGACGGCGTGCGCCGCTGAGGTAACGGCGATGCAGGGCATCGCGCAGCTCTTCGAATGGTGGAACGCGATCTTCTCGGTGCCGCTCGGCATCGCGACGCTGTACCTCTTGGTCACCACCTTCCTCGGCCTGGAACACGGCGGCGCCGGCGGTGAGCACGGCCTCGACCACGATGTCGATCACGGCGTCGAGCACGACGTCGAGCAGGACGGGGAAGCCGACGGCGAAGCGGAGTCGGCCGCCGAGGGACCGCTGGGCCACGCCGCCGAGACGCCGACCCCGGTGGACGACGTGCTGGTCTTCCTCGGCGCGCAGCAGGTCTCGCTGACCCTGGTGCTGGAGCTGTTCTGCATCGGCTGGGGCGTGTTCGGGCTGATCGCCAACTCGGTCCTGGAGCCACTGCTGCGACAGCCGCTGCTATTCGTCTGGCCGGCGGCGGCGGTGGCGCTGGTCGGCTCGACGCTGCTTACCCGCGGCACCTCCAGACTGGTGGCGCGGTACTTGCCACGGGAACAGACCGCCGCGCTATCGCGGCGCGAGTTGGAGGGGCTGGTCGGCCAGGTGATCTACAGCGTCGACCAGCGCAGCGGGCTGGTCCACGTCCGCGACCGCTACGGCGCGCTGCACCAACTCGCCGGCCGCACGGACACCGGGACCATCCCTCATGGCGACCAGGTGCTGGTGGTCGAGTACGTGAGCGACGGAGACTTCTACCGCGTCGAGCCGGCCCCCGACGACCTCACCGACGAGGCGCCGGTGGCGCGGCTGAGCGGGACAACCGAATCGGAGACGGACCAGGCGGCCGCCGAGCGCCGCGACTAGGAGCTGACGATGGGTGCTGCGTTGCTGTTCGTGATCGCCGGGATCGTCATCGGCGTGCTGCCCTACACCTTCGACGTCCCGCCGTACTCGCCGATCGTCGGGGGCCTGGCGGGGCTGGTCTGCTTGGTCATCGGCGCCGTGCTGGCGATGCTGAGGCTGTTCGTCAAGTCGAGCGCCAACCGGGCCTTCGTCCGCACCGGTCAGGGCGGCGGCAAGCCGATCCTCGACGGCGGTGCCTTCGTCATTCCCGTCCTGCACAACGTCATTCCCATCTCCCTGGAGACGATGAAGCTGGATGTCGAGCGGGTGGGGGAGGACGCGCTGATCACCCGCGACAACCTCCGCGTCGACGTGCGCGGGGAGTTCTACATCAAGGTCGACGCCAACCGCGAGGACATCCTGGCCGCGGCGCGGTCGCTGGGCGAGAAGGGGACGCACCCGGAAGAAGTGGCCAAGCTGGTGTTCGAGAAGCTGGTCTCGGCCCTGCGCTCGGTGGCCGCGACCATGGACCTGGTCGAGATCCACTCCCGCCGCGAGGACTTCGCCAAAGCGGTCTTCGAGTCGGTCCGAGAAGACCTCAAGCACAACGGCCTGACCTTGGAGTCGGTGACCATCTCCCGGCTCGATCAGACCGATCCGGGGACCCTTTCCGACGACAACATCTTCGACGCGCAGGGCAAGAAGAAGATTACCGAGATCACCCAGTCGGCGCTGACCGAGCGGACCCGGCTGGAGCGCGCGGCGGAGGTCGAGCGGAACCGGCTCGATCGCGAATCGGAGCAGGCCAAGGAGCAGCAGGACGTCTCGACCCGGAAAAGCATTCTGCTGCTGGAGCGTGAGAAGGCCGAGGCTGAGGCCACTCAGGCGACCGAGGTGGCCAACGTCCGGGCCGGCAAGGAGCGCGAGCAGCAGGAATACAAGATCAAGCAGGAGCAGCAGGTTCAGGAGGTCGGCATCGAGCGCCAGCGAGCGGTCGAGCAGGCCAAGATCCAGCAGGAGCTGGCGGTCCAGGGCGCGGCGATCGACAAGGAGAAGGAGCTGATCCTGCGCGAGCAGGAGAAGGAGCAGACGGACATCCAGCGCCAGCAGGCGGTGCAGACCGCGCGGATCTCGCAGGAGCAGACCGTCGAGGTGGCCCGCCGGGCGCAGGAGATCGCCGTGGCCGAGAAGGAGGCGGAGCGCGCCAAGGCGGAGCAGGCGGCGTTGGAGGCCCAGGCCGAGCGGGAGCGGGCCAACCAGGAGGTGATGACCGTCACCGCCACCTCTGAGGCCGCGCGCGAGGCCGAGACCCGGCTGATCGCAGCCAAGCAGTTGATCGAGCAGGACAAGATCAAGCGCCAGACCGACGCCGAGGTGGCCGCCTTCGCGGTGGTCAAGGATGCCGAGGGTGAGCGCGACTCGGTGGCCCGCCGCGCCGCCGCCCGGCTCGAGATGGCCGAGGCCGAGGCCAAAGCCAAGGAGCGCCAGGCGACGGCCGACCAAGCCCTGCGCATGGTCGACGTGAACGTCGAGCGCGAGCGGGTCAACGTCGAGGGCGCCCGGGTGGAAGTCGAGCGTCAGGCGCTGGAGAATCAGCAGACCTTCGACAAGGTGGCGGTCCAATTCGAGCAGGCCAAGCTGCAGATTCAGGCGGTCAAGGAGGTCCAGGTGGCCCTGGCCGCCGCCCTGGGCAATTTCATGGCGCGCGGCAACTTCCAGATCTACGGCGACCCGACCACCCTGTCGCAGATGACTTCCCAGTTCGCCAAGGGCCTCGGCTTCGGGGCGATGGTCGACGGGCTGCTGGACAGCACGCCGGAAGGGGTCAAGACCGCCCTGTCGGCGATGAGCGAGCAGCTCAAGCCGTTGGTCGAGAAGCTCACCGGCGACGGCGAGCCGGCCGCGGCGCCCGAGACGACCGACAAGGAGTAGCCGCCGTCACCCCGCCAGGCCCAGCGCGCGGCCGAGCTGGGCGACCGTGAAGCAGACCGCGAAGGCGATGGCCAGTGGCATCAGGAAGCCGACCGCGGTCCACCGAGCGCTGCGGGTCTCCTTCCAGATGGTCACCGCCGTGGTCGAGCACGGGTTGTGCAGGATGCAGAACAGGATCAGGCAGATGGCCGTCAACATCGTCCAGCCCTGATCTTGGACCAGCAGCCGGGTGATGTCGGCCAGGCTGTCCATCTCGACCATCACCCGCTGCCCAAGGTGCTCGGCCGAGAGCACGTTGTAGCCCATGAAGATGGTCGGGACAATGATCTCGTTGGCCGGGATGGCCACCACGTAGGCCAGGAGGATGACCCCGTCCAGGCCAATCGCCCGGCCCAGCGGGTCGAGCCAGCCGGCGGCGTGGGCGAAGGCCGCCTGGCCACCGATCATCCAGTTGCCCAGCACCCAGATGATCAGCCCAGCCGGCGCGGCGAAGATCACCGCCCGCCAGAGGACGAACAGGGTCCGGTCGATCAGGCTGGTGTACATGATCTGCCAGAACCGCGGTCGCCGGTAGCCGGGCAGCTCCAGGGTGAAGGCGCTGGACTCGCCCTTCAGGACGGTCTTGCTGAGCAGCAGCGAGACCAGCAGCGTGGCCAGGACCCCGAACAGCGTGCAGGAGACCAGCGTCGCCGCGGCGGCGACCGAGCCCCAGCGCCCGAACAGCGGCGAGACGAACACCAGGGCCAACATGATCAACGTCGGCCAGCGCCCGTTGCAGGGCACGAAGTTGTTGGTCAGGATGGCCACCAGCCGCTCGCGCGGGGAGTCGATCACCCGGCAGGCGGTCACCCCGGCGGCGTTGCAGCCGAAGCCCATGCACATGGTCAGGGCCTGCTTGCCGTGCGCGCCGACGGCGCGGAAGAAGCGGTCCAGGTTGAAGGCCACCCGCGGCAGGTAGCCGAGGTCCTCCAGGAGCGTAAAGCAGGGGAAGAAGATGGCCATCGGCGGGAGCATCACCGAGATCACCCAGGCCGTGCCGCGGTAGACCCCGTGGACCAGGGCGCCGATCAGCCACCACGGCGCGCCGAGGAGCTCCAGCCAGCGAGCCAGCGTGCCCTCGAAGACGAACAGCGCCTCCGCGATCATCCGCGACGGGACGTTGGCCCCGGCGATGGTCAACCAGAAGATGACCGCCAGGATGCCGAGCATCACCGCGAAACCCAGCACGCGGGAGGTCAGCACACGGTCGAGGGTCTCGTCGACGCTCAGTCGCGCGACGCCGGTGTCGGTGACGCAGGCGGCCGAGATGCGCTCGGCGCGGGCGTAGATGCCGGCCACCAGCTCGTCGGTGTGCCGCGGCCCGAGCCGCTCCCGCTCGGTCTCGGCGGCTGCCAGCAAGTTCCCGACGACGGCCGGCTCGGGTGGGCGGGGCGCGTCGTCCGGGTCCACCAGCCGGCCTTCCCGGACGGCGTCGGTCACGGTCGGGTCGTCTTCGATCAGCCTCAAGGCGACCCATCGGGCGTTGGGCAGCGCGGGCGCCAGGTGGTCGACCAGCGGCACCAGCCGCTCGGCGGCGGCCAGGGCGGCGCCGGCGTCGGTCAGGCGGTGCGGCGCGACCTCGAGCTCGCCGCGGCAGACCGCGGAGATGGTCCGCACCAGCTCGGCCAGTCCGCGGCCGTGATTGGCCACGGTCGGGACCACCGGCACGCCCAGCTCGGCGGCCAGCCGGGCCGGGTCGAGCCGCAGTCCCTTGCGCTCCGCCTCGTCGACCAGATTGAGGCAGACAACCACCCGATCGGTAATCTCCAGGACCTGGAAGAGCAGGTTGAGATTCCGCTCCAGGCAGGTGGCGTCGAGGACCACCACGGTCAGGTCGGGCCGGCCGAAGAGCAGGAAGTCGCGGGCCACCTGCTCGTCGGTGGAGGTGGCCAGAAGGGAGTAGGTCCCGGGCAGATCGACCAGCTCGAACCGGTGCCCGTCGGCCAGGAACGAGCCCTCGGCCCGCTGGACGGTCTTGCCCGGCCAGTTGCCGACGTGCTGCTTGAGCCCGGTCAGGCTGTTGAAGACGGTGCTCTTGCCGGTGTTCGGATTGCCGGCCAGGGCCACCTGGAAGCGGCCGGGGGCCACCTCGCGGGGCGGCCGCGGCCCGGCGGTGTCGCTTCGCGAAAAGGCGCAACTGCGGCAACCCACTTCAGTTCTCCGATCCAGCCAGCGGCTCGACCACGATGCCGGCCGCGTCCTCGCGGCGCAAGGCGATCATCGCGCCGCGAACGCGGTAGGCGACCGGGTCGCCGAGAGGGCTGACCATCACCGCCTCGACCTCGGCCCCGGGCCCCAGCCCGAGATCCAGCAGCCGCCGGCGGGTCAGGCCGCCGACCCGAAGGTCGACCACGCGGGCTTTCCGCCCGCGTGGAAGACGGTCGAGCAGGTACGGCGTCGCGGTGTCGATCGCTCGCGTCATCGCCATGGTTGGTGACTCCCGCCGGCCCAGGCCGGTCACGAGACTCGCCGAGGGGTGTTTAGCCTCGGCTGATCCGATAATTAGACTGCGCTAAATTCGGGAGGTTGTCAAGGGGATGCGGGGAACTGACGGGAGGGAGGGGCGGACCGGCCGAGGCGCCGCCGGAGGGGAGTGGGCGGGTGGTGGGGAATGGTCCGGATGGGACGCAACAAGGCGGGGTTGGATCGCGTTTGCGGTTGGGCTATACTGGGCTCGGGAATGCTGTCGATTAATGACCGGGGAGCAGGATTCGGCGCGTTGTCGGCGCCGGCTGGGACCCGGAGGCGGTGGCGGAGAGGGATATGTCGGATAACTTGGACTCCGATCTGACGGGGTTCCAGTTGGAGTTGCCCTACGAACTGGGGCGGTACCGGCTCGAGGCCGAAATCGGCCGGGGCGGGATGGGCATCGTCTACCACGCCGAGGACACGATGCTCGACCGGCCGGTGGCGGTCAAGGTCCTGCTGCCGCAGTTGGCGGCGGACTCGCAGTTCGTCCAGCGCTTCAAGCGTGAAGCCCAGATGGCGGCGCGGCTGGAGCACCCCAACATCGTCACGGTCCACGACGTGGGGCAGGTCGAGGGCCTGGTCTACTTCGTCATGCGGCTGGTCACCGGCAAGCCGCTCGACCGGTTGATGGAGGAAGGCCTGCCCTGGTCGCGGGCGGAGACCATCGCGGTCCAGGTGGCCGAGGCCATGGCCTACGCGCACGAGCACCACGTCATCCATCGCGACATCAAGCCGGAAAACGTCATCGTCTCGCGCGAAGGGATCGTGACCATCACCGATTTCGGCCTGGCCCGGCCCGAGCAGCAGGCCGGCGGGCCGACTCAGGCGGGGGTGATCCTCGGCACGCCCGGCTACATGGCGCCCGAGCAGGCGTTGGGCAAGGACGTCGACCACCGGGCCGACATCTACGCTTTCGGCGTGATGCTGTTCGAGTTGATCTCCGGCGATCTGCCCTACGATGGCGAGACCGCCTTCAGCATCATCAACCAGCACATCAGCGCGCCGATCCCGGACGTGCGGCAGCTCAAGCCGAACACGCCGCCGTGGCTGGCCGAGCTGGTCGAGCGCACGCTGGCCAAGAACCCCGAGGACCGGCCCCGGTCGATGTCCGAGGTGAGCGAGACTCTGCGCAGCCAGCAGGGCAGCGAGATCGAGAAGGCGGCCGCGGCCAAGGCCGGCGAGGAGGACGTCTCGGCCCAGGGCCTGGTGCGGCGCATCCGCGCCGGCGAGATGTCCCTGGCGGCCGCGCTGCAAAAGCATCCCGACGTCTCGCAGACCCTGCAGGAAGTCTTCCGCCGCGAGATGACGGTGATCTCGTTCGACCTGGCCGGCTCAACCCAACTGAAGCAGAGCAGCGGCGGGACCATCGCTATCGGCCCGGTCTTCAACGCCTACCGCGAGATGGTCGATCAGGCCCTGGCCGCGCACAACTGCGAGGATGCGGTGTGGGCGGGCGATGGTACCGTGGCCCTGTTCAACCTGCCGTCGGACGCCGTCCTGGCGGCTCAGGACATCCTCCGCAACCTGCGCGACATCAACGCCCGCTTCCCCGACACGCCGGACCTCGGGGTGCGCATCGGCATCCACACGGGCAGCATCCTGCGCGACCCGAACCAGGCCTTGGGTCAGGTCACCAGCACCGTGCTGGACCAGACCGGCCACCTGCAGAAGGATGCCCGGCCGGGCCTGGTCGAGGTCAGCCAGGTCACGCTGGACAAGCTGCCCAGCCAGGAAGGCTGGATCCGCATTCGGGCGGCCCGCGACAGCAACCTGGCGGTGTTTGCCTGGCATCCCGACGGTCCGGACCAGGTGCCTCAGTCGTGGATCCAGCGCATCCGCTACGGCCGCGGCGAGGAAGAGGCCGAGGCCAAGGGCGAGGCCAAGAGCGAGGCCAGGGCCAAGCGGCCGGTCGCGGCGGCCAAGGACAAGCCCGCCAAACCCGAGGAGGAGGCGCTCCACTGCCCCTACTGCGAGGGCGAGGTCACCGTTCGCGACCAGAAGTGCCCGCACTGCGAACGCCTCAATCGCCACTACGACCCGGCCATCGCCGAGAAAGGCAAGCGCAAGCGGGCGGCCACCACGACCACCACCACCACCCGCCGGCCAAGGCCGTCGACGATGGCCACGCGGTCGACCCTGGTCGAACGCGCGGGCGATCCGCGCCGGACCACGGCGGTGGGCAGCCGGACCACGTCACAGCGCTCCGGGTCCGGCGGCCGCCCGTCGCAGCAGCAGGCGGCCGGCCCCGACGTGCTGTCGGAGATGATCATCGGGATCATCATCGGGTCGGTGCTGGTCTGCTTCGGGGCCTGGGTGTTCAAGGACAACTTCGCCACCTTCTGGTGGGTGGACCGGGGCGCCAAAGTGCAGACCAGCATGGTGGCCCTTTTGGTGCTGGCCGCCATCGATATCGGGGTGGGGTACTCGATGCGGCTGACCCAGCCGGCAATGGCCTTTGGCGTGTTCATCGGCCTGCCGGTGGCGATGGCCATCCTGCGCTACCTGAAGTGGTGGACCTGAGCCAACCATGGAGTACGAGGACCGGCCGCTGCAGAGCCGCTTCGAGTCGTTCCGCCTGAACGCCGAGGAGAGCTGTCCGAGCTGCGGTGAAACGGTCACCGTCGAGGACGTCTATTGCCCCCACTGTGGCGAGGTGTTGGCGCAGTGGGAGGCGCAGGCCGCGGTCGGCTCGGCGCCGACCAGCCCCCAGACCGCGGTGATGCTGGTGCTGGTCGGCGTGGCGCTAGTCCTTGCGGCCGTCGGCTTGGGCCTTTACCACCTGATTGCTCCCCTGGCGCGACACGCGCTCGGGTAGCCCGGGGCCGGCCTCCGGGGCCTCGACCACCTGCTCGCGGAGTCGGACGGTCCAGCCGTCCCTCCCGCCTGCCCCGCTCAGGACCGCGCCCTCCCGTTCGGGGTCCAGTTCGAGCAAGCCCGAGAAAGAGCCCGTCGCCAGCACCCGCCCATGCGGGGCGAAGGCCACCCCGGTGGCGGTGTTGAGCCGGTAGTCGCCCGTCGGGTCACCCAGCCGCAGCGCCCACAGGTACTCGCCGTCGAGTGTCAATCGGACCAGAAACGCGTCGCCGGCGCCGCGCCCGCCCGGGGCGAGCAGATAGTGTTGGTTCGGGCCCGGATCGAAGTCGACCCGGCCGGTGAACGAGCCGCCGAGCACCAGGCCGCGGTCCGGGTCCAGGTCGAGCGCGGAGACATAGTCCGCGCCGGGCCCGCCGAAAATCTGACAGCGCTCGTAGCGGCCGCGCTCGGAAAGCACCAGGAGGTAGCCGTCGGACTGGCCCTGGCTGTAGTGCGTGGCCGTCTCCGGGCCGGGGTCGAAATCGCACCCCGAGACGAATTCGCCGGCTACGTAAAGGCGGCCGTCGCGATCGACGCGGAGGCAGCCGGGGCGGACCGACTCGTCGAATCGGCCACCCCAGTTGAGCACCCGGGTGACCCGCCCCGCCGGCGACAAGCTGGCCAGGAAGGCATCCCGCCCGCCGGCCGAGCGGACCGGCGCGAGCCGGTCGCCGGTCCCGTCGAAGGCGACCTGGTCGCTGAAGGTGCCGGCGACCAGCACCGTGCCGTCGGAGGCCACCCGCACCGCCTGCCCGTGGTCGGGGCCGCGGCCGCCGAAGACCGTCGACCAGCGCTCCGCGCCCTCGCTGGTCAGCGAGGCGACGAACGCGTCCACCCCGTCGGTGGCCAGAGGCTGCTCGCCGGGCCGCCGGCGCGCAGCGGTCCCGAACCGCCCGCCGCAGACGCCGGTCAGGTAGAGGTTCTCGTCGCCATCCAGAGCCAGGTCGAGGCCGGTTTCGGCCTTGTCGTTCTCGGCGTCCGAGCCGTAGCCACGGGCCCAGAGCGGCAGGCCGTCCTTGTCGAGACACAGCACAAACGGGTCGGTCCCGGCGGTGGCCGTGGCGGTCACGCCGCCGTTCAGGCTGGTCGCGCCGAAGTCCGCTCTGCGGCCAAACCCGCCGGCGACGTAGATCCGGCCGGACGGCCCGATGGCCAGCGCCGCGGGAGCGAGCTCACCGGTTGCCTGATAGCGCCAGAGCATCCGGCCGGTGGGTCCGAAGCGGAGGACGAACAGGCCGGGCTTGTCCGCGCTGCCGAGGGGCTTGCCGTCGGCGGCCGGACGAGTCACGCCGTCGGACAGTCGCAGCTCGGCCTGGGTCTCGAAGGCACCTGCGACGCAGGTGCCGCCGTCGCCGTCGACCGCCACCCGCAAGCTGGCGTCTGCCTGCGGTCCGCCCACCTGCATCGCCCACTCGGTGATCGGCTCGAGCCCGAACTCCGGCTGGCGGTGGCTCTTCTGCAGCGGGTTGACGGCGGTCGGCCAGGCCGCGGTGACGGCGTACAAGAGCAGGAATAGCCGCCGCCGTCCGGTCCGCGCCCGTGTCATCGTTGCTCCTCGGCTCATCGGGGCACCATTGTACCTTGGGTGGCGCCGGACGGCCACGGACGAACACGGACGAACACGGACCAAGTCGGGCACGCGCGGAACCAAGGCGGGGCCGGGACGGTCTCTGAGGTAATTGGGTCCGGCGGCGTCCGGCGGCAGGGAGGGGGTGCCCGGGCGCGAACCGGTCCGCGACGCGGGCGGGGCGTGGGAGTTCGCAGTGGCTGAACGTCAGCGCATCGGCGAGATCTTGATGGCCAACGAGGCGGTCACCGCCGCGCAAGTGGCCGAAGCGCTGCAGTTGCAGAAGCAGGGCGTGGAGCACCGACGGCTGGGCGAGATCCTGGTCGGCCTGGGCAACTGCCTCGCGGCCGCGGTGGCGACGGCCCTGGCCAGCCAGTGCGGGCTCCCGTACCGGCCGCTGCGCGAGACCGAGTTGGACCCCGAGGTGGTTCGGCTGGTGCCGGCCGAGTTGGCCTACCGCCACCAGATCCTGCCGCTGGAGGCGCCCGACGGCCAGCTCACCGTGGGCGTGGCCGATCCGCTCAACCTGGCCGCCATCGATGACCTCCGGTTCGTCACCGGCCGGCGCATCAACGTCCAGGTGGCCGAGGCCGATGAGGTCCGGCGGCTGGTCGAGGAGCACTACCTCCACCATGTCATGACCGGCGAGGCGGCCGAGGGGATCGAGGTCCTGTCGGACGAGGAGGAGGACCTCGGCGACGTCCAGAGCATGGCCCGCGAGGCGCTGGTGGTGCGTCTGGTCAACCTCCTGCTGCGCCAGGCGGTCAGCGAGCGGGCCAGCGATATCCATATCGAGCCGTTCGAGCGCGAGTTGCGCGTGCGGTTCCGGGTGGACGGCGTGCTGCGCGACATGCCCGCGCCGGCCAAGCGCTACCAGGCCGCCATCGCTTCCCGGATCAAGATCCTGGCGGAGCTCGACATCGCCGAGCGCCGCCTGCCGCAGGACGGGCGGATCAAGGTCCGGGTGGAGGGCCGGGAGATCGATCTCCGTATCTCGACCGTGCCGACTCTCTACGGCGAGAGCGTGGTGATGCGGCTGCTGGACAAGCAGACCGGGCTGCTGGGCCTGGAGCAGCTCGGGTTTCCGGCCACCACCCGCGGACGGTTCGAGCACCTCATCCGCCGGCCGTACGGGATCATCTTGTCCACCGGCCCGACCGGCTCGGGCAAGACCACCACGCTCTATGGCGCGCTGCAGATGGTCAACTCGCCGGAGCGGAAGGTGATCACCATCGAGGATCCGGTCGAGTATCAGCTCGCCGGAGTCAATCAGATCCATGTCCGGCCGAAAATCGGGCTGACATTCGCCGAGGGTTTGAGGCATATACTGAGACAGGACCCGGACGTGATCATGGTCGGCGAGATTCGCGACCGTGACACGGCGGACATCGCGATTCACGCGGCGCTGACCGGCCATCTGGTGTTCTCGACGCTGCACACCAACGACAGCGCTTCGGCGGTGGCCCGGCTGGTCGACATGGGCGCCGAGCCGTTCTTGGTGGCCAGCAGCCTGGAAGGCGTCTTGGCGCAACGGCTGGTGCGCCGGCTGTGCGACCAGTGCAAGGAGCCGTACGTCCCGTCGGACCTGGAGCTGGGCGAGTTGGGCGTGGCCGGGATCTGGCGCGAGGAGGTCACGGTCTACCGACCGGTGGGCTGCGACGCTTGCAGAGGCACCGGCTACTTGGGTAGAATAGGTTTGTTCGAGCTGTTGATGGTCGATGATTCCATCACGGACCTGATCATGCGCCGGGCGCCGTCGACCGCGCTGCGCGAGGCGGCCCAGCGGAGCGGGCTGGTGACACTCCGCGAGGAAGGCTGGCAGCGGGTTCTGGATGGGGTGACCAGTATCGACGAGGTCACGCGCGTGACCCACGAGGACGAGATCGGCCTGGGAGTCGGCGGCGACGACGCGCGGCGCGCCGACTGACGGGCGGAGGGCAACGATGAACGCATCGGTACGGACGCGCCATGGCTGGCTGTTGGTGCCGGGCACCGTGATTCTCTCGTTCGCGGTGGCCAGTATCCTGCTGCCGGTCGGCTCCGACGGACTCGGCGCCGGGTTGGGCCACCAGCCCGGATTCGGGCCGTCGCTGGCGCGCTGGTCCCGTGACCTGCACGACGGCTTCTGGTGCCGTCCCGGACTGGTGCTGAGTCGGACCGCGGTGCCCGTCCGCCCGGCCGACGGCGAGCGCGCCCTGGCCCGGCAGCTCTGCCGGCGCGGCGAGGCCGAGCAGGCCGTGGCCATCTACCAGCGCCTCGGCGTGGTCGAATCGGCCGACCATGACGCGGTCTGGGAGCTGGCGAGCTGGCTGATCCTCAACGGGCAGTACGACCGGGCCGAACGGTATGCCCGCGAGGCCGACATCCTGGTCGGCGGCGGCACGTTCCGGAACAATCTGGCCTGGCACTACACCCAGACCAACCAGCGGCCGAGCCAGGCGCTGGCGCTGGCGCTGTCCAGCGTCACCGCCAACCGCGAGGCTTGCTCGGTCGATACCCTGGCCTGGGCCTTCTTCCGCAACGGCCGGCTGGCCGACGCGCGGAAGACGGCGCGTGAGACGCTGGCCTTCGACGACAACGGGCTGGCGCCGTTCCTGGTCTACGAGCGGCAGCAGGCCAAGGACAGCAGCCGCCGGCTGCTGACGCTGCTCGACCAGCCGGCGCGGGATCCTGTCGCCGGCCGCTGACCCGCACGTTCGACCTGGCTCGGGCCGCGGGGCGGACCGCCGCTCCGCGGCCTTGTCGTGAAAGGACGCCTTGGCCACCTATCGGTATCAGGCCCTGAACGCCACCGGCACGGAGGTGAGCGGCACCGTCGAGGCGCCCGACAGCCGTGCGGCTCTGCTCCAGGTCCGCGAACTGGGGCTGCATCCTTTGGACACCGCGCCGGCCGGCACCAGCCGCGCGGGCAGGCTGGCCGGAGACACCATCCGGCGCCGCGGCCGGCGAGTCCGGTCGACGGACCTGACCGTCTTCACCCGGCAGCTCGCCAACCTGGTCGGCGGCGGCCTGCCCATGCTGCGGACCCTCGACGCGTTGATCGAGAACACCGAGAACGCGCGGCTGTACGACCTGCTGTCGACGGTCCGCCAGGACGTGGCCGACGGCGGCTCGCTGCACGACGCGTTGGGCCGGCACCCGCGGGTGTTCCCGCCCCTGTATCTGGGCCTGGTCGCCTCCGGCGAGGCTAGCGGCGAGCTGTCCGGGGTGCTCAACCGGCTGGCCGACTTCCTGGAGCAGGACTTGGAGCGCCGGACGCAGATCCGCGCGGCGCTGACCTATCCGGCCTTGCTGGTGACCGTCGGCGGGTTGATCGTCACCGCCATGGTCACCTTCCTGGTGCCGAAGTTCAAGGTCCTGTTCGATGAGTTCGACCGCGCCCTGCCGTTGTCCACCCAACTCGTGCTGGGCATGTCGACCGTCATCGGCCGGTGGTGGGGTCTGCTGCTGGCCGGCCTGGTGGCGCTGGTGGCGGGCCACCGGCACTGGACCCGGACCGCGACGGGACGGTACGTCTGGGACACCTGGCGGCTCCGCTGGCCGATCCTGGGCCGGCTGCACCACCGCGCGGCCACCGCGCGGCTGGCGCGGACTCTGGCCACGCTGCTCCATGGCGGGGTGAGCATCCTCGACGCGCTGGAGCATGTCGAGGCGGTGGTCGACAACGCCCGGCTGTCAGCGGCCATCGCCCGGATCCGGGACGGCGTCCGCGAGGGTGAGAGCCTTGGCCTGGAGATCCGCCGCAACGGCGAGTTCCCCGCGCTGCTGGGTCAGATGGTCCTGGTGGGCGAGGAGACCGGCGACGTCGACGGCGCGCTGTTGACCGTCGCCGACGCGTTCGACGTCGAGGTGGGCAACACCCTCAAGGGGCTGATCGCCTTGGTCGAGCCGGCCATCATCATCGTCATGGGCGGCGTGGTGGCGATGATCGTGTTCGCCATGCTGATGCCCATCTTCCAGATGAGCGCCGGCCTGGGCTGAGTCGCGGCTAGCGGTTGGTGAACACCGCCAGGTACTTCACCGGGCGGCCGAGGACCTGTTTCGGCCCGTGGGGCACCCGGGCGTCGAAGTACAGCGAATCGCCGCTCTTCATGGCGTAGCTGTTGCTGCCGAAGAGGAACTCCATCTCGCCCTCCAGGACCAGCACGAACTCCTCGCCGGGATGGTCGAACAGCGTCGCGTTATCCTGGCTGTCGGACTCCAGGGAGATGATGAACGGCTCCATCAGCCGGGGCATGCTGGAGCCGTAGGCGAGATGCTCGTAACTGTATTCCGGTCCATGCTTGCCCTGGTCGACGCACTGCCGTTCGGACTTCGGGACGAAGATGGCCCGGTCCTCGCGGACCTCTTCCTCGAAGAAGTAGCCGATGGCCACGTCCAGCGCCGAGGCGATCCGGGACAGGGTCGCGATCGGCGGCGAAACCTGCGCGTTCTCGATCTTGGAGATCAGGCTCTTGCTGTAGCCGGTCAGGTTGCCGAGCTCCTCGAGCGTGTAGCCGTGCTCCTTGCGCAGGGTCCGCACCCGACGAGCCAAGAGCAGATCGTTCATCCTGTCCTCTTCCCCGGACCGGCCACCGCGGTGGCCGCCAGCAGCATCACGCCGACCAGCCCGGCGAACAGCCCGCAGACGTAGCCCGAGGGCCGGTAGACCCACCTGACGGTGACGGCGCCGGGCGGTGCCGCGACCGCCTGGAACACCCGGTTGGCCAGCCAGCTCACCGCCGGCCGGCCATCGACTGTTGCCCGCCACCCGGGCGCGGCCACCGTCGACCGGACCACCATCGTCGCCGACGGGCTGCTCACCCGAGCCACGCACCGTTGCGGAGTGGGCTGGTCCACATAGCATGACGCACGCTCTTGGTTTGTCACCGCCGCCTCCGGCGCGTCGGGCGCCGCCGGCGGCAGGAGCACTTCGCGCGGGTCGTAGCCGGGCTCGGCCACCAGCGACTCGATGCTCGCCGCCGGACCCGTCCGCCAGCGCGAGGTGACGAACACCAGCGGCAGCGCGTGGGGATTCTCGTACACGCCGCAACGCTCGCCGGCGACCCGGCGCAGGTCGTGGCGGCCGGTGAGATCCGCCCGGGAGAGGACGTACCGCGCGCCGACGAAGTCGAGCAGCGGGTGGCCCAGCCGCGGGGTGAAGGTCTCCTGGTCCCAGAACTCGCGCAGCACCCGGGTGTAGGCGTCGAACGACAGGGATTCCGATCCGCACGGGCTCGACAGGCCATAGGCCATGGGTGTGTTCATCGGCATCCAGTCGAGGAACCAGGGCCGGTCGCCGGCCGGGTAGCCGACCAGGCGGCCGGGCTCCGGCGCGGATTCCAGGTAACGCGTCTCGGGCGTCTCGAAGAAGAACACGCCGGGCTCGGCGCCGGGGTGCTGGCGGAAGCCAAGGCCGCCCAGCTCGGCCAGGGCGAGGAGGGGTAGCCAGCGCGCCGCGGCCGGGCGACCGCGCACGGCGACCAGCAGCACGGCGCCGGTCACGGCCGCGGCGATGGCGGTCTGCCACAGGGCGTAGGAGGTCAGGTTCGGCGTCACCGACGAGCCGGGGGTGAAGGCGGTCAGCCGGTCCGGTGCGCTGCGCAGGGCCTCGTGGACCCAGGCCTGGAGCACCAGGCCGGCGACCACCAGCCCGGCCACGGCCGCGGCCCTCCCACGCCCCGGCGGCCTGACTTCAGAGAGCAGCGCCTGCACCCCGTAGGCGGCCAGCGCCGCCACGCCCAGGTCGACCATGGCGAACGCCCGCGACAGCCCGCGCAGCGAACTGAACGCGGGCACCAGCTTGAAGAACAGCCAGTAAACCGGCGTGCCCAGCGCCAGGAGGACCCCCAGGAGGGCCATCGTCGCGAAGATCCAGACCGACCGGTCGCGTCGCTCGACCAGGCCGAAGATGGCCAGCACGAAGGCCGTGGCGCCGGGCGAGATGCTCATCTCGATGGCGTTGCTGTCACCCCAGTAGTAGGGCCCGCCCAGTCCGGAGCCGGTCATCAGGTGCAGCGCGTTGTGCCCGTAGAACCAGGGCATGACCAGCAGGCCCAGCATCCAGGCCGGCATCCGCAAGGCCACCGCGTCGCGGTACTCGGCGCCGGTCCGCCCGCTGGCATAGGCCATCTCGAAGGCCGGGCCGAGCTGCGGCGCGGACAGGAGCAGGGCCAACCCGGCCGGCGCGGCGACGTAGAGCACCAGGTCCCGGTACCGCCGCGCGCCGATGGCGGTGCCGGCGGCGTAGATGACCCAGCACAGACCGACGTAGAAGGCGATCTGCACGTGCCCGCCGCAGGCCACCATGGCCAGGATGAGGGCGGTCCAGCCCAGCCGTGCCGGACGCCGGTCGTCGAACGCGGCGCGCCAGACCCAAAGCAGCAGCGGCGCCCAGGCATAGGTCCACTGGCTGAGGTTGGCGTAGGCCAGCCACCCGACCACGAAGCCGTTGAGCATGCTCACCACCGCGCCGGTGGCGGCGGCCGGTGGGCCCAACCCGTGCCGGCGCAAGAGCAGCCACATCCCGGTGCCCAGCAGCGTCAGGTGGAACCAGGCGCTGAGCAGAAAGAACGCGGCGATGGGCACCGCCAGCGCGAGCCAGGTGAACGGGTAGAAGACCGCCGAGAGCACGTTGGCCACGAACGGCTGGCCGCAGTAGGCGTGCGGATTCCAGAGCGGGACCACTCCCTCCCGCAACGCCTCGGCCGCGAACATGCGCCAGGGAAAGTACTGCTGAATGACGTCGAGCTGCGGATTGGCCACGCCATGGATCTCGGGAAACCGATCCCGGTAGAGCGACCACGGCGTCATCGACAACAACATATCCCCCGGCCCGAACCCGCCCCTATCGATCGCCGGAGCCAAGAATCCGGCGGCCAGCAACCCGCACCAAAAAACCGGGGACGCTCGACCTATTTTCCGCAGGAAAACCGGGGACGCTCGACCTATTTCTGCCACTCCACGTGCTCCGCCGGACGGTGGCGGACTCTTACCCGATGCCCCCGTGGGTGTCAATCGGTGGGCCAACACGGACGGGCAGGGACGGACCGGACAGCCATCGTGCGGAATGCTGTCACAATGCGAGCGGGAGACGCCTCGATGCAGGTCGTATCGGTCCAGATCGGGCAAGCGCGCCCTCATCCGGGCGGCTCGCCGGGCAAGTTGAGCGGGATCTACAAGGAGCCGGTCGAGTTGATTGAGGCCGGCGTCCTCGGTGCGGCCGGAGACAATGTGCTCGACACCCGCCACCACGGTGGGCCGTCGAAGGCGCTGTGCTGCTACTGCCTGGAGCGTTACGAGCACTGGCGGGCGGTCTACCCCGATCTCGACTGGGGCCCCGGCTCGTTCGGTGAGAACTTGACCGTGTCCGGTCTGGACGAAGACACAGCGCGGGTCGGCGACGTCTACGACCTAGGCGCGGCGCGGGTGCAGATCAGCCAGCCGCGCGGCCCGTGCGCGACGCTGGCGGCGCGGCACCGGCTCCCCGAGTTCGCCAAGGTCTGCGTGGCCTCGCTCCATACCGGCTGGTACTTCCGCGTTCTGCGCGCCGGCGTCATCCGCGCCGGCGACGCCGTGGTGCCGGTGGCCCGCCATCCGCTGGGCGTGACCGTCGCCGCGGCCAACGCCACGCGGTATGCGCATCCTCCAGAGCCGGCGGGCATCGCGGCGCTGCTGGAGGTCGACGCCTTATCGGACGCCTGGCGGCAGGACCTGGACGAGTTGCTCAAACGGGCCGAGGTGGCTCGGTTCGATTAGACCCTGAACACGACGAAGCGCCCGGGATCGGTCGGGCGCTTCGTTGTTCGGTTCGCACTTGGTCGGTGGTGGACTACTCCCACGCACCGCCCACGACCGGCTTCAGCCTGGCGACGATGTCATCGGCCGGCAGGAATCCGGACCAGGCGTCCACCACTTTGCCATCGTCGATGACGAACAGGGCGGGGATGCCGCGGATCTGCAGCGCCTGGGCCAGGGCCGGGTTGGTATCGACATCCAGTTTGGCCACGGTCAGCTTGCCCGACAGTTCGCGCGCCACGGTTTCCAACTCGGGCGCCAGCCGGCGGCACGGGCCACACCAGTCGGCATAGGCGTCGAGCAGGATCGGCACCCGGCTGCCGCGCACCAATCCCTCGAAGCTGCTGTCGGTGATATGGACCGGAACGCCCTCGGCGACATCAACGCTCATGGTCTGTTGGTCTCCCTGAGTCAGCGCGGTGACGTCCCTGCCGACGGTCGCGTGGTCCCGGCCGGTGGACGGCCAGAGCCCGCCGATCACCGCGCCGATGGCCATCGCACGCCACGGATTGCAGGTCAGCGGACACCCGCCGCCCGTCGCCGCGACGCTGAGGCGGTGGTAGGCGTAACCTACCGCCGCACCGATGAGCACTTGGACCAGCAGCTTCGTCAGCATCGTCGCACCTCGCGCTACCGATCTGATAACATACCCGGCAGGGTATAAGTTCCCGGGTGCGTGCCGGGGATGTGACGGGCAGGGGCGAAAGGGACGGAAGGGACGGAAGGGACGGAAGGGACGAACCACAGCCGCCGGGCAGCAGCACGACTACCCCGAAGCGGTGGCGCAGCCGTTCCCGTTGTCCCGTGCGTCCCTGAAGTCCCTTGCGTCCCTTGCGTCCCTGTGCCCGGACTATCGTGCCGCGCAAGCTTGGATGATCGGCCGGAACGTCTCCATCTTCAGCGCCGCGCCGCCGACCAGGCCGCCGTCGATGTTGGCTCGGGCAACCAGCCCCTCGACGTTGTCCGGCTTCATCGACCCGCCGTAGAGGATCCGCACCGCCTCGGCCGTGGCCGCGTCGTAGATGGCCGCGACCGCCCGGCGGACCACGCCGCAGACGCGGTCGGCCTCGTCGGCGTCGCAGACCTCGCCGGTGCCGATGGCCCAGACCGGCTCGTAGGCGACCAACATCCTGGCCGCCGTACCCGCGTCGACGTTCTGAAACCCGCGGCGGAGCTGGATCTCGATTACCGCATCGATCTCGCCCCGCTGCCGCTCGGCCAGCGTCTCACCAACGCACAGGCAGGGGGTCAGCCCGCCGGCCACTCCGGCCAACAGCTTGCGGTTGACCGTGAAGTCATTGTCGCCGAAGACTTCGCCCAGCTCACCGGTCAACTCGGGCTCGGGGACACCGAACCGCCGCCGGCGCTCGCTGTGGCCGACCAGCACGTGGGTGCAGCCGACGTCTTTGAGCATCGCCACCGACACCTCGCCGGTGTAGGCTCCGCTGTCGGCCCAGTAGCAGTCCTGGCCGCCGACCCCGGCCGCTCCGGCCAGCTCGGCCGCGCGAGCCAGGCAGGTAAACGGCGTGAACACCACCACCTCGACCGGACCGGAGACGTCCTTCATCGCGGCGCTCAGCTCGGTCATGTAGGCCGCCGCCTCCGCCACGGTCTTGTTCATCTTCCAGTTGGCCGCCGCCACGGCCACGCGCTTGCTCATGGGATCCCTTCCTTGTCTCGTGGAACCGTGTGCCCCGCCTTCAACCTTGCTGCCCACTGGCGATGATCTCCATGGCGCAGGCGATCATCGTGTCGCCGGCTTCGGGCGGCAGCAGACTGTTCCAACTCTCGTAGCCGCCCGCCTCCTTGCCCGCGCGGGTCGGGATGTAGCGCAGGTCGTCGTGGCACAGCTCGGCCACCACCGTCGCCACGCCCGGGGACGACGCCTTCAGGCGCAGGCCGTAGTCGCAGAACAGCTCGCCCGGCATGGCCGCCAGGACGACCTCACCCAGCCGCGCGGCGTCGACCTCCACGCGAATCGGCGAGCCCCGCTCGGCCAGAGCGATGGTCCGGGACGCGCCAACCAAGTCGGCCTTCATCCCTTTTTCGGTCGACTCCCGGATCCGCCACGCCTCGGCCACTTGCTCGTCCGTGGGCACCTCGACGCCGAACTCCAGCAGCCGGTGCTGGTACCGGATGGGCGTCAGCTCCACGGCGCTCGCCCGGGCCAGGGCCTTGATCACCTCGCCGGCCAGCACGGTGCCGATCTCCTCGGCCTGAGCGAAGCCTTTGGGCTGATCTGCGCGGCCCACGTCGATGTGGTTGACGTCGCCCGAGCAGCCCTGCACGAACATGGCGTCCAAGTGCGGGCCGTACGCACGTTTCAGCGTACGCTCCAGGAAGAAGGGATAGTCCGCGCCGTAGACGCAGCCGCCGACGGTGTCCAGGTGCAGCGCGAAGTTGACCAGCACGAGCTGCCGGCCGTCGATCCGGTTGGTCAGGCGCAGCACGCCAACCTCGGGATCGATGGGCGCGGTGGGCCCGGCCACATCGGGGTTGCGCCGGCCCGGATTGGTCCGCACCGTGCCGTCCTTCATGCGGAAGCGGCGGCAGAAGGCGACGGTGTCCTCGTGGCCGGAGGCCCGCTCGGCCGACACGGGTCCGGCCGACCAGATCGCCTGCTCGGCCGCCAGCGCGATGCGCTGGGCGAGGAACTCGAGATGCTCGACGGAGAACGGCCCGAGGTGCGTGTGCGTGCAGTGAACGATCAGCCGTTCGGGCGCCAGGCCGCAGCGCCCGGCGACCAGCTCGCGGGCCCGGGCCACGGTGCCCGCGTCCACCGAGCACAGGTCGCAGGCCACCAGGGCCAACGCCTCGTGGCCGTCGGACAGGTACACGGCTTTGGCCATCAACGGGTCGTGAATCCCTTCGGCCAGTCGTTCGTGGAAGTAGCCGCGCAGGCGCGAGCCGAGCGGCGGGGTGATCTCAGCGCGGGCCCAGCCCGCGGTCAAGGTCTCGGTGGACATGCCTGCTCCCAGAGATGCTATCCGAACAGTCCGTCGCGACTCATCGCCCGGAGCGCGTCGCCGGAGCGCTCGACCACCTCCGCCAGGTCGGCTTCGGTGTGCGAGTAGTTGACGTAATGCACGCCGTAGGTGATCAGCCCCCGTCGCAGCCGCTCGGCGTCGAAGCGCAGGGCCAGGTCGGCGGCCTTGGCCGTGCCCGAATCACGCCACTGGAGCAGCGGGCACATCGGCAGCCCGACCATCCGCGCCGGCGCGCCGACTTGCTCGAAGAGCGTGTTGTACCCGTCGACCAGCAGCCGGCCCAGCCGTTCCAGGTGGCCGATAACGTCCTCGTCGCGGTAGATGTCGAGGCACGCCCGAGCCGCCGCCAGAGCGGTCGTCTCGCCGCCGAAGGTGGACGAGATGACGGCCATGCGGACGGTCTCCATGACCTCCCGGCGCCCCAGGTAAGCCGCCACCGGCCAGCCGTTGGCCATGCCCTTGCTGAACACCGCCAGGTCGGGCGTGACGCCGAAGCGCTGCTGCGCGCCGCCGTTGGCGACCCGGAAGCCGGTGACGATTTCGTCGAAGATGAGCAGCACGCCGTAGCGGTCGGCCAACGACCGGAGCGCGGCCAGGAACTCGCCGGCCGTGTCTCCGGCGGCGTAGCTGTAGGCCACCGAGATGGCCGCGACGTGGGCGCCGTCGGCCTTGAGGATGGCCTCGACCGCCTCGGGGTCGCCCCAGCCGATGGGGGTGTGAACGCTGCGCACGGCTTCCGGCACGCCGGGCGTGCCCATGGTGGTCAGCCAGCCGTGGTACCCGCACATGAGGACCCGGTCGCGGCCGGTATAGGCGCGGGCGAGCTTCATCGCCGCCGACATGGCCTCGCCGCCGGTGCGCAGGAAGCGGACGCTCTCGGCGCAGGGGATGAGCGCCACCAGCCGCTCCGCCACCTCGACCTCGAGCAGGCTCGGGTAGCTGAACACGGTGCCCTTGTCGAGTTGCGCGCGGACGGCCTGCTCGACCGCCGGGAAGCGGTGGCCCAATGTGATGGGGCCCAGGCTGCAACGCAGGTCGAGGTACTCGTTGCCGTCGACGTCCCAGACCCGACCGCCCAGACCGCGCTCGATGAAGCACGGCTCGACCTCGCGCAGTTCCTCGCGGGGGGCCTTCGAGTGCGTCTGCGTGCCCATCGGGATGACCGCCTCGGCCCGCTGCCGAAGCTCCCACGACCGGGTCACGCGATGCTCCGTGGTAACTGCCATGCCAACCTTCCCACGGCCCCGCGCCAGTCTGCGCGGGCCGACGGCCCATGGTAGCACAGCGACCGTCGCGGGGCATCAACGAACGGAGCCCGGCCGGGGCCGGGCTCCGGGTGACGCACGGGCTCGAGTGCGGCCTACATGTCCGCCCAGCCGGTGTACCAGGGTCCCTTGTAGTCCCCGTTCCGCTTGAGCGCGTTGGTCTTCATCACCCACTTGGCGTGACCGTCGGCGTAGACGGCGTTCATGCCCTCGTTGTGGCGGAACGCGCCGTTGTTGTCGGTCCGGTCGGCACCCAAGGTGGTCCTGAACCCGCTCTCGTCGTCGGGATTGACGCACAGGTAGGAGTAGTACGAGTCGAACGCCAGGAAGTAGTCCGACGGCGAGCCGGCCTGGGTCAAGGTGGCCAGGGTCACGGCCCGCAGGTGGTCGTACATCCAGGCATAGTTCGAACTGCCGTTGTACGGTGTCCAGGTGTTGCTGCTCGGGCAGTTGAACATCTGCGTGCTCTTGCAGTACGGGATGAGGAATCCCGCCCACGAATCGGAGCAGGCGTAGTAGGTGTTCCAGCCGTACAGGAACGTCTCGTCGTAGTCCTGAACGTACTGCAGGTGCGCCAGCCCGATCTGCTTCAGGTTGGACTGGCAGCTCGACTGCCGCGCCTTCTCCCGCGCCTTGGCGAACACGGGAAACAGGATGGCCGCCAGGATCGCGATGATGGCGATCACCACCAGGAGCTCGATCAGCGTGAAGCCTCTCTTTCGCACGGGCATACCTCCAGGGGCATAGTCTCTCGGGTCAGTCTAGCGAACCGCCCGCCGTCGAGTCAAACTCCCCGCCGAACCGCCGTTGAGCGGAACTTGACCCGAACTTGACCCGGCCCACGCCGTCGCGCTTCTCAAGCGGGATGGGAAGCGGCGCGGCCGGCGCCGGTGGTTGACTCGTTCGGAGCGGACTCGTATGCTGGTGCGGCCACTCGCGGCGACCGGCGGCGGTCGCGGAGACGACCCCTGAACTCGGACAGCCGGGGACAGCTTCAGGAGCGGTTGCGGACCAGACTGGCGGAGCAGGGCTCGATCCTGGTCGATCGTCCCGCGGTGGTGGCCGCTCTCCGCGCCTGGGTCGACGACGAGCGCGAGCGGCTGCGGCGGCGGTTCGAGCTGGAACCCACCGGCACGCTGGCCTGCCGCGCCGAGTCCTTGCTGTTCGATGTCCTCCTGGCCGAGATGGAGCGGCTGGCCGGCCGGGTGGTCGAGCACCGCGTCGGGGCCATCCCGGCCGAGGCCGACCTGTGTCTGGCCGCCGTCGGCGGCTACGGCCGGGCCGCCCTGGCGCCGTGGTCCGACATCGACGTGGTGTTCATCCCCGCGCACGAGCAGAACGAGGCGATCGACGCTGTGGTGCGGGAGATGCTGCTCCTGCTCAACGACACCCTGGTGCCGGGCCAGCACCCGCAGGTGGCGCACTCCTACCGGCCGCTGGCCGACCTCGGGCTGATCGATCACCAGACCGCCACGGCGCTGCTCGAATCGCGCTTCATCGCCGGCAACGATTCGCTCCACGTCCATTTCATGCAGAGCCTCCTGCGGTCCATCGACCCGGTCGAGTTCCTGCACCAGAACCTGCACGAGCGGCGACAGGTGTGGGATGATCCGACCCAGTCGGTGTACGCGGTGGAGCCCAACCTGAAGTCCGGTCCCGGCGGCCTGCGCGACTTTCACGCGGGGCTGTGGGTGGCCAAGGTGGTCTACGGCATCCAGGACTGGGACATCCTCGGCGCGCTGCGCGACCGCGGGACGGTCTCCTGGGACGAATCCAACGAGGTCATGGCCGCGCTGGAGTACCTCCTGCTGTGCCGCAACTGGCTGCACCGGGCGCGGGGCCGCAAGCTGGACGTGGTCCATGTCGAGTATCAGGACGCCATGGGCCGCGGGCTCGGCTTTCAGCCGGGTGAGGACCAGCCGGCCGAGCAACTGATGCGCCGGTACTATGAATCGGCTCGGCAGATCCACGGCTTCGCGCGACGGCTGTTCGGGTTGGTGGGCAAGGAGCGGATCGAGTACCAGCACGGCACCCATGTGGTGGCCGGTCGGCTGTATGCCAATCACGAGCACATCTTCCGCGAGGAGCCGACCCGCCTGGTGCGGGTCTACGAGGCTGCCCAGCGCTTCTCGCTGGAGCTCTCGCTGGAGCTGGAAAAGCTGATCGTCGCGAGCCTCGAGTGCCTCGATCCGGCCACGGCCAACCGGCCGGCGGTGGGCGCCAGCTTCCTGCGCATCCTGGGCTCAGAGCGCAATGTGGCGGACTCGCTCCGGGCGATGCAGCGCGGCGGGGTGCTCGACCGGCTGCTGCCCGAGTTCGCGCCGCTGATGACCTACCTGCCGGGTGACCCGGCCCACGAGTACACCGTCGGCGAGCACTCGCTGAAGGTGGTCGAGGAGATCCAGCGGCTGCGTGATCGGCCGATCGGCGACGAGGAGGGCGTCCTGTCGCAGGCGCTCAAGGCGTTACAGGAGCCGGAGGTGCTGTTCCTGGCGGCGCTTTTCCACGACGTCGGGAAAATGGATCCCAACGCGCCGCACAGCGTCACCGGGAGCGTCATCGGCGCCGAGGTGGCGCGCCGGCTGGGGCTCCACGCCGGCGCCATCGAGCGGCTGCGGTTCCTGATCCTCGAACACCTGACGATGATGCGCACCGCCCGGCTCCGGGCGCTGCTGCTGCCCGAGACCATCGAGCAGTTCGTCGCCGTGCTGCCCGAGGCCGACCCGCTCGACGCGCTCGACATGCTGGTCGTGCTCAGCTCCGCCGACGCGCACTCGGTCGGGCAGAGCGTGTTCCGGGAGAACGAGCGGCGGATGCTCATGGATCTCTTCGGCAAGGCCGCCAAGTGGATCCAGGAGCGCCCGCTGGTGGACGAGCCGGAGGCCCGGGAGCGCCTTTCTCGGAGGCTGTCGGTCACCCCGGCGCTGCGCTCGGTCGATCCCGAGCTGGTTCGCTCGCACCTGGCCAGCATGCCGACCTGGTACGCGGTCAACACCCCGCCGGCGCTGATCGCCAAGCACATCGAGTACCTCGACCGGCTCCGGCGCGGCGAGCACCCGGTGGTCGAGTTCTACCACGCGCTGCAGGCCAAGCACACCGAGCTGACGGTGTGCACCCGCGACCGGCCCGGCCTGCTGAGGGATATCGCCGCCGCGGTCACCGCCAACAACCTGGACATCTACCTGGCCCATAGCGATGTCTGCGCCCAGTGCGACGACGCCGCGCCCGAAGCCATCGCGACCATCTGGGTCGAGGACTTCGGCCAGCCTTTGGGTCAGGTCAAGCGCGACCGGCTGCGGGCCGACCTGGTGAGCATCCTCAACGGCCGCGAGACGGCCGGCGATCTGCTCACCCGCCGCGGCAAGGCGGTCCACGGCAGCGTGGTCCTGCACGACATCCGGGTGAACAACACGGACTCGCGGCAGCATACCGTGATCACGGTGCGCGCCGACGACCGCAAGGGCTTGCTCTATCTGCTGACGCAGGCGCTGGCCGACGAGCAGTTGGACATCATGGTGGCCAAGGTGACCACCTGGCGCGGCGCGGCCGAGGATGCGTTCTACGTGGTCGGGCTGGAAGAGCACCGCAAATTGGACGACGACCGGGCCGAGTCGGTGGCCTGGTCGCTGCGCGAGCGCCTGACCCGCGAGGCCGCCGGAGTGGAGCTGGAGTGACCGAGTTCGTGCCGCTGTCCGTACTCACCGAGCCGGCCCGCCCGGCGACCGCCCGAGGGCAAGTGGCCCTGGTCGCGCTGGGCTGCGCCAAGAACCTGGTCGACGCCGAGCAGATGCTCGGCGTGCTGACCGCGGCCGGGTACCGCGTCACCGCCGAGGTCGACCAGGCCGAGGTGATCGTCGTCAACACCTGCGGCTTCCTCCAGGCCGCGCGCGACGAGGCCATCCGCGAGATTCGCGCCGCGGCCCGGCACAAGCGCGACGCCTGCGAAGTGCTGGTGGTCTCGGGATGCCTCGCCCAGACCGACCCGGAGTTGGTTGTCGAGCGCTGCCCCGAGGTCGACGCGGTGGTCGGCGTGTCCGAGTTCCCGCGGCTCGCGGAGCTGGTCGAGTCGGTCCGCGCCCGGCGCGGCTGGCGGCCGGTGGCGGTCTCGCTGCCCGACTTGCCGTACCAGGAGTACCTCCCGCGGTTGCGGGCCACGCCGCCCTGGACGGCCTACGTCAAGATTGCCGAGGGCTGCGACTGCCGCTGCACCTTCTGCACCATCCCGTCGATCCGCGGCGCGTTCCGCAGCCGGCCCCTCGAGGCGGTGGTCGACGAGGCCACGCGCCTGGCCGCCGACGGAGTCCGGGAGCTGGTGCTGATCGCCGAGGACCTGACGCACTACGGGCACGACCGCTATGGCCGGCGGCGGCTGGCCGACCTTCTGCGCGGACTCGCGGAGGTCGACGGCCTGGACTGGATCCGGATGCTCTACTGCTATCCGACCAAGGTCGACGCCGAGCTGATCGCGGCCATGGCCGAGCTGCCGCGGGTGGTGCCCTATCTCGACCTGCCGTTGCAGCACGCCGACGATGGGATCCTCAAGGCGATGAACCGCGGCGGGCGGCGGCAGTCGTACCTGCGGCTGCTGGACCGGCTCCGCGAGGCGGTGCCGGGGATCTGCTTGCGGAGCACCTTCATCGTCGGCTTCCCCGGTGAGCGGCGGGCGGAGTTCGAGGCGCTGGAATCGTTTCTGGAGGAGGCCCGGCTGGACCGGGTCGGGTTCTTCCCCTTCTCGCCGGAGCCGGGCACGCCGGCGGCGGAGCTGCCGGGCCGGGTGCCCGAGAGCGTGGCGCGGGCGCGGATCGCCAGATTGGCCGAGCGGCAGGCGCGGATTTCCGCCGAGCGGAGCGCGGAGCTGGTCGGCCGGAGCGTACAGGTACTGGTGGAAAGCTGCGACCGTGACGGCGGCCTCGGCCGGTCGTACCGGGACGCGCCGGAAATCGACGGCGTGGTTCGCCTTTCCGGGCAGGTAACGCCGGGCAGCATGGTCAACGTGACCATCACGGCGTCGGACACGCACGATCTGGTCGGGGTCGTGTCGGGGTAAGGAGGCCGCATGGTACAGAAGATTCCGATCCTGAAGATCGGTGACGCGCTGATCGCCTCGATCCAGATCGAGCTCAACGACGAGAGCGCGGTGCAATTCAAGGAGGATATCCTCCACCAAATCAGCGCCACCGGCGCCCGCGGCGTGGTGATCGATCTCACGGCCGTGGACATGGTCGACAGCTTTCTCGGCAAGATCATCCGCGATGCGGCCTTGATGGCCAGGCTGATGGGTGCGACGGTGGTCTGCACCGGGATTCAGCCGGCGGTGGCCATCACCCTGGTCGAGCTGGGCCTGGAACTGGAGGGCGTGGCCACCGCGCTCAACCTGGAAAAGGGCCTGGCCAGGCTGCAAGACCTGGTGGAGGGGGAAGACGACCATGCCTGAGCGGGTGGTGGTTCCCATTCAGGACGAGCTGGACATCGTCCGGGCTCGTCAGGAGGGGCGCCAACTGGCCAAGGAGTGCGGTTTCGGCCCGGTGGACCTGGCCCGGGTGGCGACCGCCATCAGCGAGCTGGCGCGCAACATTTACAACTACGCTCGGCCCGGCACGGTCGAGTTGACGCAGATTCAGCGCGGCAACCGGCGCGGGGTCGAGGTGATCGCCCAAGACCACGGCCCGGGCATCGTCAATGTCGAGGAGGCGATGCGGGACGGGTACACCACCTCCGGCGGCCTGGGCGCCGGTCTGCCCGGCACGCGCCGGCTGGTCGACGAGTTCGAGATCGAGTCCGAGAAAGGGATCGGCACCAAGGTCACCATCCGCAAATGGCTGCGCTGAGCTACGGCATCGTCCAACGGGCCAAGCCCGGCCAGATCGAGTGCGGCGACGGGTACTGGATCTACGAGAGTCCGGAACGCTGCCTGGTGGTGGTGGCCGACGGGCTGGGCAGCGGGCCGGCGGCCAAGGAGGCCAGCGACGAGGTCATGCGCACGGCGCGGAGCCACGCCGAGAGCGGCCTGCGGGAGTTGCTGGACTCCTGCCACGAGGCGCTGAAAGGGACCCGCGGCGCGGCGGTCGGCGTGCTGGCGGTGATGGCGCCGGAGCAGCGGCTGGCGTACGCCGGCGTGGGCAACATCGAGGTGCGGACCATGTCCGCCACGGAGTTCAAGCCGGTCTCGACCAGCGGCATCGTGGGCGCCAACTACCGCCCGCCGAAGGTCCAGGAGGGCGCGTTCCGACCCGGCGACTGGCTGGTCGTGCACAGCGACGGGCTGAACACCCGGTTCGATCTGGAACGCGCGCTGAGGGAGCCGGGGTTGAGCCCGCAGCGGCTGGCCGAGCGGTTGGCCGAGGAGCACGCTCGGCCGGCGGACGATCTGCTGGTGGTCGTGCTGAGATTGGGCCAGTAAGGAGTCATCATGGCGGTTTTGCGGGGGTTCCTCGAACAGCACGCGGAGGAGATCGTCGAGGTCTACGTGACCCGCGTTCGGCAGCGCGTGGCGCGGTATGCCACCGCTGACCCGAAGACCTTTCCGGAGAACACCCGGCGGCTGGTCGCCATTCTCGGCGAGGCAGCCGAGCAGGCCGACTCCGAGCGGATCATCGCGTTCGTCTCCGACCTCGTCCACGAGCGGCTGCCGGAAGGGTTCCTCCTGACCGACATCCTGGAGGCGATGTGCCAGTACCACCCGGTTGTGGCGCCGATGATCTGGCGGTACGAGGACGATCCCGCCCACCGGCTGCCGCTGGTCGAGGAGTTGCACGAGGCTATCACGCACCTGGCGCTGCGGTTCACCAAGGCCTATGTCGACTACCAGATGGAGCTGCTCGACCGGCACAAGCAGGCCATCGAGGAGCTGTCGACACCGGTCATCACGGTCTGGGACGGCATCCTGGCGCTGCCGTTGATCGGCACCATCGACACCTACCGCTCGCGGCAGATCATGGACGAGCTGCTGCGCAAGATCGCTTCCGAGCGCGCCGCTATCGTGTTGATCGACATCACCGGCGTGCCGGTGGTGGACACCCACGTGGCCGATCACCTGATCAAGACCGTGCGCGCCGCGGAACTGCTCGGGGCCAGGTGCATGTTGGTCGGGGTCGGTCCGGAGCTGTCGCAGACCATCGTCTCGCTGGGCGTCGATCTGCGCAGCATCACCTGCACCGCGGACATGCGCCAGGGGCTTAGCGCCGCCTACCGCAAGCTCGGGCTGAAGGTCGTGCGCAGCGAGGATTCGTGAGCGCCGGCGCCGCGCCGGTCCGGTGAGCGCCGTGGACGAAACGCCCCAGGTCCCGCAGCCCGGCCCGTTGAGCATCCTCGGCGCGGTCCTGCTGGCCGCGATCTTCGGGCTGGTCAGCGGCACCCACACCCTGGGGCTGATGGCCGGGCACGGCCTGTATCTGACCACCACCCAGATCCAGGTCCTGGTGCCGGACTGCGCGCTGGACATGCTGCCGGTGCCGCTCGGCGGCCGGCCGATGGCCGAGCTGGCGGCCCGGCTGGCGACGGTGGGCCACCGGCCGTGGGTCCTGGCGCTGACCTTGGGAGTGGCGGTCGCGGCCTCGGCGGCCACGCTGCGGGTGATGCACCCCGGCCTGCTGCCGGCCTTGCGCGAGCGACGGGTGGCGCGGTGGCGGCTGGCGGTGGCGGCCGCGGCCACCGTGGCCGTGCTGGTGGCCGCCCTGTGGCCGCTGCCGGCCGAGGTGATGCGCACCCGCTTCCCCCTCTACCGGGCCGCGCTGGCCGGCGCGCTGGTGTGGATGCTGTGGCATCGCCGGGGCTGGCTCCATGCCGTGGACGATCCGCCGGGCTGCGTCTCGATCCTGGTCCAACTGGCCGGCGGCGCCGCGGTCGGGCTGACCGCGCACGCGTTCACCCGGCACCTGATGACCACCCAGGACATCCGCGTCCTGACCCGGTGGCTGGAGGCCGGGTTCTACTCGCCGGCGGCCTGGCGCGAGCTGGCCGTCTACAGTCTCGGCCTGCACGCCTGGGGCGGGCTGATGGCCGGGACGCTGGCCTGTTTCGTGGCCCAATCGCGGACCCGGCTGGCGGTCCGCTTCGCCCGGGTGCTGCTCCCGGGGATGCTGGTCTTGGCCGGCGCCGCGGGTATTCAGTGGCGGCAGCAAGAGGTCTGGCAGGAGCGGTTCCACTGGGCGCGCCCGCTGGCCGAGGTACTGGCGCTTCCGCAGGGCCCGGCGGGGGCGGCGGACCGGCCGGCCGAGCGGCTGATCGTGCCGGTGATGGCGGCGGGCGAGCCACTCCCGGCGCGGGGCAGCCTGGGCCGGAGCGTCCTCGGGCTGCCTCTCACCCCGGCAGTGAGTGCCGCCTCTCGGCGCTTCCTGACCGAGACCGGCGGCCGGAGCTGCGCCGCGCGGGACGCCTGGATCCAGCTCCACGACGCCGCCACCGAGGCCTGGGACGGGCCACGGGCCATCGGGCTGTGTCTCGAGCAACTCGCGTCACCCGCCGCCTCGCCGGTGTTCGGCGCGGTCTTGCTCGAAACGCTCGGGCACTGCGCCGACAGCCGGCAGGCCCAGCGCGCGGTGAGCGCCTTGCTGGACCCGAAGCGGTTCGCGGTGGAGACCGACGGGGCCCGGGCCAAACTGGCCCAGGTAGCCTGGCGGTGGGACCGGCGCGCCGCGGCCGAGGAGCTCTTGGCGACCCTGCCGCAGGCGCTGGAGGAGCTCCGCGCCGCGCCACCGCCGCGACGGGACGGGGCGGTCACCGGGCGCCTGCTCCGCCGCGGCGCGCCCTGGCCGGCGGCCCGTGTGGGGCTGATGCCGGTCGCCCAGGACGGCTTGTTCGGCGAGGGTAGCCCGGCCATGCTCGGGCCGTGGGTGCAGCGGCTGGTGTCCTGCTCGGCCGTCACCGGCGCCGACGGCGCGTTCCGCCTGACCGGCGTGGTGGACGGCGACTACCGGTTGGTGATCGGCGTGCCGGTCGGTGACCTGCCGTGGCGCGGGCCGCTAACCTACCGCGGGCGGACCGGCCGGGTCCGGCTGTCGGGCGCGATGCGGCGGGTGGACCTGGGCGAGCTCGATCTGCTCCCCTGGCGTCAGGGCGGCTCCATCGAGGCGGCCCTGCCCGACCGTAGCGGTCGGGGGCTGGTTGGGGTACAACAGACTCAGCAGTCGGACGGCGCGGCATGAGCAGAAACGGTGTCAGACACCGTTTCTGCTCAGGAGTCGGGCGGCGCGGCATGAGCAGAAACGGTGTCAGACACCGTTTCTGCAATCCGGCGTGGACCGGGACCCGCATGGCAGGCAGGCGCAAACGGTTCCTGACACCGTTTCCGCGGATGGCGCGGCATGAGTGAGCGGCTGGACACCCTGATGGAGGAGGCCCGGCGGCGGTTGCTGGGGCAGCACCTGGCCGAGCAACTGGCGCATCGGCTGCGGCTGGCGCTGGCATTGGGCGTGGTGCTGATCGCCGGCGACCGGCTGTGGCGGCTATCGTTCGAGCCGTGGTGGCTGGTCGGCGCGCTGCTGCTGGTGGCGCTGGCGGCGGCGGCCGGGTTCGCTTGGCGGCGAAGGCTCACCCCGCACGCCGCGGCGCTGGTCCTGGACGAGCGGCTGGGTTTGTCGGAGCGCCTCAGCTCGGCGCTGGCGCTGCGCGATTCGGCGCCGAACGGCGCGCTGCTGGCGCCGCTGTGGGCCGACGCCGAGCGTTGCGCCGGGGGGCTGGACCTGCGCCGGGCGCTGCCGCACCGCTGGCCGGGCGAGGCCCGGGTGTGCGGAGTGCTGCTGCTCCTCTTGGCGGTGGTGGGCGCCATGCCGCGGCTGGCGGTGTGGCGGACCGAGGCCGATCTGGCCACCGAAATGGTCTCGCGGCAGGTCGGCTCCGAGCTGGACCAGGTCGCTCGCGAGGTCGAGGCGAAGGCAGGCCCCGAACAGGAGCGGGCGCGCCGGCAGGCCCAACGGCTGAGGCGCGAGGCGCTCCGCCTGAGGCGCGCGCGGATGGGCAAACAGCAGGCCTTGCGCCGGCTGGAGAAGCTCAACCGCGACCTGCAACAGCAGCGCGAGACGCTGGCCGGCCGCCGGCTGCGGACCACCGGCCGCGAGGCGCGGCGCGACCTGCGCCGGATGGGCGAGGTCGGCGAGGCGTTGGGCGAGCAGCTTGAGGACCCGCGCGCCGCGGCGGCCGGCGAGCTGCTCCGGGAACTGGCGCGCAAGGCGCGGGATGGCAAGCTGACCAAGGAGGAGCGCCAACGGGCGGCCGAGGAGCTGGAGCAGGCGGCCAAGGCGCTGTCAGGCTCGCGGTACCAGTCCCTTGCGGGGCAACTGGCGGACGCGGCCAAGGCGCTGAACGGCTCGGGCGAGCAGGCCGCCGAGGCGTTGGAGAAGGCGGCCAAGGGCGCCGGCCAAGGCGGCGAGGCCGAGCAGGAGCTGCTGGAGCAGTTGCAGGAGTACGTGCAGGGCGGCAAGAACGCCTTGGGCGACGCCGAGGGACTGCGCGACGAAGCCCTTCGCGAGCACGGCGGACAGTGCCCCGACGGTTTGTGCCAGCCGGGCGAGGGCGATGGTGGCGAGGGCCAGGGCAGCGGGCGGGGCGGCCGGGCCGGGCGCTCGCGCGGGCCGGGCACGACCAACGAGGAGGCCGAATCGACGCCGTCCGAGGGCGCTCCGCAATCTCCGTACCAACCCGGCGACTCGCCCGACGACCCGACCAAGGCGGAGTACGAGCGGCTCTACGCGCCGCGGCGGACCGAGACCATGCAGTCCGACGAGCGGGTCCGCGGCCGCGCCGGCCGGGCCGGCGGATTCCGCACCGAGCAGGGCCCGCGCGACGCGCCGGGGCTGAGCGACTCGCGCGTGCCGTACTACGACGTGGTCGGCGAGTACCGCGCCGAGGCCGACGAGGCCCTGGCGCGCGGCGACATCCCGGTGACCGAGCGGCACCGGGTCAAGCGCTACTTCGACGAACTGCAGGAAGGTCGGCGCTGACCTCGTCCGAACACCGGCGCCCGGAGATCTGTCATGCAGGACCGCCAGTACCTGGTGCTTTCGGCCGTGGGACCGGACCGGCCCGGTCTGGTGGCGCTGCTGACCTCGTTCATCGCCCAGCGCGGGGCCAATGTCGAGGACAGCCGCATGGCCCTGCTGGGCGGCGCGTTCGGGGTGATGATGCTCATCTCCGGCACCGACCACGCCCTGACCGCGGTCGAGGAGGCCGCGGCCGAGATGGAAGCGGCCAGCGGGATGCGCCTCCATTTCGAACCGACCTCGGCCCCGCGCGCGGCGGCCGACGTGCGCCGCGAGCAGATCCTGGTCGAGGCCGCCGACCGGGAAGGGATCGTCCACGCCGTGGCCGGACTGCTGGCCGGGCTGGGCGGCAACATCAGCAGCCTCGAATCGACTCTCTACCCGGCCCCGGTCTCCGGCGCGCCGCTGTTCCGGCTCGACCTGGAGGTCGACGTCCCGGCCACCGTCCCGCGCGACGAGCTACGCCGCAAGCTCGACGAGTTGGCCGAGCGGGAGGACCTCGAAGTCAGCCTGGGGTCAGACCTTGACTCTTGACTCTTTCGGCCTGTCGGCCTGGGGTCAGACCTTGACTCTTGAGTCTTGACGCTCGCGCGCCGGGCCGCGGAGTCGTTCGCCTCCCGGCCACGACACCTCGCCAGACTGCCGGCCGCCCACCTTCACGGCCGCGCCGCGGTTGACAGAGAGCGGGTCGGCCCGTATCATACCGGCACGCCTCGGACCGAGGCGAACTCGCACCCGGAGCGGAGTCGACCGGCGGTGCCCCAGGGCTCCGGCCGACCGTGAGGCTCCGGGGAGGAACAACCAAGGAGCGTACCCCATGTCGCGCGTGTCCATGAAGGACCTGCTCGAAGCAGGCGCCCATTTCGGGCATCTCACCCGCCGCTGGAACCCCAAGATGAAGACGTACATCTATGGGGAGCGCAACGGGATCCACATCGTCGATCTCCACCAGACGCTGAAGGGTGTCGAATCGGCCTGCGACTTCGTCTACCAGACCGTCCTCAACGGCGGCACGGTGCTTTTCGTCGGGACCAAGAAGCAAGCTCAGGAATCGACCATCCAGGCCGCCCGGCGGTGCGGCATGTTCCACGTCGCGCATCGCTGGCTGGGCGGGATGCTGACCAATTTCCAGACCATTCGCGAGAGCATCAACCGGCTCAAGAACCTGCGCGAGATGGACCGTCAGGGGATTCTGGACCGCCGGCCGAAGAAGGAAGCCGCCTCGCTGCGCGAGCAGGCCGCCAAGTTGGAGCGGACCCTCGGCGGGATCGAGGACATGCCCGGCATGCCGTCGCTGATCTTCGTCATCGACCTCAAGGAAGAGTACATCGCGGTGCGCGAGGCGAAGCGGCTGCGCATCCCGGTGGCGGCCATCGTCGACACCAACTGCGATCCCGACGAGGCCGACTTCGTGATCCCCGGCAACGACGACGCGATTCGGGCCATCAAGCTGGTTACGGACACCCTCGCCGACACCATCATCGAGGCCATCCAGGAGCGCGAGAAGGGCATCGCCGATGGCAACATCCGGCCCAGCGGCGTCGACCAGGTGCGCCGGCTGCGCCACGACCTCGACGAGCGGATCTCGCCTGAGGCGCTGCGCGCCGCCCAGGCCGAAGAGGACGTCGAGCTGGACGATGACGAGCTCGAGGCCGAGGCCATCGAGGAGCTCGAGGCGGAGGCCGCCGCGGCGGAGCCTGAGGCCGAGGAGCCGACCGAGGCCGAACTGGTCGAAGAGGACGTGGCCGACCACGAGTGACCTGTTCCGCCGCGTCCGCGGCGGCGCCGGGATGGCCCGGCAGGCGAGAGGATGAGACGATGGCCGTGACGGCTGGCGACGTGAAGGCTCTCCGGGATGTCACCGGGGCCGGGATGATGGACTGCAAGCGCGCCCTGCAGGAGGCCGACGGGGATCTCGAAAAGGCCAAGGACCTGCTGCGGCAGCAGGGCCTGGCCAAGGGCGACAAGCGGGCCGGCAAGACCACCGCCGAAGGTTGCGTGGCGGTGGCCACGAGCGACGACTGCCAGGCGGCGGTGGTGGTCGAGCTGAACTGCGAGACCGATTTCGTCGGCCGCACCGACGATTTCCGGAAGCTGTCCGAGAAGATCGCCGCCGAGGCCTTCGCCGGCGGCGCCACCTCGGCCGACCAGATCGACGCCTCCGACGCCATCAACGAGGCCGTCTCGAAGCTCGGCGAAGCCATCCGCGTGGGCCGGGTGGTGCGCTGGAGCGCGGCCGACGGCGGCCGGATCGGGTACTACCTCCACACCGCCACGCGGCGGGTGGCGGTGCTGGTCGAGCTGGCCTGCGAGGGCGTCGCGGACCTGGCCGCGGTGGCCGGGGTGGGTCGCGAGATCGGCATGCAGGTGGCCGCCATGCAGCCGCTCTGCGTCGACCGGGCCGGCGTGCCCGCGGACCGCCTGGAACGCGAGAAGAGCGTCCTGCGCGAGGCCGGCGACATGGCCAACAAGCCGCCGCAGATCCAGGAGAAGATCATCGAGGGCCGGCTGGGCAAGTTCTACCAGGAGGTCTGCCTGCTGGAGCAGACCTACGCCAAGGACGGCGAGCTGTCCGTGGCGCGGTACCTGGAGAACCAGTCCAAGGCGCTCGGTGGGACCCTCGGCGTGCGGCGCTTCGAGCGGCTCGAGGTCGGCCGCGAGTAGCCGTGGCCGCGCGGGCCGACAGGAAACCGGGCCGGCCCGACGAACCGGCCGTCCGCGACGCCCCATTCGCGTCAGGAAGGCGACGGTGAGCGACGTGTCGGCCGAGACCAGCCCGCGGCTCAAATACCCCCGAATCCTGCTCAAGCTGAGCGGCGAAGCGCTCATGGGCGAGCAGGAGTTCGGCATCGACGACGCGCTGCTGCGCCACATCGCCAAGTACCTCAAGCCGGTTCATGACCTCGGCGCCGAGATCGCCATCGTGGTCGGCGGCGGGAACATCTTCCGCGGCGTGGCCGGCATCAAGCGGGGCATCGACCGCGTCACCGGTGACCACATGGGCATGCTGGCGACGGTCATCAACGCCCTGGCGCTGATGTCGGCGCTGGAGGCCGAGGGGCTCGAGGTGCGGGTCCAGACCGCCATCGAGATGCACGAGGTGGCCGAGCCGTTCATCCAGCGGCGGGCGTTGCGCCACCTGGAGCAGAAGCGGATCGTGATCTTCGCTGCGGGCACCGGCAGTCCGTTCTTCTCGACCGACACCGCGGCCGCGCTGCGGGCGCTGCAAATGCACGCGGACGCGCTGCTGATGGCGAAACACAATGTGGACGGCGTCTACGACGCCGATCCCAATCTGGTCCCCGGCGCCGTGCGGCTGGCCGAGCTGGATTACGACCGGCTCATGAATCTGGCGGTGATGGACGCCACCGCGGCCGCCCTGGCGCGGGGACAGTCGTTGCCCATCATCGTGTTCGACTTCGCTCAGCCGGACAACGTCCGGCGGATCGTCCTGGGCGAGCCGGTCGGCACGGTGGTTAGGAGGCTCTCAGATGGCTGAGCTGACCGATGATGTCCTGCTCGACGCCGAAGATCACATGGACAAGTCCGTCAAGGCGACCGAGCACGAGTTCAGTCTGGTGCGCACCGGCCGCGCCACGCCGGCGCTGGTCGAGGAAGTCAAGATCGACTACCACGGCACGCCCACCACGCTCCAGCAACTGGCCATGATCCGCGCGCCGGAAGCGCGGCTGCTGACCATCGAGCCGTGGGAGAAGAACCTCTTCCACGCCATCGAGAAGGGCCTGGCCGCGGCCAATCTGGGGCTCAACCCGCAGAACGACGGGCGCCTGATCCGGATCACCATCCCGCCGCTCACCGAGGAGCGGCGCAAGGAGCTGGTCAAGGGCTGCCAGCAGACCGCCGAGCACGGGCGGGTGGCGATTCGCAATGTCCGCCGCGAAGCCATCGATCGCGTGCGGAAGCTGGAGAAGGACGGCCAGATCTCCGAGGACGAGCTGCACCGCGCCAGCGACGAGGCGCAGAAGCTGACCGACGAGTACATCAAGAAGATCGATCAGCTCCTGGCGGCCAAGGAGACCGAGCTGATGGAGGAGTAGCCGGTGTCTTCCGGCGAGTGGAGCGACGCGGACGGGCCCGTCCCGGATACCGGCCCGTGGACCGACGTGGACCCGAGTGAGGTGGAGGAGTGGATGGCCGCCGAGGCGGATGAGGAAGACGACGCGGACACGGAACGGGCTTGGCTGGCCCAGATCGATCCCGAGCGCATTCCCAAGCACATCGCCATCATCATGGACGGCAACGGCCGCTGGGCGCGACGGCGTCATCTGCCGCGCGGGTTCGGCCACGTCCAGGGCGCGCAGACCGCCAAGAAAATCATCCGCGCCTGCCGCGGGCTGCACCGCGAGTTGACCCGGGCCGGGGTGAGCCTGGGCCCGTCGGCGCAGCGAGTCGAGCACCTCACCCTGTACACCTTCTCCAACGAGAACTGGTCGCGCCCGGCCGACGAGGTGACCGGCCTGATGCGGCTGATCGAGGACCAGTTGCGAGCCAACGTGGCCGAGCTCAAGGAGATCGGCGTCCGGGTGCGGCTGCTCGGCCGCGCCAACCACCTCCCCGGCTCGCTGCTGGATGAGCTCCAGCGCGACATTGCCGAGACCGCCGACAACCAGGAGCTGGTCCTCCACCTGGCCCTCAACTACGGCGGCCGCGCGGAGATCGTCGATGCCGCCAGGGCGCTGGCCGAGCAGGCGGCGCGCGGGGAGCTCGACCCGGCCGCCATCGACGAGGGACTGCTCGCCCGACACCTCTACGCCCCGGACGTGCCCGATCCCGATCTGCTCATCCGCACCGGCGGCGAGATGCGGCTGAGCAACTTCCTTATCTGGCAGGTGGCTTACGCCGAGCTGTGGGTGACCCAGACCCTGTGGCCGGCGTTCCGCCCGGCCGAGGTCTACCAGGCGATCGTCGAGTTCCAGACGCGCGAACGGCGCTTCGGTGGGTTGGTGACGCATGGCTCGTGAAGGAGCGGCGCCGTTCCTCGGCGCGCTGGCGGTGCTGGCGCTGGTGGCGGCCGACCGGGTCCCGGCCCTGCGCGGCGCGCCGGTGATCTTCATGGTCACCGCCGCGGCGGTGCAGATCGACCGGGAGCTGGCCGGCGCTCTGGCGCGTACCCGGCGCTACCCCTCCGCGCCGGTGATGAACTTCCTGACCGCCATCGTGGTCCTGCACGTGGCCTACTTCCGCACCCCGGAAGGGTCGACGTTTCTGGAACTGGTGAACACTATTCTGCTGGCCATGCTGGTCCTCGTGGTGGTGGCCGCGGTCAGCACCGACATCAAGGTCCACGGCTACGCCGGCGCGTTCCGCGACCTGCTCCTGTCGGTTGGCATCTCGGCGCTGTTCGGCGGCGGGCTGTCGTGCGCGCTGCTGCTGCAGGTGTGGCCCACCGGACAGGTGACGCCGACTGGCACGCTGCTGGTGGCGCTGCTCCTGGCCGCCGGGTGGCTGGGCCTGGCCGTCGGCCGGGTGGTCGAAGCGCGCGGCGCGCCGGAGCCCGGCTACCGGCGCTGCAACTTGGCCGGCAAGCTGGCCCGGCTGCTGGTCCCCGTGGTGGTCATGGGACCGGGCTACGTGCTGTTGAGCACCACCCCCGAGGCGGCCGCGGCGACCGGCGCCGGGCTGGGGCTGTGCGTCGGACTCGGCCTGGTGCTCGGGTACCAGTTGGTCCGGACGCTGGCGTTGCGCTGCGAGGTGACCAGCTTCCGCTACAACCTGCCGCGGCAGATCGAGTTCCTGCAGGCCACCTACGACCGGCTGTTCCCCGGCGGACTGACCGACTACGTCGGGCCGCTGGTGCTGGTCTACCCGCTGGCCGACGCGTTCCTGCATTGGACCGGCCGATGACCCGGCTCGCGAGAAACGGTGTCATCGCGAGAAACGGTGTCAGACACCGTTTCTGGGGCGTCTGCGCCCGGAAACGGTGTCTGACACCGTTTCTGCCGGGGGGCGGCTGATGATCAGGCTCGCGCTGCTGGGCTCGACCGGCTCCATTGGGACGCAGACCCTGGACGTGGCGGCGCAGCTCGGCGACGCGTGCGAGGTGGTTGGCCTGGCCGCCGGGCGGAATGTCGAGCGGCTGGCGGAGCAGATCCGCGCCGTCCGCCCGAAGCTGGTCTCGGTCGCCGACGACGAGGCGCGGCGCAGGCTGCGCGAGCTGATCGGCCCGACGCCTCCGGTGGACGTGGGTGACGAGGGTCTGGTGGCCGTAGCGACCATGCCCGAAGCCGAGGTGGTGGTGGCGGCGGTGACCGGGTTCCTCGGCTTGCGCCCCATCGTCGCGGCGCTGGAGGCGGGCAAGCGGGTCACCCCGGCCAACAAGGAGCCGCTGGTCGTGGCCGGCTCCATCATCACCCGCCTGGCCGCCCGGTCCGGCCAGCCACTGGTCCCCATCGACAGCGAACACAGTGCCATCTACCAGTGTCTGCGCGGCGAATCGGCCGATTCCGTGGCGCGTCTGATTTTGACGGCTTCAGGCGGACCGTTCCGGGGTAAGAAGGAAGGGGAGCTGCGCGCGGTGACAGTGGCCGACGCGCTGCGCCACCCGACCTGGAACATGGGCCGCAAGATCACCGTGGACAGCGCCACCATGATGAACAAGGGACTCGAGGTGATCGAGGCCCGGTGGCTGTTCGGTTTGCCGCCCGAGCGGATCGACGTGGTCATCCACCCGCAGAGCATCGTCCACTCGATGGTCGAGTTCGTCGACGGCAGCGTGCTGGCCCAGATGGACTACCCGGACATGCGCACGCCGATCCAGTTTGCTCTAACCTATCCGCGGCGCGAGCCGTCGCCGCGGCGGCGGCTCGCTCTCAGCGAGGTCGGCGCGCTGACGTTCCAGCCGCCGGACCTGGAGGCCTTTGCCTGCCTCGCGCTGGCCTACGACGCTGCCCGGAGCGGCGGCACGATGCCCTGCGTGATGAACGCCGCCAACGAGGTCGCGGTCGACCGATTCCTCGAGGGCCGGCTCTCCTTCCTGGGCATCGCCGAGACCGTCGCGCGGGTCATGGAGCGGCACGAGCCGGTCGCCGAGCCGGACCTCGAGGCGCTCTTCGCCGCCGACGCGTGGGCTCGCGAGGTCGCTTGCGAGGAGGCTCGATGACCGCTATCGACCTGGGCATGGTGTTGACCAAGGTGGTCCGCGGCGTGCAGATCGCGCTGGTCCTGGGCGGGATCATCCTGGTCCACGAGTTCGGTCACTTCATCGCCGCCAAGTGGTCTAAGATGACCGTCGACGAGTTCGCCGTGGGGGTCGGGCCGACCCTCAAGACCTGGCGGCGCGGCGGCACCCTGTACCGGCTCTGCCCGTTCCTGTTCATGGGCTACGTGCGCATCCGCGGGCTGGAGGGCGAGGAGCATCCGGACCAGCTCGAAGGCAGTTTCTACTCCCGGCCGATCCCCCACCGGCTGTTCGCCCTGCTGGCCGGCGCCGGGATGAACGTGGTCTTCGCCGTCGTCCTCTTCATCGCCCTCTACGGCATCTGGGGCGTGCCGTACCGGCCGCCCATCAACGAGGTCCGACCCGGCTCGCCGGCCGCGCAAGCCGGTATCGAGCCGGGTTGGGTGGTGGTCTCGGTCGACGGCCGCGACGTCCGCGACGCGGGCGACATCACCCGCTTGGTGCTTGACTCGGAGGGCCGGCCGCTGACCCTGTCGATGGTCCGGGGCAGCGAAGCAAGACAGGTCGTGGTGGTGCCCGAGCTCAGCGGGAAGGAGAAGCTCTATCGGATCGGGCTGACTTTCCGGTACGACAGTGACTACAACCGGACCATCGCGCGGGTCGACCGCGGCGGGCCGGCCTACCGCGCCGGCTTGCGGGCCGGCGATACCTTCGTGGCGGTGGCCGGCAAGCCGATCGAACACCCGTTCGACATCCTCGAAGCCTTGGCCAGGGTGCCCGAGGCCGACGAGTTGAAGAAGCCGGGCGAGGTCACGCTGGCCCCGGTGCCGGTGACCGTTGTCCGCGACCGCCGGGAGCTGACGACCATGGTCCGGCCCGAGCCGAATCGCGAGCAGCGCGAAACGCCGGCTACGGACGGGGCGCCGGCCCGAATCGAGTCGTACCTGATCGGCGACGCCGGGCTGGTGCTCGACCGCGCCTACGAGCGGATCGCTCCGGCGGCCGCGGTGACCGAAGGCTTCCGGCGCAGCATCGGCGTCTTGGACGAAGTCTTCCGCGGGCTGGGTGAACTGATCGGCCAGCGCCGGTTCGACCAGGTCGGCGGCCCGGTGCAGATCATCAAACTGCTTTCGCAAGCCGCGTTCATGGGCTGGCACGACCTGCTCGACTGGGCCGGGGTGCTGTCGATCCTGATCGGCGTGTTCAACCTCCTGCCGTTGCCGGCGTTGGACGGCGGCCGGGTGCTGTTCGTGGTGATCGAGCCGCTGGCCCGCGGCGTGCTGAAGCTGATCGGGGTCAAGGAACCGCGGGAGACCAGCCGGCGGATCGAGTCGTGGATTCACGCCCTGGGGCTGGTGGCGCTCCTCCTGCTCATGGTGGTCGTCAGCGTCCGCGACGTGGGGCGCTGGTAGTCGGTCCCCGGCACGGGTCGCCGGGAGACGGGGGTGCCAAGGTGCCGCGAGCCAACCAGAGCGACGACTTCCGTGCGCCGGGCGACAACCTCCTGGCGCGGCTGATCATCCACCATGTCGTGCTGCCCTACCTGCGCTGCATCTGGATGCGGACGCGGGTGGTGGACATCGCCGAGGCCGACCGGCAGCGACTGCTCGAAGCCTGTCGCGGCGCGGCCATGATCTGTCCCAACCACCCCTCCCTCCACGAGCCGGTGATCGTCTTCGACCTGCTTCGACGGCTGGGCATCCGCGCCAACTACATGATGGCCCGGGACACCATGAGCGTGCTCAAGGCCTGGCAGTGGGTCTTGCAGGGGGTGGGCGTGTTCAGCATCCGGCGCGGTCTGGCCGACCGGGCCGCGTTCGCCGCCACGCGCAAGCTGCTCAAGGACGACCGGCCGGTGGTGGCCTTCCCGGAGGGCGAGACCTCGGGCCTGGGCGACCGGCTGCTGGCGTTTCAGGAGGGGGTGGTGCAACTGGCTTACTGGGGCTTGCAGGACAAGGTCAAGGACGCCGCGCCCGCGCCGGTGCGGCTGGTCCCGCTGGCGGTCAAGTACTACTACCGAGACGATGCCACCGCCGCCATCGACCGGGCGCTGACCAACTTGGAGAAGGCCCTGGGTCTGACCGCGGCGGAAACCGACCGTTACCAGCGGCTGCGCAACGTCGGCCTGGCCTGCGTCTCCGCGCTCGAGCGAGAGTTCGAGCTGCCGGTGCGCGAGGAGGCGTCGCTCGACGACCGGCTCGAGACCATGTACCAGAGAATGCTTGACCGGATCGCCGCGGCGGTGGGGGTCAACATCGCTCGGGACGGCACCCGGCAGGACGTCCTGCGCCGGCTGTTCGCCGCGGTCGAGTCCGAACTGACCGAGCCGGAGGCGGCCAGCGACTACGAGCGGCGGATGCAGTCCGAGCGCCTCCCGGCCTGGCGCGCCTTCGAGCGCGACCTGGCGCGGCTGCAGACCTTTCAGGCGGTCCGCGACGGGTACGTCGCCGAGCATCCCTCGGCCGAGCGTTACCTCGACGTGATCGGGCGCCTGGAAGTCGAGGTTCTGGGCCGGGCGAAGGTCCACCAGCCCCGCCGGGCGGTGGTCCGGGTGGGCGAGCCGATCGACCTCGCCGAGCGCTGGCCGGCGTACCAGGCGGACCGCCGCGCGGCGGTTGAGCAGACCAACGCGGAACTGCGTGAGCGGGTGGCGGCGCTGGTCGAGGAGCTCGGCCGGGCGGCGCCGGTGATCGGGTGAACCCGCTTGACCGGCCCTGTGCCCACGCCTAGAATGGCCGTGCCGGGCCCATAGCTCAATGGTTAGAGCAGCCCGCTCATAACGGGTTGGCTACAGGTTCGACTCCTGTTGGGCCCATCATCCCTGGACACTGCCCGGAAACCGGGAACCCCACGGGCCGGGCGGGCTCCTTGGTCTCAGAAGGCGAGCAGCGGGTCATGGCCGAGCAGCTTGGCGAGGTGGTCGAGCGCGCCCGCCGAGGCGACTCAGCCTCCTTCGAGGCGCTCTACGACCGATTCGAGCCCGGCGTGTACGGCCTCTGCTACCACCTGCTCGGCGACCGGGACGCGGCCATGGACGCGACGCAGGAGACGTTCGTCAACGCCTGGGAGCGGATCGGCCGGCTGCGGCACGTCGAGGCGTTCAGCGCCTGGCTGCGCCGCGCGGCGATCAACGTCTGCCGCCATCGCCGGCGTAAGCTGGGCCGGCTGAGCTGGTTCAGCGAGCACGAGCCGGGCGGCGATCCCGAGGAAACGCTGGCCAGCACCGGCGGACCGCCCGACGACCTGGCCCGCGGCGAGCTGTCGCAGCAGGTGCGCGAGGCGCTCGGGAAGCTCTCGACGGCACACCGGGAGGTGGTCGTGCTGCACTACTACCAGGGCCTGGAGCTCAAGGACATGGCCGTGACCATGGGCGTGGCGGTGGGCACCGTCAAGTCCCGGCTGGGCCGGGCCCGCGACCACTTGGAGCGGCTGCTGACCCCGTACCTGACGGAGTAACGACATGAACTGCACGAGCACTCGGCGGCGATTGCGAGGTCTGGAGCGTGGTGCCAGCGCGGACGTGGTGCCGGGCGCCGCGGAGCACCTGGCCGAGTGTCCGGCGTGCCGTGCCTGGTGGGCCGGACGGGCGCGGCTGGACCAGGTCCTGGCCGGGCTGTCGCAGCCGGTCGTGCCGCTGGAGCTGCGCGCCCGGGTGCTCGACGCGGTCGCCCGGCGCCGGCCGCGGCCGGTCTACCTCACCGGCCGGTCCGCGGCCGTGGCGGTGGCCGTGCTGGTGGCCGTGCTGGTGCCCGTCGGCCGGCCGCGCGGGCCGCGGGTGGTGGCCGTGGCCGAGACCGAGTTCCGGTCCGATTCCCTGCTCCAGCAGCACGCCTTCGCGGTCTCGGCCGACCCGTTGGCCGATGCCGCCTCGATGCACGCGCTGGCGACGGTGGCGATGCGGGCCGAATGGCCCGGAGGAGTGGGGCAGTGAGGCGCTTCGTCCAACTCGTCTGCCTGGCCGCCGTCGCGGCGGCGGTGCTCCACAGCGCCTGGTTGGCGGTCGAGCGCGCCCGAGTCGCGCGGGTGCTGCACCGGGCCGAGAGCGCGGCCGCGACGGTCGATTACCACGGCCGGCAGGAGCTCCGGCTGAGCGGCGCCGGACCGGTGGTGACCATGGCCGTCGCGGTGGTCCATCAGGCGCCAGGCAAGACCCGGCTGGAGTACCTCGATGGCGAACTGGCCGGGACGGTGGTGGTCAAGGACGGGGCGCGGCAGTGGCGGCACGACCCGGGGCTGGGCATGACCTGTGAGCTGGACGCCTCGGCCGCCGCGCCGTTGAGCATGGCCGGATACCGGGCCGCGCTGCGCGCCGGCGAGCCGGTGGCCGGGCGCGCCAGCGACCGGGTCAGCCTCCGCCGGCGGGGGCTGGAGCGGAGCCTGTGGCTGGACCGCGCCACCGGGCTGGTGCTCCGGCAGGTGGTGGTCCGGGGCGGACAGACCGCCGACACGCGCTTCACCGACTTCACCGTCGGCCGGCCGGACCGGCCGGTCACGTTCACCGCGCCGCCCGGCCGGCTGGTGCGACTGGCCGAGGCCATGTCGCTCGCCGAGTGCTCACGGCAAGTGGGGTTCGGGGTGCCGCTGCCGGCGAACGTGCCGGCCGGCTACCGCCGCGTCGGCTGCTACGTCTACGACTGCCCCTGCGGCTGCGGCATGCGCTCGGCG
>JAANMW010000494.1_pt1 | contig 46303 bp, 36 predicted proteins | sample 7279671 | NCBI WGS metagenome assembly JAANMW01 (sample SAMN14094541, study PRJNA606508) | bioreactor metagenome | isolation source: A lab-scale SPAN reactor treating ammonium-rich wastewater day 247 | place: Ireland: Galway | collected 2017-09-19 | reverse complement strand
AGCCGCGACTTCGCGCAAGACCCGTTCGACCACGTGCAGGCCGCGCGCCGCCAGCCGGGCTCCACCTTCAAGCCCTTTGTGTACGGCGCCGCGTTCGACAAGGGCCTGCTGCCCACCGACACGCTGATGGATGCCGCCGTGGAGATTCCGCTGGGCAACAAGCAGGTGTGGCGGCCCACGGACGGCAACAAGCCGCCGAGCGACATGCCCATGACGCTGAGCGACGGCCTGGCGTATTCCAAGAACACCATCACCGCGCAGGTCATGCAGCAGGTGGGCCCGCTGCGTGTGGCGCAACTGGCGCGCGCCATGGGCGTGCGCGAATCCAAGCTGGACGTGGTGCCGTCGCTGGCCCTGGGCACCAGCCCGGTCAGCCTCAAGGAAATGGTGGCGGCCTACGGCGCCATTGCCAGCGGCGGCAGCTACCACGCGCCCCGGGTCATCACGCGCATCGAAGACAAGAACGGCAAGGTGCTGGAAGACTTCGCCCCCGCCGCGCCCGAGCGCGTGCTGGGCCTGACGGCGGCGCAGCAACTGCGCGACGCCATGCGCGGCGTGGTGGACAAGGGCACGGGCGTGGCCATCCGCAGCCGCTGGGGCATCAGCGCCGACGTGGCCGGCAAGACCGGCACCACGCAGGACAACACCGATGGCTGGTTCATCCTGATGCACCCGCAGCTGGTCGCGGGCGCGTGGGTGGGCTTCAACGACGGGCGCATCACCCTGCGCAGCGACTACTGGGGCCAGGGCGCGCACAGCGCGCTGCCCATGGTGGGCGAGGTGTTCCAGCAGGCGCTGCGCACCAAGGTGATCGATACCCACCAGCGCTTCATCGACGAGGAAGAGTCCAGCTGGGTCGGCAGCACCGTGGCTGGCGTGCGCAGCTGGGTGTATGACCTGTTCGGCCGCCGCACCGGTGGGCCGGAGGGCCCGGAGCGCACCACAGGCGCCTTGCCGGTGCCCGGAACCACGCCCGCCGCGCCGACCCCCGCCGAAGCCGAACGGCCCGAGATCACCGAAGCCCCGCTGGTGCCGCTGGAGAACGCGACGCCCCGGGCGCAGCCCTTGCCGCCGGTCACGTACGACGAGGAGCCGGAGGCTGCCCGCCCCGGGGCAGCACCTGTGCCGCAGCCGGGCATTGTGATGACAACGCCCCCTGCGCCCCAGCCAGGCATCGTGCTCACCACGCCAGTGCAGCGCGGCGTGGTGGTGCCTGCGCCGGTTCCGGCGCAGGGCAACGTGCCGTTTTTTGTGGAAACGCGCCCCTGAGGGGGAGGCGCCGCTATTCGATATCGAGGCAGTGCAGGCCGAACGCGCCCGCCCGGCGGTCGGCAAAGTAGCACACCAGCGTTTCCTTGACGGTGCGGAAGGCCAACTCGTCCCAAGGTATCTCGTCCTCGGTGAACAGGCGCGCCTCGATGGTTTCGTAGCCGGGGTTGAAGTGCTCGCTCAGCAGCGTGGCGCGGTAGAACAAATGCACCTGGCCCACGCGGCGCACGTTCAACACGCTAAAGAGCGGGCCCATCTCGATCTGCGCGCCCGCTTCTTCGTCGGTCTCGCGGGCGGCGCCTTCAGAGGTGGTCTCGTTCAGCTCCATGAAGCCTGCGGGCAACGTCCATTTGCCCTTGCGGGGCTCGATATTGCGTTTGCACAGCAGCACCCGGCCATCCTGCAATACGGGCACCGTGCCCACCACGTTCAGGGGGTTTTCGTAGTGCACGGTATGGCATTGCGGGCACACGGCGCGCTCGCGGGTATCGCCATCATCGGGCAGTCGGTAGACCACGGCTGTGCCACAGGCACGGCAGTGTTTGATCTGGTGGTGAAAGATCATGCAGCTGTTTTATATGAAAATGGGCTCTAACGCTTATCAGTCAAGCGCTAGCAGCTATCAAAAAAGGATTCGCGCGCACCGCTCAAACCAGCTGCAGGCGCAAAGTGCCCAGGCCGTCTACGCCACCTTCGAGCACATCGCCGCGCACCACGGCACCCACGCCTTCGGGCGTGCCGCTGAAAATCAGGTCGCCCGGTTGCAGCTCCCATGCGGCCGAGAGGTGCTCAATGGTCTCGGCAATGTTCCAGATCAGCTGCGCCACGGTGCTGCGCTGGCGATCTGCGCCGTTGACCTGCAGCCAGATGGCCGCCTGTGCCACGTCGCCCGCTTGCGCGGCCGGGGTGATGGGGCCGATGGGCGCGCTGTGGTCAAAGCCTTTGCCGATGCACCAGGGGCGGCCCTGTTTTTTCATGTCGTTCTGCAGGTCGCGGCGCGTCATGTCCAGGCCCACGGCATAACCAAAAACATGTTCCAGCGCATTGGCCGCCGCAATGCCGCGACCGCCCTTGCCAATGGCCACGACCAGTTCGATTTCATGGTGCAGGTTGCTGGTCAGGCTGGGGTAGGGCATTTGGCCTGTCTGGCCGGCCTCGACCGGCAGTGCCGCATCGGCCGGTTTCATGAAGAAAAACGGGGGCTCGCGCCCAGTGAAACCCATCTCTTTCGCATGTTCCTCGTAGTTGCGACCCACGCAGTAAATGCGGTGTACGGGAAAGCGCTCGCTGCGGCCCACCACGGGTACGGTGGTCACGGGGGCAGGGGGGAAAACGGTGCTCATGCCAAGTCTTTCTTCTTTTGCGGTTCGACGCCGTTCAGTGTGCCATGCATCGCCTTTCACCATCCAATGGGCACCCAAAACACTACACTGGTGGCCATGGCACAGAGCTTCGATCTTCACCAAGCGCCGGGGCACCTGGTACGGCGCGCGCACCAGCGCACGGTGGCCCTTTTCATGGAAGAGGCCGCCGCTTTCGATGTCACTCCCGTCCAGTTTGCGATCCTCAACGCGCTGCTGACCCAGCCAGGCGAAGACCAGATCACCCTGGCGGGCCGTGTGGCCCTGGATGCCGCCACGCTGGGTGCCGTCGTCACCCGCCTGCAAGCGCGCAACCTGGTCCGCCGCGAGAGCGACCCCGGCGACCGCCGCCGCAAACTGCTGTGGCTGACACCCGAGGGCGAGACCCTGGCGCAGCAACTCACGGGCCCCGCCCAGCGTGTGCAGGAGCGCCTGATGGCGCCGCTGCCGCCGCACGAGCAGGCGCTGCTCAAGCAGTTGCTGGCGCGGCTGGTTTTTAGCGGCGAAAGCTGATGGCCGCATTCCACCCCGATTGGCTGCGCCCCGATTGGCCCGCGCCTGTGCAGGTGCATGCCTTGTGCACCACCCGTGCCGGCGGGCACAGCCGGGCGCCTTTTGACGCGCTCAACCTGGGCGACCATGTGGGCGACGACCCACGGGCCGTACAAGGCAACCGGCGGGTGCTGCAGGAGGCCCTGCAGCAGGCCACACCTGGTGCGCGGGCCATTTTTCTGCAACAGGTGCATGGCACGCAGGTGGTGGCCTTGCGCCCCGACCTGGCCGATGGCTCTGTGGCCGATGCCTGCGTGACCACCACGCCCGGCCTGGCCTGCACCATCATGGTGGCCGATTGCCTGCCGCTGCTGTTGACCAATCTGCAGGGCACCGCAGTGGCCGCAGCCCACGCGGGCTGGCGCGGGCTGGCGGGCGTGGGCGGCTGGGGCGTGATCGAGACTGTTTTCAAGACATTTTCGGCTCAAACGCTTTCGCATAAAGCGCAAGCAGCTACAAACTCAATAGCATCCAGCGGCTTGTCAGAAACGGACAGCCGCTATGTCGCCAGCCAGACGCTGGCCTGGCTGGGCCCGTGCATCGGCCCGCAGGCTTTTGAGGTGGGCCCCGAGGTGCGTGCCGCTTTTTGTGCACACGATGCAGCGGCAGCGCAGCATTTCACCGAACATGCTCCTGGCAAGTTTCTGGCCAACCTGGCAGGGCTGGCGCGCCAGCGCCTGCAGGCACTGGGCATTGGTCAGGTGTATGGCAACGACGGCAGCCCCGGTTGGTGCACTGCGTCGCAGCCGTCACGCTTCTTTTCGCACCGGCGCGACAGCGCCGTCCTCGGCGGCAGCGGGCGCATGGCGGCCTGCATCTGGCTCGGCTGAGCCGCCATCGGCCTCAACGCTCTGCGCCTGGGCCTCGCGTTCGGCCATGGCCCGGGCATGCAAGGCGCGCTTGCGCCCCGGGGTGCCCAGGATGTAGCCCACGATGCCCATGGGCAGCAGGCCATACAGCGTGAAAGTGATGATGGCGCCCATGACAGAGCCCGCCGGGCTGGTGGCTTCGGCAACGGCCATCAGCACGGTCACATACAGCCAGGCAATCAGAACCAGGTACATCAGGGCGCTCGGGTAAGTTAGATGGAGGGAAGGGCGGTTACCATACCAGCACATCCCCGCAAGATCGGCATTATTCAGACGAAAGCCCCGCAGCGGGCGGGCTTTTGCCACACCAGGAGACAGCATGGATTCGGACGCACTCTGGGCACAAAGCGCCCAGCAATTCCAGCAAATCTTTGGCGAAACCTGGCAGCGTGCGCTGCAGTCGTTCCAAAGCATGGAGTCACCGGCCGTTGCGGGTGAAGCCCCGGCGATCCGGCTGGCGCCCGAAAAAGTCAAGGTGCTGCAGTCGCAATACATGGAGGAAGCGGGCAAGCTGTGGCTGCAGGGCCCGCAAGGCGCCCCAGAAAAACCAGCCGACAAGCGTTTTGCTGGCGAGGGATGGGCCAGCAACCCGGTGGCGGCTTACTCGGCCGCCGCCTACCTGCTCAACGCACGCACCCTCATGGGCCTGGCCGATGCGGTGGAGACCGATGCCAAGACCCGTGCCCGCATCCGCTTCGGGGTAGAGCAGTGGATTGCCGCCATGGCGCCCAGCAACTACCTGGCCTTCAACGCCGAGGCCCAGAAGAAAGCCATCGAAACGCAGGGCGAGAGCATTGCCCAGGGCATGGCCAATCTGCTGCACGACCTGCGCCAGGGCCATGTGTCGATGACCGACGAAACCCTGTTCGAAGTGGGCCGCAACGTCGCTACCACCGAGGGCGCCGTGGTGTACGAGAACGAGCTGTTCCAGCTCATCGAATACAAACCGCTGACGGCCAAGGTGTATGAGCGGCCGTTCCTGCTCATCCCGCCGTGCATCAACAAGTTCTACATCCTCGATCTGCAGCCCGAGAACTCGCTCATTCGCTACGCGGTAGAGCAGGGCCAGCGCACCTTTGTCGTCAGCTGGCGCAACCCCGATGCGTCGCTGAAGCACAAGACCTGGGACGACTATGTGGAGCATGGCGCCATCGAGGCGATCGACGTCGTGCAGCAAATCTCGGGGGCGCCGCAGATCAACGCCCTGGGTTTTTGCGTGGGCGGCACTATTTTGAGCAATGCGCTGGCTGTACTGGCTGCGCGCGGCGAGGACCCGGTGGCCAGCGCCACCTTCCTGACCACGCTGATCGACTTTACCGATACCGGCATCCTTGATGTGTTCATCACTGAGGCGTTCGTGCAGTTCCGTGAACTGCAGATGGGCCAGGGCGGCATGATGAAGGGCCAGGATCTGGCGTCCACCTTCAGCTTCCTGCGCCCCAATGACCTGGTGTGGAACTATGTGGTGGGCAACTACCTCAAGGGCGAGACGCCGCCGCCGTTCGACCTGCTCTACTGGAACAGCGACAGCACCAACCTGCCGGGACCGTTCTATGCCTGGTACCTGCGCAACATGTACCTGGAGAACAACCTCATCAAGCCGGGCAAGCTGACCGTGTGCGGCGAGAAGATCGACCTGGGCAAGGTCAAGCTCCCGACGTATGTCTATGGCTCGCGCGAGGACCATATCGTGCCCATCAACGCGGCTTATGCCAGCACGCAGGTGCTACCCGGCAAGAAGCGCTTCGTCATGGGCGCATCGGGCCATATTGCCGGCGTCATCAACCCGCCTGCCAAGGGCAAGCGCAGCCACTGGATCCGTGCCGATGGCAAGCTGCCCAAAACGCTGGACGCCTGGCTGGAGGGCGCCCAAGAACACCCGGGCAGCTGGTGGACCGACTGGTCCGGCTGGCTCAAGGGCTATTCCGGCAAGGAAATTGCAGCGCCCAAGACCTACGGCAAGGGCAGCAAGTTCAAAGCCATCGAGCCGGCGCCGGGCCGTTACGTTAAGCAAAAGTCCTGACACGCAGAACAGCGAGAATCTGAAAGCAAACCCTCCGGGTCTGCCGGGACAGGCAGGCCCTTCACTGATCTATCCCGAAAGAAGGTTCACCATGGAAGACATCGTCATCGTTTCGGCCGCCCGCACCGCTGTGGGCAAATTTGGTGGCGCGCTGGCCAAGACGCCGGCCACCGAGCTGGGCAGCATCGTGATCCGCGAAGCCATGGCACGCGCGGGCCTGCAGGCCGACCAGATTGGTGAAGTCATCATGGGCCAGGTGCTCGCGGCTGGCGTAGGCCAGAACCCCGCCCGCCAGGCCATGATGAAGGCCGGTGTAGCCAAGGAAACGCCTGCGCTCACCATCAACGCCGTGTGCGGCTCCGGCCTCAAGGCCGTGATGCTGGCGGCCCAGGCCGTGGCCACGGGCGACAGCGAGATCGTCGTCGCTGGCGGGCAGGAGAACATGAGCCTCTCGCCCCATGTGCTGAACGGCTCGCGCGACGGCCAGCGCATGGGCGATTGGAAGCTGACCGACACCATGATTGTTGACGGCCTGTGGGACGTTTACAACCAGTACCACATGGGCATTACCGCCGAAAACGTAGCCAAGCAGTACGGCATCACGCGCGAAATGCAGGATGCGCTGGCCCTGGCCAGCCAGCAAAAAGCCGCGGCGGCACAAGATGCGGGCCGCTTTGCCGACGAAATCGTCGGTGTGAGCATCCCCCAGCGCAAAGGTGACCCTGTTGTCTTCAACGCGGACGAATACCTCAACCGCAAGACCAATGCCGAAGCGCTGGCAGGCCTGCGTGCAGCGTTTGACAAGGCCGGCAGCGTAACGGCTGGCAATGCCTCGGGCATCAACGATGGTGCTGCGGCTGTCGTGGTGATGAGCGCCAAGAAGGCGGCGGCCCTGGGCCTCAAGCCCCTGGCCCGTATTGCGGCGTTTGGTACCAGTGGCCTGGACCCGGCCATCATGGGCATGGGCCCGGTGTCCGCATCGCGCAAGGCCCTGCAGCGCGCAGGCTGGAACGCCGCGGACGTGGATTTGTTCGAGCTGAACGAAGCGTTTGCCGCCCAGGCCTGCGCCGTGAACAAGGAACTGGCCATCGACCCCGCCAAGGTCAATGTGAATGGCGGCGCCATCGCCATCGGCCACCCCATCGGTGCATCGGGCTGCCGCATCCTGGTGACGCTGCTGCACGAAATGCAGCGCCGCGATGCCAAGAAGGGCCTGGCAGCGCTGTGCATCGGCGGTGGCATGGGCGTCTCTCTGGCTCTGGAACGTTAATGCCTGCTTTCCGGTGCGACTGCTCTGTGAGCGTCGCATCCGCGGCCTTGTTGGTGTTTTCCTAGGCCGAGCGACTGCAAATGTTGGTTAGAGTGGATACGGATACCGAGAAGCAACCAGGAGATCACAGATGAGTAAAAAAGTAGCGTATGTCACAGGTGGCATGGGCGGAATTGGAACCGCCATTTGCCAGCGTTTGCACAAAGACGGCTTCACGGTCATAGCGGGCTGCGGCCCCACGCGCGATTTCACCAAATGGCTGGACGAGCAGAAAGCACTGGGCTTTAGCTTTCACGCATCGGTGGGCAACGTGGGTGACTGGGATTCCACGGTAGAGGCCTTCGCCAAAACCAAGGCGGAGCACGGCACCATCGATGTGCTGGTCAACAATGCCGGCATTACCCGCGACCGCATGTTCCTCAAGATGACCCGCGAGGACTGGGACCAGGTGATTGAAACCAACCTCAACAGCATGTTCAACGTCACCAAGCAGGTGGTGGCGGACATGGTGGAAAAGGGCTGGGGGCGCATCATCAACATCAGCAGCGTGAATGGCGAAAAAGGCCAGGCCGGGCAAACCAACTATTCGGCCGCCAAGGCCGGCATGCACGGTTTCAGCATGGCGCTGGCACAGGAACTGGCCACCAAGGGCGTGACGGTAAACACCGTGAGCCCTGGCTACATCGGCACCGATATGGTCAAGGCGATTCGCCCCGATGTGCTGGAGAAGATTGTCGCCACCGTCCCGGTCAAGCGCCTGGGCGAGCCCAGCGAGATCGCCTCCATCATCGCCTGGCTGGCCTCGGAAGAGGGCGGTTATGCGACCGGCGCTGATTTCTCGGTCAATGGTGGACTGCACATGGGCTGAAGCCCCACCGGGCAACCATTCCTATGGGCCGCCTTCGGGCGGCCTTTTTATAGCCATCTGCAAACATTCCGCACGGAAAGCAAAAAGCCCGCAGGCGCGGGCTTTTGCGTTGAAAGATGCGCCTTGGAGGCGCTTTCGCAACCGGTCAGAAACGGGCGGGAGAGCGCTTGCGATCGCGTTCGTCTTCAGGCCAAGCAGTCAAGATGTTGTTTGCAGTCATGTGGAAAACTCCTGTGATGGACATACAACGGAGCGACTACACAACGGGTTGACGCATCTGATTAAAAAAATGCAACGAGGGATAACCCCTGGTAATTTGATGTGTGCTCAGCAATTAAAAACGATAGCTACCAGCGCTTTACTACCGGGTGCTAGGGGTTGAAAATCCCCTCAATTTAATATGAAATCAAACACTGAAAGAAGCCGCTTCCAGCTGCGAAGAAAGTTCGAGCCAGCGTTCTTCCAGGGTCTGCGTTTCATCACTACCGGTTTTCAGGCGACGCCCGCAGTCGGCAATCTCGGCAGGGGGCAGCGCCTGCGTCAGCCGGTCTTCCAGCACCCGGCGTTCTTCGGTCAGTTCCTTTAAACGCTTGTCGATCTGCTCAAGCTCACGCTTGTAGGGGCGCAGCTTGTCGGTCATTTGCTGGCGCGCCTGGGCGTCCTGCTTGCGCTGTTCCTTGGCGTCAACCGCCGGTTTGCTGTCTGTGTGCGGCTTGGCGATGATGGCGGTCGGTTTGGCCACGCTCACAGGGGCCGCATGTTGCTCTGCAGCGGCTTCGCTCTTTGCCAGTTCGCGCTGGCGCTTGGCCTCGTCGAGCAGGTAGCGCTGGTAGTCGTCCAGGTCGCCGTCGAACGGTCCGACTGCCCCGCGTCCCACCATCCAGAACTCGTCACATACGGCGCGCAGCAAGGCGCGATCGTGGCTGACCAGCATGACGGTGCCCTCGAACTCATTGAGCGCCATGGAGAGCGCCTCGCGGGTCGCCAAGTCAAGGTGGTTGGTCGGCTCGTCCAGCAGCAGCAGGTTGGGGCGCTGCCAGACGATCATGGCCAGCACCAGGCGAGCCTTCTCGCCGCCGCTCATGCTGCCCACACTCTGTTTGACCATGTCGCCGCTGAAGTTGAAGCTGCCCAGGTAGCTGCGCAAATCTTGCTCCCGGCTGGGTTCGCGGCTGTTGGGGCCTGCTTCCTTGGCCAGGCGAATCATGTGTTCCAGCGGGTTCTCGTGCGGCCGCAGCACGTCGAGTTCCTGCTGTGCGAAATATCCGATCGACAAGCCCTTGCCTTCGGTGATGGTGCCTGCCAGCGGCGCCATGGTGCGGGCAATGGTCTTGACCAGGGTGGATTTACCCTGGCCGTTGGCGCCCAGGATGCCGATGCGCTGGCCCGCTAGCACACTGCGGCTGACTTTCTGCAGGATGGTGGTTTCCACCCCGTCCTCGCCCAGGTAGCCGAAGGACGCATCGCTGATCGCCAGCATCGGATTGGGCAGGTTGGCCGGTTCCTTGAATTCAAAGGTGAACTCGGCATCCGCCAGCACCGGGGCAATTTTCTCCATGCGCTCGAGCGCCTTGACCCGGCTTTGCGCCTGTTTGGCCTTGCTGGCCTTGGCCTTGAAGCGCGCAATGAACTTCTGCAAATGGGCAATTTTGTCCTGCTGCTTGGAGAAACTGGTCTGCTGTAACTCCAGCTGCTCGGCGCGCAAGTCTTCGAACTTGCTGTAGTTGCCGCCGTAGCGCGTCAATTGCGCATGGTCTATGTGCATGGTCACATTGGTCACGGCGTCAAGAAACTCACGGTCGTGGCTGATGACGATCATCGTGCCTTCGTAGCGCTTGAGCCAGGCTTCGAGCCAGACCAGTGCGTCCAGGTCCAAGTGGTTGGTGGGCTCGTCGAGCAGCAGCAGGTCGCTCGGGCACATCAGCGCGCGCGCCAGCTGCAGGCGCATGCGCCAACCGCCGGAGAAGCTGTTGACGGGCTTGTCCAGTTCGGAAACCTTGAAGCCCAGGCCGAGGATGAGTGCCTGCGCGCGAGGCACGGCGTCGTGTGCACCGGCGTCGTGCAGGTCGGTATAGGCGTGCGCAATGGCCATGCCATCGTCTGCCGCTTCGGCGGCCACAAGCTGCGCCTGCATTTCCATCAGCCGCGTGTCACCTGCGACGACAAAGTCGGTCGCGGGCTCATCTGTCTCGGGCATGTTCTGTGCCACCTGAGACATGCGCCACTGTGTTGGGATAAAGAAATCGCCGCCGTCTTCATGTAAACCGCCGTTGAACAGGGCGAACAGACTGGATTTGCCAGCCCCGTTGCGGCCGACGAGGCCGACATGCTCTCCAGGGTTGATGGTGGCGTTGACACGGTCGAGCAGCACCTTGGCGCCGCGGCGGAGAATGACGTTTTTAAGAGTAATCATGGAATAGAAGGCCTTGGGGTGATTATCCCGCGCAGCGCCGGTCAGGGTCGAAGCGAGCGGGAGCCCCCAGAAAAATGAAAGACAAAGGCCACCTGCGTGCCAGGACGCAGGGAGCCGCTGTTCAGAAAAGCGGTAAGCCCAGCTAACGCAGGCCCGCGCCGCCGCGCAGGGCGGCCTGGGTAATGAGCAATACTTGGTCGGAGCCCGCACTTGTGTCCAGCCAGAACACCGGCAGATGGGGAAAAGCGGCCTCAAAATGTGCGCGCTCGTTGCCGATCTCCAGCAGCAGCACGCCATCCTCGGAAAGATTCTCCGGAAGGTCTCGCAGCAAGTGGCGAATGAAATCCATGCCGTCCGATCCTCCTGCCAGCGCCAGTTCGGGTTCGGCCCGATATTCAGGCGGCAGGCCCTGCATGCTGTGCGTGTTGACGTAGGGCGGGTTGCAAATCACCAGGTCCCACGGGCCGGCTACATTAGCTAAGCCATCGGACTGTAGTAGGGCAATGCGCTTCTCAAGTCCGTGCTTGACCACGTTGATGTGTGCAACCGCCAGCGCATCGGAAGAAATATCAGCGCCCGTGACGGCGACATCAGGCCATGCCATGGCCGCCAGTATGGCCAGGCTGCCATTGCCAGTGCATAAGTCGAGTACGCGGTGCGTGTGCTCGCTAAGGAAAGCATCCACACCTCCCTCCGCAATCAACTCGGCAATCAGGCTGCGCGGCACGATAGCGCGTTCGTCCACATAGAACGGCACCCCCTGCAGCCAGGCTTCGCGCGTGAGGTAGGCGGCGGGTTTGCGCGTGCTGATGCGTTCTTCAAAAAGTGTAGCTACCAGCGCTTTCTGGATGGGCGTTACGGGCTGATTTTGCTTTGAATCGGGTGCGTCGCCAAGCGGGGTGTCCAACGGCAGCCCCAGGCGCCAGAGCACCAGCCATGCGGCTTCGTCGTGGGCGTTGGTGGTGCCATGGCCGAAGGACACGCCAGCGGCCTGAAGCTGCTGCGCACCCGACGCGATGAGGGCGCCCACGGTGTCGCCGGCGAGCGGCGGCAAGGATGTGGCGGGGGCCGCATTCATGCGGCCTGCGCGCCAGCCAGGGCCTGCGCGTGGAGGTTTTCGAGCGTGCGGCGGTAGATGTTCTTGAGCGGCTCAATGTCCACCAGCGCGATGTGCTCGTCGATTTTGTGAATGCTGGCGTTGGGTGGACCACACTCGATGACCTGGGGACAGAGGGTGGCGATGAAGCGGCCATCGCTGGTACCACCAGTGGTCGAGAGTTCGGTGGTGATGCCCGTCTCGTCGGCAATGGCCTGCTGCACAGCAACCACCAGCTCGCCGGGGGTGGTCAGAAAGGGCTGGCCGCCCAGCGTCCATTGCAGTTCGTATTCGAGTTCATGGCGGTCAAGCACGGCGTGCACGCGCTGTTTCAGGCCTTCGGCGGTAGATTCGGTGCAGAAGCGGAAGTTGAAGTCGATAACGACATCGCCCGGAATGATGTTGCTTGCACCCGTACCACCGTGGATGTTGCTCATCTGCCAGCTGGTGGGCTGGAAGAAGGCGTTGCCCGCGTCCCAGCGCATGGCGGCAAGTTCTGCCAGTGCGGGCACTGCCTGATGAATGGGGTTGCGTGCCAGATGGGGGTAGGCGATGTGGCCCTGGATGCCGCGCACGGTGAGCTTGCCGCTGAGCGTGCCGCGACGTCCGTTCTTGATCATGTCCCCCGTTTTGCGCACGGCAGTGGGTTCGCCCACGATGCAGTAGTCCAGTTGCTCACCTTGGGCACGCAATTGCTCGACGACCACCTTGGTGCCGTCGACCGACGGGCCTTCCTCGTCGCTGGTGAGAAGGAAAGCGATGTTCAGTAACGGGTCCGGCGTCGCCAGCAAGAACTCTTCCACGGCGACTATAAAAGCGGCGATGGAGGTCTTCATATCGCTGGCACCGCGCCCGTAGAGCTTGCCGCCACGCTGCGTAGGCGTAAAAGGGTGGCTGCTCCATTGCGCAAGCGGTCCGGTGGGAACCACATCGGTGTGGCCGGCAAAAACTATTGTTTTAATAGCGTGTTGCGCTTTATGGGCGAGCGCTACAGTGCGTTTTGACCATAAATTACTGACACGGAAATTGTCGGGGCCGCTGTCCATGGCCTTGCACACGAAACCCAGGGGTTCCAGTCGCTCGGTAATCAGCGCGAGGCATCCGGCGTCGTTGGGGGTGACTGAGGGGCGGGCAATCAGCGTTTCAGCCAGGTGCAGGGTTTGTGACATGGAAAAAGTGAGCGGTCAGGCGTCTGACTTGATATCGAGAATGATTTCGGTAAACGAGGGCTGGTCGTCCTGGTTCTGGACATCGCGGGCCTCCTTGTTGGCCTGGGCGGTTTTGGAGGCGAGCGCGAAATCGTTTTGCAGGCGCCACATCAGATTGGTAGGCGAGTCGGCGTAGGCCAGGCCTTCCTTGCGGTCGATACGGTTCTCCATGATGAGACGCGCGAGGTCTTCCTCGAAGGTCTGAGAGCCTTCAGCCATCGATTTTTCCATGGCTTCACGCACACCGGAAAAATCGCCTTTTTCGATGAGTTCGGACACCAGCTTGGTGTTGAGCATCACTTCGACCGCGGGCAGCCGCTCGCCTGCGGCCGTGCGCACCAGGCGTTGCGAGATGATGGACTTGAGGGCCGAAGACAGGTCGCCCAGCATGGTGGCGCGCACTTCCACGGGGTAGAAGCTGAGAATACGGTTCAGCGCCTGGTAACTGTTGTTGGCGTGCAGCGTGGCCAGGCACAAATGGCCCGACTGCGCATAAGCAATGGCGGCCGACATGGTTTCACGGTCGCGGATTTCACCGATCAGGATCACGTCGGGTGCCTGGCGCAGGGCATTTTTCAGGGCCGTCTGCAGTGACTGGGTGTCGCTGCCGACCTCGCGCTGGTTGACGATCGACTTGCGGTTGCGGAACTGGTACTCGACCGGGTCTTCGATGGTCAGGATATGGCCGGTCTGCATGCTGTTGCGCCGGTCGATCATGGAGGCCAGTGAGGTGCTTTTACCTGAACCGGTCGCGCCCACGACCAGAATCAGGCCGCGTTTTTCCAGGATCAGATCACCCAGCACGGGCGGGAGATTGAGGTCGCTCAGCTCCGGAACCTGCTGGCTGATGAAGCGAATGACCACGGCATAGCTGCCGCGCTGGCGCATGGCACTGACGCGGAAACGCCCCACACCCGACAGCGGCACACCCATGTTGAGTTCACCCGTTTCTTCCAGCTCCTCGATGCGGTCTGGCGGCACGATTTCAGACAGCAGGTTGCGCGGCGCATCGGGCGGCAGCACCTGGTTGTTGATCGGCACGCTCTCGCCGTTGATCTTGATCAGTGCCGGGGCGTTGGCCGACAGGTAGACGTCTGACGCCTTCTTCTCGGCCATCAGGCGCAGGATGCGCTCCATAGTGCTCATGGTGAACTCCCTCAGGTGTTGTGGGTGCGAATAGCCTGCGCCGGGTTGTTGATCAGTCGCGCAGCAGGTCGTTCAGGCTGGTCTTGGCGCGGGTTTGTGCGTCTACGCGCTTGACGATGATGGCCGCATACAGGCTGTAGCGACCACCATCCTTGGGCAGGCTGCCGCTGATGACCACCGAGCCGGCAGGAATGCGCCCGTAACTCACTTCGCCGGTTGCGCGGTCATAAATAGGGGTGCTTTGGCCCAGGTACACGCCCATGCTGATGACCGAGTTCTCTTCGACGATAACGCCTTCGACGACTTCGGAGCGTGCGCCGATGAAGCAGTTGTCTTCGATGATGGTGGGGTTGGCCTGCAGGGGTTCGAGCACACCGCCCAGGCCCACGCCGCCGGAAAGGTGCACGTTCTTGCCTACCTGCGCGCAGCTGCCCACGGTGGCCCAGGTGTCCACCATGGTGCCTTCATCGACGTAGGCGCCGATGTTCACGTACGACGGCATCAGGATGGCGCCACGGGCGATGAAGCTGCCCCGGCGCGCCACGGCAGGCGGTACCACGCGCACACCGGTGGCGGCCATTTCCTGGGCCGTGAGGTGGCCAAACTTGGTGGGCACCTTGTCGTAGAAGCCCAGGTCACCCGATTGGATGAGTTCATTGTCTTTCAGCCGAAACGACAGCAGCACGGCCTTTTTGATCCACTGGTGCACCGTCCACTGACCCACCGCCTCGCGCGTCGCCACACGCAGCTTGCCTGTGTTGAGTTCACCAATCACATGCTCGACCGCTTCCAGCACCTCTTTGGGGGCGACGTCGGGCGACAGGCTGGCGCGGTTCTCCCACGCGGTTTCGATGATGCTTTGCAGTTGTTGGGTCATGGATTTAAGCGGTACGGGATTGAATGAATTGCACGATGCGACGGGCGGCCTCGACGCATTCTGCGGTTTCGGCCACCAGGGCCATGCGAATGCGCTGGGCGCCCGGGTTGGCGCCAGCCGCTTCGCGCGCCAGGTAACTGCCCGGAAGTACCGTGACATTGTATTGAGCCAGCAGCGCCCGTGCGAACTCGGCATCGTTCATGCTAAGCGCAGCGGGAAGGCCTGCCCACAGGTAAAAACCGGCATCGGGCAGGGCCACGTCCATCACAGGCGCTAGCAAGGGAGTGACCTGGGCGAACTTTTCGCGGTACAGGTTGCGATTTTCCAGCACATGCTGCTCATCGTTCCAGGCAGCAACGCTGGCCGCTTGCACCGCCGGCCCCATGGCGCTGCCATGGTAAGTGCGGTACAGCAAAAACGCCTTGATCAAGGCGGCGTCGCCAGCAACAAAACCGCTGCGCAGGCCGGGCACATTGCTGCGCTTGGACAGGCTGGTAAACGACAGCATGCGACGGAAATCACTGCGGCCGAGTTGCGCGGCGGCTTCCAGCCCCCCCAGCGGAGGCTCATCACGGAAATAGATCTCGCTGTAGCACTCGTCAGAGGCAATCACGAAACCATACTGGTCGGACAGTTCTAACAGCTTTTTCCATTCTGCCAATGGCATGACTGCCCCCGTAGGGTTGCCGGGAGAGCAAACAAACAACAATTGGGTGTTTTGCCAGACGGCCTCGGGCACGCTGTCCCAGTCCACCGCAAAGTTGCGTGCTGGGTCGCTGGGGGCAAAGTATGGTTGGGCGCCCGCCAGCAAGGTGGCGCCTTCGTAGATTTGGTAGAACGGATTCGGGCACACCACTGTGGCGTTGGCGCGTGAGGGGTCAATGACGGTTTGCGCAAAGGCAAACAGGGCCTCGCGTGAGCCATTCACCGGAAGCACCTGCGTGGCCGGATCGACTGCCAAACCGTAGCGCCACCCCAGCCAGTCTGCAAAAGCCTGGCGCAGTCGTGCTTCGCCTGCTGTTGCCGGGTAGTTGGCCAGGCCATCCAGACCCGCGACCAGTGCACTCTTGATAAAGGCCGGTGTCGCATGGCGCGGCTCGCCCATGCCCAGGCTGATAGGGGAGAAGGCCGTGGGTAACGGTACATCAGCAAAAAGCTGTCGCAGCCGCTCGAAAGGGTAGGGCTGCAAATGCGAAAGCAGGGGATTCATATGGCCGCCATTATGGGCGATGGCACGGCCACGATGGCCGCATCCTGGGTGCGCCTTGTCGTATGCCAATGGGGGTTTTGGCATCTGTGTCAGTACCGTGCAAGCAGACTGTGAACACTGTAGTGGGTTTGCATTTCGTAACAGTATGTGCAAACCTTTAGCAGAGATTCTTCTGCCAGAGGGGTTTATAAGAATCCAGGAGGCTCCCATGACCGATTCCATCTTTATGCATCCAGGCACCTGGCTGATGCGCCGCTTTCACCTGCTGGGCAAACTGATGTTGCTGGGAGCGGTGATGGTGGCGATGTTCGTGGGAGCGGCCAGCCTGGCATCGCCGCAGACCGGGGCAGGCCTGCAATGGACTCTCGTTGGCGTCTGCGTGGCATTGCTCGTGTACCTGCTGGCAGCGTTGTATGCCAGTTTGGCCACGGACCTTGCCGCCCTGGCCCATGCCATGGAGAAAACTGCCCAAGGCGATTTGGGTGTACACATCAAAACCTCGGGAAACGATGAGCTGGCGGACTTGGCGCAGCGGCTGGACCACATGGTGCAAACCCTCTCGGCCATGGTGGCTGACATCCGCAGCAATGCCGCCCTGGTCGCCCATGCAGGCCAAACCATCTCTTCAGACAGCCGGGCGCTGGCCGACCGCACGGAGCAGCAAGCCGCCAACCTGGAGCAGACGGCGGCCAGCGTGGAGCAACTCTCGTCCACTGTGCAAGGCAATGCGCAGACTATTCGCGCAGCAGACCAGCAAGCCAGTGAGGTCAGCCGTGCAGCCGAGCACGGAACCCAGGCCATGGCCCACGCAGTGGAATCGGTGCAGGCCATCCAGCAAGATGCACGCCGCATGAACGAGATCATTGGTGTGATCGACAGCATTGCCTTCCAGACCAATATCCTGGCGCTCAACGCGGCCGTCGAGGCTGCCCGGGCGGGCGAGCAGGGTCGCGGCTTTGCCGTCGTGGCCTCTGAGGTACGCACGCTGGCAGGACGCTCCGGGGAAGCCGCCCGCGAAATCCGTGCGCTGATCAGCGCGTCGGTACGGCAGGTGGAGTCCAGCGCCGGCCTGATCCGCTCGGCTGGAGAGGGCATCTCTGCCATGGCCACGGGTATTCGCAGCGTGGCGGCCACCATGTCGGAAATCGCCACTTCCGGGGGCGAGCAAAACACCGGCCTGCAGGAGATCACCACAGCGGTGCGCCAGCTCGATCAGATCACCCAGCACAACGCGCAGATGGTGGAACATGCCGTCGAGCAGGCCAGGGCGCTGGAAGGGCGGGCCAATACGCTTTCCCGGGCGGTCGAATCTTTCCGTCTGCAGCAAGGCACGGCGGACGAGGCGGTGGCGCTGACCCAGCGCGCGGTGAATATGCGTTCGAGCGGTTCACGCGATCAGTTTTTACGCAGCATCACCGACAAAAACCAGCCATTTCACGACCGTGACATGTATGTGTTCGCACTCGATTCCAGTGGAACCTACCTGGCCTTTGCCGGCAACGCCACTAAAGTAGGCACGCGCGTCCAGGACATTCCGGGCATTGCCGGCGATCAGTTGGTGCAGGACATCATTGCGCAGGCCGAGCGAGGCCCGGGATGGGTCGAGTACGACATCAACAACCCTGCCACGGGCAAGGTACAGACCAAAATGTCGTTCGTGCGCAAGGTGGACGACCTGTACGTGGGCTGCGGGGTCTACAAGACTTTGGCGGCGCGCGCCTAAAGCCAGGTAGCCGCTCAACCGGCTTTAGAGGGAGCGGCGAGCCCGTGCCCTTGCCAATGCGGCCGCGATGGTGGCCTGTTTGTCTGCAATAGGCGAGGAGGGTGGGGCGTCGCCCTGTGGCGCACTGGCGGCGTCCTCCTGGCCGTTGACCAGGCGCCTGTCAAGCACAGCACAGTCACCAACGGCCAGGCGAGCCTGGCGCTGGTGGTAGCGTTCTTGCGCCTGTTGCGCCTGCGCGGGCGACCAGGCATCCCAGCCCGTTGCTGGCCCACTGGCGTTGACCAGCGCCATGCAATCAACTGGGCAGGCCGGAATGCACAGCTCGCAACCCGTGCAATGCTCTGGCAAAACGGTGTGCATGAGCTTGTTGGCACCCACGATGGCGTCTGCGGGGCATGCTTTGATGCACAGCGTGCAACCAATGCACCAGTCTTCGTCGATCACCACCACACTGCGTGGCCCTTCCACGCCGTACTGGGGGTCAAGGGCCTGCACGGGCAAGCCCGTAATTGCTGCCAGCCGGGCGACGCCTTGCGCGCCGCCTGGGGGGCATTGGTTGATGCCCGCGTCTCCCGCTGCAATGGCGTGTGCGTAGGCTGCACAGTCGGCATAGCCGCAGCGCGTGCACTGCGTCTGCGGCAGGGCCGCTTCAATGCGGGCCGCCAGACCCGCTTGCCGTATGGGCATTGCCGGGGTCAGGCGGCCTTGTTGCGCGCCGGATTTTTGCTGCGCACTGCTGGGGGCGCTGCGGTGACCGTGGTATTGGCTACGGCCACGGCTTCGCGCTCAGGCTGCACGGCAGGCGCCGCTGCGGCTGTGGGCGACGCCGAAGCGTTGCCTGCCGGCGTGGCCCAGCGCGTGGTGGGAGCCGTGGGATCTGCGGGCGATGCCGTCGGCACAGGCTTGGCCGCAACAACAGGGGCTTTTTTGTTGGCAGGGGCGGCTACAGCCGATTTTGCTGCTTTGGTCGCGGGCGCAGATGCGACGACCTTCGCGCTCACAGCCTTGCCTGCGGCGGCCTTGGATGCTGCCACGCCCTTGGACGGGGCGGCCTTGGGCTTTGCGACTGCCTTGGTAGCAACGACGACCTTGGCTGGACTGGCTTCTGCGCGGGCGACCGCCTTTGGAGCGGCGGCTGCAGCGGGAGCGGCGACAACGGGTGCCTGCGGCTTGGCCACTTTTTGATGCTCCAGAATGAAAGCGCGCACCGCTGGGTACACCGTCTCACGCCAGCGGCGACCGCTGAAGATGCCGTAGTGACCAGCACCCTTGGCCTCCAGATGGCGTTGCTCTTTGCCTGGCAGACCACTGCAAAGGTCGTGCGCGGCGCGGGTCTGGCCCGAGCCGGAAATATCGTCCAGCTCACCTTCAACGGTCAGCAGGGCACCCTGGGTGATATCTTGTGGACGCACCCGTTCGATCGTGCCCGCAGAGGAGCGCACGTCCCAGGTGCCGTTGACCAGCTTGTGGTCCTGGAACACGGTCTTGATGGTTTCAAGGTAGTAGTCCGCATCCATGTCGAGTACGGCGTTGTACTCGTCGTAGAACTTGCGGTGGGCTTCGGTGCTGTTGTCGTCGCCCTTGATCAGGTTCTTGAAGTAGTCGTAGTGGTTGACGGCGTGGCGGTCGGGGTTCATTGCCACGAAACCGGTGTGCTGCAGGAAACCTGGATAGACGCGGCGTCCCGCGCCGGGGAAATTGCCCGGGACACGGTAAATGACATTGTTCTCAAACCACTCGTAGCTTCGCTCGCTGGCCAGGTTGTTCACTGCAGTGGGCGATTTGCGGGCATCGATGGGGCCGCCCATCATGGTCATCGACAGCGGTGTTTTTTCGCCACGACTGGCCATCAAAGAAACCGCTGCCAGCACAGGCACGGTGGGCTGGCACACGCTGACCACATGGCAGTTGCCGTATTTTCCCTGCAGGTGACGGATGAACTCCTGCACATAGTTGATGTAGTCATCCAGGTGGAATTCGCCCTCGGAAAGAGGCACCAGGCGTGCGTTCTTCCAGTCGGTGATGTAGACCTTGTGGTCGCTGAGCATGGAGCGCACGGTGTCGCGCAGCAATGTGGCGTAGTGGCCTGACAAGGGCGCCACGATCAACACCACGGGCTGGATCTTGAGGTTTTCCAGCGTCTTCGGATCGTCCGAGAAGCGCTTGAAGCGGCGCAGTTCGCAGAAAGACTTGTCCAGTTCCACGCGTTCGTGGATCGCCACTTCAACACCGTTCACGGCCACAGTCCGGATACCGAAGGTCGGTTTTTCGTAGTCTTTGCCCAGCCGATAGATCAGGTCGTAGCCTGCCGACATGCGCTGGGCCAGCGGCGTCTTCTGGAACGGCGAGGACGGGTTGCTGTAGAGCTTGGAAGCAGCCAACGCAAAATCTGCGAAGGGTTCCATGAAGGAGCGCTGGGTTTCAAAGATCTGGTAGAGCATGGGGCGAAATCCAATATGTTGCAGTGCAATATAACAGCATTTGGTTACTGGTGCTGGCAGTAAAACTACTGAGAGAGCGTCACGTTGGTGACACAGTAACAAGCAAGAAATGGCTGCTATCAAACACCCGATTGCTATCAACAATATAGCTGCTAGCGCTTTGCCAAATTGCCTTATACGCCTTTTTTATCCATATCTTTGACGGCAGCCTGACTGCCTGCCTGCGACTGCAACCAGGCGTCGAACGAGGTACGCGACACCTTGCGCAGTGCCTGGCCGAACACCTCCTTGTTACCCAGATACAGGCAGTGCCGGATGACGGTATAGGCGTTGAACTTGCCGTTCGGGTTCTGTTCTTCAAAATACTGCTTGTAGCGTTTGACAATGCCGATGTTCTGCCGCAACAGGCCATTGAAGCGTGCGCGGGTAATCCCGGGCGACCAGGCGTGGATGTCGTCCACGAAACTGTCCAATTTGTGCGGTTCAAACGTGAAGTCGCGGAAAAAATGCGTGGCGATCTTGAGAAAGGAGAACGCATCGAGCACGCTGCCTGGCAGCGCAGCCTGGGGCATAGGCTGTGGATCAAGATCGGCCAAGGATTCGTCGGTTGCGTCGGGGGCCTTGAGCAATTCAGCTTCGGTTTCGTCGCGGATTTGCCGAAATTCGCGGTCAGCCAGCTCAAACAGGGCAGACAGCACGTTAATGCGTCGCTTGAGTGGGCCGGGAATGGCCTTTTTGTACTTGATCTTATGGTCCAGCACGCTCCAGGAGTCCTGGATGATGGTGCGGATCTGCAGCTCGATAGGCCACGGCGCAAGCAGTGCATGCGCTGGCAGGGCGGCCTGCGAGGCATTCAGGCGCAAGTCCAGGTGCAGGCCCTTGTAGCCAAACGCAGCCTCGGTCCCCTCCACGGCGCTGACCTTGTCCGTCACCTCGATCACATCAAACAATGACTGCACTGCCGCCGCTACTTTTTCCAGTTCGTCTTCGTACAGGCAAACCACGCGCACACCAATCAGGTCGCTGATGTAGTCGCGTATTTCATAAGGTGTGCTGCTTTCCTCCAGCACGGCGCGGTATTTGCGCGAGAACTTGCGAATGCACTCGTCGCGCTCCTTGACCCGGCCTTCCACCTTGGAGATCTCGACCTGGCCGTTGCGGGCTACGTGCGAACCTACCAAATCCACAAAAGCCGCGCAGGCCGCCTGCAGTTGGCTCTGGTGTTTGTCATGGAAGGCCAAGAAGCGGGATTCCTCCAGTTCGAAGTCAAGCGATGGCATGGGGCGGGCTTTCTGAAAGGCGGGTGTGTCGTGTTGCTTGGATTCTCAGGGGTATCTGGCATTGGCCGAGCCGCTCTGTCGGGCAGTTTCGCAAAATTGGGCAAACTTGTTAACCTATACAAGCTGCTACAACGCCCGGTTCTTTCGCGGTCGGCCAGCTGCCTTGGCCTTCTCTTCCTGTTCATGCAAACCACTGCCTCCACTGTAGTTTCGCAGGAGCCCCGCATTCCCGGGCACCTGCCGATGTTCGCCGGGCTATTGCTGGCGGTGTTGCTGCTGGGCCTGACCTGGCGGCACTGGGTCAGCGAAACACAGACTTCCCTTGGCCGGCGCCAGCAAGCCTTCACAGCGGCGGTGGACCGTAACACCTACAGCATCCGTGACCAGATGGGCACCCTGGCGATGATGCTGCGCGGCGTCAAAGGGTATTACGACGGTTCTGAAAGTATCGACCGCGAAGAGTTCCATGCCTATGTAGCAGCGCTGTCGCTGGAAGACACCCTTCCTGGTCTGCAAGCCGTGGCTTATGCGCCACGCCTCGTAGCAGGCCAAGTGCAGGCCCACGAACTGGAAATGCACAGCAAGGGTTTTCGCCGCTACGCAGTTCAGCCCGCCGGGGATCGCGCGTATTTCGCTCCCCTCAGCTATATCGAACCACTCACCGGCCGCAACCTGAAAGCGCTGGGGTTTGATATCAGCACGGTTCCAGCCACCAGGGATGCGCTGGAACGCGCCCGTGATACCGGGAAGGCCTCGTTGAGTGCCGCGTTAACGTTGCGGCAAGACGCAGGCCGCAAGGATGCTGTGGGAGTCGTCATGTACCTGCCCATCTATACCAAACCCAGCGACCCCGACACGGTTGAGGGTCGCAGGCGGGCGCTGTTCGGCTGGATATCAGCTCCCATTCGCATCCACGAGATGCTGCAGGGCATGACCCGGCAACTTGATCCCGACATCGACCTGAGCATCCGCGATGTGGGCGCTTCTGAAGGCTTGGCACTGCTGTACGGCAACTCCTCGGCTGGCGACTCTGACCTGCACGAAACCCGACTCTTGGACATTGGCGGCCGCACGTGGGAGCTTTCCATGCGCGCGCTGCCGCACTTTGAGCAGCGCTTTAAAAACAATAACCAAGCCTTTAACGCCATGATGGGCGTGATGCTCAGCTTGATGGTGGGCGGACTGATCTGGTTTTTCTCCACCGCCCGGGTGCGTGCCATGACACTGGCCCATCGCATGACCCAAGCACTGCGCTCCACCCGCGACGATCTGGAGAGCACCCTCAACGCTATTCCCGACTTGCTTTTTGAACTCGACCAGGAAGGGCGCATTCACCACTTCCGCTCGGCACGGTCTGGTCTGCTGGAATTGGCTCCCGAGATGTTCCTGGGCCAGCGGCTGATCGATCTGGTAGCGCCCGAAGCCGTGCCGGGCTGCCGCACCACGCTCCAGGCGGCCATGGACACAGGCTATTCAGCCGGCCACCAGTACCGCATGGACCTGGGCGCGCAAAGCCACTGGTTTGAACTGTCGATTGCCCGCAAGGACGGCATTCCCGCAGGTCAGGGGCAACGCTTTGTCGCCATTGCGCGGGACATTACCGAACGCAAGCAGGCCGAGGCGCGCACACACCAGCTGGCTTACTTTGACACCCTGACGGCGCTGCCCAACCGCCGCATGCTGCTGGACCGCCTGGAGCACGCATTGGCATCGGCACGCAAGTCGGGACAGGTCGGTGCGCTGTTTTTCATCGATCTGGACAACTTCAAGCAAATCAACGATGCCCGCGGACACACCCTGGGCGATGCGCTGCTGGTGCAGGTTGCGCAGCGCCTGACCGGGCTGGTACCGGTCAGCGCTACCGTGGCACGCCTGGGTGGCGATGAGTTCGTGCTGTTGCTCAACAACCTTGCCCTGGACATGCATGACGCAGGGCGCGAAGCGTTGTTGATGGGCGAGACGATCCGTAGCGCACTGGAAGATCCGTACACGATTGAGGGCCGCTCGTACGACGCCACCGCCAGCATTGGCATCACCTTGTTTCCCAAAGAGCACGAGGAGGTGGAGGACCTGCTGCGGGAAGGCGATACCGCGATGTATCGTGCCAAGGACCTCGGGCGCAACCGCATCAGCTTCTACGAGGCGGCGATGCAGGCCGACGCGCAGGAGCGCCTCGCGCTGGAGCAAGATTTGAAGAAGGCCAAGGCCGAGGGTCAACTGGCGGTGTATGTGCAGCCACAGGTCAATGCGGCCGGTACGGTGGTGGGGGGCGAGTTGCTGATGCGCTGGAACCACCCGGTGCGGGGCAGCGTTCCGCCCAGCTGTTTCATACCTGTAGCCGAGTCCTCGGGATTGATTTTGCGCATGGGCGATTGGATGATCGAGCAGGCCTGCGAAGCGCTGGCGCGGCTGGAGGCAGCGCAGCGCGTCGTCTCCCTCTCCGTCAACGTGAGCGAACGCCAGTTTCGCCAGGATGATTTTGTCGAGCGCGTGCGCGGCATGCTGGAGCGCACTGGCGCTCCGCCCGAACATCTGATCCTGGAAGTGACCGAAAGCCTGTTGATCGAAAACCTGGACAAAACCGTAGCCCGCATGACCGAACTGGTTCAGATGGGGCTGCGCTTCTCAATCGACGACTTTGGCACCGGCTATTCCAGCCTGGCCTACCTGAAGAAGCTGCCGATTTTTGAGTTGAAAATCGACAAAAGCTTTGTGCAAGACACACCGGACGACCCCAACGGGACGGCGATTGTCGAGTCCATCCTCGCCGTGGCCCGCCACCTCAAGCTGCGGGTGGTCGCCGAAGGTGTGGAAACCAGCGCCCAGGCCGAGTTTCTGGCCTCGCACGATTGCGACTGTCTGCAGGGCTATTTTTTTGGCCGCCCCGAACCGCTCGAGCCCTGGCTGCAGCGCAGGCTGACTTCAGTGTGATGCCGCTTCGCGGCGCTCCTGCACTTCCACTTGGGCCGCGTGCGCCAACGCCATCACCTCACGCGGCGGGCAGTCCTTGAGGTGGTGGTCGCTCCACACCTGGCGCCAGCGCCGCGCACCCGGCAGGCCGTGGCGAAGGCCCAGCATATGGCGGGCAATCGCGTACCAGTGTGTGCCATAGGCTGCAGCTTCCCGCTCCATGTACTCCACCATGGCGGCCTCCACCTCGTCACGGGTCAGCGGATTGGGCGCTCCGCCGTAATACAACGCGTCCCAGCCGGTCAGCCACCAGGGGTTGTGGTAGGCCTCACGGCCGACCATCACACCATCGAGGTGGGCAAGTTGCTCCTGTACAGCCACATCGGTGTTCAGCCCCCCGTTGATGGCAATGGTCAAGTCTGGAAAATCACGTTTGAGCTGATGCACGACGTCGTAGCGCAGCGGCGGCACCTCCCGGTTTTCCTTGGGTGACAAACCCTGTAGCCAGGCATTGCGTGCATGCACGATAAACACCGAGCAGCCCGCCGCATGCACCGTGCCGATGAAGTCGCGCACAAAGCCATAACTCTCGTCCCTGTCGATGCCAATGCGGTGCTTCACGGTGACCGGCACCTGCACCGCATCCACCATGGCCTTGATGCAATCGGCGACGTGCTGGGGCTCCTTCATCAGGCTGGCCCCAAAAGCACCGCGCTGCACCCGGTCACTGGGGCAGCCGCAGTTCAGGTTGATTTCGTCATACCCCCACTGCGCGCCCAGGTGCGCACTGCGGGCCAGGGTGGCCGGATCGTTGCCACCGAGCTGCAGCGCCACAGGATGCTCTTCGGCGTTAAAGCGCAAATGCCGCTCGGTGCCGCCGTGGATGATGGCGCCGGCATTCACCATCTCGGTGTACAGCAGCACATGGCGACTCAACAGCCGGTGCAGGTAGCGGCAATGGCGGTCCGTCCAGTCCATCATCGGCGCAATGGACATGCGCCAGGGACTGTGCGGGGTGGTGATCTGGGTGGGTTCCAAAGGTGTGTCTACCAAACGGTGGGCATCAACGCAGTGCCGCTCTCCTGCCTGTGGCAAAAGGGCGCGCACAACCGTCGCCTGCGGGGTCAAATATCTTCGAGCAAGAGGTAGGGCAGGGAGCCCAGGGTCAAGGCCGCGCCATCCACGGCTGCGGCGCGCAACCCGCCTTGTTCCGCTGCCGCAATTTGCAGTGAAACGATCGCGTCCCACCCCCCATTGGGAGCCGGGGCGGCCTGCACCACGGTTCCACAGGGTTGCTCGGGGTCGGCGGGGGCATACACGTCGGCGCCTGCCAGCAGTTCGGCGTCGGCATGGGCCAGATAGGCCCTGCGTTTGATAGCCCCCCGGAACTGGCTGCGCGCCACTACTTCCTGGCCGGGGTAGCAGCCTTTCTTGAAGCTCACGCCATCGACCGATTCGTAGTTGAGCATCTGGGGCACAAAGGCATCCACCAGCGGCGCAGTCAATGTGGCGACGCCGCTTTGCACCTCGCCCCAGGCCCACAGCGCCGGGTCGATCGTGGGCCCGGCCGGTGCGGGTTCACCCGCCGGCGCCAACCACAAGGCCCGGGGTTGCCCTGCTGCAGGCGGCAGATGTACCACACTTTTATTATCAAAATCGACTTTTGACCAAGCTGGTTGAGCGCCTCCAGCTACGGATTCAATAGCATCTCCTGCTAACCCAAAAATCTGAATATCGGTTGTGGCGTCGGTCAGTTTGGCCTTGGCGCGCATCACGAACATGGACAAGCGTTTGAGCGTAGGCGCCAGCAGGTCACGGCTGCACACCAGCCACACTTCGGTGGGGCTGCGCTTGAAACCAATGAAACTGGCCTGCATGCGGCCTTTGGCCGACAGAAAGGCGGTCAGCCGCGCGTGACCCATGTCCAGCAACGCGAAGTCATGGGTCAGCTGGCCATGGAGAAATTTGACGGCGTCATCGCCTTCGGCGCGGATCACGCCCAGGTGGTTCAGGGGGGCAATGCCATGGAAATTCGAAGTCATCCCTGAATTATGATGCCCCCTCTCATACATACACATAGCAGGGTTGTGCGACGTCTTCTGGTCTGGTTATTGTTCTTGGCAACGGTCTTCGGTGGCGCAGCAGCTTGGTGGCTGCACGCCCCCTTGCCCATGGGCGCCGAACCACTGGAGCTCGCCATCGAGCCCGGAACGCCCCCGCGCGCCATTGCACGGGACATCGAGCAGGCCGGTGTCCGGGTCGATTCCCGCATTCTGTTTGCCTGGTTTCGCCTGTCCGGCAAGGTGCGCGAGATCAAGGCCGGCAACTATGAGATTCCCCCAGGCACCACGCCACTGACCCTGCTCGACAAGCTGGTGCGGGGCGAGGAATCCCTGCGCAGCCTGACCTTGCTGGAGGGATGGACCTTTCGCCAAGTGCGCGCCGCACTGGCACGCGAAGAGGCTCTCAAGCACGACACTGCCACCCTCACGGATGCCGACCTGATGGAGCTCCTGGGGCGTCCGGGTGTGCACCCTGAGGGCCGTTTCTTCCCCGACACCTACACCTACGCCAAGGGATCGAGCGAGTTGGCGGTTCTGCGGCGTGCTCTGCATGCCATGGACCGGCGTCTCGAAGCGGCCTGGGCGCAGCGGGCCAATGACACCCCTCTCAAATCCGCCGACGAAGCACTGATCCTCGCCAGCATTGTGGAAAAGGAAACCGGGCGTGCAGCCGACCGGGCGCAAATTGCCGGGGTGTTCAGCAACCGGCTGCGCACTGGCATGCTGCTGCAAACCGACCCGACCGTCATTTACGGTCTGGGCGAAAAATTTGACGGCAACCTGCGCCGCAAGGACCTGCAGACCGACACCCCCTGGAACACTTACACCCGCGCGGGCCTGCCGCCCACGCCCATCGCCATGCCGGGCAAGGCCTCGCTCCTGGCGGCTGTGCAGCCCGAAAGCACCCGCGCACTGTATTTTGTGGCGCGGGGCGATGGGTCCAGCCATTTCAGCGCTTCGCTGGACGAGCACAACCGCGCCGTCAACCGTTTTCAGCGCGGCCAGTCGCAATAAAACGAAAGTCCGTCGCATGAGTCTCCCCGGCCTGTTCATCAGTTTTGAAGGCATCGATGGTGCGGGCAAGTCCTCGCACATCGAGACACTGGCCAACGCTTTTCGGGCCCAGGGCCGCACCGTAGTCACTACCCGCGAGCCCGGTGGTACGCCGCTGGCAGAAAAATTGCGCAACATGCTGCTGAATGACAGCATGGATGCACTGACCGAAGCCCTGCTGGTATTTGCCGGAAGGCGCGACCACTTGCGTACCGTGATCGAGCCTGCATTGGCCGGTGGTGCCGTGGTGCTGTGCGACCGTTTTACCGACGCTACTTTTGCCTACCAAGGGGCAGGTCGTGGTTTTTCTCTTGAAACGCTATCGTTTTTGGAGCGCGTTGCGCAGACGGGTGTTGCCCTGGAGCCCGATTTTATGCGAGAACCTGATCTCACGTTCTGGTTTGAGCTAGACCCCGCCATTGCGGCCCAGCGCCTCTCCCAGGCGCGGGCACCGGACCGTTTCGAGGCCCAGGATGCTGCTTTTTTCGCGCGTGTGGCCCAGGGCTATGCCCAGCGCGCCGCCGGGGCTCCCAAACGTTTTGCCCGGCTTGACGCTGCGCAGCAACGGCCCCAGGTATGGCAGCAACTGCAGCAGGTACTGGTGCGCAAGGGCTGGCTGCAAACCTCGACCGCGCAGACTGGAGCAACCCCTTGAACACCTCACCCCTGGCACCCTGGGTGGCCGCTCAGCGCAACACCTTGCTCGCGCAGCGCGGCCACGCCTGGCTTTTGCACGGCCCCTCGGGGCTGGGGCAATACACGCTGGGCCTGGAGCTGGTACGCGCCTGGCTGTGCGAAGCGCCATCGCCCCGGGGCGCCTGCGGTCAGTGCAGCAGCTGCCACGCCATCGACGTGCATGCGCATGCCGACCTTTGCATGCTGATGCCTGAAGTAGACATGCTGGCCCTGGGGTGGCCTCTGCCTGAAAAAGCACAGGCCGAAATTGACGACAAGTCGCGCAAACCCAGCCGGGAAATCCGTGTCGAGGCCATGCGCAATGCGGTCGAATTTTCCCAGCGCACCAGCGCTCGCGGTCGGGGCAAGGCGGTGCTTGTCTATCCCGCAGAGCAGATGAACCACGTCACGGCCAATGCACTGCTCAAAACACTGGAAGAGCCGCCAGGCGATGTGCGCTTTGTGCTGGCCAGCGAAGCCGCGCACCAGTTGCTGCCCACCATCCGTAGCCGCTGCCTGGGCCACACCATGGTTTGGCCCGATGCGCCTGAGATGCTGGAATGGATGACCGGGCAGGGCGTTGCACCTGCCGCCGCCACGGCCTTTTTGCGTGCAACAGGTGGGCGCCCCGATGACGCCTTGGCATTGGCCCGGTCTGGCCAGGGGCCCGAGGTCTGGGCGCAGTTTCCGCAGGCCATGTTGCGCGGCCAGGTCAGCGCATTGGCCCAATGGACTCCTGCGCAAGCCATCGATGCAATGCAGAAACTTTGCCATGACCTGATGGCCCTGCGCACTGGCGCCGCGCCACGCTACTTTGCAGTGGCGGACCTACCGCCGCCGCCAGCGTTGGCACCGCTCACGCGCTGGTCGCGTGCGCTGATGCAGTCCGCCCGCACCGCCGAGCATCCGTTCAATACCGGGCTGGTGCTGGAGGCGCTTGTCGCCCAGGCGAGAAACGTCCTACACTCTCCCCAACGTACCCCGCCCGCAACACCATGAGCAGCCCTCCCACCGCGCCCCGTCCCAGTGTCATGCAACTGGCTATCAAGGAAAAAGGGGCCTTGCATGCGGCCTACATTCCTTTTTTCGTCGAGGGTGGCATCTTTGTACCCACGCCGCGCGAATACCGGCTGGGCGATGATGTTTATGTGCTGCTGACCCTGCCCGATGACCCCCAGCGCTACCCCGTAGCTGGCCGTGTGGCCTGGGTCACGCCCGCACGGGCTGGAGGTAACCGTACCCAAGGCGTCGGTATCCAGTTCCCCAAGGACGAAAAGTCACGCCAGCTCAAGCTCAAAATCGAAGAACTGCTGGGCACAGCGCTGGGATCTGAGCGCCCCACGCAAACCATCTAATCCAGCACAAAAGACCGTAGCTTTGGCGCTGGCACCCCGGGGCTCTATACGAACCGTCTTGAAGCCCGGTGCAGACAAAATCCCTGCAGCCGGGTGGCGCGCTTCACAAACGTCGGTTGGTGGGGTCCAGTTCCTTGCGCAGAGCCTCGCCCAGACTATTGAACGCCAACGCGGTGCAAAGTATCGCCAAACCAGGCGCATACATTTGCGAGGGCTCGATCTCCATGCTTTGATAGGCTCGTGCCAACATGGCGCCCCAACTAGCTTCTGGCGGCTGGATACCCAAGCCAAGAAAGCTGAGACTGGCCTCCGCCAGCAGCGCCCCCGCTAGCAAAATAGTGATCTGTACCAAAACAGGCTGGATTGCGTTGGGCAGCACATGGCGCCACAAAATATGCGTGGTGGACGCACCGTAACAACGCGCGGCGTCCACGTATTGTTCCTGACGCACGATCAGTGTGCGTGCCCGCACGATGCGTGCGAGCTGCGGCGCAAAGACAATACCCACGGCTATCATGCCGTTAGTCAAGCCAATACCCAGCGCTCCCGTGACAGCGATTGCCAGGACGATGGCAGGAAACGAGAGCAAGGTATCTATCACGCGACTGACCACCGTATCCAGCCAGCCGCCGCGAAAACCCGCAAGAATGCCAATCGGCACGCCCAGAATAAAGGCAATGCCGACAGCCAGTGCGCTTGCGTACAAGGCCACACGCCCTCCATAGAGCAGGCGGCTCAGGATGTCTCGACCAAGGTCGTCTGTGCCCAGCCAATGCTGGGCTGAAGGTGCTGCCAGCGTGTTTCCCAAGTCTTGCATGGAAGGCGAATAGGGAGCGATCAATGGCGCGCCAAAAGAGACCAGTACAAGCAGCACTAGAAAACCTAGGCTGAGACCTGCCCAGGGGTCTCTGCTCAGCCACGCCCCAATCGCGCTATGCCATGTGGGGGAAAAGGGAGGCGTAAGGGTAGTGGCCATGTCAATGAAGGCGTGGGTCAATCACGCGATAAAGCAAGTCTGCAAGAAGATTGAGGAGCAAAACGATCACCACGAGCACCAAAATGACGCCCTGCACGACAGGAAAATCACGCTGAAGTGCAGCGCCAACAATCAGGCTGCCCACGCCGGGAATCGCAAATACCGCCTCGATCACCACGGTGGCCGCCAGCATGCGGTTGGCCAGCAAGGTCAGGACTGTGAGCAGGTTGATGCCCACGTTCTTGAGCCCGTGTTTCCAAAGAATGGCTGCGGACGAAAGTCCCTTTGCATGCAGCGTGCGCACCTGCTGCGATTGCGCCAGTTCGGCGAGCGAGCTTCGTATCTGGCGTGCCACTTCGGCTATTCCGCCTGCGGCAAGTGCCATCGCAGGGAGAGCTGCATGGTGCAGCGCGCTGACCCAGTCGTCCTGCCACGCGACGGCACCGGTGACTGGAAACCAGCCCAGTTGCAAGGCGAAGAACGCAATCATCACCATGGCTAACCAGAAATTGGGGACAGCCACCCCCAAAGACGATAGCGCCATAAGAACCCGATCCAGCCCCCGGCCCTGGTGTGCCGCCGCCAGGATCCCCAAAGGAGCCCCCACCGCAAACGCCAGCACCAGCGCCATCACCACAATGAGCAAGGTGTGGGGCAGGCTGCGTGCAATCGAGGTGGCAACCTCTTCACCCGACAGCAAAGAGCGTGAAAGGTTGCCTTGCACTGCGTCAGTGAGCCAGGAAAAATACTGCACGAAAAAGCTACGGTCCAGGCCATAAAGCTGCCGGATTTCGGCAATTCGCGCATCGGATGCGTTGTCGCCAGCCAAGGTGACAGCGATGTCACCCGGAACAAGCTTGAGCAGACCGAACGCCACAAAGGTGGCGAACAGCAGCACGGGCAGCGACTGGGCCAGTCGCCCCCATAAAAGGCTCAGACCTCTTCCGTTACCCAGTTCCCGCAGCAATTGGCGCATGACCGCAGCCCTCCGTTACCGCGTCAGGACGCGAGCCAGACGTCGTTGAACTTCGGCTTGCCCAGCAAGTTGGGCACGAAGTCGCGCACTTGCGGCGCGGCTGCCGCCACTTCTACCTGGAAAACCAAGGGCGCCACGTAGGCTCCTTCCATGACGGTACGCTGGATGCTGGAGAACACCCGCTGGCGGTCTGCCAAGGTCTCGCGGGCCCGGCTCTCCTGGAGCAACTTTGTGAACTCTGGAGAGATTTCCGTACGTCCGGCATTGAAATAGGCGCTCGTACCATACAGAGATCCGTAGGACATACTGGGATCGGGTCGCCCAGTCCAAGCCGACAACAGGGCGTCCGTTTTCTTCTCGCTACCAAAGAACTGGGAGGCAGCTTCGGCCACCGGGGCGGCAATGAAGCGCGTCTTGATCCCGACCTTTCCGAGCTGCTCCATCACGATTTCGTTGCGGCGCACCGAGTCTTGGTCATTGTTGCCACCAAACACGATTTCGATGTTGGAGAGGCCTGACTCTGCAACCAGTTTGCGTGCACGCTCGGGATCAAAGGGGTACAGGCCCACCAGTGATTTGTCGTAGGCCCAGTGGGCCGATGGAAGTTGCATGTGCGCGATTTCGCCCAGGCCTCCCATACCGGCCTTCAAGAAGGCGTCGCGGTCGATGGCAAAGTTGATGGCTTGACGCACCTTGAGGTTACTGAGTGCACCACGCGCGAAGTTGAAGTAAATCTGATGCAGGTACAGCGTGGGGCCCGTGACGAATTTCAAATTTTTGGCACGGTCGATGATTGGTTTGTAGCGTGCAGACAAGGAATGCACAAAATGGTTCTGGTTGGCCACTACCGAGCGCAACGCCGTAGCGTTGTCTACGATGATGTTGAATTCGATGCCGTCCACATAGGGCTGATCAGCGCGCCAATATTGTTCGTGCCGCACCAACGTCACGTTTTGACCGTCGGCCCATTTGACGAATTTCCAAGGGCCGGCGCCCACTGGCTTGCGGTCGTGGTCCGCGCCCAGTTCGCGCACAGCCTTGGGCGACACCATCATGCCGGCACGGTCCGACAAGGAGGCGGGCAGGGTGTAATCCGGCTGGTTCAGCGATACCTTGACCTGCAGGGGGCCTGTCACTTCAACCTGAGAAATGTTGGCGAGGTCTGCCTTGAGGTTGGAGCGCGCGTCCTGGCGATTCCGGTCAAGATTGAACTTCACGGCTTGCGCGTCGCACGCAGTGCCATCGTGGAATTTCACCCCGGGGCGCAGCGTTAACACCATGGTGCGTGGATCTGGAAATGCCCACTCTGCAAGGCCAGGCTTGGTCTGCAGAGTCTTGTAGTCCCACTCCACCAAGGTGTCATAAAGAGTCCACAGGTAGGCGTGGTCGGTTCCTGCTCCTCCGGTGGCCGGATCCAGGCTCGAGGGATTGACCAGCGCGGCCACCTTCAGAACGCCGCCTTTTTGGCGTGCAGCCTGCGCCCAGACGGGCATGCTTGCTCCGCCCGCCATGGCAGCGCTGGCTGCCAGCATGGACGCCAGGGCGCGTCGCCGCGCAGGGTCAAAGGCATGGGACGGCGTAGTGTGCAAGATGTCTGTTTTCACTTTTTGTCTCCTGGGGTCGGTTGAAAGTCAAATAGCAGGCAAGGGATCGGCCTGGGCGATGTGGCAAGCAACCCAATGCCCGGGCTTCAATTCGTTCCAGGCGGGTACTTGTTCTGCACAAACAGGCAGCGCATGGGGGCAACGGGTGCGGAAAACGCATCCCGAGGGAGGCGCAACCGGGCTTGGAATGTCGCCATTCAAGGCCATGCGCTGTTCCTGTCGCATCGATGCAGGCAAAGGCACAGGTTCGGCCGACAACAACGCCTGTGTGTAGGGATGCAACGGGGCATGTGCCACGGATTCAGCGGGTCCCATTTCCATGAAGCGGTCCAGGTACATCACCGCCACGCGGTCGCTGATGTGCGCAACTACGGAAAGGTCATGGGTGATGAAAACGTAGGTCAGCCCCAGTTCACGCTGTAGTTCAGCAAACAGGTTGAGCACTTCACCGCGAATGGACACGTCCAGCGCGGCCACGACTTCATCACAAACGAGGAGCCGAGGATGCAGGGTGAGCGCACGGGCGATATTGGCGCGTTGCTTCTGTCCACCAGAGAGCTGGTGGGGGTATCGATCGGCATGCGCCGCTGAAAGCCCCACACGCTCCAGTGCCTGTTGGGCCGCTTGATGGCATGCCTGTCGTGTCAGTGTGCCCGTCACCAGTAAGGGCTCGGCCACTGATTCGCCAATCTTCATGCGGGGATTGAGCGAGGCGTTCGGGTCTTGAAAAATGATCTGGAATTGCCTGCGCTCCACGCGCAATTGCGCCGCAGTGAGTGTGGTTGGATCCACACCAGCATGGGCAATGCGCCCGCGTGTGGGCGCTACCAAGGACACCAATGCCCGGCCCAGTGTGGTCTTGCCGGAACCAGATTCCCCAATGATGCCGAAAGTTTCCCCGGCGGCAACATCAAAACTCACCCCGTTGACCGCCTTGAGCGTCTGGCGCGTACCTTTCAATGCAAACTCCACCTGCAGGTCATGTACTTGCAAAAGGGGTACGCCGTTCATGGACTGGGTTCCATTCGGTGCGCTCATGGCGTGATCACTCCGGGCAACGTCAGTTGTGGGGCACGGATGCAGCGCACCAGGCTGCCCTTCCCCTCGAGCGCCACCAACGATTGAGGCTGCTGGCATTCAGCCTGGGCGTGCAGGCAACGTGCTTGAAAGCGGCATCCTGCAATCTCGTCCTGGGGTGCTGGCACACGCCCGGCCACGAAACCCAGCGGCGCTTTTCGTTTGGAAAAGCGCGGCAGTGAGCGCAGCAAGCCGGACGTGTAGGGATGCCGTGGCTCCAATAAGACGCTGTCAACCTGCGCGTCTTCAACCACTTCACCTGCGTACATGGTCACCATGCGCGTGCAGGTCTCTGCAACCACGCCCAAGTCATGCGTGATAAACAGAAGCGCCGTTCCAGTGCGTTCGCTGAGGTCGCGCAGCAAGGCCGTGATTTGGGCCTGTACCGTTACATCGAGTGCTGTAGTGGGTTCATCTGCAATCACCAGACGGGGCTCACAGATCAAAGCCATGGCGATCATCACCCGTTGGCGCATACCGCCAGAAAGCTGGTGCGGATACTCGTCATAGCGCTGGCGGGGCAGGGGGATGCCCACCTGCGCCAAAGCGTTTTCGGTGCGTTCGCGTGCTTCTGCCCTGGAACACTTGAAGTGAGCCCGGTAAGCCTCAGCGATCTGCTCACCCACTGTGAAAACGGGGTCAAGCGCACTCATGGGCTCCTGAAACACCATGCCTATTCCTCGGCCGCGCAGGGCGCGCATGCGCCGCTGGCTGAAGCCCAGCAAATCCTGGCCATCAAACAGCACCTGACCCGAAACCTGTGTACCCATCGGAGGCAGCAGACGCATCAAAGCCAGGCCCGTGACGGTTTTTCCGCACCCACTCTCGCCGACCAACCCAATGCGTTCACCCGCATGCACGTTGAAGGAAACGTTGCGTACGACCGGTGACGGACCTGTACTGGTAGCGAAAGTCACCCCAAGGTTGCGCACTTCAAGCACCGGAGAGGCTGCAACCGAGGGCGAAGGAACAGAGAAGGTCATGGACGAGAGGGTTTGCATGGGCACACCAGGAGCGCAGTAAGGTCTGTTGCCTTAGTTGGCAGTGACGACCGCAAGGATCTGGCCTTCTTCGACCATGTCTCCTTCGGCAACCAGCACACGCACCAAAGTGCCATCCACCGTCGTCTCCAAAGGAATTTCCATCTTCATGGATTCGACAATGAGCACGCTTTCACCCGTGATAACGGCATCGCCGATGTTCTTTTCGATCTTCCAGACCTTGCCTGTGACCAGAGATTGCAATTGAATTTCGTTCATGGGGTTTACTTGAAAAGTTGAGGCCGCAAACTGCGCACCATTTCGGTGTGCACTTGGCCCGATACGAAATCGTCGGAACGCAATGCGTCCAACAGAAAAGCGAGGTTGGTCTTGACGCCCTGAATCTGGACGGACTCCAACGCCGTGAGCAATCGCTGGCGTGCGGTTTCTCGATCCTGTCCGTGGGCAATGATCTTCGCCAACATAGGGTCGTAATACGGCGTGACTTGCGCCCCTTGCGCATAGCCTGTCTCGGTACGCAGCCCCGGACCTTGCGGCAGTTCGAAGACGGTAAGCGGCCCCGGAGAAGGGAAGAAGCGCTGTGGGTCTTCGGCATACAGCCGTGCTTCAATCGCATGGCTGTTCAGCGATGGCGCTATGGGCAAAACATCCTTCATCCGCTGACCAGCTGCCAGGCGAACCTGTGCACACACCAGATCCACGCCCGTGACTTCTTCTGTCACAGCATGCTCAACCTGAAGCCGCGTGTTCATTTCGAGGAAATGAAAGCGTTGATCAACGGTGTCGTACAACATTTCTACCGTTCCAATAACGTCGTACCCAAAGCTGCCAAGCACTTGAGCAATCCGCTCGCACGTGGCATCCAGCAGATCGCGGGGAATGCCCGGTGCCGGGGCTTCTTCCAAGACCTTTTGGTGGCGGCGTTGTACGGAGCAATCGCGCTCGAACAGAACCCGCACTTGACCGTACCGATCTGCAAGAACCTGGAATTCCACGTGGCGGGGCTTTTGCACCAAACGCTCTACATAAATCTCCACACTGGAGAAGCTGCGCTGCGCCAGGGATCGTGCTGTGTCCCAAGCGCGGGCCAGGCCTTCGTCATCGTGCGCCGGAAGCATTCCTATGCCACCTCCGCCGGCTGCAGGCTTCACCAACACCGGGTAGCCCACGCCGGTGATGCTGGCGCGCTGCTCGGGTGACAGGTCCGCCCACTCTGCGGTGTAGACCGGGCTGGATGGCGCAACGGGAATGCCACGCGCAGCCATGAAGTCACGCGCCTTGGTCTTGTGACCCATCAGGTCGATCCAGTCGGCCTTGGGGCCAATGAAGGTCGCGCCGTAGGCCTCCACGGCCCGCGCAAAGTCTGCGTTTTCCGAAAGAAACCCGTAACCGGGATGCACGGCATCTGCGCCACTGCGTTGCAGGACGCCAAGCAGGGCGGTGATGTTGAGGTAACTGTGTTGGGGCGTGGCTGGCCCCAGGGCATACGCTTCGTCCGCTTCGCGGACATACGGCAGGTCAGCATCAGCATCCGAATACACCGCCACCGAGGCGACGCCCAAGGCTCGCAGAGCGCGCACCACACGTGCGGCCACGGCACCGCGATTGGCGATCAGTACTTTGCGGAACATGGCGGGGGCAGTCATGGGCGATACCGCACGGTAAAGCCGCGTGAGGCCCGCAAGGGCGCGCCCAGGTTGGCAAAGTCGCACAGCACGCGACGGGTATCCCGCGGGTCGATGATGTCCTCAATCCCAAACTTCTCGGCCGTCAGCATGGGCGAAGACAGGTCTGCCAACCGCTGCGCAATCAGCTTTCTTTCGGCGATCGGGTCTTCCGCAGCCTCCAATTCTTTTTTGTAGGCAGCTTCCAGTCCTCCCGCAACCGGCAGCGAACCCCATTGTGCGGATGGCCATGCATAACGCATGGTGAAGCGGCCTTCGGGGCGGTGAGCAGCACCTGCTATGCCAAAGCATTTGCGCAGGATGACGGTGCACCAGGGCACGGTAGTCTGGCTAATAGCCGACATGGCACGCACGCCTGCACGGATAGTCGCGGCTTGCTCAGCTTCTATGCCAATCTGGAAGCCCGGCACGTCGACCAGGTGTACAACGGGCAAGCGGAAGGTTTCAGCAAGGTCAATGAAGCGCGTAACCTTTTCACTGGCCGCACGGGTCCAGCCGCCGCCATAAATGTAGGGATCGTTGGCCACAATGGCGACAGGCCAGCCATCAAGCCGCGCAAATCCGGTCACCAGCGATCGCCCCCAGTGGCGGCCTATCTCGAAAAAATCACCCTGGTCCACCAACTTTTGCAATAAAGGCCGGATGGCATACACCTTGCGGTCGTCGCGCGGAATGGTGGAGAGCAAAGACTCTTCGCTGCGGTCCACCGGATCGGCATTGGCCGCGCGTGGCGGCAAGCTGTCAACGCTGCGGGGCAGGAACGACAGGAAGCGGCGCGTGCGCGCAAACGCTTCGGCTTCACTGGCCACTTCATCGTCTACCGTGCCATTGCGCGCATGGATGTCGGCGCCGCCTAGCTCTTCCTTGGTCACCATTTGACCCAGGTGGGCCACTAGTGGTGGGCCTGCAGCAAACAACTGGCCCGTACCTTTGATGATCAAGGAGTAGTGGCTTGCCGCAACACGGGCAGCACCTAGGCCGGCGACAGAGCCGAGCGCCAAGGCCACTACGGGGACTTGCGAAAGATTTTGATCCACCACTTCCCAGCCTGGCACGGTGGGAATGTAGGTGTAGCCCATGTTTTCCAATTGCTTGACGGAACCGCCGCCTCCAGTGCCATCGACCAGGCGCACCAGTGGCATGCGCATTCCCTTGGCCATGTGCTCTGGATACATGAGTTTTTCAAAAATACTGGCATCGCTGGCCCCGCCGCGCACAGTGAAGTCATCGCCCACCACCGCGACAGGTTGCCCATCGATGTGACCCCATCCAGCCACCTGATTGGTGGGAACGAAATCTTCAATGCCCCCTTGCGTATTGCGTACCGCCCAACCGCTGAGTCCGCCGACTTCACGGAAGGTGCCCGCATCAAGGAGTTGATCAATGCGTTCACGTACGGTGAGTTTTCCGTGCGCATGTTGGCGCGCCACTTTCTCCTCCCCGCCCATGCGTTGCGCCAAGGTTTTACGCTGTGCAACTTCATTCAATTCGGTCTGCCAGGTCATGAAATAGATTCTTTCTTTATGTCGCAGGGCTACGCGATCAAACAGCGGCGCTGAATTGGGTGCGCAACTTGTACTTTTCAATCTTGTTTGTGGCAGTGCGCGGCAGCTCTGCGATGAAACGCACATGACGGGGGCGCATGAACTTGGGTAGGTTTTCTGCGATCCAGCTGTGCATAGAGACTTCATCGCACGTGCGGCCTTCTTTGAGGACTATGTAGGCCACGATGTCGTCTTCGTCGCCTTCTTGGGCAGGAACCGCAAAAGCGGCAGTCATGGAGACATCCGCATGCTGGTTTAGCAAGTCTTCGATATGAAAAGAAGACAAGTTTTCTCCGCGTACGCGAATCCGGTCACCCAAACGATCCACGAACAGAAAGGTGCCGTCTTCAAGCTCAGTAGCCGCATCGCCGGTGTGAAACCACGCATTGCGCAATGCCGCGGCGGTGGCTTCGGGCTTGCCAAAATATTCGAGAAATATGGTGTTCTGCACAAGTGGACGCAGCGCCAGTTGGCCCACTTCGCCCGGTGCACACAGCTCGTCCGACTCGTCCAGAATCGCCACTTCAAAGAAAGGACTGGGACGCCCCATGAAACCCTTCACACTGGCCTGCTCTGGAGTGACACACGCCAAACCATTTTCTGCAAACAGCCGGTTCAGCGTTGCGCTGTCATGGCCTTTGAAGAGGGATGCCGGTGTTCCCTCGCCGGGCTCACATTCATTGATCAGAGCCACGAGGCCGTTGCCCGATTCGGTCTGTCCAAAACCGCAGGTGATAACGTCGATACCGAACCGCTGCGCAACTGCGTGGTGGTTGAGCGGAAGCGGTTGCATGTGCACCTTGTTGAGGCTGTTGGTGCGGTCTTTCTCTCCTGCTGGTGCGTTCATTAACCAAGGGATCATGGCGTCCAGCAACACCGCCGTGGTTGCACCGACTTGGTCGATGCGATCCCAGAACTGCGTTGGGCTAAAGCGATCCCAGCAGGCAACCTCGCAGCCTACCCAGATGGCGCGTACAACGTTGAAAATGGCGCCGCCAACGTGGTAGAGAGGAAGGTCGTTATAGACAACATCCTGCTGCGTCATGATGAGTCGAGCGTTGTAGGTGTATTGCGCCATCCAGCGGTGCGGTTGCACCACACCCTTGGCTGGCCCGGTCGTACCCGAGGTGTAGACGATGTTCGCTGGATCGCTGGGCAAGGTGCGGACGTCTGGCCGTGTGTATCCCACGGTGGTATCGGCCAGTTGGTGACAGATGGCACCCGACGGCCTGGGCGTTTGTGCTTCTACAGCATCATGCGAAAGGATCAGCGCCGGTTTTTCCGTCAACGTATCCCACACGGCTGCGATTTCCTGCAATCCCGATGCATCCACCAAGACGGCGCACGGGCGCGTGTCGTTGATTTGATAGGAAAGGAGACGCCCGGAAAAAGCGAAGTTGATCGGCGCATAGACAGCTCCCGCCTTCCAGACGCCAAACATCAGCAGCGCAGCATGCAGGGGATTGCGTGTCAGCGTTGACACCCGGCGCCCTCGTGCAAATCCTTGGCTCGACAGAAAACCAGCCACGGAATCTGTTTGAGCACTGAACTCGCTGTAGGTAAGAAGAAGGTCCTTCTCACCATAGAAGAAGCAACGGGCCGACGGTCTTTCAACGGACCATTTGTCGAGTTGCTCGACAACTGATTCGCCATGTCGCGCCATTTTTGCGGTGAGCGTGTGCATGTTGTTCATCTCTTGCCTCCAATACGCGATCCGGAGTGGATGGCGTGCAGTGTTTTGCATTATGCATGCGTACGATCAACTGTCGATTGTTAACCGTGTAACATAAGAGACTCGGATTCTCGCGTACTCTATGGGTTCTCTGGCAGTCGAATGGCACGGTCCCACTCGACTGCGTGCATCGACGTACACACAAGCACTCTTGCGCAGATCAATACAATTCTTCCGTCGTTGAAACCTCCACTTCCATGCTTGTCGCCTCACTCACCCCAACCCCAACTGGTATATCCAAGATGCGAGCAACGACCGTTGCGGAGCAGATTGCGGAGTATTTAGGCGCTCAAATGTTGGCTGGCGCATTGAAGCCAGGCGAAGCAATCGTGGAGCACAAGGTGGCAGAGATTTTTGGCATTAGCCGGGGGCCGGTACGGGATGCGTTACGCATCTTGGAGCGCCAAGGCTTGGTGCGCATCGAGCCGCGACGTGGAGCATCCGTCGTAAAGCTCACGCTGAACGACATCATCGATTTGTTCAACGCACGAGCCATGTTGCTCTCCTTGGCGGTGCGCTACCAGGCCATTTCAGGTGATCCAGCACGGATGCAAACCCTTGAAGGTCCGCTACAAGACGCCCGTGATGGGGTGGACTCCGACGCAGTTTCGGCGGAGGCCTTTGTTCACCTGATTGGTCGACTCGGGCTGGCCTTGCTAAAGGCAACCCCAAGCAAGCCCATCATCGATGCCTTCAACAATTTGTCCCACCAAACCGTGTGGAGCCGGATCTGGAAGGACTCTTCGTTTTTCTATGAATCAAGCGCTGGACGGCAAGAAACTTGTGAGTCATTTGGCAAGGTGTTTAGCGCAATCGAAGCCGAGGACCCGGATGCCGCAGCGCTGCACATGGAAAAGTTCAGCGCGCTGATTCGCAATGAAATGGTGCGTCGTATCCAACCGATGCGCGCAGAGCCGGTCGATGAGTTTCGTCTGCGCTGCTTTTGACGATTGCAGCAATCGATAACCAAAAATGGCCCGTATTGAATGCTGTGTTGGCCTGCCCGGAGGGACTCGAACCCCCGACCTATAGCTTAGAAGGCTATTGCTCTATCCGGTTGAGCTACGGGCAGCCTTTGAATCAATTGACAGCCTTGCCAAGGGCCAAGGCGTTGAGGCAGCCCGGCATCATACCTGCCCAATGGCGGCCTGCCGCATGTGCGGCATGCAGTGGGAGCGATACGGGCAAGTTATTGCTGTTCCTCGAAAACCAGGCTGGGTGTGCCCATGATGCGGGCAGAGTCTTCCAGGCGTTCGATCAGGCGATTGGCGTAGTAGCTGTTTTGCGTGTCGGGCTCCAACGCCGCCACCGCCACATTGGCCAAGGTCTGGTTAAGGGGCACGTAAAAGCTTCCGGCAGGCACGTCAATGGCACTGCGCACCAGAGCAATCTGTGAACGCACAATGCCTTCGCTGCCCGCCATGGGGCCACGCACGTCCTGGCGGGCCGTTGTTTCGCGTGCGGTTTCCTGGTATGTGTCAGCCAGCAGTGAGCCGGGCTCGGCCACGCGCATCACCTGCACGCCCAGCAGCTTGAGGCGGTCAACAGCTATGGTCGAAGCTGCCGACAGCCAGTAACCGCAAGGTCGCGCCCGCGATTTGACGGTGCGCAGCTTGAGTGAAGAGTTCCAGTCGACGTCCAGAATGCGGTCTTCACCCGATTCGGGGTCAAGCATGGTCAGCGCATGTTTTTCTGGCGTCTGCGCAGCCTCTACCACCACCTGATCGCGGCATGCCTGGGCAATGGTGTCACGCACCACATAGGAGCGCACTTGCTCCAGACGGGCGGCGCGCTCGGCGGTGCTGCGCAGCGCGCTGCTGATGGCGCTGATCTGCGAATGCACACGGCGCTGGATGTGCATGCGGCCAATGCCGATGCCGCGGGTTTCCACCAGCAGGCTGACCGCATTCTTCAGGCCATTGACATTGCGACCCGTATCGGGCTGCACTCCGCCCATCGACATCTGCATATCCTCGGGGCGGTTGGAAGTGGTGTAGTACCACTCGGTACTCAATCCCTGGCCCTTGAGGGCCTGGAGCATGGGTGCGTGGTACCACTCGCTTGAGGCCTTGGTCAAAAACTCGTGGACGTTGGCCGTAGTGGCGTACTGCAGCAAGACGTCGTGGCGTTGTATTGCATGGAATTTCTGCAGATAGCGGCCTGCCACGGTGAATTCATGGGCGTCCAGCACCAGGATGGGCCGGTAGTCACGGGTCAGCGCCGCCAATGCCTGGGCCTCGGGGGTGTTCAGCAACAAGTGATCGCGGTTCATGTCCACGCCATTGGCCGTGCTGCGGGTTCCGGTTTCGGCGCCATCGGGGTTGGCACGGGGCACGATGACGACGTTGATCTGGTCGAGCAGTGGTTCCAGCAACCCATGGGCCAATTCTTGGGCAACCACCAGCAGAGCTTCGCTACCTGCAGGCTCGTCGCCATGTTGCTGCCCGATCAATAGAACGGTGGGCCGCTTGCCGGCAACCAGGGTGTCGGGACCGGTATCCTTGTCGCGGGTCAGTACCAACGCGGAAATGGATTCGCCGCGCTGGGACGGCCCCAGCCGCAACACCCTGGCCAAGGTGCCGCTGCGCGATGGGGTGTCTGCAATCTGATCGAGCCACTGGTTGAGCTCGGCATTGGTGGTAAAGGCGCGGCGCTGATCCGCCAGGCCAGGGGTGCTATAGCGCACCACCGGGTCCGGAAAACGTGCAGCAACAGCGGCATTGAAGGGAAGGTCCTGCAGCGTTCCCGCCTGCACCGGCATTGGCCGGGTAACGGGCTGGACGGATGGGGCTGCCTGTACAAACCCAGGCTGCGGCGCACCCAGCGGTGCGGGCACCACGACCGTACCGCGCAGAGGTGGTGCAGGGGCCTTGGCAGGCCAGGGCGGCAGCGGCGTCGTGCTGCAAGCGGTCAATAAAGCAGCTGCCAGCAAAGAAGCCAGCGGCCAGCGGCCTGGTCTGCGGAGTGTTTGCATGGAATTTGGAACCATTGCTGGTGTGGGAAGAGGGGGCATGGTCATGCTGCGGACGGCCGTTGCGGCCTCAAAGACCCAGGAGATCCGGGCCATGTCTGGGCGCGATATTACCCGGCGATAGCTGTGGTGAATGTCAGCGGAAACGCCACCGTACGTTACTGAGCGACCCGGTTCAGTGGAATGCTGAAAACAGGGCTGTCTGGAATTTACGTTGAAAATACTATCAACTTAATAGCTGGATGCGCTTGCTACCAGGGCGTTAGAGTGGTTTTTTTATCAAAATCACAAAAAACCGAGAAAAAGGTACGCTCGCACCGCACAGGCCAAAAAGCCTGCGTTGCACATTGGCAACGCAGGCTTTGGGTTAACGCCCGTAGGAACCGCGCGAGCCGCCGCCACTGCGGCCACCGCCACCTCCGCTGCGGCCACCTCCGCCGCCGCCATAACCCCCGCTGCGTGCGCCGCCACCACCACGGCGACCACGGTCCGCCATGCTGTCGACGCTGGTACGCATAGGATCTGGCTGCGAAGAACCACCTGAATTGCGCTGGGATGGCATGCTGTGTCCACCATGCGTACCGAGGTGGGCGTTGTCGCGCGGTGGCTGGTCGTCAAAACGATGCCCGCCGCCCCCGCCGCCGCCTGTACCGGCGGGACGGTTGCGGGCCGGGGCCTGGCCTCTGGGTGCACTACCCGGGCCTTGGGCATTACGGGGCGCATTGCTGCGACCGCCGCCGCCTGCGCTGCGCCCACCGTTACCGCTGCCACCGCCACCCGGACGCCCGCCGCGCTCACCTTGGCCTGCCTTGTTGGTGCGGATGCGGTCCATCATTTCGGTGCGCGCGGCCTTGGCAGCCGCCTGCATCACATCACGGCTGGGCGGCCGACCGGCCCCGCCCCAAATGGTTTGTCGACCCATGGCGATGGGCTCTGCCTGTTCACCATCTTCAGGACCAAAGCCTTCGAGCAACTGCACCGGGATTTCCTGCTTGGTGAAGCGCTCGATTTCCATCATGAAGCCTTCTTCGTCCATGCAGACCAGGCTGACGGCTTCGCCGCTGTTGCCCGCGCGCCCCGTGCGGCCAATGCGGTGCACGTAGTCTTCGGGGACGTTGGGGATCTCGTAGTTGACGACGTGCGGCAACTCGTCGATGTCGATGCCGCGTGCAGCAATATCAGTGGCGACCAAGGCCCGGATGTCGCCGGTCTTGAAGCCGGCCAGTGCCTGTGTGCGTGCGCTCTGGCTCTTGTTGCCGTGCAGCGCCATGGCCTGCACGCCATTCTTGGTGAGGAATTCGGCCACGTTGTTGGCGCCAAACTTGGTGCGTGTGAACACCAGTACCTGGCTCCAGTTGTTCTGCTGAATGATGTGCAGCAACACCTGCTTTTTCTTGGTGCGGCCCACGGGGTGGATCACCTGCGCAATGCGCTGCACCGTGGTGTTGCGCGGCGTCACCTGGATGCTTTGCGGGTTCTTGAGCAGAGTGGCTGCCAGTTCGCGGATTTCGTCGCTGAACGTCGCCGAGAACAACAGGCTTTGCTTTTCCTTGGGCACCAGGGCCAAAATTTTCTTCACGTCATGGATGAAACCCATGTCGAGCATGCGGTCGGCTTCGTCCAGAACCAGTACTTCGACCGTGGAGAGGTCCAGAAAACCCTGTTGTTGCAAGTCCAGCAGGCGGCCGGGCGTGGCCACGAGGAAGTCAACGCCGCGCTTGATGCGGTCGATTTGCGGGTTCATGCCCACGCCGCCAAAAACGACGGTGGAATTGAGATCCAGATATTTGCCGTACTGGCGAATCGATTCCTCGACCTGTGCAGCCAGTTCGCGCGTGGGGGTCAGTACCAGGGCGCGCACACCCTTGCCGCCAAACTTGTTTTTCGGGGCAGCGCTTTGCGACAAACGGTGCAGCATGGGCAGCGTGAAGGCTGCCGTTTTGCCCGTACCGGTTTGTGCACCGGCCAGCAAGTCCTGGCCCGCCAGCACGGCTGGAATGGCCTGCGCCTGAATGGGAGTGGGGGTCTCGTAGCCCTGCTCGCGCACAGCCTTCATGATGGCCGGAGCCAGATTCAAATCGTCAAATGTCATGGATTGAAATGCACCCAACCGGGTGCCGGGTGTCGGCCTGTCCAGGCAGTCTGCGAAAGGACTGCCGAGCCAGTGTCAGGCTGACGAGGTTCAAAGGTGGGAGCCTGCAATGACTTGCTTCGTCCCCAGCAAAGTGCTGATATCGAGCGCAACTGGAGTGCCCAACTTCAAGTATTGTCGCATGAGTCGATAATGGGGGCTGGTTTGCGCAACCTCTTGCGCATGTTTGATTTGCAGGTTTGACTACACACAATGGCCCAATACGTTTATTCCATGAACCGTGTCAGCAAGACGGTGCCGCCCAAGCGCCAGCTCTTGAAAGACATTTCGCTCTCGTTTTTTCCAGGCGCAAAAATTGGCGTGCTGGGCCTCAATGGCTCGGGCAAGTCCACGCTGCTCAAGATCATGGCCGGGGTCGACAAGGAATATGAAGGCGAAGCCATCGCCATGCCTGGCCTGAGCATCGGTTACTTGGAGCAGGAACCCAAGCTCAACGACGAGCACACGGTGCGCGAATCGGTGGAAGAGTCGATGGGCGCCGTCTTTGCCGCCAAGGCGCGCCTCGAAGAGGTCTACATTGCCTATGGTGCTGAAGATGCTGACTTTGACGCGCTGGCGGCCGAACAGGCCCAGCTCGAAGCCATCATCGCCACGGCTGGCACCGACTCCGAGCACCAACTGGAGATCGCTGCCGATGCGCTGCGCCTACCACCGTGGGATGCCAAAATCGGCATGCTTTCAGGCGGTGAAAAACGCCGTGTGGCTTTGTGCCGCCTGCTGCTGTCCAAACCCGACATGCTGCTGCTCGACGAGCCGACCAACCACCTGGACGCTGAGTCTGTGGAATGGCTGGAGCAGTTTCTGCAGCGCTTTCCTGGCACCGTGGTGGCCATCACCCATGACCGCTACTTCCTCGACAACGCCGCCGAATGGATTCTGGAAATGGACCGCGGCCGCGGCATTCCATGGAAGGGCAACTACAG
>JAANMW010000493.1_pt1 | contig 46345 bp, 46 predicted proteins | sample 7279671 | NCBI WGS metagenome assembly JAANMW01 (sample SAMN14094541, study PRJNA606508) | bioreactor metagenome | isolation source: A lab-scale SPAN reactor treating ammonium-rich wastewater day 247 | place: Ireland: Galway | collected 2017-09-19 | reverse complement strand
GGCCTTCATGATCTCGCAGATCTCCTCGAAGCGCGTGTAGAGGAAGCTCTCGCGGTGGTGCGCGAGGCACCACTTCGCCATGATCGAGCCGCCGCGCGACACGATGCCGGTCATGCGCTTCGCGGTCATCGGGATGTAGCGCAGCAGCACGCCCGCGTGGATCGTGAAGTAGTCGACGCCCTGCTCGGCCTGCTCGACGAGCGTGTCGCGGTAGATCTCCCAGGTGAGCTCTTCGGCCTTCCCGTCGACCTTCTCGAGCGCCTGGTAGATGGGAACCGTGCCGATCGGGACCGGCGAATTGCGCACGATCCACTCGCGCGTCTCGTGGATGTTCTTCCCGGTGGAGAGGTCCATGACGGTGTCGCCGCCCCAGCGGATCGCCCAGGTCATCTTCTCGACTTCCTCGCCGATCGACGACGACACCGCCGAGTTGCCGATGTTCGCGTTGATCTTCACGAGGAAGTTGCGGCCGATGATCATCGGCTCGCTCTCCGGGTGGTTCACGTTGCAGGGGATGATCGCGCGGCCGCGCGCGACCTCGTCGCGCACGAACTCCGGCGTGATCGCAGCGGGAATCGAAGCGCCGAAGCTCCGGCCCGGATGCCGGCGCGTGACGCCGGGCGGAAGCGCGCGCAGCATCTCGTCGCGAAGGCAGTTCTCGCGAATCGCGATGAACTCCATTTCAGGCGTGACGACGCCGCGGCGCGCGTAGCGCATTTGCGTGACATTCGCGCCCGGCTTCGCGCGGCGTGGCTTGCGGGCGAGATCGAAGCGCATGCCGGCGAGCGCGGGGTCGGCGAGCCGCGCCCGGCCGTACGCGGACGTCGGGCCGTCGAGTTCGACCGTGTCGCCGCGCTCCTCGATCCAGCGCGCCCGCAGCGGCTCGAGTCCGCGGCGGATGTCGATGCGCGCGTCCGGGTCGGTGTAGGGGCCCGAGGTGTCGTAGACGACGATCGGCGGATTCTTCTCGGCCCCGAACGACGCCGGCGTGTCGGACTGCGCGATCTCGCGCATCGGCACGCGGAGGTCCGGGCGCGAGCCCTGCACGTGGATCTTGCGCGACGCGGGCAGCGGCGCGACCGCGGCGGCATCGACGTGCGCGTCGCGCGCGTAGAACTGGTCGTTGGCGTTCATCGTGGCTCCTCGTGGGTCCGCCGGCGGGCGGGAGGAGCGGGCGCCCGGGCTCCGGGGCCGCGCTTCCCTACGCCGGCATTACCCGGATCAGGTTCTTAGGGTCTGTCTCACCCATCCGCGCACGCGGACAGGACCCCTAGCGCATGCTCGCCACGATACGCCGTTCGCGCGGCGGCGACAACGCCGCCGGCCCCGGAAGCTGCCAGAATGGCGCACGCGCGGAGGCGGTCCGAGGCCGCGCGCTGCCGGAGCGCTCACGCATGGGCGATGGAGCTTGCGGAACCTGCACCGCCGCGCTGCCCTCGGGCGCGCGCTTCTGCCCGCAATGCGGCGCTCGTGTCGCCGTCGCGCCGCCTCCCGCGGCAGGCGAACGCAGGACGGTCGCGATCCTGTTCGCCGACCTCGCGGGATTCACGCGCCTCACCTCCGAATCCGACGCCGAGGCGATCCACCGCCTGCTCGGACGCTACTTCGACCTCGTGGACGGCGCGATCGCGCGCGCGGGCGGCACCGTGGACAAGCACATCGGCGACGCCACGATGGCGGTGTTCGGCGCGCCGGTCGCGCACGGCAACGACATCGAGCGCGCGGTGCGCGCCGCGTTCGAGATCCACGACGCGATGGAATTGCTCTCGCGCGAGACCGGACGGACGCTCGCCGCGCACGTCGGCATCGCGAGCGGCGAGGTCGTCGCCGCGTCGACCGGCAGCGCCGTGCGCGCCGACTACACGGTGACCGGCGACGCGGTCAACCTGGCGTCCCGCCTCGAGGATCTCGCCGAGCCTGGCGAGACGATCGTCTCCGACGAAGTGCGCGAAGCGCTCGGCTCGCGGCTCGACGTCGAGGCGCGCGGCACGCTCGCGGTGCGCGGCTTCGCGCGCGAGATGCGCGTCTGGCGCGCCCGTGCGCTCAACGCCGCGCCGACGGCGCGGCACGCGATGGTGGGGCGGCCCGCCGAACGTGCGCGCGTCGAGGCGGCGATCGCCGCGGCGCGCGCGCCGCGCACCGGTCGCGCGTTCGTCGTGCGCGGGGACCCGGGCGTGGGCAAGTCGCTCTTCGGCGAAGCGATGCTCGCCGCCGCCGCCGAGGCGGGCTGCGCGTGCCATGTCGCCTCGGTGCTCGATTTCGGCGCCGAGCGCGGCCGCGATGCCGCGAGCGTGCTCGCGCGTTCGCTCCTCGGCGTCGCGGTCGCGGCGGACGCCGAGACCTGCCTCGCTGCCTGGACCGCCGCCCGTGCCTCCGGCGCCTTCGCCGACGCGGACGATCCGTTCGTCGCGGACCTGCTGGGCCTGCCGCCGCCGCCGGGCAGCCGGTACGACGCGATGGACCCCGCGACGCGTGCGCGCGGGCGCGTGAACGCGCTGGCGGCGCTCGTCGGGCGCGCGGCCGCCGCGCGCCCGGTCGCGATCCTCGTCGAGGACCTGCACTGGGCCGATCGCCCGGTGATCGACGCGATCGCCGCGATCGCCGCCGTCGCGGCCGAGCGGGCGGTCGTGCTGCTGGCGACGACGCGGCGCGAAGGCGATCCGGTGACCGGCCGCTGGCCGCCGGAGCTCGCCGAGACGATCGAACTCGCGCCGCTGTCGACCGACGAGGCGCTGGAGGTCGCGCTCCGCTTCCTCGACGCGCGGCCCGAGGTCGCGCGGCGTTGCGTCGAGCGCGCTCAGGGCAATCCGCTGTTCCTCATCCAGTTGCTGCAGAGCGGCGCCGACGGCGAAGCGGTCCCGGGCACGATCCGCAACGTGGTGCTCGCGCGACTCGACCGCTTGCCGGCGGCGGAGAAAACCGCGCTGCAGGCCGCGTCGGTCGTGGGGCAGCGTTTCGACCCCGCGCTCGTCGCGCATCTCGTCGGTTCCCCGGTCCCGTTCGCCCAGGCGCGCGCGCGCGACCTCGTCCGCGACGCGGAGACGCCCGGCGAACTCGCGTTCACGCACGCGCTGATCCGCGACGGCGCCTACGCGTCGCTCCTGCACAGCGCGCGCCGCGACCTGCACCGGCGCGCGGCCGCGTGGTACGCGGAACGCGACCCCGCGCTCCATGCCGCCCACCTCGACCGCGCGGAGGATCCCGGCGCGGCGGAAGCGTACCTGGCCGCCGCGCGTGCGGCGGCGCTCGCCTGGCAGCACGACCGCGCGCTCGCGCTCGTTCGACGCGGAGCCGAGCTTCCGGCCTCCCCTTCGATGCGCCACGCGCTCGCCGCGTTCGAAGGCGAGGTCGCGCGCGATGTCGGCGACGCGCCGGCATCCGCGGCAGCCTTCGCTCGCGCGCTCGAGCACGCATCGACCGACGACGAGCGCTGCGAGGCGTGGATCGGTGTCGGCGCCGCGCACCGGCTCACCAGCGCGTTCGGGCCCGGCCAGGCGGCGCTCGACGCGGCGGAGGCCCTCGCCGTGCAATCGGCCTCGCCGCGTGCGCTCGCGCGGATCGCCTACCTGCGCGGCTGCCTCGCCTTCGCGCGCGGCGATACGGCAGGCTGCGCGCGCGAGCACCGGCGTGCGCTCGATCAGGCGCGGATCGCCGGCGACGAGGCGTCGCAGGCACAGGCGCACTCGGGCATCGCCGACGTGCTGTACGCCGACGGGAGGATGGCGAGCGCGCACGACGCGTTCGCGCGCTGCGTCGCGTTGTACGACCGGATGGGCGAGCTGCGCGACTCGCTCACCAACCGCTGCATGATCGCGATCACGGCGGGCTACCTGTGTCGCCTCGACCTCGCGCGCGCGGCGATCGACGAGGCGCGGGACGCCGCGCGCGCGATCGGGCATCGCGTCGCCGAGGTGATGGCCGACGAATGCGCCGGCCTCGTGTTCGTCGACGCGGGGCGGTTCGACGAGGCGCGCGAGCCGCTGGCGCGGAGCCTCGCGCTCGCGCGGCGCATCGATTCACGGCGCTTCGCGGCGATCGACCTCATGCTGCTCGCGCGGATCGCGCGCGAGGACGGCGACATCGACGCGATGGAGCGCCATCTCGCGGAGTCGCGCGCGTTGTGCGAGACGATCGGCATGAAGTTCGCCGGGGGCCTTCTCTTCGGCACGGAGGCGATCGTGGCCCGCGACGCCGCTGCGCGAGACGCGGCAATCGCCCGGGGCGAGGCGCTCTTGCGCGAGGCGCCGATGGCGCACAACCACTTCTGGTTCCGGCGCGACGCGATCCGCGCGTCGCTCGACGCGGCCGACTGGGATGGCGCGACGCGCCACGCGGGCGAACTCGAGGCGAAGGTGGAGGCCGAGACGCTTCCCTGGTCGACGTTCCACGTCGCCTTCGGGCGGGTCCTCGTGCGGGCGGGCCGCGGGGACGCTACGAGATCGGAACTGGAGGACCTGCGCGACCGCGCGCGTGCGTGGCAACGGGCGGCAGAGTTGCCGGCGATCGAGCGCGCGCTCGGGGCGCTCCCGTCCTGACCGATCAGGCGTCGGGCTTGTCCGGCGTGACCCGCAGGGCGGCGTTGCGCATGGGCTCTCCGGAGTCGTGGACCGTGCTGGTGCCGCGCGGATCAGGCGCGCCACAGCGCGTGGAAATGGTGAACCGGACCGTGGCCCGTGCCGACCGCGAGGCGGTCGGCCGCGGCGATGGCCGAGGCGAGGTAGTCCTTCGCGGCGCGCACCGCCGTCGGGACATCGGCCGACTGCGGCAACAGCGCGGCGATCGCGGCGGACAGCGTGCAGCCGGTGCCGTGCGTGTTCTTGGTGTCGATGCGCCGGGCGGAGAGTTCGATCATCCGGTCGCCGTCGGTCAGGACGTCGATCGCCTCGCTCCCCGGCAGGTGGCCCCCCTTGAGCACCACCCAGCGCGTGCCCCCATGCGTCATGCGTTCGCGCAGCCGGTCGGCGGCGCGGCGCATTTCCGCGAGCGATTCGGGCGGGCGTTGCGCGAGGAGCGCGCCGGCCTCGGGCAGGTTCGGCGTGAGCACGGTCGCGTGCGGAACGAGCGCCTCGACGAGCGCGCCGATCGCGTCCCTCGCGAGCAGCGCGTCGCCGCTCTTCGCGACCATCACCGGATCGAGCACCACGTGCGGCGGCTGCCAATGCGCGAGTGCGTCTGCGACCGCGCGGATCACCGGCGCCGCGCCGACCATGCCGATCTTCACCGCGTCGATGCGGACGTCGGCGAAGAGCGTGTCGATCTGCGCGCGCACGAAGTCGGGCGGGATCGGGAACACGCCGGTCACCTCGCGCGTGTTCTGCGCGGTGAGCGCGGCGACGACGGCGCAGGCGTATGCCCGAAGCGCGCTGATCGCCTTGACGTCGGCGAGCACGCCCGCGCCGCCCGACGGATCGACACCCGCGATCGAGAGCACGTTCGGGATCTTCGCTTCGTGGGTCATCGCTCGTGGACGGTCATGCCGGATCGGGGGCGAGGGCGCTCGACCTTCGCGGGCCGGGTGTAGAATCCGCCTCCGCGCGGGTGTAGCTCAATGGTAGAGCAGAGGCTTCCCAAGCCTACGACGAGGGTTCGATTCCCTTCACCCGCTCCACGGCGGCAGGTGGGCGGCCGCCCCGGGCGCGCGGAGGGCTCGCCGCGCGCAAGTATGCTCCTCGCAGCCGTCCACCCACCCGCAGCGGGCGCCCGGATCCGTCGTGCGCGGCCCGGGCAGCGCCCGTTGCTTCGGCCGTCGCCTCTGCGCCGAATCGCCCGGCCGTGCACCCCGATAGCGGGGCGTGCGTGCACGGTATGAAGCACGAGCACGTTCCGGTTCGCGCGGTGCTGCTGATCTGCGCGGCGACGGCCTGCTTCGCGACGCTCGACGCGGTGATCAAGGCCCTGTCGGCGCGCTACCCGGTACCGCTGCTCGTCTGGGCGCGCTGGGCGATCCAGGCGCTCGCCATCGTCGCCTGGCTCGCGCCGAAGTCGGGGGCCCGGTTCCTGCGCACGCGGCTTGTGCGACGCCACCTCGTGCGCGGGGGCGTGCTCATCGTCTCGTCGGTCATGTTCGTCTACGCGCTCGCCGACCTGCCGCTCGCGAACGTCACGGCGCTGAGCTACGCCGCGCCGATGATGGTCGTCGTGCTCTCGGTCGTGCTGCTGGACGAACGCGTGACGCCCGCGCGGATCGCCTTCGTCGTCGCGGGAGCGATCGGGATGATCCTCGTCGTGCGGCCCGGGAGCGAGATGTTTCGCGGCGCGTCGCTCCTCGCGCTCGCCTCGGCCGGCTGCTTCGCGCTGTTCCAGGTCCTGACGCGCAAGATGGCGGAGGAGGATCCGGGCGCGCTGCTCTTCTATCCGGCTGCCGTCGGCGCGCTGGCACTCGCGATTCCGCTGGCGTTCACGCTCGAATCGATCGCCATGCCGTGGGCCGACGTGATGACGCTGGTGTCGGGCGGCATGGCCGGCACGTTCGGCCACTTCATGCTCGTGCTCGCGTTCCGGCGGGCGCCCGCGTCCGCGCTCACGCCGTTCACCTACATGCACCTGGTCTGGGCGACGATGCTGGGCTGGGCGGTGTTCGGGACGTTCCCGGACGGGTACGCGCTCGCGGGCATCGCCATCATCGCCGGCAGCGGGCTCCTGATCACGCTGCACGAGCGGCGCCGGGCTTCCGCTGCGCGCCCGTCGCGGGAGCGGCGGAACGACCGATGACGTAGAATCGGACGCTCGCGCCGGAACCCCTCCCCGCGCGGATCCTCGCATCGCCAATCTCGACGGACGGATCCCTTGAGCACGAAACAGCGCATCGGCATCGTCGGCGCCGGCCTGATGGGCCACGGCATCGCGAAGAACCTGGTGGAGAAGGGCTTCCCGCTCGTCGTGCGCGCGCATCGCAACCGCGCGCCGATCGAGGACCTCGTGCGCCGCGGCGCGAAGGAGGTCGCGACCAACGCCGACCTCGCGCACCACGCCGACATCGTGATCCTGTGCGTGACCGGCGCACCGCAGGTCGAGGAGGTGATCTTCGGCCCGGCCGGCGTCGCGGGCGCGGCGCGGCCGGGGCTGATCGTCGTCGACACCTCGACCTCGGAGCCCGCCACCTCGGCGAAGATGCGCGAGGCGCTCGCACGACAGGACGTGCGCTTCGTCGACGCGCCGCTCGCGCGCACGCCGGTCGAGGCGGAGCAGGGTCGGCTCAACACGATGGTCGGCGCCGACGACGCCACCTTCGCGGAACTGAAGCCGGTGCTCGCCGCCTACTGCGAGAACATCGTCCACGCCGGTCCGCCGGGGCACGGGATCGTGCTGAAGCTCATCAACAACTTCATCGCGCAGGCGATCTGCACCGCCACCGCGGAAGGCGTCGCGGCGGCGGCGAAGGCCGGACTGTCGATCCGCAAGCTGCACGAGGTGATCTCGGCGGGCGCGGTCAACTCGGGCCTGTTCCAGATGCTCGTGGGACGGATGCTCGACGGCGGCGACCTCACGGGGCTCAAGTTCACGCTCTCGAACGCCGCGAAGGATCTCCGCTACTACACCCATTTCACCGAATCGATGATGCTGCCCTCGGTCGTCGGCGAGGCCGTACACCAGTCGCTCGTGACCGCGAACGCGCTGGGGTTCGGCGACCGCTACGTGGCCTCGCTGATCGAGGCGCAGGAGCGGATCGGCAACGTGAAGATCGTGCCGCGATGACCCGGCGCAAGAGGGGTCCGGCGCGCGCACGGGTCACGGGGTCGAGGCGATGAGTCCGGACGACTATCTCGAGTTCGCCTACCGCACGGTGGTCGATGCGGGGGCGGCGACGCTGCCGCACTTCCGCGTGCCGATCGCGGTCGACGACAAGGGCGACACCGGCTACGACCCGGTGACCGCGGCGGATCGCGACGCGGAGGCGGTGATCCGCGCCGCGATCGCGAAAGCGTTCCCGGACCACGGCATCCGCGGCGAGGAGCACGGGTTCGAGCGCGGGCGGTCGCGCCACACCTGGGTGATCGATCCGGTCGACGGCACGCGCAGCTTCATCACCGGCCAGTTGCACTGGGGCATGCTGGTCGCGCTCCACGACGGCGAGCGCGTGGTCTGCGGCGTGTCGCACCAGCCCTACGTCGGCGAGACCTTCCTCGCGTCCGCCGGCGGGAAGGCGCGGTTCCGTCACGCCGGGACCGAGCGCGCGCTCTCGACGCGCCGCTGCGGCGCGCTCGGCGACGCGATCCTCGCGTCCACGTCCCCCGACCTGTTCGACACGCCCGCGCGTGCGGCGGGTTTCGCGCGCGTGCGCTCGCGGGTGCGGCTCACCCGCTTCGGCGGCGACTGCTACGCGTACTGCCTGCTCGCGATGGGCCTGATCGACGTCGTGGTCGAGTCGGGGCTGCACGCCTGGGACATCCAGGCGCTGATCCCGATCATCGAAGGCGCGGGCGGTGTCGTGACCGCCTGGGACGGCGGGGTCTGCGAGGAGGGCGGCGACGTCGTCGCCTGCGGCGATCCTTCGCTCGCGCCGCAGGTCCGCGCGCTCCTGCGAGGCGCGTGAAGTTCCTCGTCCTCGGCGGCACGAGATTCCTCGGCCGGCACCTGGTCGACGCCGCGGTCGAACGGGGACACACGGTCACGACGTTCACGCGCGGCCAGTCGCCGACGCACGAACACCCCGCGGTCCTGCCGCTCGGCGGCGACCGCGATCCGCGCAAGGGCGCCGGACTCGCGGCGCTCGCGTCCGGGACCTGGGACGCCGCGTTCGACCTCTCCGGCTACGTGCCGCGCATCGTCGATGCGTCCTGCGAACTCCTCGCCGCCCGCGTGCGCCGCTACCTCTTCGTGTCGACGCAATCGGTGTACGCGGACACGGCGACGCCGGGCATCGGCGAGGACGCCGCGCGCGAGACGCTCGCCGATCCGGAGAGCGAGGATGTCGCCGCGCACTACGGTGCGCTCAAGGCCGCCTGCGAGGACCGCGTCCTCGCGCGCTGCGGCGCGAACGCGACGATCGTGCGTCCGGGGCTCATCGTGGGGCCGCACGACCCGACCGACCGCTTCGCCTACTGGGTCGCTCGGTTCACCCAACCCGAGGTCCTGGGCGAGCGCGACGACGAAGCCGCGGTGCCCGCGCCGCCGGAGCGGCCGATCCAGTTCATCGACGCGCGCGATCTCGCGACGTGGATGGTGGTGCTGGCCGAAGGCGATGTCGGCGGCACCTTCAACGCGACGAGCCCCGCGGGCCGGTTCACGATGCAGGATCTGGTCGAGGCCGCGACGCTGCTGCGCCGCGTCGATGCTCCCGCGCCGGTGTGGATCGACGAGGAGGTCCTGCGCCGGGCGGGCATCGAACCGTGGACCGAACTGCCGTTGTGGCTCCCCTCCGGCGACCCGCGGTACGCGGGTTTCTTCGCGATCGACACCTCGCGCGCGGCGGAGGCGGGACTCACGGTGCGCCCGATGACTGCCACCGTCGCGGACACGGCCGCGTGGCTCGGCGGCCGGTGGCGGCCGGACGCCTGGCAGAAGGTGTTGACCGTCGAACGGGAACGGCGGCTCGTCGCGCTGCAGGCCGACCGCGGCTGAACCGCGCCGATTCAGTCGGTCCGCGTGCGGTCGCGGTACAGGAACGCGACCAGCAGCGCGAGCAGCAGGATGAGGACGGCGTCGAAGGCGATCTGCTTCGCGACGAGCGTGCCGGGCATCGGCTGCACCGCGTAGTAGATGAGGTAGGTGGGCGCGATCGTCAGCAGCACGACCGCGACGCCGAAACGCAGCCCCTGGCCCAGCCAGTCGGCGGCGCGGACGCCCTTCGAATAGATCCACGTGAACGCGCCCGCGAGCAGCACGTGCGCGAGGATCATGTAGTGGAAGTAGCCCTGCGCGTCGTCGGGTCCGCGCATCATGGCGCCGAGCTTCGCGTAGTCGTCGCCGAGCATCGCGCCGTGCACTGCGAAACTGCCGGCCATCCACGCGATGAACACGATGGCCCAGGTGGTGAGGAACTTGCGGTCCATGCCGGTCTCCTTCGCTCGCGGCCGACGGCGGTCACGCCGCGTGTTCGGCCTCGCGCTTCAGCGCCTCGTTCATCGCGACGAAACCGCGCCGCGTCGTGTCCTCGAGCGCGGGTCGGAAGCGCGGCACGAGCAGCCCCGAGAAGTGCTCGCCGTGCTCGAAGGTCGTACGCGCGCGGCCGCGCGCGACCAGGCGGAACCAGTGTTCCCCGTCGAAGAGTCCGGGGATCAGGAGCTTTCCCTTCCAGCGCAGCTCGCGTTCCGGTTCGAGCGCGACGATGACCGGCCGGAAGCGCATCGGCCGGCCTCCGGGCGGAGCGAGCGACACGACGAGGCTCGCGCCGATCGCCGGCTCGCCGGCGATTGCGCGCACGAACGGGTTCCAGCGCGCGTAGCCCGCGAAATCGCAGAGGATCCGCCAGATGCGGTCGGCGGATGCGCCGATGTCGATCGTCGTGTCGATGCGGTGGGTGCGCGACGCGGCGATCATCGGTCGGGCGATACGCGCGTCTTCATCGCGCGCCGGACAGGAGGCCGCGCCATTCATGCACCTGCGGCAGGCCCCCCATCGCGACGACCGCGACGTAGACGAGCGCGAGCACGGCCGCCGCGATGCCGATCGCACGCAGCCATGCGGCCGTCGCCTGGCCGGCCGCGGACCCCCGACCGGCGAAGACCCACGCGGGCGCGGGCGACAGCAGGAAGACCGCGAGCGCCAGGGGCCAGAGCCCGCGCAGCGCGGCGAGCACGGCGATGCACACGGCAGTCATGGCCCAGATCCGGGTGACGGGACGCATGGCGGGCTCCCTTCGCGCGATGGAACGAGCGGCGCGAGCATGATACCCCCCTTCGAATGCCGGGCGGCGCGAACGCCTGCGACCCGCTACGGCCTTCGTTGACGCGGAGATCGTGCTCCTCGACCATCCGGCGTGGACGATCCCGACGCGTAACCGTTCCACGCGGGACGCCGCGCGCCTCGCCGGAGACATGCTGGCGGACCTCGTGCCCCGCCTCACCCGGCCCACCCGAACCCGAAAGGACCTCCGATGAACTCCCGCGGCACCAGCGTAGATGAGATCGCCGACGGCATCTATCGCATCAGCACCGCGATCCCTCCGAGCGCGGACCTGGGCGGATTCACGTTCAACCAGTACCTCGTCCGCGACGAGGCGCCGCTCCTCTTCCACACCGGTCCGCGGAAGCTGTTCGACGCCGTGCGCGCGGGGATCGCGCGGGTGTTGCCGGTGGAACGCCTGCGCTACGTCTCGTTCTCGCATGTCGAGGCGGACGAGTGCGGCGCGCTCAATCCGTTCCTCGCCGTCGCGCCGCACGCGGTCCCGCTGTGCGGGCGCATCGCCGCACTGGTGTCGATCGGCGACCTCGCCGACCGTCCGCCGCGCCCGCTCGCCGACGGCGAAGCGCTCTCGCTCGGCGCGCGCGAGGTGCGCTGGCACGACGCCCCCCACGTCCCGCACGGCTGGGAATGCGGATTCCTCTCCGAGACGACGACGCACACGCTCTTCTGCGGCGACCTGTTCACGCAGTTCGGCGATCGCCACGACGCGATCACCGAAGGCGACATCCTCGAGGCGTCCGAAGCCGGCCGCAGCAGGATGGACTACTACGCGCATTCGCCGAACACCGGCCGGGTGCTCGCCGCGCTCGCGGACACCGCGCCCACCACGCTCGCGTGCATGCACGGCTCGGCGTGGCGCGGCGACGGCGCTACGTTGCTGCGCGCGCTGTCCGCGCGCCTGGGCGCGTAGTCAGAGTTCCCGTGTGAGCCTCCGGTCGACCGAGAACGCACCGCCGCCGTGCGCGACGAAGAAGAACGTCATCGCCGCCCAGAGGATCGACTTCTCGGAACCGGAGAGTCCCTGGCCCTGGACGATCCAGTGGAAGTAGACGGTAACGAGCAGCACCACGGTCGCGCCGGCCGCGGCGAAACGCGTGAGGAGCCCGAGCGCGAGCAGCGCTCCGCCGATGAACTCGGTGCCGGCCAGGAGCGGTGACCAGAACACGCCGGGGACGAAGCCCAGGCTCTCGGCCATGCCCGCGGCCTTGAACGGCTGCTGGATCTTCGGCCAGCCGTGCACCATCAGGATCAGTCCCGCGCAGAGGCGCATCAGCGGCACCGACACGCAGGTGAGCCTGTCGTAGAGGCCTCCGAGCGAGGGGAAGAGGAGGCGGCTGCGGTCGATCGTGGTCATCGGGTTCGGGCTCCATGGCGCGGCCCGCCTGAAGGGCGGGCATCGCGCGACAGACCGCATGATGCCCGCGTTCGTTCCCCCGGGACGTCGCTCGACCATCGCAAGGGGTCAGAGCCGCAATTCGGGCAACGCGAAGCGTCGTCCGAATTGCGGCTCTGACCCCTTCCTTCGCCTCCGCGCTACTCGGGAATCGTCGTTCCGCTGCCGCCCATCTCGGCGGGCACGTCGTGGAACTTCGGCAGCCCGTCGTGCATCGGCAACCGCGTCTCGTGGTAGTTGACGTGGACGCCCGCATGGAACGGGAAGTCGGGAATCACCGCCGCGTACACGTCGGTGAGATTCCAGTGCGGGTGGTGCGTGAACAGATGGCCGCCGCAGACGCGGCACCACTTGCGCTCGCTTCGCGGCGTCTTGCGGTAGGTGCCGATGTGGTCGGCGCCCTGCGTGACCCGCAGCGCGTCGGGCTTCCACAGCGTGAACGCGTTGACCGGACCGGCCGACCAGCGGCGGCAGGAGTCGCAGTGGCAGTAGCCCATCGCTTCGGGCGCGCCCGCGACCTCGAAGCGAACGCTGCCGCAGAAGCACGCGCCGGCATGGGTCGCGGCCCGTTCACGGTCGGCATCGGCGGGTGTCGCATGGGGCTTGTCGTCGAGTGGCATGGCGTTCGTCCTCGAAGTGACCGGGCGATCGGCCCGGCCGCGAGTCGTCGGGCGGCGGCGCCGCGCGGGACGACGACCCGCGGGTTGCTACTATGGAAACCGGCGGCAGTTCCGCGTTGATCGCGGCGCCGCGTTCCTTGATCGAATGACCGTGGATGCCCTCTCGGAAGTCCTTCGGGCGGTCCGGCTGGACGGCGCCGTCTACCTCGCCGCGGAGTTCGGCGCGCCGTGGTGCATGCGCGCAAGCTACGGATTGCCGGGCGTGCACCGGGCGCTCCGGCCAGGCGAGCACGTCGTCTATTTCCACCACGTGACCGAGGGCGCCTGCCGCGTGCGCCTGGCGGAAGGCGGGGCGCCGGTCGAACTCTCGGCGGGCGACGTCATCCTGTTTCCGCGCGACGACCATCACCTGGTGGGAAGCGACGTGCACCTCGCGCCCGCGGACACCGACGCGCTCGTCTCCGCGGCCGACCTGTCCGACCCGCACCTGATCCGCATGCGCGCCGGCGGCGACGGCGAGAAGACGCGCTTCGTCTGCAGCTATCTCATCGGCCAGCGTGCGCTGCTGCGCCCGCTGATCGAGACGCTGCCCCCGATGCTGCGCGTGGGCGTCGGCGAGGGTCCGGCCTCCGGACTCGTGCGCGAACTGATGCGCACCGGCGTTCGCGAGTCGGCGTCCGAGGCGACGGGCTCGGGTTCGGCGCGTGTCAAGGTCGCCGAACTGCTGTTCGTCGAGGCGATGCGGCGCTACGTCGCGACGCTGCCGCCGGTCGGAGCCGGCTGGTTCGCCGGATTGCGCGACGCCCATGTCGGGCGCGCGCTCTCCGCCCTCCACGGCCGGCCGGAACACGACTGGACGGTCGACGCGCTCGCGCGGGAAGCGGCGCTGTCGCGCTCGTCGTTCGGCGAGCGATTCGCCGAACTCGTCGGCGAGCCGCCGATGGTCTACCTGACGCGCTGGCGGCTCGCGCTCGCCGCACAGGCGCTGCGTGCGCACGACGAGGCGATCGCGCGCATCGCGGAGCGCGCGGGCTACGACTCCAACGCCGCGTTCGGCCGCGCGTTCAAGCGCGAGTTCGGCGTCCCGCCGGCGGCGTGGCGCAGGCTGGGCCGAGCCTGACGGCGGGCGGAGACCGGCGTACGCTCCCCGTCCGCCGGGCGCGGGCGGCTACGCCGGCGCCTTCAGCGTCACGAGGTCGAGCGCGACGACGTGTTCGCCTCCGAACACGATCGCGTGCCCGTCCTGGATCGTCACCTGCAACGTCATCGTGCGCGCCGCGAGCGCGGACAGCGCCGCGCTCGCTTCCCCGGGAATCTCGCGCACGGTGAGCGTCGGCTGGCGCTCGAGCGTGGCCGCGGCCTTCGCCCACCACAGCGCGGCGGCGCGGCCGCCGTAGGCGTAGACGAACACCGAACGCGCGCGCCCGCAGGCCTTGCGCACCTCGCGCTCGTCGGGCAGCCCCACGTCGATCCACTCGACGATCTCGCCGGAGAGATCGCGCAACGCGAGATCGGGCTCGTCCTCCGCGCTCAGGCCGCGGCCGAACGCGAGGCGCTCGTCGGCGTGCAGCGCGAACGCGAGGAGCCGCACCATCAGGCGCTCGTCGGTCTCGGACGGGTGGCGCGCGAGCGTCAGCGCGTGGTCGGCGTAGACGCCGCGGTCGATGTCCGCGACCGAGAGGTCCGCCTTGAAGACGGTCGCCTTGAGCGCCATGGCCGGAGTGTATCCGGGGCCCGCGCGGGGACCGTCACACCGGCAGCGCGCTCGTGTCCTTGACCGTCTCCAGCACGAACGACGACTGCACGTTCACGACGACAGGCAGCGCGATCACCTTCTCCATCAGGAACTTCGCGTAGGCGTCGAGATCGGTCGCGACGACCTTCATCGAATAGTCCCACTGGCCGGACAGCGCGAAGCAGGCGAGCACCTCGGGCCAGCGCCCCACCGCCTTGCGGAACGTGCTCCGCGCGTGCTCGGCCTGTTTGTCGAGCTGCACCTCGAGGTGCGCGGTGAGCCCGAGGCCCAGCTTGCGCGGATCGAGGATCGCGGCGTAGCGCGCGATCACGCCGGCTTCCTCGAGGCGGCGCATCCGGCGCAGGCACGGCGCGGCGGAGAGCGCGACCTTCGGCGCGAGGTCGGCCACCGACATGCGGCCCTGCTCCTGCAGGATCGCGAGGATGCGCCGGTCGATGCGGTCGAGTTCGGGGGCGGGGGTCGTGGTCATCGGTTGCGGGGGGGGCGGGGCAGGAGTGGGCATGAATCATGCGCCAACAGGCACATGGACGCAAGAATCATGCGCCGCGGTCGGGCGTATCCTCGTAGGCTTCCGGCCGGCCGAAAGGCGCGCCGCGACACTTCCGGGAGGACCGATGGGAACGCGCACCGACCTGTGGGACAACCCGCTCGGGACCGACGGTTTCGAGTTCATCGAGTACGCGGCGCCCGATCCGGCGGCGCTCGGTGCGCTGTTCGAGCGGATGGGTTTCGTCGCGGTCGCGAAGCACCGCAGCAAGAACGTGCTGCTCTACCGGCAGGGCGGCGTGAACTTCATCGTCAACGCCGAGCCCGCATCGTTCGCGCAGTCGTTCGCGCGCGTGCACGGGCCGTCGATCTGCGCGATCGCCTTCCGCGTCGCGGACGCGGCGCGCGCGTACAAGGCCTGCGTGGCGAACGGCGCGTGGGGCGTCGAATCGCATCCGGCGCCGATGGAACTCGCGATCCCAGCGATCAAGGGCATCGGCGACTCGCTCGTCTACCTCGTCGACCGCTACGAGCGCGACGGACGCGGCGTGTCGATCTACGACATCGACTTCGTGCCGCTGCCGGGTGTCGACCAGCATCCGGCGGGCGCGGGGCTCGCCTCGATCGACCACCTGACGCACAACGTGTACCGCGGGCGGATGGACGAGTGGGCCGGCTTCTACGAGCGACTGTTCAACTTCCGCGAGGTCCGCTACTTCGACATCGAGGGCAAGCTCACCGGGTTGAAGTCGAAGGCGATGACGAGCCCCTGCGGCAAGATCCGCATCCCGATCAACGAGTCGTCCGACGACAAGAGCCAGATCCAGGAGTACCTCGTCGACTACCGCGGCGAGGGCATCCAGCACGTGGCGCTGTCGACCGCCGACATCCACGCGACGGTGGAGGCGCTGACCGCGCGCGGCGTCGCGTTCCAGGACACGCTCGACACCTACTACGAGCAGCTCGCGACCCGCCTCCCCGGACACCGCGAGGACACCGAGCGCCTGCGACGGAACCGCATCCTGCTCGACGGCGCCCCCGCGCGCGACGAGATGCTGCTGCAGATCTTCACGAAGAACGCGATCGGGCCGATCTTCTTCGAGATCATCCAGCGCAAGGGCAACGAGGGCTTCGGCGAGGGCAATTTCCGCGCGCTGTTCGAGTCGATCGAACTCGACCAGATCCGGCGCGGGGTGCTGAAGACCTGACCGTCGCGGGCGGGAACGTCGCCCGGGCCGGGAATTTCCGCGGCGCAGCGTGCTCCAACCTGGGGCAGGCGCCCCCCGAGCCCCTTGCGGGATCAGAATCGGGCCCCAAGTTCGACCGGGAGGGCCGAATGGGGGTGTGTTTTTCGCCCCTTTCTGTTACACTTCAAGGCTTTGCTGCGGGCCGAGGAAGGTTAGTGCTTACTCCGCTCAGTTTCACGCTGCTGCGCCAGCTTTCGGATGGCGATTTCCACTCGGGCGAGGACCTCGCCGCGAAGGTGGGGCTGACGCGCGCCCGCGTTTCGCAGCTCCTGCGGCAGGCGGAGACCGCGGGCCTGTCGCTCGAACGGGTGCGTGGCCTCGGCTACCGTCTCAAGGCCGCGCCCGACTTCCTCGACGCCAATGCGGTCCGCTCGATGCTCGTGGACTTCGGCGCCAAGGTCGCCAAGCCCGGTACGCCCGCGCCCAAGCCGCAGGCGCCGGTCGAGGAAGACCTCGCGCTCAACGGCAACGACCGTCCGGTCATCGATCCGACGCCGCCCGCGCTGCAGATCGAGGTCTCCGACCAGATGGACTCGACCTCGAGCGAGTTGCTCCGCCGCGCGCCGCGTCGCGACATCCACGGCGCGGTGCTCGCCGCCGAGTGGCAGACCTCGGGACGCGGCCGGCAGGGGCGCGCGTGGACCGCGGTCGCCGGCGGCTCGATCACCTTCTCGATCGGCTGGCGCTTCGAACAGGGCGCCGGCTTCCTCGCGGGCCTGTCGTTGGCGATCGGCGTGGCCGTCGCGCGCGCGCTCGAGAAGGAAGGCTTCGACGGCGTCGAACTCAAGTGGCCGAACGATCTCGTGTTCCGCCACCACAAGCTGGGCGGCATCCTGATCGAACTGAACGGCGACGCGCTCGGCCCGTCGACGGTCGTCGTCGGCGTCGGCGTCAACGTGCGGATGCCGCGCGAAGTGCGCCGTGAGATTCCGCAGCCGGTGACCGACCTGCAGACCGTCGCCGGCCGCGGCGCGAAGGCGGTCGACCGCAATCGCGTGCTCGCCCGCCTGATCTCCGAGGTCGCGTCGATGCTCGCGGCCTACGCCGAGCACGGTTTCGCGCCGATCGCCGCCGAATGGCAGCAGCGTCACGCCTACCAGGGCAAGCCGGTGAAGCTCGTGCTTCCCGACGGCGGCGCGGTGAAGGGCAGCGTCGCCGGCGTCGATGCGAGCGGGGCGCTGGTGCTCGCCGACGGCCCGCGCCGCCTGCGCTTCCTCTCCGGCGAACTCTCGCTCCGGCGCGCGTAACGGGGCCGGCGCCGTGATTCGGGCGGACGCTTCGCGTCACCCCCGAACATGATCCTCGTCGTCCACATCGGCGGCTCGCGCATGAAGTGGGGCCTCGCCGGCCCGCGCGGCTGGGTGGCGCAGGGCGTCGTCGCGAACAACGAGATCGGCACGCTGGTCCTGCGCGAGTGGCAGAACCTCGCGCGGCCTTCGCGTGCGCTCGGGGTCAACGCCGCCGGCGAAGCGCAGCGCGTGCGCGTGGAAGCGCAGCTCGCGCGCTGGCGCGTCCCGATGCGCTGGATCGTGCCCGCGGCCGAGGCGGGCGGCGTCGTCAATCGCTACGAGGAACCGGCGACGCTCTCGCCGGCGCGCTGGACCTCGCTCGTCGCGGCCCGCCGCCGCGCGCTCGACGATCCGGACGCGTCGGCCGCGCGCGTCGTCGTCGGCGCAGGCACGCTCATCACCGTCGACGCGCTCGACGAGGACGGCGTGTTTCGCGGCGGACTCGCGCTGCCCGGATTGAACGCGATGCAGAAGGCGCTGGGCGAGGCGTCGGCGGCGTGGCGCAGGGTGCGGGGGCAGTGGAGCGACTTTCCGACCAGCAACGCCGACGCCGCGGCGACCGGCGTGCTCGCCGCCGCGACCGGCGCGATCGAGCAGGTGCGCGAACGCCTGCGTCGCGGTGACGCGTCGGTGCCTTGCCTCGTCACCGGCGGTGCCGCGGGCGAACTCGCCCGCCATCTCGCTGCGCCGGTGGAGGTCGTGGATAATCTCGTGCTCGAAGGCGCGCTGGCGCTCGCGGATGCGTGAGCCGGCCGCGGCGATCCATGCGAACCGTCCTCGTCCTGCTCCTCCTCGCGAACCTGACGCTGTTCGCGTACACACGCCTCGACGGCGGATCGAGCGGCGAGGCCGTCCGGCTCTCCGAGCAGGTGCAGCCCGACAAGATCAAGCTCCTTTCGCCGCAGGAGGTCGCGGCGCTCGGACCGGCGAAGGTCGCCTCGCTCGCCGACGTGTGCGTCGAATGGGGCCCGTTCAGCGACGCGGAACGCGCGAAGGTGCTCGCCGATCTCGAGCCGCTCGGGATCGGCAAGCTCACGTCGACGCGGCGCGTCGACGTGGCCGGACTGTGGTCGCCGATGCTCGCGCCGTACTCGAACCGCGCGGCGGCCGACCGGCGCGCGGGCGAGCTTCGTGCGATGAACCTGCGCGACGTGTCGGTCGTCGACGCGCCCGGCGGCCGCTACACGGTGGCGATCGGCGCGTTCCGCACCGAGGATGCGGCGAACGCCCACGCGAGCGAACTCGCGCGCCTCGGCGTCGCGCTCCCGGCCGCCACGCGGCGCACGCAGCCGGTGACTCAGTCGCTGCTCGTCGTCCGCGACCCGCCGGCGAATGCAGTCGCGAAGATGCGCGAACTCTCGACGGGATATCCCGGCACCGAGTTCAAGGTCGGAACCTGCGAGCGGGCCTGAGCGGCCGACCCCCGTTCGCCTGACGCCGCGGCGGGTGGACACCTCCGCCGTGAAAGCGTAGCCTGTCCGGCCCTTCGAACCGGACTGGAGCGAGATGAACCGCGATGCTCCCCGTCTCACCCGCGACGCGCTCGTTGCCGAGGCGCGCCGCGTGCTCGGCAAGTTCGCGTTGGTGAAGCCGTCGATCTCCGCCGGCGGCGTGGCCGCGGCGCTCGAAACCGCGTCCGGGCGCATCTACACCGGCATCAACCTCGATCTCGCCTGCGGCATCGGCACCTGCGCCGAGCACGCCGCGATCGCCGAGATGCTGAAGGCGCGCGAGACCGCGATCCGGCGCATCGTCGCGCTCGACGACGAGGGCGTGCTCGCGCCCTGCGGCCGCTGCCGCGAACTGATCGTGCAGGTCGACCGGCGCAACCTGGAGTGCGAGGTGATCCTGCCCGGCGAGACGACCTCGCGCGTGGCGGATCTGCTGCCGCGGGCCTGGCTCGAGCCGCTGTTCGCGCGCGATTGAAAGCCGCGCCGCCGATCCGCGTCGCGAACGGTGCGGCCGACATCGCGCTGGCGCGCGCGCTGTTCGTCGAGTACGCGCACGCGATCGGCATCGACCTCTGCTTCCAGGGTTTCGACGCCGAACTCGCGTCGCTGCCGGGCAAGTACGCGCCGCCCGAGGGGCGACTCTTCCTCGCCGGACCGCCGGGCGACGCCTGCGGATGCATCGCCCTGCGCCCGCTGCCGCCGTCCGCGTTCCCCGCGGCGTTCGCGCCGCCGGTGGGCGAGGTGAAGCGCCTGTACGTGCAGCCGCGTGCGCGCGGCACCGGCGCCGGGCGTGCGCTGGCGGGTGCGATCGTCGATGCTGCGCGGACGATCGGGTACCGTACCCTCTGCCTCGACACGCTCGACTGGATGACCGAGGCGCGCGCGCTCTACGAGAGTCTCGGGTTCGCGCCGTGCGCGAAGTACTACGACAATCCGCTGGAGAATGCCGTCTACTATGCGTTACGCGCACTACGGAGGTGCTACGCAGAGCCTGGATGTGGCTCATGACCCGAACCAATTGGAGAGATCACGAATGACCATCACCCGAATGACGTCACTTGTTCTCGCCGGAGCCCTGCTAGCCGCGTCGTCCGCCGGCGCTGCGCCCCAGGATCATCCCCTCATGAAGCCGTACGACGGATCCGTGATGTCGCGGCGGGACGACCTGGGCCACAGTACTTACAAGGTCGTGACGTCCCTCGATCCGCAGGGGAAGACCGACGACGAAGTCATCCGTACTATGACGGCCACCGGCAACCTCTCCCGTCTGTTCTACGAGAATCCGGCCGGCCGGTCCCAGTTCGAAATCCTCGCGAATTACAAGGAGGCGCTGCAGGCCGCGGGGTTCTCGGTTCTGTTCGAGTGCGGAGATAAGGACTGTGGGCCGTCGTGGGCGGGGAGCCGCTGGGGGCGGGTGACCGGAATGAAATACACGTCCTCTCCGCTGTGGTATCTGTCGGCGAAACGGGTGTCGGACCACTCGGAAATCTACGTGGCGATCGCCGTGATGAAACCCCGCCACGAGATCGACATCCTGGAAGCGAAGGCGATGGATAGGGGGCTGGTGACCGTGACGGCCGAGGCGCTGAAGCGTGGGCTGGCGGCGGAGGGGAGGGTCGTGCTGGACGGGCTCTTCTTCGACACCGACAAGGCAGTGCTCACCCCAGAGTCGAAGCCGGCTTTGGACGTGATTGGGCAGTTCCTCAAGGCCGATCCGTCGCTGCAGGTCTTCATCGTGGGGCATACCGACATGGACGGAACATTCGAGCACAACATGACGCTGTCGCTAAACCGGGCTAAGGCCGTCGTGGCGGCGCTGACCACGCACTACGGGATTCCCGCGGGCCGCCTGTCCGCGCATGGGGTGGGGTCGCTGAGCCCCGCGAAGACAAACCGTTCCGACGCCGGCAAGTCCGCCAATCGCCGGGTGGAGATGGTGGCGCGCTGACCGCGGTCAGCGAAGGAACGCCGACCGATCTTCATCAGGAGAAACCCGATGATGATCAGCGCGAAACCCAATGCGCCACAGGCGCCTAACAACAGCATGCAGCCGACGGCGCTGCGCGCCGCCGCTGATGCTGAGCGTCAGGCCACGTGTCGAATTGACCACTGGCGCACCATTCGCAACGATGGCACCATGCACTTCGAGATCATCGGTGAACTCAACGCGATGGAGACCATCGCGACCGGCTCCGGCATTCGCGAGCTCGGCCGCCTGCGAAAGCTCCATGGCCGTGGTCGATGGCGCAAGCGCAAGGGCATCGCGCGCGTGCGCCTGGCCGGCGGCGATTCCTTGTTGCGGAGTTGCACTGGTACGAGGCAAACGGCATCGGGAAGCGTGAGTTCAAGATCAACCGTTTTCTCTGATATCTGACCCATGGCATCGAGATCGAGACAGTTCGTGGTTTGCGTCAAGAACGATGGATATGCGGCTTCACTCGAACGGAGGAAACTGTACGATGCCATCTCCGACGCGGAGGCGTCGAAGCATGGTCAGCTTCGAATCATCGATGAATCGGGCGATGACTACCTGTATCCCGAAGCGTTCTTTGTGCCAGTCGAACTCCCGCAAGCCGTTCGCCGTCGTGTGTTGCAAGCGGCCTGACCTCGCGTTCAAGCCGACACCGCTTCACGGCGGCGGCAAGGCCCCGCAGGATTGTGCTTCTGCCGCCGCCGCGTCGGGAGGGACGTCAAGGCCGTTCACGGAGACGTCACCGCATTGCTCGATGCCGGTGTGCTCGAGCGCGCCGAAGGCGGGGGGATCGTATTCCCCTACCAGGCGGCGAAGGTCGCGTTTCTCCTGCAGGCGGCGTGAGGCTCGGTTGGAGGCGAACCCGAACCTGACGATCGAACGGAAGTCCGGCCGGCGGCGCGGTGGCTACGTCGACGGACATGATGAGCAGCCCGCTGCTCGACGCGAGCGCTCGACCTCACGGAACGCCGATGCGACGATGGGACGTCGCGCAGCGGTTGCGCCCGTCATCACGCGCCGCCACGTCCGCCGGCGCGCAGGCAGCCCGGCATGACCGACGCTCAGGCCTCCGCGATCGCCGCACGCGTCGCGACCCTCGAGCGGGCGCGCGGCGTCGAGGTCGTCACCGCCTCGATCGCGAAGGCGGATGTCTATCTGGAGTTGCCGTGGCGCGCGGGCGCGCTCGCCGGCGCGCTGGTCGCGCTCGTGCTCGCGCTCGGCGACGTGCTGCGGCCGGAGTGGGCGACCTCGACGACGCTCGTGCTCGCGCTCGCGGCGGTGATGCTGACCGGCGCCGGGGTCGCGCTGCTCGCGATCTTCGTCCCCGCGTTCGCGCGGCTGTTCCTGTCGAAGTCGCGCGCCGAAACCGAGGTCCGGCAGTTCGCGCAGGCGTTCTTCCTCGAACGCCAGCTCTTCCGCACCCGCCGGCGGCTGGGCATCCTGATCCTCGTATCGAAGTTCGAGCATCGCGTCGAGGTCATCGCCGACATCGGCTACGACGGCCGGATCGCGGCGAACGAGTGGGGGAGCGTGATCCCGCCGATGGTGCCGCTGCTGCGCGAGAACCGGCCGCACGAGGCGCTGCTCGCGGGGCTGGAGGCGCTCGACCGCCTGCTCGCGTCGCGCGGCTTCTCGGGCGACGGCAGGAGCGCCAACGAGCTTCCCGACGCGACCGTCGAGGAAGGGGAGGCGCCGGAATGACCGCGAACGTCGCAGCACGCTCCGCCGCATGCGCGCTCGCGTTCGCCGCAACGCTGTTCGCGACGCTCGCGTTCGCGGTGGACGTGCCCTATCTCTCCGGCCGCGTCGTCGACGAGGCGGGCATCCTGTCGGCGGGAACGCGGGAGAAGATCGCGCAGATCTCCGCGGCGCGCGAGCAGGCGACCGGCGACCAGATCGTCGTGCTGACGATGGGCACGCTCGACGGCGAGAGCATCGAGGGCTTCGCGACCCGCGTGTTCGAGACGTGGAAGCTCGGGCAGAAGGGCAAGGACAACGGCGTGCTCGTGATCGTGGCGCCTTCGGAGCGCAAGATGCGCATCGAGGTGGGCTACGGGCTCGAGGGCTCGCTCACCGACGCGGCGGCGTCGCGCATCATCCGCGAGGCGATGGCGCCGAAGTTCAAGGGCGGCGACTTCGACGGCGGCGTGATCGCGGGCGTCCAGGCCATCGTGCAGACGCTCGAGGGCCAGGGCGACTGGGGGAGCGCAGGCGCCTCGAGCGCGTCGTCGTCGAGCTCGTCGCGCTCGTTCATGGACATCGAGGCCGACCTCCCGCCGTGGCCGATGCGCATCCTGCTCGGCGCGTTCATCTTCGGGATCATCGGGCTCTTCACCGTGATCGGCGTGATGACGCCCGGCGTCGGCTGGTTCCTCTACGTGTTCCTGATTCCGTTCTGGGCGATGTTCCCGATCATCATCGTCGGGGTGAAGGGCGCGCTCACGCTGCTCGTCATCTACGTGGTCGGCTACCCGATCGCGAAGCTCGTGCTGTCGCGGCAGGACTGGTACGTCAAGGCCGCGAAGGAGATGAAGTCCAAGGGCAGTACGTCGATCGGCGGGTTCGTCATGTCGAGCGGCCGCAGTTCGGGCGGCTGGTCGAGCGGCTCGTCGTCGAGCGGCGGAGGATTCTCGGGCGGCGGCGGCAGCTCCGGCGGCGGTGGCGCGTCGGGGAGCTGGTAGCGCGCCGTCGTCAGGCGCGCTCGAGCACGAGCGCGATGCCCTGTCCCACGCCGATGCACATCGTCGCGAGCGCGTAGCGGCCCTGGCGGCGCGCGAGTTCGTAGCTGGCGGTGGTCGCGAGCCGCGCGCCCGACGCACCGAGCGGGTGGCCGAGCGCGATCGCGCCGCCGTTCGGGTTCACGTGCGCGGCGTCGTCGGGCAGGCCCAGGTCGCGCGTCACCGCGAGCGCCTGAGCCGCGAACGCTTCGTTCAACTCGATCACGTCGAGGTCGCCGACACGAAGCTTCGCGAGCGCGAGCGCCTTGCGCGTCGCCGGCGCCGGACCGATGCCCATGATGCGCGGCGGCACGCCGGCCACCGCGGAGGCGACGATGCGCGCGCGCGGCACGAGCCCGTGCTTCCTCGCTGCAGCCTCGGACGCGACGATCGTCGCGCAGGCGCCGTCGTTGACGCCCGACGCGTTGCCCGCGGTGACCGTGCCGTCGGGACGCACGACGCCCTTCAGCTTCGCGAGCGACTCGAGCGTGGTCGCGCGCGGGTGCTCGTCGCGGTCGACGGCCACCGGATCTCCCTTGCGCGAAGGAACGTGCACGGTGACGATCTCCTCGGCCAAACGCCCGGCCGCGATCGCGTCGGCCGCGCGCTGCTGCGAGCGCAGCGCGAAGGCGTCCTGGTCGGCGCGCGCGATGCGGAACTCCGCGGCGACGTTCTCGGCGGTCTCGGGCATCGAGTCGATGCCGTACTTCGCCTTCATCACCGGGTTGACGAAGCGCCAGCCGATCGTCGTGTCCTCGATCTTCGCCGCGCGCGAGTAGGCCTCGGTCGCCTTCGCCTGCACGAACGGCGCGCGCGACATGCTCTCGACGCCGCCGGCGATCACCAGCGACTGCTCGCCGGCCCTGATCGCGCGCGCGGCGATCGCGATCGCATCGAGGCTCGAACCGCACAGCCGGTTCACCGTCGTCCCGGGCACCACCGGCGGCAGACCCGCGAGCAGCAGCGCCATGCGCGCGACGTTGCGGTTGTCCTCGCCGGCCTGGTTCGCGCAGCCGTAGACGACGTCGTCGACCGCCTCCCAGTCGACGCGCGCGTTGCGCTCGACGAGCGCGCGGATCGGCGCCGCCGCGAGGTCGTCGGTGCGCATCGCTGCGAGGGCTCCGCCGTAGCGCCCGAACGGCGTGCGGATCGCGTCGCAGAGGAAGGCTTCGGTCATCATGGACTCCGGGAGGTGCGGTGGCGGGGACGGACGCGGGCGAGGGCAGCGGGAGTGCGATCGCGGGGCAACGCGTCGGCTAGCCTCCTAGGATAATCGAAGGCAGAAGTCAGGAGTCGGTTGACGGTTGTCAGTGGCGGCGGTGTGCCCGGTGGCGGCGCATCGAGCGCCGAGGCGAGGGTGGAGCAGGTCCGTTGCAAGACGGACCCGCGCGCAGGACCGGGGCGCGCGGTTCAGTCGCTGGGCGGGACGCGCGGCACGAGGCCGCGACGATCGCCGTCGCGCTCGACGTCGAACGGATAGTGCGACGCGGCGTCGTCGAGCAGTTCGTCGATCAGGCCGGCGTAGTCCGGCTCGTCGAGGTAGGGGCGGCATTCGCACAGGAGCGCGAGCGCGCGCAAGTAGCGGACGTAGAGCGCGGCCTCGGTGTCGGTGAGCGGGCCGCGCACGCCCAGCGACGTGAGGACCGCGCGGTCGGCCCCGGGCGCGGCAGGCGAAGCGCTCATCGCGCGGTCTCCAGGCGCTTCGCGGCGATGAGCGCCGCCTCGACGCGGCTGCGGACCTGCAGCTTCTGCAGGATGTTGGTCACGTGGTGCTTGATCGTCTTCTCCGTGAGCCCGAGCCGCTCGCCGATCGCCCGGTTGGTGAGGCCGCGTCCGATGAGGGCGAGGATGTCGCGCTCGCGCTCGGTCAGTTCCTGCAGCGGATCGGGCGCGCGACCGCGCGTGAGGAGCGCCAGCATTTCCGAGGCGAGCGGCGGCGACACGACCACTTCGCCGGCCACCGCGCCGCGGATCGCCTGCGCGAGTTCGCCCACCGACACGCCTTTCAGCACGTAGCCGCGCGCGCCGGCCTTGAAGGCCGCCAGCAAGCGGTCCTGGTCCTCGGACGCCGTGAGCATCAGGATCGCGGTGGCGGGGCACGCGGTCGCGATGCGCTCGGCGGTGGCGAGACCGTCCCAGCCGGGCATGCTGACGTCGAGCAGCACGACGTCGGGCAGGAGTTCGCGCGCCATGCGCAGCGCGGCCTCGCCCGAGTCGGCCGCGCCGACGACCGCGATCCCCGGCTCGCCCGCGAGGCCGTGCACGACACCCGAACGGAAGATCGGATGGTCGTCGACGACGAGGACGCTGATCGCGTCAGGCATGTCCGGCCTCCGGGAGACGGAGCGGCAGGCGCACGTGCGCGACGGTGCCCGCGCCCGGCGTCGAGACGAGTTCGAAGACACCGCCGAGCGCCTCCACGCGCTCGCGCATGCCGGCGATGCCACCGCGATCGCGCGTGCCCGCCGCCTTCGCGTCGAACCCCTGTCCGCGATCGCCGACGCGCAGCGTCACCTGGTCCGCGGTCGACGTGAGGTCCACCGTCTGGCCTACCCCGCCCGCGTGCCGCAGGCCGTTGGCGAGGAGTTCCTGCAGCACCCGGTAGATCGCGATCTTGACCGCGAGCGGCGCCTCGCCCGCCTCGCCCGAACCGCTCCATGCGACCGACGCGCCGGTCTTGCGTTCGTAATCGCGCACCGCGCGCGCCGCGATCTCGGTGGGCGCGAGGCGCTCGATTTCGGGGAGTTGAAGTCCGGCGGAGATCGAACGCAGGTCGGCCATCGCGGTGTCGACCGCGGTCCGCACCGCCGCGAGATCCGACGCCGCAACCACGAGCGTGGACGATCCGTCGGTGCGCGCCGCGCCTTCGGTCATCGAAACCAGCCGCATCTGCGCGAAGCCCAGGTCCTGGGCCGGGCCGTCGTGCAGGTCCGCCGCGACGCGGCGCAGGAAGCGCTCGCTGAGCGTCGTCGTCTCGGCGGCCGCGCGGCGAACCTTCGCGTCGAGCCGCTGGTTCGCGTCGAGCAGAGCGGAGAGTTCGGCGACGCGTGCATTGAGTTCCCGACGTTGCTCGACGATCGTGCGGCTCGCGCGCCGCACGAGGCCGGAGAGGATGACCAGCATCGCGACCGTGGTCGCCGCGACCGTGCCCCAGGTTCGGGTCCGGGCGAGCGTCATCGCGCGGTCGAGTTCGTCGGTCGTCTGGTAGAACTCGGCGATCGCGCGCGCGCCGCCCTGCCCCTGCGCGGGAACCGGCGCATAGGTCTCGATCAGCCGGTCCGGCCAGCCGCGCTGCGCGTAGTCGTGCGGCTGTTCGCGTCGATCGATCACCTTCGAGTAGATGCCCCCGCCCATCGCGGTCGCGAGGCCGGGACCGATCGGCAGCACCCGGCCGATCAACGCGTGCTCGTTGCTGTAGAGCACCGTACCGTCCGGTCGCCACAGGATGAAGGCGACGAGCTTCCTGCCGAGCGGCGTGTCCGAGAAGAGTGTGTCCAGTCGGTCGCGGTGCGCCGGATCGCGCGGATCGGCGAGGAGCGCGGCGAGGTTCGGCGCCACGAGGCTGTCGACGTAGAGGCTCTGGACCTCGGCGATGCGCCGCACGACGCCGCGCTCGATCTCATGCTCGACGACGAAGCCGATCACGAGCATGCCCGCGAGCAGGATCGGGAAGCTCGCGACGAAGAACTGCGTCGAGAGCGTCAGGCGGCGGAACCAGTCCATGACGGCGCGAAGCGTACTCCCTGCTGCGGGAGCCGACCACGGACCAAGGTCGGATGCGCGGCGGGACTTGCGTCGGCGCGAACCCGGGTTGCCGAAGCGCTCGCGGAGGCGCCGCGGCGCCGACATCGGGGCCCCCGCGCGGCGGGCGCCCCGGTGCGGTGAAACGCGGATGCGCTACTTCGCGCCGAGCGGGGGCAGCGTCTCGACCACCACCTGCTTGCCGTTGACGACCTTGGTGAGGAAGCTCTCGCGGTCGAGGTCGCCGTTCTGGTCGAACGTGACGTCCATCAGGATGCCGGGGTTGTCCTTCACGGTCATCTTCGCCCCGTGCATCGCGGCCGCGAACGCCTTGCCGTCGACCTTGCCGATGCGTTCGGTCATCACCTTGACGAAGTACATCGCCGTGTAACCCTTGAGCCCGTTGTGGTCCGACTTGGCGCGGTACTCGCGCTGGAACGCCTCGTCGAACTTCCTGATCGTCGGCAGCGGTGCGTCCGCGGTGAGTCCGACGTGGGCGATCGCGCCGTTGGCCGCCTCGCCCGCGAGTTCGATCACCTTCTGGCCGGTGAGCGTGGTTTCGCCGATGATCGGCTTCGAATACCCCTGCTTGCGGAGTTCGCGCAGCGCACGCGCCGACTCCTCCTCGTTCGTGTACACGAACAGCGCGTCCGAGTTCGACTGCTTCGCCTTCAGCACCGGCGACGAGAAGTCGACCTGGCCGGGGTCGGTCGAGATGTCGGCGCCGACCTTGACGCCTTCGGCCTCGAGCGCCTTCACGATCATGTCGCGGCCGCCCTTGCCGAAGTCGTTGTTGACCCACATGACGTCGACGGTCCTGGCCTTGAGCCCGTTCTTGATGTAGCGCGCGACCTTCGGCATCGCGGCCGCCTGCGTGAACGAGGTGCGGAAGATGTACGGGTTGCCCTTCTGCGTGATCGACGCGGCCTCGCCACCGGTGAAGTTGGGGATGCCGGCGCGCCGCGTCTCGTCCATGCTCACGAGGATCGAGCCGGAGAACACCGGCCCCATCACGACGTAGACGCCGTCGTCGACGGCCTTCTGGGCGAGCGCCTTGGCGACGCCCGGGTTCGACTGGGTGTCGCCCGACGTGTACTGGACCTGGCGGCCGAGGATGCCGCCGGCGGCGTTGATTTCCTTGACGGCGAGCTTCGCGCCGTTGTCGAAATTGGTGCCGGCCGTCGCGCCGGCGCCGGAGAGCTCCACCAGCCCGGCGATCTTGATCGGCTGCGCGAAGAGCGGCGCGGCAGCGAGCGCGAGGCCTGCGACGAGCAGGCGGGAAAGGCGAATCATGCTGGACTCCTTCATCGGGGAGATGTGGCGAAATCACCCGGCCCGCAGAGGGTCCGGGTCATCGGGGGCGTCAAGGGTACACGGGTTTGGCCCGGGTGTTCAATCGGCGCGGCGAGCGGAGTCCTGCGCGCACCCGCTGCGCCGGCGCGGGAGACCGGTGCCGGAGGCGGCGTCATCCTCGTGCCGCGCGCAGGCGTTCGACGTTCGGCACCGGCAGCACGCGGCGCAGCACGGTCTCCGCGAGCCAGGTGGCGGCGCGGCGCGCCCGGCGGCACACGGTGGCCGGCGGCATCTGCACGAAGTCGTCGTTGTAGACGTCGAAGCTGTAGCTGCCGACGTAGCCGATCGTGTCGAGATGCGACACGAACTGGGCCAGCCCCTCGCTGTGCGCGCCTTCGCCGGGGAACACGCGGAAGTGGGCGGCCGTCGACTCCTCCTCCTCGGCGGAGCGGATCTCCTGCCACATGTAGTCCGAGATTTGCACGAGGAAGACCTGGTCCGGATCGAGGATGTCGAGGTCGTCCTGCGGGACGCCGGAGGCGAGCACGTCGAAGGCGTCGACCGCCGCTCCGAGGTTCGGAACGTCCGCGCGCAGTACGAGGTCCGCGACCTGCCGGAAGTCGCGCGCGGTGCGGCTCCACGGCTGGCCCTTGAACGCGACGCGGATGCCGAGCGGGACCGCCAGCAGCGCGAGTTTGCGCAGGTCGCGCACGACGAGTTCGGCGTCGCCGCTCGCGTGCTTCGACGCCGACGCCTCGACCAGGATCAGCCGGCTGCCCAGATCGGCGCACACCTCGAGCATCGACTTCGCGACGTCGAGCTTGTACGCGTGGAGCTGGCCCTCGAGGCCCTCGAAGTCGCGCAGGGCCTCGAGTCCGGTCACCTCGAGACCGCATTCACGCACGGCGCGCACGCCGGCCGCGGGCCCTCCGGGATGCGACACGACGTCGGAGGCCGCGATCATCACCTGCGAGAACCCCGCGTCGCGCACCGAGGCGAGCTTGGTCTCGAGCGACCCCGCGAGCGACGCCGTCGTCATGCCGAAGTCGTGGAAGATCATCGCGCGCGCGCTTCCCGCGGCTGGCTCTTCACCAGTTCGAACATCATGCCGCCCTCGAGCGGCCGGGTGAGCGCGCCGCGCTCGCCCGGCTTCACGCGCTCGGTGGCGAGGAAGCCGACACCGCGCTTCTCGAGGCTCGCGACGGCGGCGAGCACGTCGGGCGTGCCGATGCCGATCCGCTGCAGGTGCTCGTCCATCTGGGCGAAGCGGGCCGCGTCCTCGGGCTCGATCAACTGCAGGAAGAACGTACGGCACGGGCTTTCGAGCAGCAGTCCGCTCGGCATGATGCCGAAGCGCACGTCCCGGGGCAGCGGCGTGAAGCCCATGAGCTGCGAATAGAACTCGGCCCAGTCGGCGGTGCGGTCGGGCTTCACGTACTGGACGATGCCGAAGAAGTGCATGCCCGCGATCGCCGGCGGGTGCGGATCCACCGTCGGGATCGCGCGGAAGTCGACGTCGTAGATCGAGAACTCGTCGTAACGGTCGACGAAGTAGACGAGGCTCTCGCCGACGCCGTGGATCGCCGGGATGTTGATCTCCATCGCCTGCGCGCGCACCGGGATCTCCCAGGCGCCCAGTTCGAGCGCGCGGCGGTACGCGTAGCGTGCATCGCGCACGCGCAGCGCGAACGCGCTGATCACCGGCCGTTCGGTGGGAACCACGATGCGCGGGATGTCCGCCGGCTGGGCGTTGACGATCAGGTTCATCGTCCCCTGGCGGTAGAGCGCGACCTCGCGCGAGCGATGGCGCGCGATCGGCCGGAATCCCAGCGTCTCGAGCGCGCTGCCGAGCGCCTGCGGCCGCGAGGTCGCGAGCTCGATGAACTCGATGCCGTCGACGCCGAGCGGGTTCTGAGGTTCCGGGATCGCCTCGCGATCGGTGGCGGGATTCATCGCGCTTCCTCGTGTGATCGGCCGCGATGCGCGCTTGGCGCCGCGTCGACGCCGTGCGGCGGCGTCGCGCTCCGGCCGGGTGCGTGCCGCCGATCATAGCGCATCGTTCGCGCCCCGCTCCGCGCCGTGTCAGGGGAGGAGCAGCCCGCCGAGTTCGAGCGCGGCGGCCTGCATCGGGCGCAGGAACCGCGTCGCCATCTCGTCCTCGGTCATCAACCGGTCCTGGACGATGACGTTGAGGCCGGCCACGTAGTTGCCGCCGGCGTCGCGCACGGGAACGGCGAGCGTGCACAGGCGCGATTCCATGAACTGGCTCGCGAACGCATAGCCCTTCTCGCGCACGGCCTTCAGCAGCGCGCGCAGGCGCCGCTCCGTCGACGGCGTGTACTCGGTGTACGCATGAAGCCGCACGCGTTCGAGGTAGTCGTCGATCTGGTCGGAGGGCAGGTGCGCGAGCAGCACGTGGCCGATCGACGTGCAGTACGCGGGCAGCCGCCGGCCCACGTTCAGCGTCGGCGACATGATCCGCGAGGTCGTCGAGCGCGCGAGGTAGACGATCTGGTCGCCGTCGAGGATGCCGACCGAGCACGCCTCCTGCAGCGCTTCGCCGAGCCGGTCGAGGATCGGCTGCGCGAGCACGACGATCGGCGACGACGACAGGAACGCGTGGCTCAACGACAGCACGCGCGGCCGCAGGTAGTAGCGCCGCGCGTCGTCGATCGCGACGAAGCCCAGCTTCGCGAGCGTGTGGAGGCTCCGCCTCGTCGCGGCGCGCGGAATGCCGGTGAGATGCGACACCTGCGCGATCGACATCCTGCGGCGCTTGCCGGAGAGGGCGAGCATCACGGCGAGGCCGCGGGCGAGCGCGGTGACGAAATCGCGGTCCTCGCCCAGGCGGTCGATCGTCTCGGCGGGCAGCGCGTGGTGGTCGGGCGGCGCGCCGCGGTCGCCGGAGGTCGTCGCCCCCGTGGAGTCGTACGGCGCGGACGAAGGGACGATGGCGTCGGGAGGCGGCATGGGTTCCGGAACAGGATGCGCGGATGGCGGCGTGAGGTCATTGCGGGGGGACGCGACCCGCTTCGGTCGCTCGCCCGGCCCGGGAACGATACGCCGGTCGGATCGGCCATGAGCGCCCGCCCGTGCATTTTGTGGGCGCATAGCGCACAGTTTGCCGCAATGCGCCCTTGACGTCCGGCGCCGTCGAATCTATCGTCCCAGCCATTCCACGGGCGCGACGCCGACGGCTCCCGCCCGGCATCCCGGACGCGGCAGCCGCGCCCGGACTCCTTCGAGGACGATCATGGCCACCTCCCCCGACACCCGCAAGGGCATCAGCGACGAACAGCAGCAGGAATTGGACGAGGCTTTCGCCCGGGCACGCAAGGCGCTCGCGATCATCGAGACCTACGACCAGGCGCGCGTCGACCGGCTCTGCCAGGCGGTGGCGTGGGCGGTCGCGAACAAGCGGACCTTCACGCGTCTCGTCAAGATGGGCATCGAGGAGAGCGGACTCGGCGATCCCGAGAGCCGGATGGGCAAGCGGATGAAGATCCGCGGTGTGCTGCGCGACGCGCTGCGCCAGAAGAGCGTCGGCGTCATCGAGGAGATCCCGGAGAAGGGCATCGTCAAGTACGGCAAGCCCGCCGGCATCATCGCCTGCATCGTCCCGACCACCAACCCCGACTTGACCCCCGCGGGCAACGCGATCTACGCGATCAAGGCGCGCGACGTCGTCATCTACTCGCCGCACCCGCGCTCGAAGAAGACTTCGTACGAGACGGTGCGCCTGATGCGCGAGGCGCTCGAGCGCGAGGGCGCGCCGGCCGACATCCTGCAGTGTCTGACCAAGGTCAACATCCCGATGTCGCAGGCGCTGATGGCGCGCGCCGACCTCATCATCGCCACCGGCGGCCAGCCGATGGTGCGCGCGGCCTACAGCTCCGGCACGCCGGCGTACGGCGTGGGCGCGGGGAACTCGACGATGGTCATCGACGCGACCGCGAACATCGAGGAGGCCGCGCGCAACACGCGATTGTCCAAGACCTCGGATTTCGGCTCGGGCTGTTCGGCCGACGGCAACCTGCTGATCGAGGCGTCGATCTTCGACCGGATGGTCGCGCAGCTCCAGAAGGAGGGCGGCTACCTCGCGAGCGAGGAGGAGAAGGCGCTCCTCCGGAAGGCGATGTGGGACGACGAGCGGCACCGCACGTCGAACACCGTCGCGATCGCGCCGCAGCAACTCGCGCAGATCGCCGGCTTCACGATTCCCGCCGACCGCAAGTTCATCATCGTGCGCGGCGACGGCATCGGCAAGGAGCACCCGTTCTCGGGCGAGAAGCTCACGACGCTCCTCGCGGTCTACGAGTTCTCGGACTTCGACCAGGCGCTCTCGATGGTGCGCGCGATCTACGAAGTCGGCGGCAAGGGCCACTCCTGCGGCATCTACTCGTTCGACGCGAGCCACATCGACGCGCTCGCGCTCGTCGCTCCGGTGTCGCGGATCATGGTGCGCCAGCCGCAGTCGAAGGCCAACGCCGGGGCGTTCAACAACGGCATGCCGATGACCTCGAGCCTGGGCTGCGGCACCTGGGGCGGCAACGTCGTCTCCGAGAACGTGCACCTCAAGCACTACCTCAACACGACCTGGGTGTCGGTGCCGATCAAGGAGGACAAGCCCTCCGACGAGGAGCTGTTCGGCGCGTTCTACGACCCGGCGCTCGAGTCCGAGGTCGAGATGATCACGACCTGACGCCGGCGCGCGCCCGTTCCCGACAACCCTTCGCATCCCCCGACCGGACATGCCGACACCTGCCGCCGAACAACTCGTCTCCGACGCATCCGCCTGGTGGGACACGTCGATCATCGACATCCACCCGGGGAAGATCGCGATCCGCGGCTATCCGGTCGAGCAGCTGATCGGCCGCGTGCGCTTTCCCGAGATGATCTGGCTCATGCTGCGCGGCGAGCTGCCGACCACGGCGCAGGCGGAACTCCTCGAAGCGGCGCTGGTTCCCGGCGTCGACCACGGGCCGCACGCGCCGTCGATCGCGATCTCGCGCATGGCGGTGACCTGCGGCCTGCCGGTCAACGGCGCGATGGCCTCGGCGATCAACGTGCTGGACGACATCCACGGCGGCGCGGGCCAGCAGTGCATGGAGCGCTACCGGGAGATCGACGCGCTCGCGGGCGAATCGGGCGACCTCGTCGAGGCGGCCGCGAAGGTGCTGGAGCGCCATCGCGCGGAGGGCGAGAAGATCATGCCCGGCTTCGGCCACCGCTTCCATCCGATCGACCCGCGCGTGGCGCCGCTCTACGAACTCCTACGCCGCGCCGAGGCGGGCGGCGCGATCGGCGGGCGCTACGCGCGGATCGGCCGAGCGGTCGAGGCGGCGCTCCTCGCCCACAAGGGCAGGACGATCCCGATGAACATCGACGGCATCACCGCCGTGATCTTCTGCGAGCTGGGCTTCGAGCCGGAACTCGGCCGCGGGCTCTTCATCCTGTCGCGTTCGGTGGGCATCCTCGCCCACGCGTGGGAGCAGAAGCAGCGCGGACGGCGGATCATGGGTCCGATGCCGCCCGCGATTCCCTATCGATACAGCGGTCCCGCGCGCCGCGACCTGCCGGATGCCTACGCCACCCGCGCGCCGAAGAACCCCTGAGGCGGCCGCGATGCGCGCACCGACCCCGAGCACCCGAGGAAGCACGATGAACGACACCGTTGCCGAGCAGCTCGTCAAGTACCTCGAAGGACGCGGCGTCCGCCACGTCTTCGGATTGTGCGGACACACCAACATCGCGGTGCTGGCGGCGCTCGCGAAGAGCCGGAAGATCCGGTTCATCAACACGCGCCACGAGCAGATCGCCGCGCACGCGGCCGACGGCTACGCGCGCGCGACCGGCAAGGCCTCGGTGCTGCTCTCGCACCTGTCGCCCGGGCTCACCAACGCGGCGACCGGCGTGGCCAACGCCGCGCTCGACTCGATCCCGATGGTGGTGATCGCGGGCGACGTGCCGACGCACTACTACGGCAAGCATCCGCACCAGGAGGTGAACCTGCACGCGGACGCCTCGCAGTACGAGATCTACCGGCCGTTCGTCAAGCGCGCCTGGCGCGTCGACTCGGCGCACCTGATGCCCGAGATCCTCGAGAAGGCGTTCGCGCTCGCGGAGAGCGGACGTCCCGGTCCGGTGCTGGTCGACGTGCCGATGGACATCTTCTCGAAGCCTGCCGACGCCGCGCACTGGAAGCGCGCCGCGGCCGGTACGCGCGCGCTCGCGAAGCCCGCGCTCGACGACGAGACCGCGACGAAGATCGTGAGCGCACTGCTCGAAGCGAAGACGCCGGTGATCTACGCGGGCGGCGGCGTCCTGCTCGCGCAGGCGGCCGACGAGATGCGCGAACTCGCCGAGCATCTGTCGCTGCCGGTCGCGCACACGCTGATGGGCAAGGGCGCGCTGCCCGACGACCACCCGCTCGTGCTCGGGATGACCGGGTTCTGGGGCACGAAGTACATCAACGACAAGTGCCGCGCAGCCGACTGGATCCTCGCGCTGGGCACGCGCTTCTCGGAAGCCGACTGCAGCTCCTGGGAGGACAAGTACACGTTCCGGATGCCGCCGACGAAGTTGATCCACATCGACATCGATCCCGCCGAGATCGGCCGCAACTATCCGGTGGCGATCGGCGCGGTCGCGGACCTGAAGCTCGCGCTCAGGACGCTCGTCCGCGTGGCGCGAAAGCTCGCGCCGAAGGGCGTGAAGCGCGACAAGCTCGTCGCGGAGATGGCGGCGAACCGCGCGAAGTTCGTCGCCGGCAACCGCAAGGCGATGCAAAGCGACGCCTGGCCGATGCGCCCCGAGCGCATCCTCGCCGATCTGCGCGAGGTGATGCCGCGCGACGCGATCCTGTGCACCGACGTGGGCTGGAACAAGAACGGCGTCGGCCAGCAATTTCCGATCTACACGCCCGGCAGCATCTTCACGCCCGGCGGGTTCGCGACGATGGGCTTCGGTTCGCCCGCGGCGCTCGGCGCGAAGGTCGCGCTGCCCGACCGCGTCGTCATCGCGCTCATCGGCGACGGCGGGTTCGGCCAGAACCCGGCCGCGCTCGCCACCGCGTTCGAGGAGGACATCCCGGTGGTGTGGGTGATCATGAACAACCACGCGTTCGGCACGATCGCGGGCCTCGAGGCCGCGCACTACGGCACGACGTTCGGCACGGTGTTCGAGAAGGACGGCAGGAGCTGGTCGCCCGACTATGCGGCGATCGCGCGCGCCTACGGCGTCGAGGGAATCAAGGTCGCGTCGGCCGCCGAGTTCAAGCCCGCGCTCGCGAAGGCGATCAAGGCGAAGAAGCCGGTCGTGCTCGACGTCTACATGAAGAACGAGCCGGTGCCGACCGCCGGGCACTGGAACATCATGGACATCTACTCGCCGGACCGGAAGGTGCACCACGTCGCCACCGGCCCCGCCTCGGACTGATGCACGCGTCCCCGGAGGATCCGTCGATGAAGCAGGAATACTCGCTCGCGCACCTGACGGTGATGGGCCTCGCGCCGCCCGAGATGGTCTACGTCGCCGCCCGGGCCGGGTACGACTACGTGAGCCCGCGTCTCATCTACATGGGGTTGCCCGGCGAGCCGAACTGGGCGCTCGCCGAGAAGCCCGAGATGCTGCGCCAGACCCGGGCGGCGCTCGCCGCGACCGGCGTGCGCGTCCACGACATCGAACTCGCGCGGATCCTCGCGGACGTCGAGCCCGAGTCCTACGAGCCGGCGATCGCCGTCGCCGCGGAACTCGGCGCGCGCGCGGTGCTCTCGTCGATCTGGACCGGCGACCGCGCGATGGTCGTCGACAAGTTCGCCCGCCTGTGCGACCTCGCCGCGCGCTACGGCCTCACCGTCGACCTCGAGCCGGTGCCGGTCGCCGCCGTCACCAACCTCGCTCAGGCGCTCGACGTGCTGCGCGCCGTGAAGCGCGACAACGCGGGGCTGATGATCGACACCCACCACTTCCATCGGGCCCGCGACCGTGTCGAGGCGCTCGACGCCGTGCCGCGCGGCTGGTTCCACTTCGCGCAGATCTGCGACGCGTCCGCCGAGATTCCCGCGGACCACGAGCGGATGATCCACATCATGCGCGCCGAGCGGCTCTACTGCGGCGAGGGCGGCATCGACATCGCGGGGATCCTCGCGCGCCTGCCGCGAATGCCGTATTCGATCGAGCTGCCGCACCTGGCGCGCTCCGACGAGATGGGCTACGCCGAGCACGCGTTCCGCTGCCTGGAATCCGCCAAGACCTACTTCGCCGCGCACGCGAAGGGCGCCGAAGCGCTCGCGGCGCACTGACCGGCGGCCCGACAGCGATCCCGCCGCGAACGCCATGATCAACGGCCTGACGCTCCTCCTGCCGCACATCGGCTACCCGACCGGGTCGTTCAAGGCGCCGATGATCTACAACCCCTGGTTCGAGCGTCGCGGGGTGAACGCGGTCGTCGTGCCGATGGCGGTGGTCGCGGACGACTTCGTTTCGGTGATGCGGGCCATGGCGCACGTGCGCAACGTGCGCGGTGCGCTGATCACGATGCCGCACAAGGTCGCGGTCGTCGAGCTGTTGGCGGAGCGGTCGAAGGCGGTCGAAATCGCCGGGTCGTGCAACGCGGTGCTCCGCCGCGACGACGGGACCTTCGCCGGGGACAACTTCGACGGTACGGGCTTCGCGCGCGGCCTCGCGCGGAAGGGCTTCCGGGTCGCGGGATCGCGTTGCCTCGTCGTCGGATCCGGCGGAGTGGGGTCGGCGATCGCCGCGGCGCTCGCCGCGGACGGCGCGTCCTCGATCGCCGTGAGCGACGTCGATGCCGCCACCGCGGACGGACTGGCCCGGCGGCTGCGCCTCCACTATCCGGCGACCCATGTCGCGGTCGCCACGAACGACCCGGCAGGCTACGATCTCGCCGTGAACGCGACGCCGCTCGGCATGAATCCCGGCGACCCCCTGCCGTTCGACGTCGCCCGGCTCTCGACGTCGACGTTCGTCGGGGAGGTCGTGATGAAGCAGGAGATCACGCCGCTGCTCGAGGCCGCGCGCGCGCGCGGCTGCCGCTACCAGGTGGGCACCGACATGCTGTTCGAGATGATCCCGCCGTATCTCGAGTTCTTCGGCTTCGGCACCGCGACCCCCGACGAGCTGCGCGCCGTCGCGAAGGTCTCCTACTGAGGAGCGCACCCGTGCCGCGGCATTTCGATCCGGACCGTCGTGCGAACGGGCCCTCCTCGGCGGATGGCCGTGCGCGAGCGCCCATGGGCGATGCTCCGGCGTCGCCTGCATCAGGTTGAGTTGGCCTGCGCCCTGCGGGGCGCGGGAGTTCAGGACGCAGTCTTCATCGAGGAGAGATCCGATGGGCATCACGATTGATCGACGTACGCTGCTCAAGGCCGGCGGCGCGCTCGCTGCGGCGAGCATCGTTCCCGCTGCCTTCGCGCAGGACAAGCCGACGCTGCGCTTCGCCGCCGTCTTCTCCGACAAGGACATCCGGGCCGACATGATCCGGATGCTCGCGAAGGACGTCGCGGCCGATGCCACGATCGAGCCGTTCTACGGCGGCACGCTGTTCAAGCAGGGCACGGAACTGGTCGCGCTGCAGCGCGACAACCTGGAGCTCGGGAACGTCGCTCCGCAGGACATCAGCAAGCAGATGCCCGCCTGGTCGGTGCTGACGTCGGCCTACACGTTCCGCGACGCGCATCACGTGCTCGCGTTCTTCGCGAGCCCGCTCGGCGCGCAGATGAAGAACGAGGCCGAGACCAAGCTCAGGATCAAGATCCTCGGGCCGACGTTCTACGGCACGCGGCAGGTGGGCCTCAGGCCGAAGAAGAAGATCAACACGCCGGCCGACCTGGCGGGCATCAAGCTGCGCATGCCCCCGGGCGACGCCTGGCAGCTCCTCGGCCGCTCGCTGGGCGCCAACCCCACGCCGATGGCGTACGCGGAAACCTACACCGGTCTGCAGACGGGCGCGATCGACGGGCAGGACAATCCGCTGCCGAACGTGGAGAACATGAAGTTCTACGAGGTCATGTCGCAGATCGTGCTGACCTCGCATCTGGTCGCGTTCGACGTGCTCTCGATGAGCCTCAAGAGCTGGAACGCGCTCGGCGCCGCGAAGCAGAAGAACCTCCAGGCCGCGACGGACAAGGCGCTCGCCTGGAGCGTCCAGGAGCACCTGAAGCGGGAGGCCGAACTCGCGGAGAAGTTCAAGAAGGCCGGCCTCGACGTCTACGTTCCCGACCAGGCGGCGTTCCGCGCCTACGCCCAGAAGGTGTACCTCGCCTCCGACGAGGCGAAGGCGTGGGCGCCGGGGATCCACGACAAGATCCTCGCGGTCAGGTAACCGCACGGGTCCGGGGCGGTGGCCGCAACCGCGGTCTCCGCCGCCGGCCGCGAATCGAGCGGCGGACCGCCGCGAGGGGGGGCAGGTCATGAGCATTGCAGGTCTCGTCGCTTGGATGAGGCGGCGCGCGGAGAACGTCGTCGCGGCGCTGCTCGCGATCATGTTCGTCTGCTTCATCCTGCAGATCGTCTTCCGCTACTTCCTCAACTTCCCGGTCGGCTGGACCTCCGAGCTCTCCGTGATCACCTGGCTCTACATCACGCTGCTCGGCTCCGCGTTCTGGCTGAAGGAGAGCGAGGAGATCCGCTTCGACCTGATCTCCGACCGGCTGGGTCCGATCGGACGCCGCGTCGCCGGATTCGCGGTCGCGCTCTGCGCGATCGTCCTGTTCGGGTTGGCGCTGCCGGCCAGCGTCGACTACGTGGCGTTCATGAAGGTCGAGAGCTCGTCCTACCTCAAGATCCGCCTCGACATCCTCTATTCGGTCTACATCGTCTTCTCGGTCGCGGTCGTCGTGCGCTATGCATGGGCGCTCATCGGCGCCGTCACCGGCCGCGCGACCGAAGAGATCGACGTGACCAAGACGACCTCCGGACTATGAACCTCGCCAGCCCGTTCTCCCTCGCGCTCATCGCCATCGTCGGCCTGAGCCTCGCGGGGCTCCCGGTCGCCTACTCGATGATCGGCGGTTCGATCCTGTGGCTCTTCCTGTCCGGACAGGACCTCGGCACGGCCGCCGAGCAGTTGCTGAACGGCATGATGGGGAGCCAGCTGCTGCTCGCCATTCCGCTGTTCATCCTCGCCGCCGAGTTCATGAACTCCGGCGCGATCATGGATCGCCTGCTGCGCTTCTGCAACGCGATCGTCGGGCGCTTCCGGGGCGGCCTCGCGCAGGTGAACGTCCTGCAGAGCATCGTGTTCGCCAGCATGTCGGGCTCGGCGCTCGCCGATGCCGCGGGCTCCGGCAAGATCATGCAGACGCTGATGACGCGCGACGGCAAGTACACCGCGGCGTTCGCCGCCGCGCTGACCTGCGTGTCGTCGGTGCTGGGGCCGATCATCCCGCCTTCGATCCCCCTCGTGCTCTACGCGCTCATCTCCGACACGTCGATCTTCTACCTGTTCCTCGGAGGCGTGGTCCCGGGCATCCTGCTCGGCGCCGTGCAGATGGGCCTGATCGCGAGGATGGCGAAGCGGCGCAACTTCCCGGTCGAGGAGAGGGTGCCGCTGCGCGAGCTGCCGCGCATCACCTGGCGCGCGACCCCGGCGCTCCTGATGCCGGTCGTCCTGCTGGGCTGCCTCTACAGCGGCGTCACGACGCCGACCGAGGCCGCCGCCGTCGCCGCCCTTTACGCGCTTCTCATCTCGGCGTTCCTCTACCGGAGCGTGACCCCGGCGAGCATCTACCATTCGCTCGCGACCTGCGGGCGGGTGACCGTGTCGATCGGCATGCTCATCGCCGCCGCGCTGGTGCTCAACTACGTCATCACCGCCGAGAACATTCCGAAGACGCTGACGGCGGTGCTGCAGACCTACGATCTGTCGCCGATCGCGTTCCTGCTGCTGGTCAACGTGCTGCTGCTCCTGCTGGGCTGCTTCCTCGAAGGGACGACGATCATCCTCGTGATCCTGCCGGTGCTGCTGCCGACCGCCGCCTCGGTCGGGGTCGACCCGGTCCATTTCGGCGTGATGGCGGTGGTCAACATCATGCTCGGCCTCGTCACTCCGCCCTACGGCCTGCTGCTGTTCCTGATGACCAAGGTCGCCGACGTGCCGCTGAGGGACCTCGTGCGCGAGGTGATGCCGTTCCTCTACGTGATGGTCGCGGCGCTCATGCTGATCGCATTCGTGCCGGACCTCGTCCTCTGGCTGCCGCGGCTGTTCGGCTACAAGGGGTGATCGGTTGAACGTCCATCACGACTTCGAACCCGTCGGCGCGCCCGCCGGCCGAACGCGCGACATGGGACGCACACCATGAACGAACTGATCCAGCTCGTCGTCTCGGGAACCGCGACCGGCGCGATCTACGCGCTGGCCGGGCTCGGCTTCACGCTGCTGTGGCAGGCCTCGGGGACGATCAACTTCGCGCAGGGCGAGTTCGTCATGCTGCCCGCCTTCACGATGCTCCTCTGCATGAGCTTCGGCGCGCCGCTGTGGCTCGCGTTCCTCGTCACCTGCGCGGTGGCGATGCTGGTGCTGGGCGTCGGATTCAAGAAGGCGATCGTCGACCCGCTGATCCGGCACGGCGTCATTCCGCTGGTCATCGCGACGCTGGGACTGGCGATCTCGCTCAAGACGATCGTGCGCGCCGGATACTCCGCGGAGGCGCACCAGTTCGCGAGCCCGTTCCCGGCCGGGGTGTTCTCGATCGCGGGCGTCACCGTCTCCTACGCGGATGTCGGGACGCTCGTTCTCGCCGGCGCGATCATCGTGGCCCTCCAGACGTTCGTCACGCGGACGGTCACCGGCCGCGCGATGCAGGCGGTCGCGCAGAACACCGACGCGGCGCGCGTGCTGGGCATCGACGCGAAGCGCATGGTCCTCTACACGTTCCTGATCAACGCGGTTCTCGCGGTGGTCACGGCGCTCCTCGTCACGCCGGCCTATCTCGCGAAGTTCGACATGGGCGAATCGCTCGGCCTCAAGGCGTTCTTCGCGGCGATCATCGGCGGATTCAACCAGACCCGCGGCGCGCTGGTGGGCGGCGTGCTGATCGGCGTCCTCGAGAATCTCGTGGGCTTCTACTGGTCCCCGGCGTACAAGGAGGGCGTCGCGCTGATGCTCTTCCTCGTCGTGATCCTGTGGCGCCCCGAGGGCCTGCTCGGCAAGGCGGAGGAACGCAAGGTATGAGCGCGCGCAACCACCTGCTGGTCCTGGGCGCGGTGCTCGCCGCCTTCGCGATCGTCGCACTGTTCCTGAAGCGCAGCGAGGTCTACCTGCTGACGCTGTGGGCGGTCTACCTGATGGCGACGATGGGCCTCAATCTCACCGTCGGCTACGCGGGCCAGATGTCGCTCGGCCAGGCCGCGTTCTTCGGCATCGGCGCCTACCTCGCCGCGATCCTGCTCAAGCTCTCCTGGCCGTTCCTGCTCGTGCTCCCGGTCGCGGCGATCGCCTGCTTCGTGCTGGGCCTCGCGCTGGGCTTCCCCGCGCTCCGCGTCCAGCACCACTACCTCGCGTTCGCGACGCTCGGATTCAACGTGCTCGTCTACCTCGCGATGCGCAACGAGGAGGCGATCACCGGCGGGACGTTCGGCATCTCCGGCATTCCCCGGCCGACGATCCTCGGCGTCGACCTCGGAGGTCACGTCGCGTACTGGTACTGGACACTGGGCTCGCTGGTCGTGCTCGGCGGCGTCCTGTGGTGGCTGCTGCGCTCGCCCTGGGGGCGCGCGTTCGCGGCGCTGCGCGACAATCCGATCCGCGCGGAGAGCCTCGGCATCAACATCACCGCGTACACGCTGCTCGCCTTCGCGATCGGCGCGGCCTGCGCGGGCATCGGCGGCGTCTACTACGCGTCGCTCGTCGAGTTCATCGAGCCCGGGCCGTTCCACTTCTCGACCTCGCTCATGATGCTGCTGGCGGTCATCGTCGGCGGATCGGGCCGGTTCTACGGACCGGCGCTCGGCACGGCGATCGTGGTCCTCCTGCCGGAGTTCATGCGCGGCTCGTCGATTCCGTGGCTCAAGTTCATGCAGGTCTGGTACCTCGCGTTCTTCGGCGCCGCCGTCGTCGCGCTGATGATCTGGCTGCCGGGGGGGCTCCTGTCGATCAAGGAGCGGCTCGACCGCAAGGGGGGGCCGCAATGAACGCGGCGACGCCGCCCCGGGGAGCGCCTTCCAGCGGCCAGACATTCCTCGAGGTCCGTGACCTGCGCAAGCACTACGGCGCGATCAAGGCCGTCGACGGCGTGTCGTTCAAGGTAGGCCCCGGCGAGATCGTCGGCGTGATCGGCCCCAACGGCTCCGGCAAGACGACGCTGTTCAACGCCATCCTCGGCCAGATCCGACCGACGTCGGGCGGCGTCGAGTTCTGCGGCGAGGACATCACCGGCATGTCGCCGCTCGAACTCTCGCGGCGCGGTGTCGGACGCACGTTCCAGACGCTGCAGGTGTTCGGGCAACTCTCGGTGCGCGACAACCTGATCGTCGCAGCGCAGGAGTTCAAGGGCACGCTGCCCGGCCGGCTGTTCGCCGCGCCCGATGCGGGGCTCGGCCATCGCGCGGACGAGATGATCGAGCTGTTCCGGCTGAAGCACGTCGCGCACGAGCTCGCGGGCCGGCTCTCCTACGGCCAGCAGAAGCTGATCGACATCGCGATGGCGTTCATGCCCACGCCCAGGCTCGTGCTGCTCGACGAGCCCTGCGCCGGCGTCAACCCGAGCCTCGTCGACCAGTTGCGCGAACTCCTGGTCGAGCTCAACCGGACGCAGGGCGGCAGCTTCGTCGTCATCGAGCACAACATGGACTTCATCATGAAGCTCTGCCCGCACGTGATCTGCATGGTCGAGGGCAAGGTGCTCGCCGAAGGCAAGCCCGCCGTCGTGCAGTCCAATCCCGCCGTGCTCGAGGCCTACCTGGGGAACTGACCGTGACCGACCGGATCATCGAGTTCGACAAGGTCGTCGCCGGCTACTCGCCGAGCCTCACGATCCTGAACGAGACCACGCTCGACGCCCGGGCGGGCGAGATCACGCTCTTGATCGGGCCGAACGGCGCCGGCAAGTCGACCGTGCTGAAGACGCTGTTCGGGTTCCTCGTGCCGCGTTCGGGCGAGGTGCGTTTCGAAGGTCGCCGGATCAACGGCCGCCCGCCGCGCGAACTCCTGCGCGAGGGCATCGCCTACGTGCCGCAGGGGCGCAACCTGTTCCCGTCGCTCACCGTGCGCCACAACCTCGAGCTCGGCGGCATCACGCTGCCGCACGGCGAGCTGCCCGGACGCATGGAGGAAGTACTGCAGCGCTTTCCGCGGATCCGCGAGCGGCTCGACAACCAGGCGTCGACGATGTCGGGCGGCGAGCAGAAGCAGCTCGAGATCGGACGCGCGCTGCTGCTTCGCCCGCGCGTGCTGCTGATCGACGAACCGTCGATCGGCCTGTCGCCGATCCTCGTCCGCGACGTGATGACGCTGTTGCGCACCCTCGCCGATGCGGGCACGACGGTGCTGATGGTCGAGCAGAACGTGCGCACCGCGCTCAAGTACTCGAACCGCGCGCTCGTGCTCGAGATGGGCCGGCTCGCGCTCGACCGTCCCGCGTCCGAGCTCCTGGGCGACCCGGACCTGAACCGCCTGTTCCTCGGCGCAGGCAGGGGGACCGCCGCGCCCGCCGCCGCCTGACTCGCCGCGGCCGGGCGGGCGATCCGCGGCGGCCACGGCTCCACGACACATCGCAAGGACACCGCAATGACTCCCGGCAAGCCCCTCACCCTGCGCGGCCGCACGCTCGGCGGCGACCGTCCGCTGATCTGTTCGCCGCTCGTCGGGCGCACGCGCGAGCGCCTCCTCGCGGAGACCGCGAACGTCCACGCCAAGGGTCCCGACGTGATCGAGTGGCGCGTCGACTACTTCGAGGCGATCGCCGACACCGCGGCCGTGCTCGACGCGGGCCGTGCGCTGCGCGCGATCGCCGGCGATACGCCGATCCTCTTCACGCGCCGCTCGATCCGCGAGGGCGGCGAGGCGGTCCCGATCGGCGACGCCGAGGTCGTGGAGCTCTACGGCGCCGTCGCCGCGAGCCGCCTCGTCGACCTGATCGACTTCGAGATGGGCAACGACCCCGAACAGGTCCGCGAGGTGCGCGCCGCGACGCGCGCGTCGGGGACGCATCTCGTCCTCTCGTACCACAACTTCGGCTACACGCCGGGCGTCGACTTCCTCGTCGGACGCTTCCTCGAAGCCGAACGCCTGGGCGCCGACGTCGCGAAGGTCGCGGTGATGCCGCGCGACCGTGCCGACGTGCTCGCGCTGCTCGCCGCGACCGCGCAGGCGGAGTCGAAGTCGCGCGTGCCGCTCATCAGCATGTCGATGGGCCCGCTCGGCGCGGTCACGCGGATGATCGGCGGCGTGTTCGGCTCGTCGCTCTCGTTCGCGATCGGCGAGGGGGCGTCGGCGCCCGGCCAGATGCCGATCGCCGACCTGAAGGCGCTCTACGACATCGTCGCGCGGGCGCGCGGCGGGCGCTGACGCGCCCGTCCCCCCGTTTCACGCCACGGAACTCCGTCGCGTGCGATCCGCTCGCGCGCGACGCCACGTCACCCCACGGAGACCATGATGAAGACCCGCTTCGTTCTCGCCACCGCGACGCTCGCGTTCGCCGCGGCACCCGCATTCGTCCACGCGCAGGACACGATCAAGCTCGTCAACGTGCTGGAGCTCTCCGGCGCGATCGCGACGGCCGGCACGAACTACCGCAACGGCGTCGAACTCGCCGTCAAGGAGATCAACGCCTCGGGCGGCGTCCTCGGCCGCAAGTTCGAGACCGTGACGCTCGATGCGCAGAGCAACTCCGGCGTCGCGAAGGCGATGGCCCAGCGCGCGGTCGACATGGGCGCGTTCGCGGTGATCGGCCCGACGCTCTCGGGCGCGATGGTAGTCAGCGCCGTCGAGACGCGCCGCGCCGAGATCCCCAACTTCACCGGCGCCGCCGCCGCGTCGATCACGCAGCAGGGCAACCCCTACGTGATCCGCACCAACTTCACGCAGACCACGTCGATGCCCAAGGTCGCGCGCTACATCAAGGACGACCTCAAGGCCAGCTCGGTCGACATCATCTGGATCAACACCGACTTCGGCAAGGGCGGGCGCGACGAGTTCCTGCGCGCGGCGCAGAAGCTCGGCCTCAAGGTGGGCGCCGACATCTCGTCCGACCAGAACCAGGTCGACTTCTCGTCGGCGGTGCTGAAGGCGAAGCAGTCGAACTCGGACGTGCTGTTCGTCTACACCAACGAGGAGGAGTCCGCGCGGCTCGCGCGCGAACTGCGCAAGCAGGGCTACGCGAAGCCGATCGTCGGCGAGGCGACGATCATCAGCCAGAAGGCGATCGAGCTCGCCGGCGATGCCGCCAACGGCATCCGCGGCCACGTCGCGCTGACCCCCGACGCGCCGACCGCGGTGATGAAGGCCTTCGACGAGAAGTTCCAGCGCGAGTTCAAGGTGCGTTCGGACCACAACGGCATCCAGGGCTACTCGGT
>JAANMW010000492.1_pt1 | contig 46354 bp, 40 predicted proteins | sample 7279671 | NCBI WGS metagenome assembly JAANMW01 (sample SAMN14094541, study PRJNA606508) | bioreactor metagenome | isolation source: A lab-scale SPAN reactor treating ammonium-rich wastewater day 247 | place: Ireland: Galway | collected 2017-09-19 | reverse complement strand
AACCGCACCAACGCGGTCGCGGTAGGTCTGCAGATAGTTTTCCGGCAAGCCGTAAAGTTCCCTGTTCAGCAGCAATGTCGTGAGGCCCTCCTGCGTTTCGGCCCTGATCGGAAAAACGCCCGTGAGGAAATTCTGCGCATCCAAAAGCTCTTCGGCACCGACCTTTTCGGCGCGAATGCGTTCAAATTCCTTAAAGAATTCCGAGATGCTCTCGCCTGTAACGTCGTTGCGGACCTCGGCAGTCGCTTCGATATCGCCGGCAAGCGACCTTGCGTCCATTCGCGTGTATGCGCCGTATGTGTAGCCCTTTTCCTCGCGGAGGTTCATAAACACACGGGACGATGCACCGGCACCGAGCACCTGATTCATAACAAGCGCCGGGAAATAATCCGGCGACAGGCGGTCAAGCCCTGAGTTTGCAATGACGATGTTCGACTGGCTCGAATCCGGACGATCGACGACCGTGATCGAACGCTCTGTTCGCCTCGGCACTTCGGCGAAATTCCGCACGGGCTTTTCGCCCGACTGCCAGCCGTCGAGATGCTGTTCTAGTTCCGCGATCACTTCATCGCGGCGGACATCGCCGACGATCAGCATCACTGCGTTATTCGGTATCAGTGTCGAGCAATGCGTTGCCCGGAGCTTTTCGCGCGTGATGCCCTCGACATCCGCGGGCTGCAGCGAAACATGCGAATACGGATGCTTGCCGTAAATAAGCCTTGCCGCCTGTTCGGAAGCAAGGAACGGCGGCTGCGACCGCTGAAATTTCAAGTTTTCGAGAAGATTCCGGCGGTAAAGGTCGATCTCGTTCTCAGGAAAGGTCGGCTTTAGGACGATCTCCGACAGCATCTCGAATATCGCCGACGTATAGAACGAAAGGGATGACGCCGAAATGGTCGTAAAATCGAATGAAGAGTGTGCCGAGAGCGACGCTCCGAGACGCTCGATCTTCTCGGCAAGCTGCTGGCTCGAATAATTTTCGGTGCCTTCGGTCAATAGCAGCGCCATCGCGGACATCAGCCCGTGTCCGTTCTCTCGTTCGTCGATGTCGCCTGCAAAAAAAGCAAGTCGATAGCTTACGAGCGGCAACCTCTCATTCTCGAAGATGACGACCCGAAGCCCGTTCGAAAGCGTCGTTTCAAATGGCCTCGATATCTCAAAAGGGATCGGCGAAAGCGGTGCGGGCGGTTGTTTTCTAAATTCCGGGTTCATTAAGTTTGTAAACGTCCTCTTTATGCCGCCTGTTTCGCGGGAACAACGTCGAGCAGTGCACGATTCTCCGTATTGAGGAATTTTGCGACATTTAACCGGATCTGCTCGGCAGTTACGTTAAGAAGGCTGTCGAGTTCCGAATTGAAAAGATCGGGATCGTTGTCGTAGAGAGTAAATTCGGCGATCTGCTGCGACCTCGCGAGCGAAGATTGCCGCGTGCGGACGGCGTCATTCAAAAGCTGATTCTCGATCTTCTCCATTTCAGCAGGCGTTGGGCCGTGAACGGCGAGATCGCGTATCTCGTTCATTATCGTCTCGCGGATAGCGCTGATATCCTCATCCGGTTTCGGGATCGCCCCGACGAAAATGCTCGACGGGCCGCGTCTTTCGTCCGTAAAACCGAATAGCTGTATGACGGATTCCTCGCCCTTGACGAGCTTCTGGTAAAGCCGCGAACTGTCGCCGTCGTAGAGCACTTTTCCGGCGAGATAAAGTGCTTTGAATTCGTCGGTCCCGCGTTTCGGTGTCTTCCACCCGATAAGGAACGCCGGGAATGGAGCGAGCGGGTCTTGCCATTCGCTATAATTCGACGCGACCTCGGCCGGCTCTTCCACGTCGATCGCGGGCGGCGTCGGCTGGCTCGGGATATCGCCAAAGAATTTCTCGATCAGCTCTTTCGCTTCCGCCGGGTCGAATGCTCCCGAGAGGACGAGCACCGCATTATTCGGTGCGTAATAGATTCGGAAAAATTCCTGCACGTCCTCGACCGATGCGGCATCAAGATGATCCATCGAACCGATCGTCGAATGTGCGTTCGCAAAATTCTTGTAGATCATCGAGTTTATAAGGTCGAAGATCTGTCCGTAAGGTTGGTTGTCGTACCGAAGACGCTTTTCTTCCTTGACGGCCTCGCGCTGGTTGTCGAGGTTCTCCTGCGTAACGGCAAGCGAACGCATCCTATCGGATTCGAGCCAGAGCCCGAGCGGAAGCTGGCTGGCAGGCAGCGTCTCGTAATAGTTCGTACGCTCGCTCGATGTCGTTCCGTTCATCGTGCCGCCGGCCTTCATAATGTACTGAAAATGCCCCGCCTTCGGCACGTTCTCGCTTCCCTGGAACATCATATGTTCGAAAAGGTGCGCAAAACCCGTGCGGTCATCGCGTTCGTTTCGCGACCCGACATCGTAATAGACGGCCATTGATACGACCGGGATCGCATCGTCTCTATCGAGCACAACACGCAGGCCGTTAGCAAGTGTGAACTGTTCAAGTCTCAGGGGCGGCAGTTTGAATGAATGCGGCATAAACGTATCCCTTTACCGGCTATGGACACCTACAATAAAAACAAATCGACTGCGAAAAATCAAAGAATCCGTCGAACAAGGCGTCTGGCTTCGCTCTTTACGCCGAACGGTGCTAAACTTCAGAATAGGGCGAATTATATTCACCGTTCATAAGACTTAGTAAGGGATATAGGAGGACCCACAATGCAATCAAATTCAGCAACAACGAAGCGACGCGGTGGGCGAGGCCGCGTCTCGGTATATCTTTTTCTCGGTGTCGGAATCGGAGCGGCAACCGCCCTGCTGTTCGCTCCGCGAAGAAAAGCCGAGGCACAAAAACCTCTTGCGGCACCAGCAAACGACGATCTCAAGCCGGAAGCCGCAAAACCGCACTCCGTACAAACCGTGACAAAGCCGTTGCCGCCGAGCGTTAAGGAGACGACGAACGTCGCCTTTGCGGGAATGACGGCAACCACTTCCCGCAAGCGGAATATTCGGCCCACGGTCCCGACCGATATGCGTATCTCGGAGCAGAGATATCGGATCGCCCACAGCGGGCGCCGTCCGTCGAACATTCTTTAGAAAGGACGATCATTATGGCGAAGCACAAGGAATTTTTGGACGTTGAACCGGACGCTGAGGTGAAAGAGGCATTCGCGGACGCCGAGAAAGTAAACGAAGGCTCACGCGAACAGCTTTTCGAAAAGCTCGAGCAGTACACGAATACTTCGCCGGTGCTATCGGGCGGCGACGTTGACGCTGCTTGGGAAGACGCCGATGATGTCGGCGAAGAAGCCGCCGGCGGCCCTAATCCTACGCCTGACCAGGATGTCGTCGAAGAGATCGGCGAGGCATTCGGCGTAACGTTCGAGGATAATGAGCCGCTAAGCGTCGTCGAGAAACTCGAAAAGCGTGACGAAGATCGTTGGGAATTGAATCCGGCTTCTGCGGAAGAATAGTTTTGTCCGGAAGGCAGATCTACAGCCGATCGAAGTCTCTCTCGCGGCTCAATGGTCAGCGAGTGTCGCGCGCGTTACGGCTTGCGACCGCGTAAAGTTCGGCTTTTGCCTGGAATGGCGTAAGGTCGGGATAAGTTTCGACCATGCGGGCAAGCAAACCCGTAATGTGCGGGCACGCAAAACTGTTCCCTGTCAGCGTGCGATAACCGCCGCCGAACCACGGCGTGCGTATATTCACGCCCGGCGCCGTTAGCTCGATCACCTCGCCGTAGTGAAATCCGAATTTCAGCGGATCCGTTTCTTCGCTTTTGACGACAGAGATCAGCGACGATGAAAAGATCGATGGGAAGCTCGGCTGCGGCAGATTGTTCGCTGCCGCGATCACGATGCAGCCCGCCTGATACGCGCGATCGAGCAGATCGTGTAGCGGAGCGAAAAATTGCGGCTTCGTCGTCCCGAGGCTCAGATTGATGATCTTGTAGCGTTGTTTTACAGCGTATTCCAGGCCCGCGAGAAACACCTGAGCATCGCCAGAACCGCTTGCCCCGAGCACGCGTATGCTCGCGATCTTTGCTTCCGGAGCGACCTTCGTGATTATTCCCGCGCAGGCCGTCCCGTGGCCGGCAAGATCGCCGTCATCCACGCGCGTGAATGTAACTTTCGATCCCTCGACCCTTGCACCGACCTCATCGACGATGCGACCCGCAAGCTCAGGATGTGTGGCATCGACACCGCTGTCGATGATCGCGACCGTAACCCCGCGGCCGGTAGCTTCGAGCCAATCCCGGTCAGATGAGGGCTTGGGCGTCGGCCCTTTATTTTGTGTGGAGCCTCCGGTCCTACTCATCCGTGAATTCAAGGCCGCTCAAGTTCGATCTCGAATACGCGATAATGCTTTCGAGCACCTTTCGGCAAAGTTCGATCTCGGCATCGCCCATCGAGGCAAGTTCGTTGATCAATGCCGCGATCTCGAGCGCACGTCCATGAGACGAGACGTCCCGTATCGAACGCAGCCAGGTCTGCACCTCTCTGCGTTCTTCCTCGGTATTGGCAACGCGGCTGCTGAGATCGTAGAGCAGGTCGCCCTCAAAGAATGCGTTGACGAGGGCCGCGACCGATTCGGCATATACGGTCGCAACGTCCATCTCCGCGGCGGTAAAGGCTTCGGATGGGGCATCCGCCGCACGATTCACGTATTCGAGCACGCCGATGATGTCGTTCCTAAAGCGCAGCGGGATGGCGAGAATGTGTTCGGTCGAAAAACCCGTCGCCTTATCGACCTCTGCGTAGAATCCGCTTTCATCGTCCGGCTGTGAGATCGCCATCGGCTGGCCGGACATCAGGACGAATCCTGCGATTCCCTTTCCGGCCGGGACCTCAAGCCCGATGACCTGGTCGGCGACCTCGCCTGTCGCGGCAAGGAATGTCAGCGCACCTGAATCCTCCTTGCGCACAAGGATCGACGCACCCGCGGCCTTCAGCCTCGTACACGAGGTTTCGAGCAGCTCGGTCATCACCTCCTTTAGCGGATCGGCAAGTCGTTGAGAAAGGTCAGTGATCCGGATGAGCACCCGGAATCGTTCCATGAATTCTTCAGTTCGGCTTTCGGACATAGACGCGATTTTCCGCGATATTAGGCGAGTTTTCAACTGCGCTGCCGTTTTGCTGGAACTTTACGCCGATTAGTGCTTTAATGCCTTCAAATAAAATTTGAGAGGGACGGCTCCCTGAGTGCCGATCAGAACCGTCCCGGTTTTTTTCGAGCCGCAGGTTTCGTGCGATACGCCCAACCGCTTTCGAATCACCTGATGCGTGAGGCTCGAAGAGTGTCTTTGGCAGCCTATGAGGACTCTATCTGCAGTTGTTTTTGTGCTTGGCCTTTTCACCGGAGCGTTCGCGCAAGCGTCGCTCCTGCCAGAGAAACCCGAGCCATTCAAGCTCGCAGAAGGCTCGTCCTTCACTGCATCAGGAACTTCAACGACCCGCAAGACACGTAAGATCTCGAGCGAGATCGCCGAAGCCGAAACCATCATCCGCGAGAATCTCGCAGGCACTTTGCCGACCGCTCCCGAGATGACCAGATCTGCCGCCGTCGGCGCTCTTCGGAGCCTCGACCCGCACTCGAACTTCTTCGACCAACGCGAATGGCAAGACCTTCTCGATCAGGAAGACAGTGCCTACACCGGCATCGGTGCGACGATCCAGAGCTACGACACGGACGGCGTCCTTTCGACGTACATTCTCGATGCAATTCCCGGTTCCGGTGCGGCCGCGGCCGGTCTGAGGTACGGCGATAGGATAATTGCCGTGAATGGCCGCTCTGCTGCCGGGCTGAATACGGATGAGGTTCGCGATATGCTTCGCGGCCCAGACAGATCGACCGTTACCGTGAAACTCGAAAGAGCTGCGACCGGCCGCAGCGAGGTCATCGTCCTAAAACGTGCGAGCATCCGTCAGCCATCCATCCCCGATTTCTATATCCTAAAGCCCGGCATCGGCTACATCGATCTTTCCGAAGGCTTTAACTTCACGACGTCCGACGAAATGGACCTCGCGCTTCGCCGTTTGAAACAGCAGGGGATGACCTCGCTCGTTCTCGATCTGCGCGGTAATCCCGGCGGCATCGTACAGCAGGCCGTCAAGGTCGCAGAAAAATTCTTGCCCGCAGGAACGCTCATCTTGAAACAGCGTGGACGTTTCGCAAGTGATTCTCGTGACTGGTATTCAAAGAATGCCGCGCCGGAGACAATGCCGCTCGTCGTGCTCGTAAATCAGGACACTGCATCGGCATCCGAGATCGTCGCCGGAGCGTTCCAGGACAACGACCGCGCAATGATCGTCGGCACACGCACGTTCGGAAAAGGATTGGTGCAGAGCGTCATCGACCTGCCTTTCGGAACCGGTGCGACGATCACTGCCGCACGATATCTGACGCCGTCCGGCCGCTCGATCCAAAGAGACTACACGCGTATCGGCCTCTACGAGTACTACAAGCACGTTTCACCGGCCGAAGGCATACAAAGTACCTTTTTCGAGGCACGAACGGCCACAGGGCGTCGTGTGCTCGGCGGAAACGGTATCGAGCCCGACACCGTCGTCGCTGAACCGGAACTCACGCGTGCCCAGGCAGAGCTCCTCAAACCGCTCTTCTTTTATGTTCGGAATACAAAGGCAAGCTCAGGAAGACAGCCGGACATTGCCGGACTGTTGACCAAAGTGTCGCTTCGGGGACACAAGGCCGACGCGTCGTCCTTCCTCGAAGCCCGTCTCAAATACGAGATCGCCGTCGCCGAAAGCGGAACAACGCGTGCGAAACGAGTCTTGAATGAGACCGATCCGCAGATCGAAGCCGGAGTAAAGGAATTGAAGAGTGCCAAAGACCTTTACCTCGCGGCACAGAACCTCGTCCAAAGCCAGGTCGCAGCAGCTAACGCGAATAGGTGATCACCTGCCCGCGTTCGCCGACCGCGCAGCCGTATTTTTTCGCCATAAATAGGCCATAGAAATCGCCCTTCACGCCGCTATTCTCGAGCTCCCACGTCTTTCCCTTGTCGTATGTGCGAATAAGCAGGCCGCGAAATCCGACCGCAAAGCCATTCTTATCGTCAGCGAAATATACGCGTTTCAGAGTTTCCGGCGAAGGTGAAGCGACCTTTTCCCAGGACGCACCGCCGTCCTCGGTCCTGATTATCGAACCGCCGCCGCCGACCGCAAATCCGTTCATATCGTCACGAAAATCCACCGCGAATAGCGCCCTTTCGACGCCTGTCTTTTGGATCGACCACGAACGGCCGCCGTCGAGCGTGACCATCATCAGGCCTTTGTCGCCGACGATCCAACCGCGATCCTTTCCGTCAAAATCGACGTGGAAGATCTCCGCTTTTGAAGGCAGCGGAATACGGCTCCACGATTCACCTTCGTCCTCGGTGAGCATCAGGAGCGAATCGACGATCTCGTCGCGTGCATTGACGATCGAGCCGATGATCAGGCCGCGTTTCTTGCCGGCGAACCGAATGCTCGTAAATTCCGGCGTTCCTTTTGTAAAATCTCCGGCACGATAGATCATCGTCCTTTTCCAGGTATTGCCGCCGTCGTCCGTCTTGAACATCAGTTTCCCGGCAACGAGATATCCGTTCTTTTCGTTGCGAAAGTAGATCTCGCTGATCGATTCCGTCGTGTTGAGCGGATATTTGCTCCAAGTCGCACCGCCGTCATTCGTTGCCGCGAGGAATCCGTTGTCGCCCGCAATAAAACCGCGGGACGCAGTTGTGAAGTAAACCGCAACAAGGTCCTCGGTCGTCCCGCTGTTGCGGACCGTCCAGGTTCCCTGTGCGGAAGCAGCGCAAACCGCTGCAAGGATCAAAATAAAAGTAAAGAAAATTCTCAAGGTGCTCATTAACCTCCGACGCAATTTTTGCTTGTCGTTTGCGGTAGAATACCGTTTGAACGCGCAAATTGCATCTTTTGAGCACCTTGAGAACTCCGTCATAGTTACTTGACGATCCTGTAAACCTTGCCTTTCCAGACAATTACGACCTGCTCGCCAAGCGAAAGATACTTCGCGAGATCCGGCTGCTGACTTACAAGGTCAAAGTACTCGTCCGAGCCGAAAGTAAGCTTTACTTCGTCGAGTCCGGCCTTCGGATCGAACTCGCCGTCCGTCCACACTCCGCCGAAAAGATAGAACGTTTTGAGGTCAACCTTGCGGACGTCGCGGCTCGTTTGAGCTTCGTCGTCGGCAAGCGATCTCATATCCTTCTTCTCCTGTGCGCGGAGACTTTCCGAAACTGCCTGCCGTCCGCTGACATCCATCGCCGCGGTCGGTGCGGCACTCTTCTGCCTCGCGACCCCTGAGATCGAAGGCGGAACGACATTGTTCCCGCTTGCTCCGTCCATCTGGAGACTGCCGTCGGTCGCAAGGTACGACGTGTATGGCGTAACGATGCCGTAGCGTGTGCCGAGATCGACGATCTCATCGCGCAGCTCCTTGTTCTCGCCGTTATTGCGTATCTGTTCGACGAGCCAGCCGACGCGCCGATTCGCCCAAAGCCGTGCGAGAAACGTATTCGTTTCCGCACGTTCGGGAAAATCGAGGCCGTTGTATGTGAACGTCTGCCGCTTGCCGGCGAATGTTCCAGTGAGCTTGATGACGGCGTTGTTCAGCGAACTATCGTTCTTATAACGTCCGATGATCGTTATCTGATCGCCGCGGAAAAGGTCCGTGATATTCCGCGGATAGACAAGGTCGGCCTGTACGCTGCCCATGTCGAGTTCGATGCCGGTCATCACGGGTGAATTCACTTTCGCGAAGAATTTCGAGACCTTGACCTCGATGTCTTCCTTCGGCTGTATGTAGTCGGCAACGCCCGAATTCTCGGCCGCGAGCTTGTCGAGAAGCCGTGTATTCACGTCATAGCCAACACCGAAGTTGAAAAGATGCAGGCCCGGCACTTTGATCGCGGCCGCATTCTTCAAGATCGCATCGACATTCTGAACGCCGACCGTCGGCAGCCCGTCGGTCATAAAGACCATCATCTTCGGACGCTCCGATCTGTCGAACTGCCGCAAGCCCGCCTTAAGAGCGTCGTTGATATTCGTGCCGCCGTTCGGCCTAAGGGCTTCGACGAACGAAATGCCGCGTTTCTTGCCTGCATCGTCCGCCTGAATGAGGCCTTTCTCCATCAGGTGTTCTTCGCCCGCGAAATTTATGACGTTGAAACGATCACCCGCACGCAGCCCGCGGATCCCGAAAAGGAGGCCCGCTCTCGCCTTGTCCATCTTCCCTTCGTCCGCCATCGACCCCGAAGTATCGATGACAAAGACGATGTCCTTGCTCGCGATCTCGCTCTCGCGTATATCGGCTTTCGGCGAAAGCTGGAGCATAAAGTAGCCGTCCTTCCCCGTTTCGCGATATGTGATCAGCGAGAGCCCGAAATCATCGTCTGAGACGGTGTAGAAAAGTTCGAGGTCTTTGTTGCTGCCGCTCGTCTCGAACGTAATTTTTGCGGAACGCTCGGTTATGTTCTTGATGTCGATCGTGTGCGAGGGCGAATAAATATTCCGGATCGAATTCCTCGCCTCGATCTCGATCGTGCCGGAGATCGTGCCGAACTGCTGCGACGGCATTTCTCTGCGAACTGCCGACGGCGGCACAGGCCCTTCCCAACCGCGTTGCGGCTGCCGCCAAAGGTTGTGCCCGGTACCGAGCGGATACCGATACGCGACCGTGCCGGAATCTGCCTTCAAAACTTGCGTGTAGGTCAGTTCGAGCTTCTTATCGGAGTTTGGCGGTATCGGAAAGATCGACGCCTGCAAAAGATTCTGCCCGGCATATTCGAGCAAGCCCGGATCACGCTGACGCCGAACGATCGCATCGTAGATCTGCCGTGCCTGTTCACGCGAACGAACCTCGCCGACGAGCTTCTTTCCGTTCTCCCAGATCGCAAATTCCGAGATCGAGGCACCTTCCGGGATCGGGAAAAAATACGTGCCTTCGAGCGTGAACGGCGTATCGTTGCGAAATACCTGCTCGACGTGCGTCGTTGCGACCTGGCCCGAGATCTTCGTGTCGAGCTTGATCGACTTGACAGGCAACGCGTTCGGCAGCGGCAAAGGCCTCGGCAGCGGCCTGCACGGCCGAACATCACAAACTATCGGAACAATAACTCCTTGAGCCCTAACAATTACGCCTCCGCATAGGAAAAGAAGCGTCAGGGAAAATGCAATTGCAAAAACTTTCATAATTCTTACCGTCAAACGGTCTCCTGCATAGGTTTAGTCAACGGTAGAACGCCGCCCCGCCCCGATTCTTGCAAAAACATCGGAAAAAGTGAGTTTGCGGGCTTCGCTTCGCGACCTTTGCGTTTTCTGCTCACCGCCGCTCCGGCGACTATGCCGCCGATCAAAGTTGAACTGTCAAACATCAACATCATCACCAACGAGCATACCCAACCCTAGCGCTCATTTGAAGCACACTTTGCACAGATTGTATGAAAATGCACAGAATGCACAATTTGATACAAAATGCACAAAATGAACAGAATGCGAAGCTGGCGAGGATCTTCTTCCTGCTTCGATCTACGGCTTAAAGGCCGCGGCATTTCGAGACCTACGGCTATTGGGTGGGCTTATCGGCGCTGAGGGCGTCGTCGATATCTTTTTCGATCTTTTGGCGGAGTTTCTCGACGAGGGACTCGCTGCGTTCGAGGCCGGCATCGACCCTTGCTCTCGCAGCCTGGATCTCAGCGAGCAGTTTTTGCTGGATAGCCTGTTCGGCGGCAAGAGATTTGGCCCTGGCCTCGCGGACCTCTTCAGGACGCATCGAACCGCCCATTTGTGTCGTCACGCGGTTGATCATCTCCGGCCGACTTTCGTATGCAAGCTGGTCGAGTTTTGCCTGCACCGCGGCCTCTTTCTCCATTAACTCGAACGACTGTTTGCGAAGATTCTCGGTCCGCTGCTCGGCACGCGTCAGAATGTCGAGGTTCATCAAAAGACGTTTCTGCTGTTCGTCGTATTTGTCGGCGCGCGAGCTTTCAAGAGCCTTGATGCGCTCGAGCAGTGCCTCGGTCGTCGGCGCATCCTGAGCCAGCGGCTGTTCGGTCGATGTCGAGTCCGGGATCTGTTCGACCTGCTCGGGCGTAACGAGCGGCTTGCCCGGCTCTTGCCCGATTATTTGGTCGGTGGTCAGTTGAATGGGCGTTGGCGTCGGCTGAGGAACGGCCGTGGTACGGTTACGCCGCTGTGCCGTCGCGGCCCCGGCAAAGAGAATGCAAGTTACGGCAGTTAAAACGCTAAGTTTACCGATCATTTTTCTTCTCCTTTACTTCCTTATTCGGGATCAGGTCGCCGGTAAACAGCTCGATCCCATTCTTCGCGAGACCAACGATCGGGGTAGCGTCCAGGCCCGAATTTATCAATCCTCTCACAACGCCCTTTCGCTTTATGTCGCTACCGACAAGCACAACGACGACCGCCGTCCCGCCGAAAGGAAGCATCTTGGCTCCACGTTTTACAAGTTGCCAACCGCCTGCGCGGAGTAATTTGCCTTTTACGGAACGCTCCATTTTCAAAGCCATCTTATCGCCCGAGAATAAACTTGCAAAGCTCAGATGACAAAAGCATACTCGTCTTTGCACGAAATATTCTTCCAAAAGGTTGCAAAACTATGGGGCTGAAGATCGACCGCCTTTCGAAGCGGTTTGGTAATAACAATTGGGCTCTGCGCGATATTGACCTCGATATTGCCAACGGCGAGGTTTTCGGTATCCTCGGCGAAAGCGGGACCGGAAAATCAACCCTCCTCAAGATGATCGCCGGCGTCGAAAAAACAACTATCGGCGAGATCCGCGTCGAACCTTCGGTAGGCATCCGTTTTGTTGACGGAGCAAGTTCAGGCCGCGGCGGTTTCTTTTCGCGTTCGCCAAAGGCGCCGAGCAAGACAGTCGTACAGGACGCTCTCGCGAACGGCGGGGATGACATCATCGCTTTCGACAATTGCTTCCAACATCTGGATTCGTTCGAAAAGCAAAAAGCGTTTGAGGCGATCCGTAAGGCGAAAGGCAGGACGATCTTGATCGCATCGAGCGACTATCGGGACCTTGCGGAATGTTGCGGGCGCATCGCGATCCTCGCAGGCAGCTACCTGGCACAGGTCGGAACTCCGCAAGAGGTCTACACGAAACCTGCAAATTCCGCAGCAGCTTTTGCCACGGGCGATCTCAACAGATTCGATGCGAGACGTCTTTCCTCAACCGACGCGGGAATCCCGGAATTCTACACCGTCGTCGGCGGCCATCGCGTCTTCGCTCAGCCGACCGAACGATTCAAGCTCGGGCCGCTCAATCAAACCATAAACCTTGCCATCAGGCCCGAGCATATCTCGATCACGACCGGTGCTTCGTTCCCCGAGGACAATCTGCTGAAAGCGATCGTCCGCGACATTAGATTTTTAGGACCGTCAACCCGAGTTTTGCTCGATGCTGACGGCCTTGAGTTGAATGCAGCGGTTCCGAGGGTCGTTGGACTCAACGTCGGTGAAGAGTGTATGATCGCACTCCCGCCGCCGCGAGTTTACGTGTTCAAATCCTAAGGACGAACGGTCAGAACGACCAGTACACGGCGATTCTTCGCCCGATTCTTCACGGTCGTATTCGGCGCGATCGGAAGCGACGCTCCAAGTCCCTTTGCCGACAATCTGTCACCGGCGACTCCCGCCGTCGAAAACCTCGACGAGACCGCTCTCGCACGTCCGTCAGTCAACGCCTGGATCGTTTCCGGTGCGCCTGAGCTGTCCGTGTGCGATTCGATCGCGATGTTGTATGCCGGGTTATCCGCCAGTAGGGCGGCGAGTGCTTCTAACTTCTGATTTCCGCGCACAGAAAAATCCGTCGAACGCGAATTCGCCCAAAAATTCTCCGGCAGAGTCACCTCGATCCCGCGTTGTGTCTGTGCGACCGTTCCGAACGAACGCAATACCTGTATCAAAGCCGGCTCTGCCGCCTTGATCTCGGCAGCGCGTCTGTCGTTCGCCCTCTGCTGTTCGAGCTGCGTCTTTTCAGACTGGATCGCAGCGAGTTGACGCTTGGCGCTCTCCGCCTCGATCTTCGTGCGTGTCAATTCATCCCGCAATTTCGCATTCTCCTCGCGGAGGTCGTTTACGAGCGTGGTCGAATTCTGAACGTCACGTTCCGACAGTTCGCGGTTACGCGTTTCGCGCGCAAGCTCCGCCTTTAGATCGGCGATCTCGGCCTGAGCATCATTGTATCTGCGTTCAGCTTGCCGTATCTCGGCATCGGAGCGGGACCTTTCATTTCGTTGTTCGCGTGCTTGTTTGCGCACTGTTGCGGTCTCTTCCGCCTTGACTGCGGCAGAGATCGCCCTTCGTGCCGTGATATCGACATCTTCCTCACGGCGCCCGGCACGCCACGCGGCCTCTGCATTCGATAGCAACGTAGTCGCCTCCGCCAGCTCCTGTGTTGCATCCCGCTCGGCACCCGCGAACTTTGCGAGAGCGACCGCCTGTCGTCCCTGCAATATCGTCGAAGGCGTTTTCGAATAATCGACCTCGGCGATCTCCGGCGTTCGCGAATCCTGAAAATAGTCGCTTGAATTCCCGAAATACTGAGCCGTTGAGACGGTACCGATCGTCCTACCGCTCCTTGCGTACGGATTGAGATTCTCGAGCATCACCTGCTGGCTCGGGCGACGTACAAGAAAATGCGGTTCGGCGGTGATCAGCAGAGCGAAGGTCTGCAGAGGCGTCGTAACGGAGATCTTCGAATCGAACTCAAAGAAACCGCGGCGCTTGATCTCGCCGAGATTATCCGCTCTTCCGTCCGGCGAGATCGCCCAAAGGACGTACGTCGCATATCCCGCACCAAGCTCAAACGGACGCGGCATCTTCGAGACGCTGAGCTCGATCTCCGTTCCGTTGCGTTTTGTACGCTGTACCCGAGCTTCGCCCTTCATTCTTGGGAATCTCGTCGTCCCGCGAAAATTCACCATCACGACCTCGTCGAGCGGATACGTGATCGCGGTCGTGCGGCGTGCGACATCAAGCTGTGCGAACGCAGCCGTTGCAACCATCGAAATAACAAAAAGTGCGACGGCAGGAAAATATAGCTTCTTCATCATAATTTTTATGTGTATTGACGGAAGACAGGACTTCCACAAGCGCGTTATTTGAAAAGATGACACATTGCCTGTTCAGGTTGCAAACAAAGGACTTGGACAGTTGTGCGGATTCTAAAGTATATTCAAGAGTTTGTAGTTGCCTGCAAATGCCCGGCTGACGCGGGAGCCGTTTGCCGCCACGATGGAAGAATTTAAGCGTCTTATCTCATACGTAAGGCCCTACTGGGCACTATTTGCCGCCGCACTGTTTGCGATGGTGATGGTGGCGCTGTTCGAGACGGCAACGCTCGGCCTTCTTGTCCCGATCGTCGATCAATTCGTCAAAGTTCCGGGGAATGCGTCGTCCACGATCTTCGACCTCCACAAACTTGTACCGCAGGACGACTGGTTCAAGGCATGGCTTACGATCTCCGGCCTTTTGTTCATCTTCACGATCGGCAAAGGCATCGCGGAATACTTCTCGTCGTACCTGATGGCGAAGATAGGCCAGTCCGCGATCCTGAACCTAAGAGAGCAACTCTATGACCACCTTCTCAAGCAATCGTCATCCTTCTTTGAGAAGCATCGCACGAATTTTCTCGTTACAAGGCTTGTCCAAAGCTGCTCTTTGATCGAATACGCGGTGACGGGCAATCTTCGCGACGTCCTGCGCGAAAGCTTCATCCTCGTCGGCTGTTTTGCGACCGCGTTCTATTACAACTGGCGACTGACGCTCGGTGCGATCATCGTCGCCCCGATCATCGGTTTCCTCACTACGAAATTCAGCAAGCGGCTGCGCCGTTTCGCTGAGGATTCCGTCGAGGGCAACAAACTCCTTACGGACACCGCACAGGAAACGCTCTCGAATCAGATGATCGTTAAGGCATACAGGGCCGAAGCTCGCGAGCGTTCACGATTCTCACGTGTGGCTCACTTCATTGCGAACGCAAATCTACGCTCCGCCCGCACTGCCGCACTCTCACCGCCAACGATCGACATCATCGGCGTCGTGATGGTCGTCCTGCTGATCTTTTTTGGCTTGCGGGAGATCAACGCAGCAAGAATGGACGCATCGCAGTTCTTCGCGTTCCTCTTTGCTCTCTTTAGGAGTTACGACCCGATGCGAAAGATCTCGCGGCAGCACAACGAGATCTCGCGTGCGTTTGCAGCGGCCCGTGATGTCTGGGATGTGCTTGATGAGGACGACCATATGCCGGAGAAGGAGAATGCGATCGACCTTGCTCCTCTCCGTGAGAAGATCGAGGTCCGCGATGTCTCTTTCCACTATAAAGGCCACTCGAAACAGATCCTGAAGCACATCGATCTCGAGATCCCGCGAAATTCGATCGTTGCGCTCGTCGGCGAAAGCGGCGGTGGAAAATCCAGCCTTATCAAGCTCCTGCAAAGGATGTACGACGTTTCCGAAGGTGCGATCCTTTGGGATGGCATCGACCTGCGCGATGCCTCGCTCGCTTCCCTACGCAAACAGATCGCCTTAGTTACGCAGGAGACAGTGCTGTTTAACGACACGGTGAAATACAATATCTCGTACGGCAAACCGGACGCGACGGACGCTGAGATCGCCGAAGCGGCACGCATCGCGTTCGCTGATGGATTCATCGAGCAGCTTCCCGAAAAATACGACACGCGTGTCGGTGAACGCGGCTCGCTCCTCTCGGGCGGACAAAGGCAGCGGATAGCGATCGCTCGGGCTGTGCTCGTCGACGCGCAGCTTCTAATTTTTGACGAGGCGACCTCCGCTCTCGACACCGAAAGCGAGATGCTCGTGCAGAAAGCGATCGCAAATATCACGAAGGATCGTACGACCGTCGTGATCGCTCACAGGCTTTCGACGATCCGCCGTGCCGACAAGATCGTCGTGATGGAAAAAGGCGAGATCATCGAGGTCGGGAGCCACGCCGAATTGATGGAGGCCGACGGGAAATACAAGAAACTTTACGAATACCAGTTTGCCGAAGAGGCAGAACATTCTGAATTCATATGAGATCAATGACCGGCTTTGGCCGCGGCTCGGCCTCTAACGAAAAGGCGAACGCGGCCGTCGAGCTCAAAACAGTTAACAACCGCTTTCTCGACGTGAACTTAAAACTCCCGTCGGATCTGCAGCATCTTGAGAACGCGCTGAAAAGGGCGATCACATCGAGGCTGAACCGCGGCCGCGTCGATGTCAGCCTCCAGATCGAATGCACCGAAGATGTGTCCTATGAAGTGAATCGCGGCCTGATCTCCGGTTTTCTCAATGCGATGAGCGAGATCAAGGAGGAATTCAATCTTGCCGGAGAACCGGACGTAAACGTCATAGCGCGAATCCCGAATATTATCTCGGCAAGGCGGGCCGATATGAGCGCCGATATCGAATCCGCAGTCCAAGCCGCACTTGAACTCTCGCTCGACGATCTCGAAAAAATGCGTTCGACCGAAGGCGACCTTCTCGCAGCAGAGCTCGAAGCGAGACTCGCCGGTATTGAAGACCGGCTGGTTCCGATCGAGGCCGCGGCCGCCGAAGTTGCCGATGAATTTGCTGAAAGGCTGAAAAAGCGTATCGACACGATCCTCGAAAAGCTTGGCACCGCCGCTGAGCCCGACCCTGCAAGGCTCGCACAGGAGGTCGCGTATCTTGCCGACCGCGTCGATATTTCTGAGGAGATCGCGCGTCTCAAGGCCCACATCAGTCATTTCCGGCAGATAATGTCCGAAGAGAAGGACGTCGGAAAGCGTCTCGATTTCCTAACCCAGGAGCTGAATCGTGAAGCGAACACGATCACATCGAAGACGAATAATTTGAGCGTTAAAGAGAACGCCCTAGCGATCAAGAGCGAGATCGAAAAAATTCGCGAGCAGGTGCAAAATGTTGAATAAAGCTTTCGCCGCAAGGGTCGCGCGAAGCTAAAAGAAATATCCAAATGATCGGAAATCTTATCATCGTCAGTTCCCCATCCGGCGGCGGCAAAGGCACGCTGATCCGTGAAATACTGCAAACCACGCCGGACATTATGTTTTCCGTGTCCTACACGACGCGTGCGATGCGCGGCGGCGAGCAGGACGGCCGCGAGTATTTCTTCGTAGATGTCCCAAAATTTAAGGAGCTGATCGCTGCGGGAGAGTTTCTCGAATACGCCGAGGTTCACGGCAATCTGTACGGAACCTCGCTATCGCAGGTCAAAAAGCTGACGGAATCGGGCAAGGACGTCCTGCTCGAGGTCGATGTACAGGGAGCCAAGAATATGCTCGAAAAGGTGCCCGACGCCGTCAGCATCTTCATTTTGCCGCCGTCATTTGCAACGCTTGAGACTCGGCTGCGTATGCGTGCGACCGAATCGAGCGGCGATCTTCAGGTCCGGCTTCGCAACTCGTTCCAGGAGGTCCGCGAATTCGAAAAGTTCAGATTCGTCGTCGTAAACGACGACCTGGAGACCGCCGTCGAGGAAATGAGGACGATAATTCGGGCGGAAAGACACCGCACGAATAGACAAGATGCCGCAATTTGCGGTATTCTTGATGGTTTCGACGCCGCGATGCATCGATTTGAGAAGGAGTTTGACTAGAAACTTATGGTTGATGAGACCCAGGAAGAGAACGCAGAGGTCGAAGCTGAAGTTTTCGATCCGCCCGAAATAGATTCTAAATACAGGATGATCATCCTCGCCGCGCAGCGTAGCAAACAGCTTCAACGCGGCGCAGATGCCCGCGTCGATGTGGATCGTCGAAAGGTAAAGCCGACGCGGATCGCGATGAAAGAGATCGCCGACCGTAAGGTCAATTTCAAGTTCACCGACCAGGAAGAAGAAAGTTCGGCTGCCGCAGGCAAGTAGTCGTCTCTTCTAAACAGATCTGAAAAAATAGAACCTCTGCTCGGTCAATATCGTCCGGCAGAGGTTATCTTTTTCCCGTTCAAGGGAGATCTACATTCCGTTGTAGCTCGGTCCGCCGCCGCCCTCGGGCGTGACCCAGTTGATGATCTGATATGGGTCGGCAATGTCGCAGGTCTTGCAGTGCACGCAGTTCGAGAAATTTACCTTTAGTTCGCGGCGGCCGCTTTTTGGATTCTCTTCCATTTCATACACCGCTGCAGGGCAGAATCGCTGGCACGGATTTCCATATTCCTCGACGCAGCGTGTCGCGCAGATCTCCGTATCGAGCACATGAAGGTGGCAAGGCTGGTCCTCATCGTGCGAGACACCCGCGTGAAAGACATCCGTAACCTTGTCGAAGGTCAAGTTCTTATCAAACGCAACATCCTCGTAACGCTCAAGCTTCACGTGGTCGGTCGGGCCGAACGTGCCGCTAACATCGCGATCGGCAAGCTGCTGCATTCGCTCGTAGCCCGGTATGTGGTGCTGCTTCGGCATAAAGCCCCACGCCATTCCGCCGGTAACGAATTGCAGTCCTGTGTTCACAAGAGCCGGCCAACGGCCGCTCTGAAACGCGGCGTGAAAGTTTCGCACCGGATGAAGCTCGTCGTATATCCAGCTGTTGAAGACCTTTTCGTCGAACTGGCGTAGCACTTGCGACGAAAAATCCTGATGCTCGAACGCGGTGATGATCGTTTCGGCCGCGAGCATTCCGCTCTTCATCGCGAGGTGTATTCCCTTGATGCGTTGGCCGTTCAGGAACGCGGCACATTCGCCGACGAGCAGTACGCCGTCGGCGTAAAGCTGCGGCATTGTGTGCCAACCGCCCGTGTTGATGGTTTTTGCACCGTACTTTGCCATTTTGCCGCCAGCGAGGACGGACGCGACCATCGGGTGAGTCTTGAACTTCTGAAATTCGGCGTGCGGGTCGATCATCGGGTCCTCGTAATCGAGGCCTGTGACGTAGCCGATGCTGACCATATTGTTCTTCAGGCCGTAGATCCAGCCGCCGCCGTAAGTTCGCGTGTCGGACGGAAAGCCGAGCGTGTGCACGACCTTGCCTTCGGGGAAATTCCCTGCCGGCACTTCCCAAAGCTCTTTCACGCCGAGCGAGAAGACCTGTGCTTCGCTGTCCTTATCAAGGCCGAGGCGGGCCGTAAGCTGCTTTGCGAGCGAGCCGCGGGAGCCCTCGCCGAGGACGGTGACCTTCGCGAGGATATCGACGCCCGGCTCGAAGTTCGGCTTACGCTTGCCGTCCTTATCGATGCCTTTGTCACCCGTACGGACGCCGATAACTGCGTCGTTCTCGTCGTAAAGCACCTCTGTCGCAGGAAACTCGGGGAAGATATTGACGCCTGCGGCCTCGCACTTCTCCGCCAACCACTCGCACACGCGGCTGAGGCTTACGACGTACTTGCCCTTATTCTTTAGCGGCGGCGGGACGATCGGCGAATTGATGCCTTTTTTTTCGGTCAGGTACCAGAACGCGTCTTCCGTCACGACAGAATCGACCGGGCAGCCTTCGCCGAGGAAATCCGGCATCAGCTCGCGGATCGCACGCGGGTCCATCACCGCACCCGAAAGAATGTGCGCGCCGACGGCCGGGCCTTTTTCTACGATCGCGATCTCGAGGTCATCGACCGCCTTGCCGAACTTCAGGCCCTTCTCGACCATCTCGTTGTGCAGCTTGATCTGATTCTTGAGGTGAAGAGCGGCCGCCAAATTCGCCGGCCCCGCGCCGACGAACACGACATCCATCGGAACTTGTTCGCGTTCGGTCATATCTGAACCACCAAATGCCCCAAATTATACCAAACCCCGCTCCTAAAGACGATTTGGCGGCCGAAGACCACAAAGGCGTGCGGAGTACGCCCTATAACGTTAGCTACAGGTAAAGCGGAGCGAAACCTGTAGAATGCGGTATGAAATTGTCGCCAGCGTGTGTAACACGCGGCATCAATCCCACAGATACTTCCGATCGAATTCAACTCCGTGCTTTTGCAGCAGCGTCAAATACTCGTCTTCAAATGAGCGTTGTGCGTGATGATCTTTCTGATCTCTGATATACCGTCGTACTCTATCCGCTGCTGACGAGCTTACAGTGAACGCCCCGTAACGCCGCTGCCACGTAAAATTTCGATCATATTGCTTCGCCCATTTTGATGAATTGGCTTTTAGTTCGCGAACGAAGGCCGGAAAGTCGCCGGGAGGAAGCAGAATGAGCAGATGTATGTGATCCGGCATTCCATTGATCTCGATCGCGGTTCCTTTCCAGCCTTTGACGATGCCACCGAGGTATTTGTGCAGTTCGCCTTCCCACGATGCACCGCTCAACGGTTTACCGCCTTTTGTTCTGAAAACTACGTGGTACAGAAATCTCGTATGTGACATTGATCGCAGATACCGCGTGTTTCACACGCTCGCACATATCCAATCTTTCACATCTACACGTTACGCTTCGCTCCACGTGTAGCTAAAGCCATCTGATGTGCTCCGCACATCGACTAGCCAAGTCCGCAGGGGCAACCTGCGTTCACCTGAAACATTTCAATCTGGAAGCCGCTATTTCGCAAGTGATCGGCAACCGACCTAGCGAGAAAATGCCGCGATCGATCACTGATCGAACTGTGCTTTTAGCGACTCGGTGTAGGGCGCGCGCGCGACCCCGCGTTCAGTGATGATCGCGGTGACAAGTTCGTTGGGCGTGACGTCGAACGCGTAGTTCGCGACCTCGCATTCATCGGGTGCGAGTTGGATGTCGCGGACGTGCGTTACCTCACGCGTGTCGCGCTCTTCGATAGGAATGTCGTCGCCCGTCAGACAATTGAGATCGACGGTCGAGAGCGGTGCCGCGACGTAGAACGGAATGCCGTGTTGCCGCGCCAACACCGCGACCATGTAGGTGCCGATCTTGTTTGCGACGTCGCCATTGGCCGCGATGCGGTCGCTGCCGACGACGACCGCCTGCACGCGTCCCTTTTTCATAACGTGGCCGCTCATATTGTCTGTGATCAGCGTGACGGGAATGTCGTCCTCCATCAATTCCCACGCCGTCAGCCGCGCACCTTGAAGGTACGGCCGCGTCTCGTCGGCGATCACCGAGACATGCTTGCCCTGATCGACGGCTCCGCGGATCACGCCGAGCGCTGTCCCCCAAACTCCGCCAGTCGCGAGAGCTCCGGCGTTGCAGTGCGTGAGCACGGTCGAGTTGTCGTCGATGAGTTCGCCGCCGAACTTCGCGATCAGACGCTGTGCTTCGATATCTTCGTCGTGGATCGCTTTTGCTTCCGCGTCGAGTATCTCTTTGATCTCGGCGACGGACTTGCCCGCGTCCTTCGCCGCGTAGAACGCACGCTTCATACGGTCGATCGCCCAGAAAAGATTCACCGCGGTCGGACGCGTCTTCGCGAGCACATCGCCCGCGAACTCGATCTCTTCCTCGAGGTCCGCGACCGTCGTGCCGACAAAGCCTTGCGCCGCGAGCGCCATTCCGTACGCCGCCGAAACGCCGATCGCCGGTGCACCGCGAACGACCATTTCCTTGATGCCCTTCGCGACGTCGTTGTAGGTCTTGAGCACGAGCCACTTTTCTTCGGTAGGCAGCAGACGCTGATCGAGCATCTCGACAGCGGTTTCGGTCCGACGAACAGGAATGATATTCAATTTCATAAAAATACGCCTTACTTGACGGCACCAAGACTTTGCAGGATCGCGGTCAAACTAAGAATCTTACCGAAAAAGCGGCCCGTGCCAAAAACTGACAGAACTTTTTATACCGTTCTCGTCGTTATAAGAAAAAATATGCGGATCGAATACACACTTGACGAAATTCACGCTGCGGTCACGCGGCGTTGGTGGACGCAACTTTTTGCAGCATTTACTCGGTGCATCATCGCGGTCGGGTTCATCCCGCCGAGCATTCCGAAGATTTTGGGCAAGCCCTTCACCGTGCTGCCTGATTCGCATCCCGTCGGACATTATTTCAACGCGTTGCTGAAGACCGGCTTCTATTACGAATTCATCGGGTGGGCACAGATCATCGCCGCGATCTTGCTTCTCATACCGCGGACGTCGCACATCGGCGCACTTCTCTTTTTCCCGATCATCGTCAACATCGCGATACTCACCGCATCGGTCGGCTTCGCCGGAACGTGGGTGATCACGCTTTTTATGTCGATCGCGGGCCTCTTCATGGTCGCGTGGGAATATGACCGCCTGAAGCCTATCGTTTTTTATTCACGAAAGGAGAGAACGCGGAAATTCACCCTGCAATATCTACTCTTACCGGCATTTTTCGCAGCCGGCGGTGCGGCCTTCGGCCTATTTGCGTGGTCTTTGCGGCTCGGCAATCTGCCGAATTATCTCGCAACTTCGCTCGTGCTCGTCGCCGTCGGAGCGGTATTCGGGTTCGTGGTGGCGGTTCATTACCGGTGGATGCCGGCCGGAGCCTTGGCAGATCCTGCTCAAACTGCGCCAAAATGATCGAATGGCGGAAACCTATCTGGACGGCCGCGTCCGCGTGGCCGTTGGCGATCTTACCAAGCAGGCGACGGATGCGATCGTAAATGCCGCAAACTCTTCGCTGCTCGGTGGAGGCGGAGTTGACGGTGCGATCCACGCCTCGGGCGGCCACGCGATCTTGGCAGAATGTCGCAAGATCCGCGAGACACGATACCCCGCAGGCCTGCCGGTTGGAGAGGCCGTGATCACAACGTCCGGTGATCTGCCCGCAAGATACGTGATACACACTGTCGGGCCGCAGTATGGTCTGAACCACGGCCGAGATGATGAATTGCTCGCCGCCGCCTACACAAATTCCCTCGCTCTTGCCGTTGAGAATGAACTCTCAACGATCGCGTTCCCTGCCATTTCGACCGGTGTCTATCACTTTCCAAAAGAGCGGGCCGCACGCGTCTCTTCCGAAGCGATAACAGCCTTTCTTTCAACGGATAAGATCGTCCGCGAGATCACACTCGTATTCTTTCACCAAGCCGATCTCGACATCTTCCAAAGGTCAAATGCGTTCTAGCTGAACAATAGGCAATCTTGCTCTTCCTTTTCGCGTCCGCTATATTCGTTCCTTACCATTCAAGCCAGAAATATGAGCGAAACCGCGGAAGAAGCACAGCAAGATACTCCTACAACTATTTTTCGAAAGGACTTCAACATCGATCGCAGGATCCCCGATCCGTTGCGACCTTTGTTCGATATCTCGATGAATTTCTATTGGTCGTGGCAGCCCGAGGGCGTCGCATTATTCCGCGATCTTGATTCACGATTTTGGGATAAGAGTGAGCAGCGGCCGCGAGTTTTTCTTGAGAATGTCGAAAGCTTTCGCCTGTGGCTCCGCGCGTGCGATCCGGCGTATGTCTCAAGGCTTGAGCAGTTTGCTGCTCGTCAGGCTGCATATCTTTCGGTGCCGCCGAATGAAGGCACGCCGCTCGCCCCAACGCCAAAGATCGCATACTTTTGCGCCGAATATGGAGTCCATAATTCTCTGCCGATATATTCGGGCGGGCTTGGAATTCTTGCCGGAGACCATTTGAAGTCTGCGAGCGATCTGAATCTGCCGCTGACGGCCATCGGCCTTTTTTATCGCTATGGATTCTTCCGTCAGCATGTGAATCACGAGGGCTGGCAGGAAGAATCCTACAACGATCTTTTCGATACGGAACTCGCATTGACGCCCGTTCTACATGAGGACGGTTCGCGGCTAACCGTATGCATTCATATTCGCGGCCGCGCCGTAACGTGTCAGGCGTGGCTTGCAAAGGTCGGCCGCATCTCGCTCTATCTGCTCGATACGAACATCCCCGAGAACTCCGAGGTCGATCGGCTCATTACCGGCCATCTCTACGGCGGAGATAGCGAGACCCGCATCGTGCAGGAAAAGGTGCTTGGTATCGGAGGCGTGCGGCTTCTACGGGCACTTGGCATAGATCCCGACGTGTATCATCTCAACGAAGGCCACGCAGGATTCTCGACGCTCGAACTCGCACACGAATTCCTTGAAGCAAATCCAGATAAGAATTTTGCGGACGCCATCCAGGCGGTTCGCGAGAAATGCGTCTTTACGACGCACACGCCGGTTGCGGCCGGTAACGACACGTTCGAGCCCGGCCTGCTGCTCGAGTGTTTTAGCCAGGAATATCTGCGTGCTCTCAAGCTCACTGATAACGAATTTCTAACGCTCGGACGAGCAACTATCGCCGACGACAAGGAATATTTCGGGATGACACCGCTCGCCATTCGTATGTGCCGTTCATCGAACGGCGTGAGCGAAAAGCACGGCGAAGTCTCTCGTAGGCTTTGGCTCAAGATGTTCCCCGGCATCTCTGATGCAGATGCAGTGCCGATCACCTCGGTTACGAACGGTGTGCACGCTCCGACGTGGATCGCACCGCTCTTTCAAGGCCTGTACTGCAAGGAACTCGGTGCAGAGTGGCACGAATCTGTTTGCGATGCTGGCAAATGGGCGACCGCTATTTGGAATATCCCCGACGAAGACATCTGGGCCGCACACCAGGCTCTCAAGGGCCTTCTGATCTCGTATGTCCGCCGCAGAACCGCAACAAAGGATGCGGGTACTGTCGAAACAATTCACGAGAACGAGGACACCGCGACACTTTTCTCGCCCGAGGTGCTTACAATCGGGTTCGCACGCCGTGTCGCTGAATATAAGCGTTGGGACCTGATCTTCTCCGACCTTCCGCGTCTCTTGAGAATGGTTGACGACGATGAGCGGCCAGTCCAATTCGTTTTCGCCGGCAAGGCTCATCCACAGGACACGACCGGAAAAGCGATGCTTCAGGAGCTACTACGGATCAACAGCGATTCGAACTGGCAGCGCCGTGCCGTTTTCATCGAAGATTACGATCAGGAGGTCGCTCGATATCTCGTCCGCGGCGTCGATGTATGGATGAACGTACCGCGTAGGCCGATGGAGGCAAGCGGAACCAGCGGAATGAAAGCCGCGATGAACGGCTCCTTGAATTTCTCGATCCTCGACGGTTGGTGGATCGAGGGATACAATGGCAAGAACGGGTTCGCGATCGGCGGCCTTGAAGCGACCGGGACCGACGAGGAGATCGACAGACAGGACGCCGAAGCTCTTTACACGGCATTGGAAACAGAGGTCATCCCGGCGTATTACGACTTTGAAGATGGCCTTCGAAAACGCTGGATCGCAATGATGCGGGAGGCGATCGGCACGTTAACGCCTCGCTTCTCGACCGACCGCATGGTCAGCGACTATCTCGAACGGATCTACAAAAAATAGACCGCAGGACGAAAATCTTATGCAGCCGCAGTTTACGACCGGGCAGATCCGCCCGACCGAATGTGTCAAAGAGGGATTTCGCCTCATCAAGCAAGACTACTGGCTGCTTTTTGCGTTAACGATCATCGGGATCTTCATCGCGGGATTTAGTTTCTATATCCTGATCGGCGCAATGTTCTGCGGGATCATGACCGCGTACCTTCGGGTCTTTGATGGCGGCCGTGCAGACTTTAACGATCTTTGGAAAGGATTTGAATACTTTGGCAAGAGCATTCTTGCCGTCGTCGTCATTCTTGTCCCCGGGCTGATCTACGGTGTCGTCGTACTGCTAACGATATATTTACCGCTCATCGCGATGGCCGTCTCGGGCGGCAATGTGAGTCCGGATGAGATCCTTCCCGCCTTGATCGTCGCCCTTGTTGTCGACATCGTCGTTGCACTCTTGATGGTCGGCATCCACTCGCTCTTGATGTTCGTCTTCCCGCTTATCGTTGAATATCAGCTTTCGTCTTGGGACGCGATAAAGTTGAGCGCACGCGCAACGCTCAAGAATATGAGCGGCGTTGCGGGACTTATAGCCGTAAATATCGGCCTCGGCCTGCTCGGATATATTTTCCTGTGCGTCGGTGTTTACCTGGCGGTGCCGATCATTTTGGCGACTAACCTTGCGGCCTACCGACAGGTGTTCCCAAAGAAGGCACCCGCATTTGGATAGAAATGATAGAACCAATACAGATCATCGAAGAGTCCGACTCCGAATTTGTCATAAAGTGGTCGGACGATAGCGAGACGCGTTATCAGGCTCTTTTCTTGCGCCTCAGATGTCCGTGTGCAATGTGCATAAACGAATGGACGGGCGAGAAGATGCTCGTTGACAGCTCGATCCCGGAAGACATCAAGATCACCTCGACCGCGGTCGTCGGAAGATACGCTCTGAATTTTGTGTTCTCCGACCAGCATGATTCCGGCATTTTCAGCTTCAAGTACCTCAGAGAGATCGCTGAATAGGCCCGCTTATACCTGCCATAAGCGTGGTAGAATAATGTTATGAACGAGCGTGACATATTCAATGAGCGTCAGGAAATAAAGAGTGCAAGTTTTTCGTGCCCGCATTGCCGCGAACGGCAGGATTATGACGTGCGTTGGATAAAGCGCACTAAGAAGAAGGAAATTCCGCGCGGCCTGAACGAGCAGCAGCGGGCTCAATTCGCGAATTCAAAGGACTATATGGTTCGTGTGGATGATATGCTCGTTTGCAGAAATGTCCGATGCCGTAAGAGGTTTGACATACCGTCGTCCCAAACGGTCGTATTCATCTAAGACTAGAAAAAGGCACTCGGATGAGTGCCTTTTCCATTTCCGTCTGAACAACGGATCAATAGATCGCAAAATTGAACTCTACCTGTCGAGTTACGCTGCGGGGTTGACCATTGACCATCGCCGGCGTAAAGCGGATCGCGCGAGCCGCCGCGATCGCCTGCTCTGTAAGGCCGTTAGGCAATCCCTTTACTGTCGAGATATTGCCGATCCCGCCCGATGCCAGGAATGTCACGCGAAGCGTAACTTTACCCTGCACCTGGTTTTGACGAGCCGAATCCGTGTAACTTGGTTTCGGCGTATAGGTAACCCTCAATGGAGTCGTCGGGCCGCTCGCAGGCGGTGGTCCTGCATCATCATCGCCGTCACCGTTGCCATTACCGTTCCCATTTCCATTTCCGCCGCCAAAGCCTGAGCCATTACCGCTGCCTGCACCGGTACCGTTTCCGCTGCCTTGTCCCGTACCGCGTCCGCTGCCCATGCCGCCGCCGGAACCGTCACCGTTTGAGAGCGTGCTGTACTGGCTGTTCGGGTCGCCCCAAACGCCGTACTGCTTATCGAATTTCTTATTCCCCTTTGTCGAGGGCGGAGGAAGAACAAGCTCCGGACTATCAAGCCTCGGGATCTTTGCGTCCGGCGGGCGGATCGGAGTTTCCGTCTGGTCGGCTAGGTCGCCTTTTGATACCGGAGTCTTTTCTTCACGGCCGCCACCACCACCGCCGCCTGCGTCATTCTTTTCTTTCTGCTGTTGCTGCTCTTCCTCGATCGTCATCGGATCAAGGTCGATAAGGCTCGCACGCGAGATCTCATCGTTGATCGCACCCACATCGAGGCTCTGGCTGAAGAGATTAGCGACGATACCCGCAAGAAGCGTCGCGGTAACGAGAAACGTTGCGCCGAGAAGGAGCCAATTTCGCTTGCCGGTGTCCTTTTCCTCAATGACCGTAACGTGGAACAATCCATCATCGACATATTTCGGAGAAGCTAAACCGCTTACGGCGTCCGCGTCGAGAGGTTTCGAGACATAGACCGGAGCGTCAGCAACTGCCGGACGAGTCGGCTCCACTTTCGGTTCCGGTACAACGACCGGTTCCGGCTCAGGCTCGGTGGCCTCAGGTACGGCCTCGGCGGCCGGTTCTGCAATGAACGCCGGCGGTGCGGGTTCCGGCATTTCGAGCGGGCCCGTGACGCGGGCTCTGCCCTCGGCCGGCACAGGATCCGCGGCCTTCTCGATCGGTTTCAATTCAAATGCTTGTAGTGTTGAGCCGCAAGTTGGACAAAAACCAAATTTCTCGGCCCAATCTGCATCACATGCGCTGCAATATTTGACGATCTTTCCCATCTCTCTATCGTGTGGCCTTTTGCTCTCCCGTTGGCGGTTGATGCGGCCGACATCAACTTTCCATTATAACCCGTTTTACCCGAATGGTTAAGAGCTATCTTTAGGTGCTCAAAGCGTTTACACCTCAGGCATTTAAGCCCGATGTCTTCATAGATGCCTTATACGTTTGACGCGATGCCTGCTCCCTGTCAAAATTTTGGTAGAAAGTACTCCTTGAAATGGACGCTAATTCGAGCTGAACTTGCGTTCTCGGCAACGCTCGGCATCGATTTTCGCAACTAAGCTCTTAATGATTCGCATTCAACTAATGAGATCCGCACGAACCCTTCGAAGATCGGCATCCCTTTTTGCGGCAAGCCTTGCAATTTGCCTCCTTTTTGCCGGCATTAACGCTCAAACCGTCACAGATCAGCCGAAAACGGACGTTCTGCTCAATGGTTTGAAGGTCTATATCTGGAATCGCGTTGCCTCGCCCCGCGTTCAGGTAAAATTGCGCATTCACGCGGGAGCAGCATTCGACCCGCAAAAGCGTGAAGGCGTGATGCGTCTGCTCGCCGAGAATATCTTCCCTAACGAGGCTGCGCGGGAGTTCTTTAAAGAAGATCTTGGGGGCGACCTCGCGATATCGACAAATTACGATTACATTGAGGTCACTGCGTCCGCGACCCCGGCAAATATGCTCCAGATGCTTGAGACGCTCGGCTCTGCCGTCGGGTCAATGCAAATCGACAAGGAGACGACCGCGAAGCTAAAAGCAAACCTCCTGGCTGAGATAAAGGCATCCGAGAGCGACGAAGCAAAGGCGGCCGACCGTATCGTTCGCGAAAAACTTTTTGGCACCTTTCCATATGGCCGCCCTGTAAGCGGCACCGAAGAGAGCGTAAAGCAGATCGATTTCGCCGACCTTATCGACGCGAGGGAGAGATTCTTGAAGGCCGACAACGCGTCGATAGCCATTGCTGGCAACGTCGATCGGGCTCTTACGAGCCGCGCGGTCCGTCGATATTTCGGCGCGTGGCAGCGATCGGACAAACGTGTGCCCTCGACGTTCAAACAGCCGGACCCGCCATCACCTGAGGTCACGACCGTCGCATGGAAAGGCGGTCCGACCGCCGAGGCACGTACTGCGTTTCGCGGCGTCGCAGTCGCTGATAAACTCGCTCCGGCCGCCTCCGTTTATGCAAAGATACTCGAAACAAAACTTCGCGACCGCATTCCTGAGGCCGTTGCAAAAGGTGTCTTTGTTCGCTCGGAATCTCATGTTCTGCCGGGCGAATTTGTCGTCGGCTTGACCGCCGACCCGAACGATATCGGCAAAGAGAATGGCAAGATAAACTCTCCGGAGATCATCGCAAAAACCATCGCCGAACCGATCACTGACGCCGAGTTCTCGAAAGCTCTCGCCGCCACGCTCGACGGTTGGAAGAAGCGCGACGTGCTGAGCTCGTGGCTCGATATGGACACGTACAAGACCGCGGAACCGAAGGCACGCCTTGATACTCTTTCGAAGGTCACGCTCGCTGATGTTCAGGCTTTCGCTAAAAAGCTCCAGGGTGAGCCGTCAGCAGTTGTCGTTGTGATGCCGCCCGCAAAATGAGCGCAGCCGAAACGAGCAGAACATTCCGCGAAGCTGAACACTCGCGTGCCGTCCGGGAAATGTTTGGCGGCATCGCATCGCGTTACGACCTGCTTAACCATTTACTCTCGCTCAACATCGACAAGGGTTGGCGACGGAAGGTTGCGGGGGAGTTGCGCGCCGTGCTCGATGATGTCGACGCCTCGGTCCTTGATGTCGCGTGCGGCACCGGCGACCTCTCTCTCGAACTTGCGTCCGATGCGAAGGCCTCGATAACGGGAACAGATTTTTGCCGGCCGATGCTTAAATTCGCGCAGGAAAAGGTCGATGCAGCAAAGCTCTCGATCCCGCTCGTTGAAGCCGACGCAATGGAGTTGCCATTCCCGAATGATAGTTTTTCGGCAGCCACTATCGCGTTCGGGCTGCGAAATCTTCCGAACGTTGAGAACGGCCTCGCTGAATTGTTCAGGATCTTAAAGCCGAGCGCAAAGCTTGTTGTGCTCGAATTCTCGCAGCCTGTGATTCCCGGCATTCGCGAAGCTTTCAATTTTTATTTCACGCGAATTTTGCCGCGGATCGGCGGTCTCGTAAGCGGGTCGCGCGGTGCGTATGAATATTTGCCGGATTCGGTTCGCGGTTTTCCGCCGCAAAAGGAATTGGCCGCGCTGATGGAAAATAAAGGCTTCGTGAACGTAAGATTCAGAAACCTAACCGGCGGAATTGCCGCGATCCATATCGGCGAAAAGCCTTTGGTTGCTTTGAGTTGAGCTAGCTCACGTTATAAAATCCCACCGTTCCCTTATCCGATGCGCTTGCTTCGACCCAAAGGATGAAAAAACGCCTCTTAAGCTTTGCCCGCCAACTTGCGTTGATGCTGCTGGTCATTTGGACAGTAGTAACGCTCGTTACGCTTTTGATGGAGTTGGTCCCGGGCGACCCTGCAACAACGATCCTTGGCGAGACCGCGACGATCGAACAGATCGAGAATTTCCGTAAGACACATGGGCTTGACCGCCCCGCGTTCTTCTTTTCATATTCGTCTGATAAGGGCTTTGTTTGGAACGGTGCCGAAAACCGATATCTCGACTATTGGCGCGGGCTCCTGCACGGCGATCTCGGCGTCTCGTTTCGCACAGGCCAGCCCGTAACCGAAATGATCGCGGAGCGTTACCCGAAGACACTTATCCTCGCCGCCGCGGCAATGCTTGTCTCGATATCGATCGCGATCCCGCTCGGCGTCGTCGCGGGAACGAACAAGAATAAACTCACGGACAACATTGCGTCGTTCATCGCATTGCTCGGCATCTCGCTACCGACATTCGTCCTTGGACCATTCCTCGTCTATGTTTTTTCGGTAAAGCTCGGTTGGTTCGCCCCGACAGGCAGCGCTTACGCAGAGGACATCGTTCTCCCGGCAATTACGCTCGGCGGTGCGCTGTCTGCGATCCTGACGCGAATGGTGCGTTCGAGCGTGATCGAGGAACTCGGCGAGGATTACGTCCGCACGGCACGAGCAAAAGGCCTCAGTGAGCGTGTCGTCATCTACAAACACGTACTGAAGAACGGCCTGATCCCTGTCGTTACGATCCTTGGTCTGCAGCTCGGTGTTCTGCTCGCAGGATCGATCATTACCGAGAAGATCTTTAACTGGCAGGGCCTCGGCCTTCTGCTGCTTGAGGACGGCATCAACAAGCGCGACTACCGCCTCGTGCAAGGCTGCGTGCTCGTCATCAGCATCACGTTCATTCTCGCGAACACCCTGACCGACTTTGTGTATAGGAGGCTCGACCCGCGCATCCGGCTGTCCTAGCGATGAATAGACTTTTTTACATCGGTGCGTTCATTGCGGTCACATTCGTGCTCGTCGCGATCTTCGCGCATTGGATCGCCCCATACGACGTCGCTGTTCCTGACCTGCTGAACCGCTATGCGAGCCCGAGTTCGCAGCATTGGTTCGGTACCGACGCTCTTGGCCGCGATGTTTTCTCGCGTGTTGTCTTCGGAGCAAGGATCTCGCTCGAGGTCGGCATCTCTGTCGTTTCGGTGTCGGCAGTTATCGGAATTTTGATCGGAGCGTTTGCGGGCTACTTCGGCGGTATCGTTGACAAGATCCTGAACGGATACGTCTTCAACGTCTTTCTCGCCTTTCCCGGACTGCTCCTTGCTATCGCACTCGTCGCATTCTTAGGGGCAGGCCTTGGCAAGCTTATCCTCGCACTATGTGTGATCGGTTGGGTCGGCTACGCACGTGTGATGCGCGGGCAGGTGCTAAAGGTCCGCGAATACGATTACGTCCAGGCTGCAAAGGCTCTCGGTGCATCGAGCACACGCATCATCTTTACTCATATACTCCCGAATGCGATCCAGCCGCTTATTGTCCAGGCATCGCTCGGCATGGCCGGTGCCGTTCTCGCAGAGGCCTCACTCTCATTCCTAGGCCTTGGAATTCCCCCGCCGGCGCCGAGCTGGGGTACGATGATCGAGGAATCACGCGGCTTCGACATTCTCACATCCGCGCCGCACGTGATGTTCTTCCCCGGCATCGCGATCGCGTTGACCGTTCTCGCCTTCAACTTCATCGGCGACGGCCTTCGCGAATGGCTCGACCCGAAACAGCGTTCACGCTGACGTATTTCGTGCTTCACAACCGGTCGAAAAAACGGCTAAACTGAACATTGTAGAAAAAAGCTCGGAGGGCAACTGATTTGAGAAAGCTGTTGAATTCTTTTCTGATCATTCTGGCCGCATTCGCCGCAACAGCGAGCGCACAATCCGGTCGAAAAGTTGTCCCGACGCCCACACCGACGCCCGTTCAGGATCCGGCGACCTACTCCGAATCAAAAGCTCTGCCGACACGAAACCGCCGTCAACGGACGCCCGATGCACAGGCCCCACAAAATGAACGAAAAACGGAGACCCCGTCGACCGGCGACGAAGTTCTTAGCGTCGACACTGACCTGATAACGGTACCGGTGTCCGTCTATGACCGAAGCGGTGTGTATGTCTCGGGCCTGACAAAGGACGATTTCAAGATCTTTGAGGATGGCAAGGAACAAAAGATCGAGTACTTCGGGACTGCCGACAAACCGTTCACGGTAGTTCTCCTCCTCGACACATCGCCCTCGGCAGAATACGAGATCGAAGAGATACAGGCGGCCTCTCGCGCCTTCATTGACGAACTGAAACCCGACGACAAAGTTATCGTGATCGAATTCGACGGAAACGTTCACGTCTTGACCGAAGCGACGAATGACCGCCAACGTCTTTACAAAGCGATCTCAAAGGCGGATTTCGGCAGCGGCACTTCCCTTTACGAAGCCGTGAATTTCTCTTTGAAAAAACGTCTCGAAAATATCCCGGGCCGCAAGGCGATCGTCCTTTTTACGGATGGCGTCGATACGACCTCGCGAAAGGCGACTTATGATTCGACGCTCGACCTCGCTGAAGAATCAGACACGCTCATCTTTCCCATCTACTACAACACTTTTTCTCAGAATCAGGCCCGGATCCGCGGCTCGGTCGGCGTCTTCAGCCCTGTCGGTACTTCGGCGGAAGAGTATGCCGTCGGACGCAAATACCTTGTCGAACTCGCGGCCTACACAGGCGGCCGTGTGTTCAAGCCGGATGCAGTCCCCGGCGGCCTTGCAGCTGCATTTCGCGGCATCGCCATCGAGCTTCGACAGCAATACAATATCGGCTACATCCCGTCCGACCACGGTAAACCGGGCCAGCAGAAACGAATAAAAGTTCGTGTCGATCGTCCGAATCTCGCCGTCCGTGCGCGGGACAGCTACATCGTCGGCGCTTCGAGCACCTCTAATCAATAGGAGAAACGGCCTGTTCAACAACAACGCGGCAGTTCTGGCCAGATGAAAAAAAGCGGCTCGCAGGAGCCGCTTTTTTGTGCAGATAAGAATGGTGATCCGACCAGGACTCGAACCTGGGACCCAATGGTTAAAAGCCATTTGCTCTACCGACTGAGCTATCGGACCACGCGGCATTAGGCAGCCCGCACACAAAACTCACGTAGGGCCCGACCTTAGCCGAATTGAAGATTTTACATATTGCCGCTTTCGATGGCAAGTTCCATGCGGATATCTGCCCTCGCGTACTCGGAATTCGGATCAAGCGGAGTTTCGACGAATCCGAACTTACGGTAAAGAGTGATCGCCGTCTCGAGCTTCCTGTGCGATTCGAGAAACACTGTTCGAGCTCCCGCCGACGCGGCATATTCGATCGAAGCCTTCATCAAAAGGTTCGCGATGCCGCGGCCACGAAATTCCGGCGCGACGGACATCTTAGTAAGTTCGAGCACGTCATCTCCCGCAGGGATCAACGCGACGGTACCAACGGCCTTGCCGCCCTCAACCGCCATAAAGATCTGACCTCCGCGGTCGATAACATATTCTTGCGGATGGTCCAGTACCTCACGATCGTGCCGCTCTACGGCGAAATACTTTTCGATCCACTCGTAATTCAGCCTTCCAAAATCGGCAGCGAACTTCGGCTCGAATTCAACGATATCGACAGTTTCAATCGTTTCCCGCATCGTGAAACAACCTCAATTCTTGAACCACGATTCCATCACGGAATCATTCAGAATGATCGTCTGGTCGCGTTCCGGACCGGTTGAGATCAGCCCTATCTCGACACCGATGAAGTTCGAAAGAAACTCGACGTAGCGCCGTGCATTCTCGGGAAGGGCATCGATCTTCGTAATGCCCAAAGTATCGGTTCCCCAGCCCGGAAGAACCTCGTAAATAGGCTTGATCTTCCTCAGGTCGTGCGAGACGGCCGGGAACGTGTCGACACGCTCGCCATCGATCTCGTATCCGACGCAGACCTTTATCTCGTCGAGAGCGTCGAGAACATCGAGCTTCGTCAGCGCAACCGAATCAAAGCCGTTCAGCTCGGCTGCATACTTCGTCGCAACCGCGTCGAACCATCCGCAGCGACGCGGCCTTCTGGTGACAGAGCCGTACTCGTTGCCGCGTTCGCGAATGAGGTGAGCAATGTCTTCCTCAGAATCAAGCATCTCGGTCGGGAACGGCCCTTCGCCGACCCGCGTCGCATATGTGCGGACGATGCCGAGCACGCCCGTGATGTGATGCGGCGGAATCCCGGCACCGACCGATGCGCCGCCCGCCGTCGGATTTGACGACGTAACATAAGGATAAGTCCCGTGATCGACATCGAGCAGCGTCGCCTGAGCGCCTTCCAGGAGGATCTTTTTCTTCTCGCGGCGAGCATCGGCCAAAAAGTGCGAAGTCTCAGTCACAAAGGGCCGCAAGCGTTCGACAAGCGGCGACATCTCATCGTATATCTCGTCTGCACGAAGCGGTTGCTGGCCGTAGAGAACGATGATGCGGTTAGCTTCCTCAAGATTTCGCTCGATCCTCAGCCGCAAGATCTCAGGCGAGAGAGCGTCTGCAACGCGTATCCCGCGGCGGCCGACCTTGTCTTCATAAGCCGGGCCGATCCCGCGAAGCGTTGTTCCGATCTTTTCGTTGCCGAGCCGCTCCTCCGAAGTGTGATCGAGTGCCCGATGATACGGCATTATCAGATGTGCTCGGCTCGAAACTTTTAGCCGCTCGGGCGTGATCGGAATGCCCTTCGCCGAGATCTGATCGACTTCTTCGAAAAATGCCTTCGGATCGATCACCATTCCATTCCCGAGCACGCAGACCTTGTCGTTGTGAATGATGCCCGACGGCAAAAGCCGCAGTACGAATGCCTGTTCGCCAACGTAAACGCTGTGGCCCGCATTGTGCCCGCCTTGATAACGCGAGACGACATCAAATCGATCTGCAAGCAGGTCAACGACCTTTCCCTTGCCTTCATCGCCCCACTGGGCGCCAATTATTACAATGATCATAAATAAAGTTGCGAATAGAGAGCCTCAGCTATGCCGGGCACGCGCGTAGAGTTCAATATATTTCCTCGCTGCGTTCTCCCATGAATTATCGACCCGCATCCCGTTCTGTTGTAGATGCTGCCATCCCTCGCGATCCGAATACGCAAGACGGGCTTCGTAAACTTTCTCAACAAGGCGGTCGCTGCGAAATTCACTGAACTTAAATCCATTTCCCGTGCCCGAAACCGCATCCCAATTCTCGACCGTGTCATCAAGCCCGCCCGTAGCTCGCACGATCGGCACTGTGCCGTATCGAAGCGAATACATTTGATTTAGCCCGCACGGCTCGAATTTCGATGGCATTAGAAACATATCCGCCCCGGCTTCGATCAGGTGAGCAAGCGGCTCGTTGTAGCCGACATAAACGCCGACACGTGACGGCGCGTAATCTCGCAACGCTTGCAGAAAACGTTCGGCATCGGCCTCACCAGAACCGAGAGCGATAAAGAACGCATCTGCCGCAAGGATCTCACCCGCGGCATGACGGATCAGCTCGATCCCTTTCTGCGCGGTCAGCCGAGTAACGCTCGCATATATCGGGCGATCAAGATCGACCGGAAGTCCGAATCTCTCAAGCAGCACGCGTTTGCACTCTCGCTTCCCTTCGAGCGAATCTGCCGAAAAGTATGCGGGCAGTTCCGGGTCGGTGGCAGGGTTCCAAACGTCGTAATCGACTCCGTTCGTTATGCCGATGAGGCGATCTGCACGCCGTCTCGTAAGCCAGTCAAGCCCATGGCCGAATTCCGGCGTCTGTATCTCCAACGCGTAACGCCGCGAGACCGTCGAAAGCACATCCGACGTTTCGAGCCCGGCCTTCATTGCGGACGCATAGCCGTCATAGCTGAATGAGTTCCGCGCAAATTGCGACGTGAATCCGAGAGCGGGTAAGTCCGATAACCCGAACGCTCCCTGATACGCCATATTGTGTATCGAGAAAACCGTCCGCGTATTCCGCCAAAAGGCCTCGTAATGCCGCAAAGCTGCTACCTCTACGGCCGCAAATCCCGTATGCCAGTCATTCAAATGAACAATGTCCGGAGCCTTGCCTAGGCGTTCGAGCAGGAGCAGAGCAGCACGCGACAGAAATGCGAACCGCTCGTAGTCTTCCGTATAGCCGTAGATCGAATCACGATGAAAAATGGACGGCGCATCGATCAGGAACGTCGGCGAACCGTTGGCCTCGGAATAGAAGGCTTTCGCACGATATGGACGACCTTTCCAGTTGACCCAAAGGTCATCGATCGCAGTGTGCCAGATAAATTCACCCTTTGTCTGCCAGTAGCATGGCGTGATGAGGAGCGAGTCAACGCCGATCTGTTTCAAAGCCTTCGGGAGTGCACCGGCGACGTCGCCAAGCCCTCCGGTCTTCGAATACGGCACCGCCTCGGATGAAATTACTGCAACACGCATATCTGACTGCATTTTAAGTATTTCGCGAATCGCAACAGAGGTCAAACCGACGATACCGAGTCCTCAAGACGCTGCTCGCTGCCGCGAAAAACGGCCAAATCAAGTTGTCAAACATCAACCAGCCACATCAAGAATACCCATCCGTTCCACCCATTTGAAGCCCAAAATGCACAGATCGTATGAAAATGCACAGAATGCACGAATTGATACAAAATGCACAAAATGCACAAACTGCACAAACCGGGTCCGGTTCGTGTCCGCAACCGTTACGTTAGTAAGGGCTCGACATCCTTTCCACTCTGCCTACAGCTTCCTGCGATATGGGTCGTTCTTGATTGGCTTCGCATAGCCACGTCGTTCACGACGTGGAACAGGGCGAGAAATGAACAACGGAGGCGGCTCGCCGCCGACACGCCTGTGCCGAAGGCGAACACTGATCGCCAAGCGGAAACGCTAGCTTTTCCGACTCAACCACCAAAACACCGCGGCGGCTTAGCCGCCAAAGGTAACAACCGCTTCTAACTACGGCGAAACAATCAGCGCCGGAAGTGTCCGTAGCCCGCACGTCAGTAAGGGCTCAGCATTTCAGGCTCTGCGTGAATGCCGTGCGGTCAGGGTTGGCCGACTAGACGAAAAAAAAGATCGTGAATAGCCGGCGATACCAACCATTCACGATCCGTTACTTACGCTCTAGGCTGCTAATTTTGCATTGAAGCCAGGAACTCTGCGTTCTGCTTCGTCTTACCCAAACGTTCGAGAACAACCTCCATCTGTTCGACTGGCGAAAGCGGATTAAGCACACGCCGCATAACCCAAATGCGTGCGAGATCCTCTTTGCCGATAAGAAGCTCTTCCTTTCGGGTGCCGGAACGCTGAAGATCGATCGCCGGGAACAGACGTTTGTCCGAGAGGCGTCGGTCAAGGTGGATTTCGGAGTTACCGGTTCCCTTGAACTCCTCGAAGATGACGTCATCCATACGCGAACCCGTATCGATCAGAGCGGTTGCGATGATCGTCAGGCTGCCGCCTTCTTCGATATTGCGGGCCGCACCGAAAAAGCGCTTCGGACGCTGCAGTGCATTCGAATCGATACCGCCGGACAGGATCTTGCCCGATGGCGGCACGACCGCGTTGTGTGCACGGGCAAGACGTGTGATCGAATCGAGCAGGATAACGACATCGCGTTTGTGCTCAACAAGGCGTTTTGCCTTCTCGATGACCATATCGGCAACTTGGACGTGACGCGTCGGCGGCTCGTCAAACGTGGACGAAATGACCTCGCCGCGGACGTTTCGCTGCATATCCGTAACTTCTTCCGGACGCTCGTCGATGAGCAGAACGATAAGGGTAACTTCCGGGTGATTCTCCGTAACAGAATTCGCGATCGTCTGGAGAAGCATCGTCTTACCGGTTCGCGGCGGAGCAACGATAAGTGCACGCTGGCCTTTGCCGATCGGAGTAACAAGATCGATGACGCGAGCTGCAAGATTATCCGGAGTCACCTCCATCTTGAGCTGTTCGTCAGGATAGAGCGGCGTCAGGTTGTCGAAAAACACCTTTTCGCGGGATTGCTCGGGAGCCTCAAAGTTGATCGCTTCTACCTTGATCAAGGCAAAGTAGCGTTCGCCTTCTTTCGGCGGTCGGATCTGGCCCGACACCGTGTCACCGGTCCGCAGATCGAACTTGCGTATCTGCGAAGGGCTGACGTAAATATCGTCCGGGCCGGGGAGATAGTTGTATTCCGGAGCACGCAGGAAGCCGAAGCCATCCGGCAGCGTTTCGAGAACACCTTCAGAGAAGATCAGTCCGCTCTTTTCGGTCTGCGCCGCAAGGACCTTGAAGATAAGCTCCTGCTTTCGCATTCCGCTAGCGCCTTCAACGCCCATATCCTTAGCGATATGGGTAAGCTCGCTGATGGACATATCTTTTAGCCCTGCAAGCTCAAGTTTCGGCTCGTCAGGACGGCCATTCTCGGCCTTCGCCGGCTGTTCGGCATTAGGGATGCCCGTAGAAAGTTCTGAGGATTCAGGTTCGACGCTTTCCGGTGCGGCCTTTTCCGCTTTGGACCTGCGCGAATTCGTAGGTTTGGTTGCCATTGTCTTTAGTTCAACTAGTTAGAGATTTGAAATTGAAAATATTATCGCGGCGGTTGAGCCTCACGTCGTGAGAATGAAGTAGAGATCAAATTGCGGATTATAAAAAAGCTTCTCCGACGGAGACAGACACAAGTATGGATTTTCGCAGTTTGACACTGACTGCGTTCTAGCCAATAACCGGCTATATCAAGAAAAGCCCTGAATTTAAGGGATTCTCCAGAGAATACACGATAAATCCCAATAGAGCAAGCAAAAAATATCAAAAATCTGCCGCCGCACGCAAAATTGTGGCCCAGAGGTCATCCCGGCCGCGGCCCGTTTCCGCCGAGAATGCGATCACTTCAGCCCCATCGAACGTCTTTCTGATCGTCTTTAGAGACTTCGAAAGTTCATTCGCGGACAGTTTATCGGCCTTTGTAGCGGCAACGACAAATCTTCGATCGTTCGCGACAAGCCACTCGTTCAATTGCCTGTCAAGGGCGGTCGGGTCATGCCGTGAATCGACCAAATGCACGCAAAGCGCCAGTTCCTCGCGATGGGTCAGGTAGTCTTCAGCAAGCTTGCCCCAGTCGGCCCGCATCGCTTTTGAGACCTTCGCATAACCATAACCCGGCAGATCCGCAAAATAGAGCTCTTCGTTGACAAGAAAAAAGTTTATCGACTGGGTTCGTCCGGGCGACGACGATGTGCGTGCAAGGCCGCGCCGGCCAAGGAGCGAGTTGATGAGCGACGACTTCCCTACGTTTGAACGGCCGAGGAATGCGATCTCCGGCCGGCCGTCATCGACCCAATGCGACCTATCGAACGCGCTCTTAATAAACTCGGCTGATGTGATCTTCATCCCGACGGCGTACGAACTCTATTCGACCACCGCCGACGAAATATCACCACCGGTCTGATCGGGAGCCCATATCTGCGGCAAGTCGCCTGCTGCGTCAGGAGCGTTAGCCTCAAGGGCGTGCTCAAATACCTCGTCGATGTCATCGACAATGTGTATCGTCAGTTCATCGCAAACCTCTGCGGGAATATCAGCAAGATCCTTTTCGTTATCACGCGGAATAACAAGCGTATTAAGGCCAAAACGGTGTGCTGCAAGCATTTTTTCCTTTAAGCCGCCGATCGGCAAAACCTTGCCGCGAAGCGTGATCTCGCCGGTCATAGCAACATCGCCCCGTACGCGTTTGCCCGTCAACGCAGAGACCATCGCAACCGCCATCGTAATTCCCGCGGAAGGGCCATCTTTCGGGATCGCTCCTTCGGGAACGTGGATATGAAGATCTTTCTCGCGAAAATCTGTTGAATCGATCCCCAAACGTTCTGCTCTCGCTCGTACGCACGTAAGTGCCGCGCGGGCGGATTCCTGCATTACCTCACCGAGTTTCCCGGTTAGGGTGATCTCGCCCTTGCCCTTCACGAGTGTGGCCTCGACCTGCAGAACGTCGCCACCAACCTCGGTCCAAGCAAGCCCGTTCACAAGCCCAACTTCACTCTCCTTTGCGATATCCTGCTTGCGATACTTTACCGTGCCGAGGAGTTCACGGGTCTTCGCAGCATCGATAACGACGCTGCTTCCGGCCGGGATCATTCCGGTAACCGATTTCCTCGCTATCTTTCTTAAGCAGGAACCGATCTGACGCTCAAGCGTTCGAACGCCCGATTCTCGCGTGTAGTGGCGAATGATATCGAGAATGCCGTCGTCGGTGAACGAAACAGCCTTTGGATCGATACCGGTATTCTCGCACTGTTTAGGGATAAGATGCCGTTTCGCGATCTCGGTCTTTTCGCGTTCTGTGTAGCCCGAAAGATTCAGGATCTCGAGCCTGTCCTGGAGCGCTGCCGGGATCGAATGGAGCACATTCGCCGTCGCGATAAAAAAGACGCTCGACAGATCGTAATCGACATCGAGATAATGGTCGCGAAACGTACAATTCTGCTCCGGATCGAGGACCTCAAGAAGTGCGGCACTCGGATCGCCGCGATAATCTCTGCCGAGCTTATCGACCTCATCCAGCAAGATCACCGGATTGACGGTTCCCGCACGCTTTAGAAGCTGGATAACCTGTCCGGGCATAGAACCAATGTACGTTCGGCGATGGCCGCGGATCTCGGCTTCGTCATGGACGCCGCCCAACGCCATTCGAACGAATTTGCGGCCCGTTGCATTCGCGATCGACTTGCCAAGCGAGGTCTTGCCTACGCCAGGTGCCCCGACAAAACACAGGATCGTACCCTTCGGATTCTTTACAAGCTGGCGAACGGCGAGGAACTCAAGAATACGTTCTTTTATCTTTTCCAGGCCGAAATGATCCTCATTAAGCGTGGCTTCGGCTTCCGAAAGGTCGTCAACTTCTTCGCTGCGCGTCTGCCACGGAACGCTGACTAGCCAATCGATATACGTGCGGCTTACTGTCCCTTCGGCGGACATCGGCGGCATTGATTCAAGACGCGAGAATTCCTGCATCGCCTTGTCCTTTGCCTCAGCCGTCATTCCAGCCTCTTCGATCTTCTTCTTCAGCTCGTCGAGGTCGGCCTTTTCATCCTTGCGGCCAAGTTCTTTGTGAATGGCCTTGATCTGTTCGTTGAGATAATACTCGCGTTGGTGTTTATCCATCGCCTTTTTCGTACGCGAATGGATATTTCGGTCGAGCTGTCTCTTTTCGATCTCAGCTTCGAGCGATGCAATGATAGCCGTCAATCGGTCCTGCACACTGACAAGCTCGAGGATCGCCTGCTTGTCCTCGACCGATATCCGCAGATGCGACGCCATCGAATCCGCGATCTGAGCCGCTGAAACACCCCGCAAACTCGAATGGAGCGCATCGGTGTAGGCATCGGGAGAAACACGCATTAAATTCTCGATCAAAGCATGAACCCGTTGGAGCGATCCGTCCGTCCGATAGCCCGATTCGTCTGTCGATGTAAGCTTCCGGATAAAGGCGTAAAGAATACCGTCCGGATCGGATTCTACGCGAAGAGAACGTCCGCGTTCGCGCCCTTCAACGACGACCTTTATCTGCCCGTTATCCTGACGCTGTGCCTGAACGATGCGTCCAAGCGTGCCTGTCTGGTAGATCTGGTCGGGAGTCGGTTCATCGACCGTCGCGTCGTGCTGTGTAGCAAGGAAGATATGCCTGTCGCCGGACATCGCCCTCTCCAGGGCAGCAACCGATGACGGACGTCCGATCTTAAAGGCTACCTTCGTGAACGGAAAGATCACCACGTCGCGAATTGGGACCATCGGAAAACGCTCAACATCCGAGGGCATTTGATCTGAAAATTCCTGCATACGCTATGGGGAAAACGAGGCTAAAAACCTGGGACGCTCCGCTCGTCTTATATCGGTATAAGTATATTTACTCAAACAGACGCAAAAAATGCAATCATTTTGCACCACGGAAGCGGGCAATGCCGTCAAATCTCTTTACGTTTAATGGGAGAATGAAACGCCTAATGAGCAGGAATTCTCAGAAATTATTTTCGAACCACGGCTAGTTACTGCAGCTATGCCGCTTCTTCACGTCGTGAATCAACGACCTCAAAAACCGGAGCCTTGCGCTCGATCATTTCTTTCGTGATGACGATCTCCTTGATGTTCGACTGCGTCGGTAAGACATACATCGGATCAAGAAGGATCTCCTCAAGGATCATCATCAGCCCGCGAGCTCCGACCTTTCGTTTGTGAGCTTCGTGAGCAACGGCCAACAGAGCACCGTCGGTAAATTTAATGGCGATGCTGTCGAACTCGAATTTCTTCTGATATTGCTTGATGAGAGCATTCTTCGGCTCGGTAAGGATCTTGACGAGTGCCTCAGCGTCTAGCTCATCGAGCGTACCGATAACGGGCAAGCGTCCAACGAATTCCGGGATCAGGCCGTATTGGATCAGATCGACCGGCTCAAGCTTCTTGATCGAATCGATGTGCCGCTGTTGATTGCTCTTGACCTCGGCCTGGAATCCTAATGATTTATTGCGGAAACGCTTCTCGACAACCTTCTCAAGTCCAATGAACGCACCGCCGCAAATGAAGAGGATATTCGTGGTATCCAGCTGCTGAAAGTCCTGCTGCGGGTGCTTTCTGCCACCGCCGACGGGAATATTTGCGACCGTGCCTTCAAGTATCTTGAGCAGTGCCTGCTGTACGCCCTCGCCCGAAACATCACGCGTGATCGAAGGGTTATCGTCCTTTCGGCAGATCTTATCGATCTCATCAATGTAGATGATGCCGTGCTGAGCCTTTTCAAGGTCGCCTCCCGCTGCCTGAACAAGCCGGTTGAGAATGTTTTCGACATCTTCACCGACGTAGCCGGCCTCCGTAAGGCTAGTCGCATCAACAATGCAGAACGGGACGCTCAACACCCTCGCAAGCGTCTGCGCAAGCAAGGTCTTACCGGTTCCTGTTGGACCGATCAAAAGGATATTGGATTTTTGAAGCTCGACGTCCGACCGGCGCTTTGCGAGCTCAAGGCGCTTGTAGTGCTGGTAAACAGCTACTGAAAGCCGCTTTTTTGGCTCATCCTGCCCGATCACATACTCATCAAGGATCGCCTTGATCTCGGTCGGCTTGGGCAGATGCGTCCGCGTCGAGATCGCATCCGTACGTTCATCGTCGTTTATGATCTCGTTGCAGATGTCTATGCACTCATTGCAGACGTAAACGCCCGGGCCCGCAATGAGCTTGCGCACATCGTTCTGCGATTTTCCGCAAAAGGAACAAGACAGCAATTCTTCCGGACGATTGAAATGAGGCATACTACTTTTCTACTACGCTACTTCGACTCTCGATGTTCGATGACCTCGTCGATCAGGCCGTATTCTTTTGCCTGTGCCGGAGTCAGGATACGATCGCGTTCGACATCCTTTTCAATTTGCTCAAATGTTTGTCCTGAATGGTGCGCGATCAGCTTTGAGGTGAGTTCACGCATTCTCAGGATCTCTTCAGCCATAATGCGAACATCGGTCGCCTGCCCTTGGGCACCACCCGAAGGCTGGTGGATCAAGACTCTCGAATGCGGCAGAGCAAACCGCTTTCCCTTGGTCCCAGCCGTCAGCAAGAGAGCCGCCATCGACGCACATTGGCCGATGCAGATCGTAGTAACATCATTTTTGATGAATTGCATCGTGTCGTAGATGGCCATTCCTGCGGTGATCGAACCGCCGGGTGAGTTGATGTAGAGATTAATGTCGCGCTCAGGGTCCTCGGCTTCAAGGAAAAGAAGCTGCGCAACGAGTAAGTTCGCGATCTGATCGTCGATCGGCGTTCCAATAAAAATAATGCTGTCTTTGAGCAGACGGGAGTATATATCGAAGGCTCGTTCGCCTCGCGACGTCTGCTCCACAACCATTGGTACAAGTGCCATAGTTTTGATCTCTGAGAAGTTACCAAAAAACCTCAATATCTGAAGTGAATGATCAGGTTATCCGCGGTAAAGCATTGAAAAGCTTGCCGTTCTTGGATTCTACCGCTTTTAGTATCAATTGCAAGTGCTAAACCTTTACGCTTCTTTTGCGACCTTTTTCTTAGGAGCAGCCTTCTTTTTCTTTGGCTTTTCATCCCCGTCAGCTTTGCCGGACGCCGCCTCCTGGGCCGCAGCCAATGCAGCAGCCTCATCGATCCATTCACCTTCAGTCACCTTCGCCGCACTTACAACGGCCTCGATCGACTTACGAGTCTTCAAATTGTTGCGGATGTTGTCGAGACCGCCCTGTTTTTCGAGCGATTCGCGGATCTCTTTGGCAGGAACCCGGTAATACTCCGAAAGCTTTACGACCTCTTCCTCGACCTCTGCATCATCTACCGACACATTCTCGGCTTCCGCGATCTTATCGAGTAAAATCGCACCGCGCACGTCACGTTCGGCCTGTGTACGCATATTTGCATACGCAAGCTCGATAAAATCCTTCTGGACCTTCGACGGGTCGATCCCTCGCTGCTGTAGATCGTGAGCAAAATTGTTCAGCAAATTGCGAGCCTGATTCTCGATAAGCGTATTCGGGACCTCGAACTTATTGTCCTCAATGACCTTGGCGATGGCATCGTTGCGAAGTCTTGCGTCTGCGTCGGCAATTGCCATCTTCTCGACATCCGCGCGAAGACGCGTGCGGAGGTCGGCTAGCGAATCGTATCCCTCGTCAAGACTCTTTGCCCAATCATCATTCAGCTCAGGCACTTCAGAGCGGCCGACGGACTTGACCTTCGCCTTGTAGTGTACGGTCTTACCAGCCAGGGCTTCCGACGAGAAATTTGCAGGATAAGCGACGGTGAATTCCTTCTCTTCGTCCTCGCTCACGCCGACGAGATTATCGGTAAACGCCGCTTCGATATTCTCTCCACCAAGAACGACCTCGAGGTCGTCGGCAGTGATCGGGTCTTCGTCGGGAGCGTCGTCAAATTTCCCCTGAAGGTCGACAACGACAGTATCCCCAAGCTCTGAAGCACGTCCTTCGACCGGGATCAGTGCTGCCTCGCGCGTCAGACGTTCGTTGATGAGGTCTTCGACCTCTTTGTCATCGACCGGCCGGACCCGCCTCGTCACCTCAATTCCTTTGTAATTCGGGGTCGCAACCTCCGGCATCACCTCGACGTGAATGTGAAGCGACAGCGGCTCAGTGCCATTGACGACCACTGTATCTGGGTTCTCCAGGTGCAGATGCGGTTCTGTCAGTGGATTTAGATCATGTTCGCGGATCGCGTCGGTAACCTGAGTCGGAATGACCGCTTGGAGGACTTCCGACCGGATCTCCTCCTTGTAGCGGATCTTAACGACATCCGCGGGCGCAAATCCTTTGCGAAAGCCCGGAACGACAGCGCGTTTCGCGTACTTCGCAACAGCCTTGCCGTAGGCGGCTTTCACCGTTTCGGCGTCGATTTCTATGTGTATCTCTCGTTGAGTCGGGGAAACTTCTTTAAGCTCGGTCTTCATCTAAAAAAAGCATAGCCCAAACGCAGGAAACTTGTCGAACGGAGCCTAGCTAAACTGCCGGCTCGGCCCACACGGCTAGCTCATTCCCGGCCGGATCCTTAAAGTGGAATCGTTGCCCACCGGGAAATGAAAAGATCTCTTTCACAATGACGCCGCCAGCGGCCTTAACGCTGTCGTACGCAGCCGTTATGTCAGCAACGTAGATGACAACCAAAGCAGCCTTCGACGGGTTGTCTCCGTTTATCCCGCTACCTACACCGCTTCCCTTTGTATCGGCATAGTCGTCACCCCATTGCTGATACTCCCAGCCAAACACACTGCTATAAAAACTCTTGGCCTTTGCAAACTCTTCTGCATTGCCCGCCGGCAGCTCGATATAGTCGAACTCGTTGTGATTGCTCATAGCACGTAAAATAAGAACGGCGCGTAGTCAGCGCCGTGTATGTTGAATCGAAATTGTTGGTGCCGAGGGCGAGACTCGAACTCGCACGTCTTTCGACGCTAGATCCTAAGTCTAGTGCGTCTGCCAATTTCGCCACCTCGGCACATCTTGCAGGAGCGAG
>JAANMW010000489.1_pt1 | contig 46404 bp, 40 predicted proteins | sample 7279671 | NCBI WGS metagenome assembly JAANMW01 (sample SAMN14094541, study PRJNA606508) | bioreactor metagenome | isolation source: A lab-scale SPAN reactor treating ammonium-rich wastewater day 247 | place: Ireland: Galway | collected 2017-09-19 | reverse complement strand
GATCGGGTGGTAACAACAGTTGCTGATCCGGATTGTATGCGCGAAACGCCTTCCCCATCCACGTCACCTCCACTCCATCGCCACTTTTATAGGACTCCCTCAGCTTGACCAATAGCCCACACCTTGGTTTTTCTCCGACAGACTCCTAGGACACACCGCCGATGAAAGTGGGAATCGCTGGCTTTCCGCGTGCCGGAAAGACCACCATCTTCAACGCTCTCACCGGCCAGCACGCCGATGTGGGGGGCTTCAGCGAACCCGGAAAGGTGCATCTGGGGACGATCAAGGTTCCGGATGCCCGGATCGACAAACTGGCAGAGATCTTCCAGCCCCGGAAGGTGACTTACGCCATGATCGAGTTCGTCGATTTTCCGGCGGCAAGCGGCGCTGCGGCAGGACACGCGCTCGAAACGGCGACGTTGACGCAGATGCGTGAAACCGACGCGCTGGTGCAGGTCGTGCGCGGGTTCCCCGATCCGATCGAAGGCCAGCCGGCCGACCCGGTACGTGATCTTGCGAATTTCAAAAGCGAGCTGATCCTGAGCGACCTGGCGCTCATCGAGCGCCGTCTCGAACGACTGAAGAAAGAGAAAGGCAAGGATCAGGAGAAGGCTCTGCTGGAACGGTGCAAGGCGATGCTCGATGAGGAGCGTTGTCTGCGTTTTCTCGAACTGACGCCCGAAGAGGTCACAGCCCTCTCCGGTTTCGGTTTCCTGTCCAGGCGGCCGATGATGGTCGTATTGAACGTGGCCGAACAGGATGCCCGTTCCGGCCTTCCAGAAGATGTCGTGCAATGGCTGGCGGCAGAGGAGTTACAGGGGCTGGTGCTGGCAGGACAGATCGAGATGGAGATTGCCAACCTGCCTCCGGAGGATCGCCAGGCCTTCCTCGAGGATCTCGGTTTGACGGAATCGGCACGAGACCGGTTCATCCGTGCGGCGTACGAATTACTGGACCAGATCAGTTTTCTCACTTCAGGAGAAGACGAAGTGCGCGCCTGGACGATCCGTCGAGGAACCACCGCACAGCGGGCTGCAGGAAAAATCCACAGCGATATCGAGCGGGGATTCATCCGTGCCGAGGTGGTTCACTACGATGATTTCGTGCGATTGGGGAGCGAGGCCAAAGCGCGCGAAGCGGGGAAGCTGCGACTCGAAGGCAAAGAGTACACGGTCTGCGACGGCGACATCATCCACTTCCGTTTCAACGTCTGAGAGACATGCAGAAATCGGATACTGCAACCAGTATGCAAGCCGTTGAGGCGCAGCAGAGCGGAATTAGTGGGAATGGCGCTATCCGGCGGGAGGGCGTGCACGCTGAACAGTTCGCTCACGGGCCGAATCTGACGCGATCTGTTGACCGCGAGATCTGGTAAGTGGCACCCGATCAACGGACGTCTGGGGTGTCGCAACATGGGCGCCGGCATCGGATGTGATTCATTTCTGCAACTTTCGCGCATCTGAGATACGAGGAAGTTGCACCGGACGATCGCTGAAAGCCTGGGAACGGAAAAGATTGAGGCCGGATTCAACCAGACACTCACGACCGGTTTGGCCAACCTGGGGGTGTGACGCTCACATCGTGTGAACGCTGGCCGCGAGGGAACCCCCGTGTAGGGGATGCTGAAATCGCGACGGTGCGCCGGGAGGCAAGGCCGCACGGGTACCGGCAAAAAGGTTCACTCGCGGCTGCGTTCCGTCCCAGGGTCGAAACTCTCGTCCCATTGGAGTCGGCCCAGCAGATCGGTCAGCCCTGCCTGCCAGCGGCGGGCGATGAATTCCTTGAGCGCAAGCGTGACCACCGCCTCTTTCGATGCTTCGCCGCTCACTGCGACGGCACGATCGACCAGGTCCGGATTCGAGGACGAGAGTGGTCGCCATCGCGCACCTCCACATATGGAATGGCACATTCACGCTACGCCGCGTGGTCTGTAGCGTGCAATCGCCCTGAATCAAGCGCTTTGGGCGAATACCTCCAGAAACAAACCGGCAAGACGCCGTAGGCGAGCATCAACCCGTGGCGCAGAGAGGTGAACACGGACGATATACTCTGATTTGCGACACAGTCATGTTGTAGAGAGCACGAGCACATCGACAAGATTCTCGCGACCTGCGAAGATCGCAAGGAGGAGCCGCGCTCCTCGCGCCAGGCCAGACTGGTGGAAGCACAATTGGGCTTGCCTCTGTTGCAGTGACTCGGTGTGGGCTTCTCTGTTTCGTACGCCTTACAGGCACCATATTCGCATTGCGACCTCTCATGAGGTGCATCGGACAGCGCTCCCTGCTCCCTGCCCCCGGTCTGGCAAACCTACGTTTCGGGAGCGCTGGTTCATGGGTGGGGGGCTTTCCATGTACGATCAGCCGAGATCCAAAGGCTCCAGGTCGATTGCTTCGATCCAGCCACGCCGGCCGTCGCAGCGCCGCACCTGCACCCATGCCGCACGCCGCTCGATCACGCTGACCGGCGCGCCTTCCGGCAACTGGAAGTGCTCCGTGCCCGTCTTGTTCGGCTGGAATCGTGCCGCTGTGCCGCCTTCCCGCACGATCACAGCGCGTTCTCCCTTGCCGTCCTCCAGCCTCGCATAGGCCAGACTGCCAAGACAGAGGAGGCAAGCGAAACCCACAAGTGCAGCCATGCCGGAAAAAATACGCCGTTGCGTGGAAAAGATCCGGCCGCAGGCAATCAGGAGACAGGCGACGGTGTAGAAGAGACTGCTCAGAACGAGCAATCGCGCCGTCGTCATGCGATGCGCCAGCGGAAAGACGAAGCGGGACCAGAGCGGGATGCCGCAGGGTTCGGCCCGGGTGAGAGATCGGGCATAGCCCAGATTTGCCAGGACGTCCGGATCGTTGGGCGCCAGGCGCAAGGCGCGTTCGTAATTCAGAATGGCTCTGCCTTTCTTGCCGGATTTGAAATAGGCGTTGCCCAGATTGAAGTAGAGAGCCGGCGATTCCATTCCCGAGTCGAGGATCTGTTCATAGGCCGCCACGGAATCATCGAAGCGTCCCTCGCTGTAGAGGCCATTGGCCTTGAAAAACGCCGTCTGGGGATTTCCCGTAAGCTCTGCGGGATGAGCCGTGCCGGCTGCCAGGAGCGCCAGCAGAATCGTGGCGGAGAAAAGTCGTGAACGGCGCTGGCGTTCAAGTTGTCCGACGATTCCCTCTGCAAGCTGCAGAACCGCTCGCATGTCGCCGGCTGCGGAAACCGGCGCGAAGCGCATCTGCTCGCAGGTGTCGAAAAGGGACCGTACTTTTTCCGCCAGATCACCGGGCACACGATTCTGGATGATGCCGGCATCGACTCCGCCGGGTGGCAGATCCAACTTGGCCCCGAGATATTCTCGCAAGGTGTGAGCGATCAGGTCGTAGAATTCCGCGACCGAGTTCCGCTCCAAAGCTCTGGTAGCCTTGTCCAGCCCCTGCCGGGCCTGTCTCCCCGCGCGAGTGAAGCGGGCAAAGCGCGTATCTCCCCGGAGGCGGCGGCGGTGATGGTCCCACGCGATGACGACCCCGACCATGATGAGCGGAACCGGTTGCCAGAGCCAGAAGAACACGCCCAGAGATGCGCCTCGGGGTTGCAGTTTGCCGGGGTCATCCTTGATGTAGACGATATCCCGCCCCAACTCTTCCTGCACGGGCGAGGCGGCCGGTGCTGGCGCTGCCGCAATCACCTCCGGCTTTTGCGCCTGCTCTGCCTCGTGTAACGTCAGCGGAATCGGGTCGCTGGCGAGCGTCTCGTAGCGTTTTTGTTCGGGATCGAAGAAGCTGAATTGGAACGGAGGGATGGCCTTCACACTGGTGTCCTGGGGGATCAGGACCTGCTCGAAGACACGGACGCCTGTTTCTGTCTGCACCGGTTTGGGATCGTAGACCTTGAATCCTTGCGTTGTCGCCAGTGGCGGCGCCTGGAGGTCCCCCGTGTTGCCCGTGCCGGCCACAGTCATATGCACGGTGATCGGGTCTCCGGCGTTGACGTCCGTGGGTGACGCCTTCACATCGAGAGTAAATCGGCCAACGGCGCCAGAGAATGACGGTGGTTTGCCCGCATCGGGGAGCGGCTCGACGTCCAACGGGAAGGGCTCGGACTGTAACGTCGTGGGCCTGCGATCGGCGAAAAACGGATCATCGAAGATGCCCCCACGCCGCCGCTCGAAAACGTTCAGAGTCAGGGATGCCGGACCGAGTGTGAGCCGGCCAGTCCGCAGCGGCGTCAATTCCGCCTGGAAACGCAGAACCTGGTAGGTCTGCCCATCGATCACCTCCTGGCGTTGCGTCGGTTCCGAGAATTTCTCGATCGAGAATCCCTCTCCCGCAATCGATGGATATTGCAGGTCGCCGACCCGTACCTGACCGACGTAGAGGGTGACGTCGACAGGCACCCGTTCCCGCAAAAAGATTTCATTGCGCGGCAGTGTGAGGCTCAGGCGTAGGGGCGCCGCACCTTCCGGAACTCCGGGGCTCTGGCCACGCTGCGCCACATCGACGGTGACCGGTGAGGTGCTGTAGGTCTGGCCGTTCACTTCGACCTCGAATGGACCGAGTGTGTAGTGTCCCGGTTTCTGGGCGCTGAGCAGGTACATGTGCTGTACCGAGGCGCTCATCTGGCCGTTGACGATACTGACCTGGGTGGAGGGGCCACGATAGCGGACATCGAATCCGGGGATCTGCACCTGTGGCGCCGCGGCGTTCTGTGTGCCGCTGACTTCAATGGCCAGGGTGATCCACTCGCCGAGTTGCGCCCGCTGCGGATTGACGGTGGCGCGCACCCCGATATCGGCGAAAGTGGCCGAACTGGAGAAGAGCAGGGCGACCAGGGCTGAGACGACCGCTTTCTTCACTTCGCTACCAATCCTGTGAAGGCTCCGCGACGGCGCCGCCCTGGATGCGCCGCGCGAATTCCTCGGGTGAAAGCTCTTCTTCTTTGGCGCTGTCCAGCAGAGCCGCAGCTTCCTGCTGATTGCGGTCCAGCGGCTGTTCGCCAGAGTCGCCTGCCGCGGCAGCGCTCCCGCCGTCATCGGAGCCCGAGCTCTCTTCGCTGCTTGCCTCGGAACCCGGCTGTCCCTGACCCGGCTCCGGCTCCGATTGATCGGCCTGTTGCGGCGACTGATCGCCTTGTTCCTGTCCGCTCTGCTCTTGTTTCTCCTGTTCGTCGTCTCCAGACTGGCCGCTTTCGCCGTTTTCCTGCTGATCCTGTTGCTGTTCGCCCTGGGAGCTTTGTTGTTCCTGTTGTTTCTCTTGTTGCTGTTGTTCGTCCTTTTTCTTCTGTTCCTCTTCCTTCTTTTTCTGCTGCTCTTCTTCGATCTTTTTCTTGAGGTCTTCGATTCTCTTCACGGTCAGTTCATAGTTGAACTTTGCGTCCCGGTCTGCCGGATCGGCACCGATCGCCCTGCGGTAGGCGGCGAGGGCCTGGGCGTAGCCCTTCAGGGCGTCCTGTGGCTTCTCAGATTCCAGGGCGGTAGCGAGCCGGAACTGCGTGTTGCCTGTATTGTAGGCGACCTGCGCCAGTTCGCGTGGATCCTCTTCCGTCACTCGGACATTACCGTAGGATTTGAGCGCGTCGCTGAATTTGCCGGCCTTGTACTGCGCGTTCGCCAGGTTGTAGTTCAACAGTGCGGATTCCGGGTTATCAACCAGCGCTTCGCCGTAGCGCTGGCCCGCTTCATCATACTTTCCCTCGTCATAAAGGCGATTTGCCTGGGCGACGCGGCTGTGCGGCGTGTCGAGCCACCCGGCGTTGGCGCCCAGCAATACCGCCAGGAGAAATGTGCCCGCTCTTTTGCTCATGCCGCCGTCCTGCGCCGGAAGCGAGATCGCAGCCCCACCGGTTTGGTGCGGCGACTGCCGATGAACGGCTCGATGCAGAGAAGCGCGAATGCAATCAGGAGTGGGATCTGGAAGCGTTGCTCGAACTTCTTTTCCATCGTGCTCTTGAGTTCCCGCCGGTCGAGTTTGCTGATGTAATCGTCGTAGATCTGGTCGAGTCCCAGATTCGGCCCGGCGGCTCGCACATAGGCGCCCTGAGTGGCTGTCGAGATTTGCCGCAACCGGGTTTCATCGAGACGCGATTTCACGACTTGCCCCTTGCGATCCTTGACGAAAGTCTGCTGTCCATTGACGGTGATCGGGATGAGATCTCCTTCGGGCGATCCAATGCCGATCGTGTAGATGTGGATACCGCGATCTGCCGCCTCTTGCACCGCAGCTTCGACCTTGCCGCCATGGTCCTCACCATCCGTGATGAGAATCAAGGCCGTGTGTTTTCCTTGATGCCCTTCGAAGGCGGCAAGGCTCGTCCGGATGGCCTCACCGATGGCCGTGCCGCCCTTGGGAATGATGCCGGTCGAGACGGCGCGCAGGCTTTCGTTGAATGCATCGTAGTCGAGGGTCAGCGGACATTGCGTAAAAGCGCTGCCGGCGAAGGCCACCAGGCCGATCCGATCGCCCTTGAGTTGGCGGACGAGATCCTGAATGCCGAGTTTGGCCCGTTCGAGCCGGTTCGGCTTCACGTCTTCGGCCAACATGCTGCGTGAAGCGTCGAGCGCAACGATGATGTCGACACCCTCGCGATGAACTTCTTCCCAGTGAAAGCCCCACTGCGGTCCCGCCAGCGCGATCAGCATCGATGTAAGGGCTGCCGTGAGGAGTCCGAAACGTAACGCATAGCGGTGCAGTTCGAGATGCGGTGTCAACACGGGCAACAGACGCGCTTCTGCAAAACGCAGCAGGGCGGTACGCCGTTCGCGTTGCGCCCAGATGAAGAAGGCCACGACGAGAGGAAGGAGGGCGAGGGACCAGAGTAGGGTTTCGGCGCGCCAGGTGATCATGGGAGAGTCCGCAATCTCGTCTGCGCCAGGACGAACTCGGCCGTGAGGAGGAGAAGCGCCGCCAGGATCAGCCCGGGGTAGAGTTCTTCGTAATCCAGGTAACGTGGTGCACTGAATTCGGTCCGTTCCATGCGATCGATATCGGCATAGATCTGTTGCAGGGTTGCCGTGTCGGTCGCCCGGAAATAGGTGCCGCCTGTTCGCTTGGCGATTTCGCGCAATGTGTCCTCGTCGATATCGACAGGGACCGGCCGGTACACCTTGTTGCCGAAGAGGTCACGAGCCGGATACGGTGCCACGCCTTTGGATCCCGCACCGATCGTGTACACCTTGAAACCGAGAGTCTTGATGGCATCGGCTGCAGTGAGGGGCGACACCTTTCCGGCATTGTTCTGGCCGTCCGTCAGCAGAATGATGATTTTGCTGCGGGCATGCGACGGTTCGAGGCGTGCGGCCGCCGTGGCGAGTGCCGATCCGATGGCTGTGCCATCCTCGATCATGCCGATCTGGGCTCGGTCGAGATTCTGCAGAAGCCAGCCGTGATCGAGCGTCAATGGGCACTGGGTGTATGGGCGTGCGGCAAAAAGGACCAGACCCACGCGGTCGTTCGGACGCCCGGCGACGAAGTCCTTGACGACGGCCTTCAGAGCATCGAGACGATTGGCGCGCTGGCCGCTCGGCAATGTGAAATCTTCCGCCAGCATACTGCTCGAAATGTCGACGGCCAGCATGATGTCGATACCTTCACCCCGATATTCACTCTCGGCACGGCCCCGCTGCGGCCGTGCCAGAGCGAAGACGATTGCCACCAGTGCGGCACACCGCAGCGCCAGGAGGATCCAGCGCCAGCGGCTGGCCCGTCCGCCCGGAAGCCGCCGCAACACCTTCAACGAGGGAAAGCGCACGGTCGCATCGTGATGCCTCGCGCGCAGCCGCAGCCACAGAAGCGGTGCTGCCACGAGAAGGAGCAGAAGCCAGGGGTCATGCAGCCGCATGTTGCGCCTCCGCTTCTGTCACGCTTGCGGCAGGGCGTGTTTCTTCCACGAATCGTCTTGCCGCCTCGTAGGCGGTTTCCGCATCCCCTAAGGAGGGCAGGGCGCGGGCAAATTTCACCAGATCGGCCTGAACGAGGAATTCGCCGAGGAGCCGCCGCTGTTCGGTGTTGAGATGCGGATCACGCCCCGCCGCGACAAGGAACTCTTCGGTGGTCATCTCGGGTGCGCGCAAACGAAACCGATCCTCGAGGTAACGCCGCGCAATCGATGACAACTCGATGTAGAAGGCGTCGAAACGCCCTTCCTCCAGATAGCGCCGGGCCCGCAACCGGCTCAGGGCTGCCAGGGCGATCTCTGCCGGTGGGGTGGGCGGCACGACATAGGCGCGCTTCGGGCGGTTGAGGAGGTAGAAGACAGCGCCACCGAGCAGGAACAAGACAGCGAGCGCCCCGGCAGCCAGGTAGACCGGTTGCCAGTCGAAGGGCAACTCGCGCATCGGCTTGATGTCTCGAATATCGGCCGCCCCAGGCTGCTCGGCGAGCAGGCTGTCTACCGTGATCGTCGTCTCGCTCCCGTCGGCCTCTCGGGTCTGCGTTTCGCCCGGGAGCACATACGTCACCCTGGGCGCGGGGATCTTCTTCTCTCCCGTGCTGAAAGTCGTCAGGCTGTACCAGCGCGAGATCACGACACGGCCCGCCTCTTTCCGGGGGGGCGCGTCGCCCAGATCGATGATCTGGAATTCTCCGATCGCATCACTGTAGATCGGCACGGTGACTTTGACGCCCTCTGGCGCAGCGATTTCCACGGTGTAACGGATGGGATCTCCGATCGTGATGCGGCTTCGGTCGACCCGCGACTGGACGGTTACCTCGGTTTGCGCCGTAGGAACCGGGGTGTCCTGCGCCAACGCCGCGCCACTTCCGCCAATCGATAACAACAACAGCAGCAGAGCGGTCATGCCAGAGATCCGGGCGATGTCAGGGAAACACTTCAATGCCTGCGCTCCCGCATCCGGAAGAAACGCATCAGCGCCTCGGTGTACGGCCGATCCGTCCTCACCTGAATGGCGTCGACATCCACACTGCGCAACATGCGATCGCGTTCGTGCCGCTCCGCTTCGGCCTGAAGTTCGTAGGTGCGGCGGACAGCGGGGTCGCCCGTATCGATGAGCGCCACTTCTCCACTTTCGGCATCCTCCAAGGAGATGAGGCCGACTTCGGGTAGGGCCAGATCACGCGGGTCTTCCAGGACGACGGCGATCACATCGTGGCGCCGATTGGCGATCTTCAGGGCCAGGCGCACCCGGCTGTCGAGAAAGTCGGAGATGACGAAGACGACGCACCGCCGCTTGCTGACATGGTTGAGGTGCTCGAGGGCGGCGGCGATGTTCGTGCCGGAGCCGCGAGGTTGAAACGAGAGGACCTCGCGGATCACGCGTAGGACATGACGCGTCCCCTTCTTCGGACGCAAAGCCAACTCGATCTGGTCGCTGAACATCAAGAGGCCGACTTTGTCGTTGTTGGTGATGGCGGAGAAGGCAAACAACGCGGCGAGTTCGGCCGCCATTTCGCTCTTGAGCTGGCGGACGGAGCCGAAATGGGTCGACCGGCTCGTGTCGACCAGGAGCATCACCGTTAATTCACGCTCTTCGGCGAAACGTTTGACGTGCGGCACGCCGGTGCGCGCCGTGACGTTCCAGTCGATGGTGCGGATGTCGTCACCGGGGATGTAATGACGCACATCAGCGAACTCCATGCCGCGCCCTTTGAAGACGCTCTGGTATTGTCCGGCAAACAGATCGCTGACGAGATGACTGGTGCGGATCTGGATCTTGCGGACTGTTTTGAGCTGTTCGGAGTTCAACATCCCGAGCGCTCCGGTCGAGGACCTTCGAGCCGTTCGCCGTCCCAATCAGGGAACGGGAACGCCATCAAAGACCGTCTTGATGACCGAATCCGGCGTGACGTCTTCGGCTTCCGCCTCGTAGGTGACAATCACGCGGTGCCGGAGAATGTCCGGGCCGATGGATTTCACGTCCTGCGGCGTGACGTAACCACGTCCCTGCAACAGAGCATGGGCCTTCGCAGCGAGGGTGAGAAACAGCGTGGCGCGGGGCGAGGCTCCGTACTGGATGAAGCGGCGAATATCGAGATGGAACGTCTCTGGCTCGCGCGTCGCGAACACCAGGTCGATCACGTAATCCTTGATCTTGTCATCCAGGTAGATCTGATCCACCAGCGTGCGCAGCCGCAGGATATCGTTCGTGTGAATCACCGGTTGAACCGACTCCTGGCGCGAAGTCGACGCCATGCGATCGAGGATCTGGCGTTCTTCCGCCTTGCTCGGGTAGGTGATCGACAACTTCAGCATGAAGCGATCGACCTGCGCTTCGGGCAGGGGGTAGGTGCCTTCCTGTTCGATGGGGTTCTGAGTTGCCAGGACGAGGAACGGGTCGGGTAACAGATGGGTCTCGTCGCCAATGGTCACCTGCCTCTCCTGCATTGCCTCCAGCAGGGCGCTTTGCACCTTGGCCGGCGCGCGGTTGATCTCGTCGGCAAGGATGATGTTCGCGAAAATCGGACCTTTCTTGGTAGTGAAATTACCGTCGCGCGGATTGTAAACCATGGTACCGATGAGGTCGGCCGGCAGTAGATCCGGGGTGAACTGGAGACGCTGGAAACTGCCATCGATTGCCTGTGCGATGGTCTTGATCGATAGGGTCTTGGCGAGTCCCGGCACCCCTTCGAGCAGGACGTGTCCATTCCCCAGCAGTCCGATAAAGAGCCGGTCGATCAGGTAACGTTGCCCGACGATGACCCGGCCGATTTCTTCGCGCAGCCGATAGAGTGCTGCGGATTCTTCTTTGACTCGTTCATTGATTGCGGTGATGCCCGCTTCCATCGACTACCACTCCTCGCTTGCAGTGTGATGCAACATCCGATGCTTGCCGAAACGATGACGGCCATAGACGTCCGGCCGGCCGACTTCTTCACGGAATCGGCAATTTTTTCCAAATCGGCTGCTCTTCTGTGCCGTCATCTCCACCGTCAAGATGCCCAGCGCCGTGCCGAGCCGTACCGCCTCGGCAGAGTACCTCAACGAAAAAACAGCAGCGTCAGAACAAGAAAGACGGGGATGAGCACGGCGCCCGAGTACGCCATGTAACCAAAGAAACTCGGCATCCGGATACCGTGCTCTTCGACGATTGCCTTCACCATGAAGTTTGGGCCGTTTCCGATATAGGTGTTGGCGCCCATGAACACGGCGCCCAGGCTGACGGCCGCAAGGTGTGCACTCGGCAGACCTGCCACCTCGCCCGGCAATCCCAACCCGTACAGGGAGTAGAAAAAAGTGAGATAGGTGGGTGCATTGTCCAGAAAGCCCGAAAGCAATCCTGTGGTCCAGAAGAACTGCCATGGCTCGCGTATGACGGCGTGTTCGCCTCCGGATTTCAGGATGAGCAGGGCGGGAATCATGGCCGTGAAGATTGCGGCAAAAATGGTCGCCACTTCCTTGATCGGTCCCCAGGAGAACCTGTTTTCCGCATGGATTTCCGGATTGGTGGCGCGATAGGACAGTACTCCCATGAGGATCATCAGAGCCTCGCGATAGGGAGAGGGCAGAAAGACTGCCACGAGCACGCCGCCCAGGAAGAGGAAATTCCTACGGCCCCGCACCGACACCCGCAGCGGTTCTCGCGGGTGAACGGCTTCCTTCTTCCAGTGATGGTGATCGACGAACCAGAAGACGGCCAGGACGCTGCACACGGTGAACAACCACTCCGGCCAGAGCGAGAGCGTCCAGGTGAACGGCACGCCGTGGAGAAACCCCAGAAACAAAGGTGGATCTCCCAGGGGTGTGAGGGCGCCTCCGATATTCGAAACGAGGAAAATAAAGAAGATGAAGACGTGAGCGGACCTCTCCCGGTGCGCGTTGGCGCGCAAAAGGGGACGCAGCAGCAGGACGCTGGCACCGGTCGTTCCGATGACGTTGGCGATGATGGCGCCGATGGCGAGAAACAATGCGTTGACGGATGGCGTGGGCGGAAAATCGCCTTGCATCAGGATCCCCCCCGTGATGACGAAGAGGGCGCCCAGAAGCGCGATGAAGGCGACGTAGTCGTGCGCCGTTGCCAGAAGCTCAGCCCGGTCGAGAAAGAGGAAGGCCAAACCAACGGGAAGACTGAAGGCCAGAAGCACCTTGTGCTGATGATGTTCCCACCAGCGTGGCGCGAAAAGGGGGCCGAGCGCGATCGCGAGCAACAACCCTGCAAACGGGATGACGCTCCACAATGGCAATGTCTCTCCGGTTTCATGCATGATTCGCCTGCCTCCGAACGCAGTCCAAGGGTAAACCGCAGTCGGCTCGCATCGCCAACTGGCGGCAATTTGTCAACGAGTCGCACTCTGCGCGATACGCCGTGATCCCGGTTTCGGAAACATCGGAAGGCACGGAGAAGGATGTGAACGACGGAAGAAAGCGGCGCGTTGGATCGAATCCCCCGGAGAAAGGAAGGCATCGAGGCAGCGGCTGGATGCCGGGACTCTGGCGATGCATCGGACGAAGACAGCCCCGGCTCTTTTCTCCACATCTTGAGGCCGGAGCGAACAAGCGGTAGACAAACCCGAAGATGCGCCGTTGGCTTTTCATCCCGTTGCTTCTCTTCGCGATCGCTGGTCCAGCCAGTGCCGGCGAGGTCGTTATCTCCCTCGATGGAGAAGTTCCTACCAGCGCCGAGACACACTTCTTTTTGCCTTTCGAGGTTCCCGCGGGAATCACCGAAATCGAGGTACGCCACGATGATCTTTCGGAGTCGAACATTCTCGACTGGGGCCTGGATGATGCCGCGGGCTTTCGAGGTTGGGGTGGCGGCAATCGTGAACCCGCCATCGTGGGTGTGGATGCAGCCTCCCGTAGCTACGTTCCCGGCCCGGTCCAGCCAGGGCAATGGGAGGTGGTGGTTGGCAAAGCGAAGATCGCCGAGCGGCCGGCGCACTACGCCGTCGAGGTGATCCTGCGCGACAGCCCCACTCTGGCGGCCCAGCCCGAGCGCAGTCCCTATGTTGCGCCGGCACCCCTTTCCACGACCCGCCGCTGGTATGCAGGCGACTTCCACGTGCATTCACGTGAGAGCGGCGATGCGCAGCCGTCGATCGATACGATCCTGCGGTTCGCGGCGAGCCGGGGGCTGGACTTCGTCATGCTCGCCGAACACAACACCAACAGCCAACTCTCCCTGTACAATGCGGCGCAAGCCAGGTCTCCCCAGGTCCTCCTCATACCCGGGTTCGAGTTCACCACGTACGCAGGGCACGCCAACGGCATCGGCGCGACCCAATGGGTGGATCACCGCATCGGTGTCCGCGGTGCGACGATCGCAGCGGCGATCGAAGCGGTGCACAAGCAGGGGGCTTTGTTCTCGATCAACCATCCCAATCTACGCCTTGGCGACGCCTGCATCGGCTGTGCCTGGGACCACGACGTCGATCCGCACGAGATCGACGGGGTCGAGGTCCGCACCGGTGTCGTTTCGGGTGTGAGCTACTGGGAAGGCCTGGTGGCGCGTGGTTCCTATGCCGCTGCTCTGGGCGGGAGCGACGACCACTCCGCCGGCACGGCCACCGGGACGTTCGATTCACCGATCGGTTCGCCAACGACGATGGTGTATGCGGAGGAACTGAGTGTCGACGCCATCCTCGATGGTGTCCGCAACGGCCGGACAGCCGTGAAGATCACAGGGCCCGATGCACCCATGATCGATACCGAACTGAGTGGGCAGCGAATCGGCAAGATCGTTTATGCGGACGATGCCACATTGCGAGCAACCGTCACCGGCGGCGATGGAATGACCTTGCGTCTGATCAAAAACCGCCAAATCCAGGAAAACATTCCCATCCACGGTGATCCGTTTGTCTATGAAATCAGTGTGCAGGCGCCAGCCTCCGGACAGGATCGCTATCGCTTTGAGGCAGCGGACGGCTCCACCGTCACTACCGTGGCCAGCTACGTGTGGCTACAGCTCCCCGAACCGACACCGATTGCGAGCCCGACTGCGAGCCCGACACCCGAAGGCACCCCCGCCGGAGATGGCGGCTGTGCGCTCAGCTCACAGCCGGGCGTAGGTTCATGGCTGCCCATGTTGGTCGTACTACTCCTGGTGTGGATACGGCGGCGCCGACTTCTGGCCTGGGCCGGAGAGGCGGGCTCGAAAGACTGATATTCGTCGCCGTGACGATGGCGAGATTCGGATCCGGCAGCATCTCCCGAGTTCCTGGGACCTCCCCTGTGACGGCCGTCCCTGTGGCCTGTCAGACACTTCGGAGCGATTTTCCCCAGCAGGTGCAAAGCACCCCGCGTATCGAGGGTTCCGCGTTGGACCCGTGCCGCCACTCGTAACGGCGACTGCCGTGGTGGTGAAACTGCGATTGAGACAATCCGAATCCGTTTGTCCCTTCGGACATGGCTCGGAAGATGCGCTGGCAGGGCAGCCCAGATGCTTCGCGCCATTCACCGGTCGTTTCGAGCGATGGCATCCGCTAACGCGCACAGCGCCGTTTCCTGTGCGCGGCCCAACGTCCTTTCGCGAGTACGAATCAGATAGTGACGCGACCGGCGAAAGTGATCGCCCCGGGTTCCGGCAACGAGTTCCACGAAGAAAGGGGGCTCATCCGGATGGCGCAGTTCCACGGCGACCCGGCCGCGTTCTGCGAGCAAGGCGCCGATCTTCCAACCGCCAGCAAATGGCGCATCGAGGGAAAGGGGCAGAATGAGCCGCGCAAAGCGGTGTCGTAATTCTTCCGGCGCGGGCTGAAGACGCGCCATTTCTCCACCACGTCCTCCGCTCGATTCATACCGTGTCCAGACCGACTCTGCCGTAATCTGCCGCCAACCCTTTCCCGCATCGCGGAATTCGTCCAACAGAAGCGCAAACAAACCAACCATGTCACGGCCACCATTTCTCTCCGTCAGCTCCGCAGCGATCCGTGCGAAATGCGCCACGTCGGCATGGACATGCTTCCATGGCCGGCTCGGATAGTACCCGTAACGGCGGGACATGTTCTCCGTCTCCGAACCGAACTCCTCGACAAGCAACCCATCGCGCTCCGCCAGATAGTAAAGTGCCGTATCCGGGTAGAGGCGCACACGCGATAGCAAAAGGCTGCCACGTAACTGATCGAGCCGTGTCTGCCGAATGCCTGCCAGATTCGTTTCGAGATCGGCGAGGGTGGTCCAGGGTGTGAACAGAATGAAACCGAACGCCGCATGACTGAGATCCAGCGCCTCACCGTATTCCTCTTTCCATCGCCAGAGAGTTTCGAGGAATTCGATGTTCAGGGCTGCAGAAATCCCCTTATTGAAGCGGTCGAGTTCCGGCTGGGAGAAGTTTTCGATTCCCACGAGGAACGGCGCGATCCGAATTCCACTTTGGCGCGCTACGGCCAGAGCACGAGCAAACCTTTTCTCGTTGCGGAGAAACCACTCGGCGCGCGTTTCCAACAATAAACTGAAATCCGTGACACCCTCCGCGGCACATCGTTCGATGACCTCGGTAAGGTAGGCAAATGGATTCTGGTCCTTCAGAACCAGGAGTCCGATGTCCGGCGCACACCGGCGCACATAGGAGATCTGTTCAAACACCGACTCGGCGGTCTCCGAGTTCGGTTGCGGCTCGTAGTGGTTTCCTGTGACACAGAAGGCGCATCCCCTTCCGAGGCCCTCAGGAATCTTCGTGCCTTCATACAACGGGTTGGCGCGCGCATCAGCCTGATAGGGGCAGCCCGAGTTTCCGAGAATGGAAAAGGTGCGTACAGGAGCCATGGCCTCTGGATTGATGACGATCGGCCGTAGGTTCGGAGCATACTGAAATCGTTGTTCCTCGACAGGTATGGTGGATTCGGGTCTCATCCATGGAGCCCGTGAATCTTTCTCCTCGCTACGGAGGAGAGTGCCTTCGGGCGGATGTGGGATCTGTCCCCGTAACCAGGCAATGAGTGGTGTCAGAGTCTGTTTTGCATTTAGTGTGCAAAACGCATCGGCCGGTGCTCCATCCAGCATCTCGTGCTCGCCACGTAGGCCGATGAAAACCTTGTCAGGAACTTTCTCCCGCAGACGCGCGATCAGCTCAGGGTTCCACACCCGTTCATAGATGATCGGATTGTAGTCGCACAGAGTGAGTGCCAGACGATCGAGCATCTCTTCTGCGGAGCCGTCCACCTCCATCTCACGCGTAATCGCAGTGACGATGAGATCATTGTCGATACCCGTTTGCGATAAGATCCCCGAGAGTAGAGCCAGTTCACGATCGTCCAGAAAGGAGCGGTCGCTGTGGCTCTGAAAGCTCAGAATGGCTACCGGCTGCTCCGCCAGTAATCGCTGCACCGACATTCGGCGGCGACTATAGTCGAAACATCCATGGGGAACACGAAAAATCCAACGGAAGATTTGCACCTGGCCTCCGTGGAGAAATCCACTTTGCCACTGGTCGTGGTGGGGCGTATGGACTGCATACGGGGTTGGCTCGATCTGGCCGGCCGCTCACCCCGGTTTCACCTTGTCGGGGTTGTGCCAGACATCGACGACGCGGATGTATCCGGCGAGGGAGTCGCTGTGTTCGCATCCATAGAGACAGCGATAGAGCAGTCTTCCGATGCTGTATTTGCCGTCACACTGCCACCGCGTGCCTTGCTGGATGCGGCACTGACGCTCGCAAGGGCGAATCGAGCTGCCGTTCTCCGGGGTCCGCTTCCAGGAACCCTTACGAAGGCAACGTTGACGGACATGACCCGAACCGTACGTGTGGCATACGGCTGGATTACATTGCCGGGTCTGCTCCGGATACAGCCACTCCTGGCACAAACGAGCGGTGGTACTCTGTCAGTCGAGATTGCGGGCACACCCGATGGACCGTCAACCGATTTCGAAGAAATGCTCGAACAGGGCGCAGCACTCCTGAATTCTCTTCTCCCCGGGATTACGGTTGATGACCTGCACATCGACACAGAAGAACGGCTACGTTTGTCTTTGTCGCGGGATGAATGGCACGTAGACGTATCGATTCGGTGTGGGAAACCATCCCTGTCGGTCATCGTCGAGACGAATGGACAGAAGGCGGCCTGGACCTTCGATGCCGGACAGGAAACGGTACAGTTGCCCGGGGCAAAGACATTACACCGCCGCCCTCCACCGGCCGACATACGTGCTCTGGCGCAACTTCTACCGCAGGGCAGTCGCGGCAGCGACCTGGCAGACGCTGTCGCCGCCCAGCACCTCGTTCGTTGTTGCCTCGAACGCCTGCCGTCTCGACTGCCGCCGGGAGATGCTGTGTTTCGCGAAGCGATGGCCAGGGGACGGCAACGGCCGGAAGATCCCCTGGTGCGGCTCGGACTCGAGGGCACATTGCCCCAATCGGATCGGAAATCACTGCATCTTCTCGATCTGGATCTCTCTGGAAATCCACTTGAACTCTGGGCCTTTCGAGCTGGTCTCAAACCGGTCGTGTTTCTGACGGTGCGGCCCGAGGAAGAAGAGCGGACGCGTTCTTTGTTCGGAGATGTTTACTGCGAACGGAGGGAGAGGCGCGTGACGGTCGGAGCGCAAGACCGCTGGGAGGACCATCGTGATCGGGGGAGTGAGCGGGTCGAGCTGTATCTTGGCCGGGACCCAGAACAGGTGCGCCGGGCGGTCTATCTACAAAGCGAGGTGGATCCAAGTGCAGCCTTGCGCGAACTTGGTGTGCTGGTCGGGTATCCCACCTGTTGCGTGGATGCGTTTGCGCGGCAGGATGACCGCGCCAACAACAGCCGAAACCGTTATTTCACCTGGGCCCGCACTGTACGGCCCGATGGATCAACCGTCTATCCCTGGCCGTGGGAGCTGAACAACCTGCATACGATGCTCGTACCGTTCTACCCGTGTTCCTACCATTGTGAGGCTGCATTGGCCTGGGCACGCGCGGTCATCGTTGAAATGCAACGTTCGAATCCACTTCTTCCGCAACAGGCAAAAGCCGCTCTGGCGCGGCCCGTGCTTTACTTCGACCATGACCATCAGATGAGCTTTGAAGGCAACGCCACCGCTGGTGGTGTCGAGTACCGGCAAGTTTACCTGCCGCGCCGCCTGTCGTCCGCCTTTGAACGCCTGGCAAGCGCCATCGCCCTCGGAAACCGCCTATTGCTCGATGACGAAACGCTCACAGTCGAAACAGAGGGCCAATGCATCTTACGGTTGCGGCGGGTGGATCCGTGCCTTGGATTTCTTGCTCCGTTCAGTTCGCAGATGGACGGGGCGACGCCAGGCTTCCAGTCGATCGGTACACCATGAAAGGGCAGCAGATCACTTTGTCGGGTAGGGCGCCTGGGCTAAACGATCCGATCATGGGAAAGGATCAACCTGCACCTTCCTGCCGCGATCCTGAGACAAAGCCTCGCATGCGTCGCGGCGAAGGACAGGCCATGGCTCGTGCGACTTTCCGTGATCCAGCCGGCATGGAAGCGCAGAGCGCTTCGTTGCAGCAGGAAATCGCACGGATTCTGGTGAATGCCCCGGCATTGCCCGTCGAGGTGCCCGCGTTTGATGCTGTCCTACAAAAGGTTGAAGTGCGACAGGGCGGGATCGAACTTGTCTTCGGAAAACAGGCGCCCATCGCACGGATTCGCCTGGCGGCGCAGAATGACACAAAAGGCGGCTGGAGCGGCATGGAAGCCACGGTTATCGAACTCCACCGGCCCTCCGAATCATTTCTACAGTCCATGCGTGTCATTGCCGCAAGACTGCGCCGATCCATCGACCGGACGAAATGGCAGGCCGCGTGGATCCAGGCAAAAAAGTTGGCGGCTCTCCCCGCAGATATCCCTCTCGGCTTCTACCGGCAACTCGTGCCGGGAGTGGCGGGTCAGGGGCTGGTGCGGACCGGCTTCAACTGCAATCAGAACTGTGGCATTTGCTGGCAGGATCGGGAATGGGGGCGTTTCGGATCAGAGCAGGTCCTGATCTGGATCGAGGACCTCTACCTGGCCGGCGCACGCCGCCTCATCATCTCGGGTGGCGAACCGACACTCGACCACAGCCTTGCCAGCTACATCGAATGGGCCCGTACACTGGGTTTCGATACCATCACGCTCGAAACGAATGCCATCCGGTTTGCATCCTCAGGCCTTGCCGAACAGCTCCGGGACGCCGGCCTGAGCGACTGCTTCGTTTCATTGCACAGCGGCGATGCCGCTATCTCCGATGCGATCACAAGGGCTCCGGGCACGTTTGGCAAAACAGTGGCGGGGATCAAGTCGTTACTGGCAGCTCATCTGCCCGTGCGTCTCAACTGTGTCATGACCGCCGAGGGGCTGCCAACTCTACCTGGATTTCCCGGCTTCGTCCGATCGACGTTCGGCAATGATCCCGGCCTGCAAGGGATCATGCTCTCACAGCCGACAGATCCGTATGATCCGCAGCTTCTGGCGCGGATCGTACCACCACCGCAGCAACTTCGCATCGCACTGAAGCAGACGATTGACCGCGCCTTCGAACTGAAGCTGCCGATCAGTGGGCTCGATGGTCCGTGTGGTCCGCCACTTTGCGCCTTCGGGGCAGATCCCAGGATCACCGGGCTTCGACCAATCCCCGAGACGATCGATGGTCGCATCTACCTGGCGGCCTGCGACGAATGCTCCGTGCGCGCCGCCTGCTTCGGCGCTCGCGCAGCCGATGTCGAACTGTACGGAGAAGATTGTGTCGTGCCGATTCGGTCCTATCCAGCGTCACTGCCTGGCCGGAAATGATCCACAGGTGCCAGGAAGGCATTCTGGAAGTTTTCAACCTGACCAGCCGTTACGCGTTTCAGGCAGAGTCTGGCCAGGCCTTTTCCTCCGGCAGACATAGACGCCCTTCGGAGCGGGCAACATAAGTGGCAGCGGTCATATCACCGGTCACATTGAGGACCGTGCGGCACATATCGAGAAGGCGGTCGACACCGAAAATGATACCGATGCCTTCGGCCGGAACGCCTACCGCGACCAGCACAGGCACGATCATGGGCAGCGATCCTCCTGGAACACCAGCAGTACCGATTCCTGCCAGTACCGACATCAGGACCACGAGGAGCTGCTGCGAAACGCTGAGTTCCACGGAGAAGAACTGTGCGAGGAAGAGGACCGTTACCCCTTCGAACAGAGCCGTTCCGTTCTGGTTGGCCGTCGAGCCGAGGGTGAGAACGAAACCAGCGATATCGCGGGGGACACCGAGGCGTTCCTGTGCAGTTTGCAGGGCGAGGGGCAACGTGGCGTTCGAGGAACTGGTCGAAAACGCCGTAACCATCACTTCCCGCATTCTGCTGAAAAAAATGCCGGGCGACAGACCGGAAAACGTACGAACGAGAATCGAGTAGGTGACGAACTGATGAAAGGCGAGGCCCAGCAGCACGACCGCGACATAGGCAAAGAGTTGGCGCAATACGTCATGGCCAAACCGCGCGGTGAGGGTGAAGACGAGCAGTGCCACGCCATAGGGGGCCAGTCGCATGGCGAACTGGATCACGATCATGGTGACTTCGTAAATTGATTCCAAAACCTGGATCAACGGTCGCACCGAATCCGGCTTTGCGGATGCCGTGGCAACACCGATCACAAGGGCAAAGAACATGACGGCGAGCATGTCTCCCTGTGCGGCTGCACGGACGGGATTGTCAGGAATAATTCTGATGACGGCATTGAGACCCGACGCGACCGGCGGAGCGTCGATTTGCGCAGCACTCGAATGCGTCAACGCGTTCAAGGCCTCACGCGTTTGGACGGACAAACCAACTCCCGGTTTCAACACATTGACCAACAGGAGTCCGGTCACGACTGACGCAGCGGTGATCCCCAGAGTGTACGCAAAGGTTTTCACTCCGATTCGGCCCAGCGAGCGCATGTCTCCCAGCCCGACGACGCCAAGCGCCAGGGCAGTGAAGACCAGGGGTAGAACCATCATGAAGATGAGGCGGAGAAAAACGCGTCCGAGCGGCTCCGTAACATGGCTTACGAACCACAACAGCCGCTCATCGCCGCCCCACAGAAGGTTCAGACCTACACCCAGGGCGATACCCACACCCAGTCCGGCCAGTATCTTTCCGGACAAGGATGGGTCATGCACGTGGGAATCGCTCATGGGACAGTCGTATCGGCTTGAACGGCTGCGATGCAACTACTGTCAGGCGCAACCGTTCCGCCACGATGCCGTGTGAACGAACCGGGGACGCCAGCCTTGACGTTGCCGGTAGGCGCTGAAGGGGGGGAGCACGGAACGCAGGTGCTCCCTCCCCTCAGGTTGTCAGTCTCAATTTCAAAATCGAAGTTGAACTTTACTTGGGAGGCATCCGGATGGCGCCGTCGAGACGGATGGTTTCCCCATTGAGGTAGGCATTCTCCACGAGGTGCACGGCCAGGGCGGCGTATTCCTTCGGCTGACCGAGACGCGGCGGAAAGGGGATGTTCGCCGCCAGCGCCTGGCGCGCCGGTTCGGGCAACATGGCCAGCATCGGTGTGTCGAAAGTTCCCGGTGCAATGGTCAGGCAGCGGATACCGTCGCGTGAGAGGTCGCGAGCGATCGGCAGCGTCATGCCCACGACGCCGCCCTTCGATGCCGAGTAGGCCGCCTGGCCGACCTGGCCATCGAAGGCAGCAACCGAGGCGGTGTTGATGAGGACGCCACGTTCGCCCTCGGCGTTCGGGGTGTTCTTGAGCATTTCCGTGGCCGCCAGGCGAAGCACATTGAAGGTGCCGATCAGGTTGACACGGATGCACAACTCGAACATCTCGAGTGGCATCGGCCCACCCTTGCCCGTGGTCTTCATGGCGGTGCCGACGCCCGCACAGTTCACATTGATATGAAGGGCGCCGAACTTCGTCATGACCTGTTGGATCGCAGCGCTTACCTGTTCCGTGTTCGTCACATCGGCTGGGACGAATATTGCGTTCGAATCACCCAACTCGGCAGCAAGCTCGGCACCGTTCGAATTCGGTCGATCCATGATCGCGATACGTGCTCCTTTGGCAGCAAATGCCCGCACTGTGGCCTCGCCGAGGCCCGACGCGCCTCCCGTCACCAGCGCAACGGCTCCATCTAGTTGCATATCTCCTCCTTCTCCCAGAGGGGTCGCTTCGGGTCGGCGGTCACACTGCAGCACCGAAGCCCCCATGACAGTCGATCAAAACGCTGAATTACCACCGGGCGGCCCTCGGTCAACGATGGGCGTTGCAACTTGTCCAAAACCGGGCAAGGCGGTGGTTCCGTGTGACACTTCGGGTAGAATGGCGGCATGAGACAGAACACCGGCGCTCTTCTCTTGATTCTCGCGCTGTGGGTAGCGGCATGCGCCACAGCACCGTACACGAACCGCTCCCAATTGATCATGGTTTCGGCCGACCAGGAAATGGCTCTCGGCGCCGACGCCTATCGTGAGGTTCTCCGGAACGAACCGGTGACAAGAGATCCCGTACTGACGGCTCCTGTCCTTGAAGTCGGAGAACGGTTGGCCCGTGTGGCCGGCCGTCCGGACTACAAATGGGAGTTCACAGTCATCGACAAGAAAGTTGCCAATGCGTTTGCTCTACCGGGTGGCAAGGTGGCGGTCTACACGGGGCTATTTCCCATCGCGAAAGACACTGCCGGTCTGGCAGCCGTCCTTGGGCACGAGATCGGGCACGCCATCGCGCGGCACGGTGCGGAAAGAATGAGCCAGGGTGTTCTGATGGATGTTCTGGCAACAGGTGCGACCGTGGCACTGGGATCCTACTCACCGGGAACGCAACAACTCGCCATGGCAGCACTCGGACTCGGTGCACAGGTCGGCTACATCCTTCCATTCAGTCGTGCCCAGGAGTCGGAGGCAGATCACATTGGCATCATCCTCATGGCGAAAGCGGGTTACGACCCCAGCGCTGCCATCGGTTTATGGCAACGGTTCGCCGCGTTGGACGGAGAGCGTCCACCCGAGTTCCTTTCCACACACCCCAATCCGGGGACGCGCCAACAGGACATTCAACGATGGCTTCCCGAAGCAGCGAAATACTTCAACGCTGCCACAGCCGTTCCCGTTCGGCCGTTGCCAGCCGTAACCCGAGGGCGTTGAGCGGCATGGGAGGCTCGAATCACACCTCTGTGGTCAGCGTTCCCCGTGCAATGCCGCCGTGGTCAATCCCAGGCGCCGGCAGGCCTCTGCTGGTGGACTCCAGGGAATGACGTACTGATCTGCCAGCCGGCCGAGGCCCCAGACGACGGTCGGCTCCAGGGGAGACAGGCCGAAAGGTGGACCGAGATCGAGAATCTCCCGAACCCAGAACGGCGTGATTTCTACCGCGGCGCGGATGAGCAGGGACTGCACGGATTGGAGAGGCCAGGGGAAAATAGAAGCTGCATGGACGAGATCGAGAAATTCGAACACTGTATCGTTGCGCCGTAACCTGGGTCCCATGGACCGGAACAGCCCATCGATTTCGGCCTGTGAGGCCGGAGGCGACTTGGCTCCATAGAGGCATGCAGCAGTGACGCCCTCCGCGTAATAGCGATCACACTCCGAATCGCTGATCGGTCGAACAAATCTCCGGTAGGCCTCCAAAAAGCCGAAACTCGCCGTAGCGTGGACCCACTCGATGAGTTCGGGATCGAGCGCACTGTACGATTCTCCCTCCGGTGTCTTGCCCTTGACCCGAGCGTGGATCCGATTGACGCGAGCGATCATTTCCTCCGCGACACTACGGGCGGCGTAGACGGTGACCATGGCGGCCAACCCCGTACGTTCCATACGCCCGATCGGGTTGATGCGAAATTTCGTATGGTCCCATACACCGGCTCGCACTCGTGGCTCGGCCAATTCCATGATCACGGCATTGATGCCGCCGATGAAGAGGGCCACGGGATTCTTGAAGATCCGCCAGGCCACACTTCCTGCGGGAGCCAGGGATTCCTCACCCACCGGGGTGTTGAAGTCGACTTTCATCCCTGTTTCCGGTCGCAACGCTGCACGAGCCAGAATCTGTCGCAAATTGTCCATCGTCGAGTTCATACGCCGCTTCCCTGCAAAGAGCGTTTTTCAGGCTCTCGGTGTCCGGAGGTGGAGATGGAGCGAGAGCGCCATGTAGTAGACTGGGAACAGAAGCGATGTCCATGCAAGAGTGGGCGACGGTTCGGGAAACTGCATCAGCAACGTGAACATCGCCACCGCCCAGATTGCTCCGAGCACGTAGGTGGTCTTTTGCGCCGTCGCGTTGCGGCTCGGATAGAGGTAACGGATGGGCACGAAGACGAGCACCGAGAACAGCAACAAAAGACTCACGTTGAGCCAGACCGGGGTTCCCAACGCGTAGAGATAAAAGACGACGATATTCCAATACGACGGGAAGCCCTTGAAGAAATTGTCCTGTGTCTTGGCGTCGAGTTGGCAGAATCCATACCCGCTGGCGAGCAGAGGCGCGGCGCCGACGAAGTAGCCGAACAGGCTTGCCGGAATGAGAGCCGCTTCGAATGCGAGCACGATGGGGACCAGCACATAGTTGATGTAGTCGACGATATCATCGAGCCGTGCGCCATCGAAGTTGGGCAGCACTTCCTTGACGCGGAAGCGGCGCGCCAGAGTGCCATCCGTACTGTCGATGAACGTCGCCACGGCGAGCCAGAAGAAAGCTGAGCGAAAGTCGTGCCGGGTGACGCAGCCCAGGGCGAGAAACCCCAGAACCGCCCCAGAGGCCGTATAGAGATGGACACCCCACGCTTTGTACGACGATACCCCCATACGCCCGGCGTCCTTACAACAACAAAGCCCCGATCACGAGTGCGATCGGGGCTTTGTTTCCGTGAGATCGAGCGCGGCCGTCAAAGTTTCGAAACGTTTGCTGCCTGCAACCCCTTTGGACCTTCCGTGATCTCGAACTCGACCCGCTGGCCTTCTTGTAGAGATCGAAAGCCTTGTCCGTTGATCGCGGAATAATGGACGAAAACATCCTGACCATCATCCTTTGTGATGAAACCATACCCCTTTTGTCCATTGAACCACTTCACTGTGCCTTGGACCATACGCTGCCCCCTGCTGCTGAGGAATTTGATGAGACGTTTCGGCGGGAAAGCTCTACGGCAAGCCCTCTGGTTTGCGCTCTCACGGATGTGCTGGCGCTCGATTGCGTGTAACTTTTCCCCCGAAACACGCGCGCCCCTTAGCACGTGCCCGCTGAAGCACGCAACAAAAAGTTGTTTACCAAAAACGTTGGATCTCCCGGATCCGTGTGTCACCTTTACGCCCCGAATGGGGGGTGGTATCGTTCGCTCCCTTGCGGCTTCCACCAAGATGAAGCGTTACCTGCTGCTCGTCGTTTCCGTCATCTTCGTCACTCTTGTCGGGGCCATCGTCTTCCTCGTTGCCCGCGTCATGTGGCAGCGACCCTCGGATGTGGTGAAACGACTGACACTGGATCTCGCCCCGGGCGTGGCCCAACAGATCAAGGATTTCCGCCGTGTGAAAATGCAGGATGGGCGGATGGTCTGGGAGGTTGCAGCACGCGGCGCACAAGTTTACGACGGCGCGGAGCGAGTTGAGGTGATCGGAATTACACTGCACTGGTATTTGAAAGACGGGAGAGTGGTGGGGTTGCAGAGTGAACGTGGAGTCATCCACCTCGACGGCAAAGAAATCAGGCTGATCGAACTGGATGGCAGTGTGATCGTATCGCTTGCGGATTATCTCGTCCGTGTGGAAGCGGCTTCCTACAACCACGACACACAACGTATCGTGGCCCCCGGACAGGTCGATGTGTCGGGTAAGGGCCTGCGACTGCACGGGACGGGTCTGGAAGTGGACATCCATGGCCAGCATCTCGCACTCTTGAGTGCAGTGACGATGAACCTGACACCGTCAGAACTACCACACAAAGGTGAGGGCATTGCCTTCTAAGTGTGCATGGGTCGTTGTCTGGGCCTCGTGGGCGTTCCTGTGCGGGGCAGCGCCGCCGGCGGTGTTTGGACAACAGGGTGCACAGACTCCTTCAAAGACCAAAGCGCCCGGGCCGCAGAGTGTGTTGGGCGAGTTGTCATTTACTTCGGGAAAAGATCCGATTTCCGTGGCCGCCAATGGCCTGGAGTTCGACTACCAGAGTCGCGTGCTGACGTATAAGGGACACGTGGTCGCCACTCAGGGTGACGTGAAATTGGAATCGGATACCCTCACGATCTCGCTCGGCCTCGGAGAATCAGAACAACTGAAGGAGGTGGTGGCACGGGGTGACGTCAAGCTCTCCAAAGGAGAGCGCTGGGCCACCGCCGGTGAAGCCGTCTTCAATCAGAAGAACCGCACGGCAACACTCACCCAGAATCCCGTCATCCATGACGGGCCCAACCAGGTTTCGGGCGAGCGTGTCGTCGTCTACCTGGACGACGAGCGTTTCGTCGTCGAAGGGGGTGCCGGCAGTCGCGTGCAGATGCTGATCTATCCAACCCAGGGAACGGACAAGCCGGACAGCCGTCCGACCCCTCCGGTAGCAAGCCCATGATCCGTCCCGATGCCAGGCCGCATCTGCTCGCGGTCGAAGGATTGAATAAACGCCTGGGTGGACGCGAAATCCTCCGCTCCGTGTCGCTCTGCGTAAACGGTGGCGAGGTGGTCGGCCTCCTCGGTGCCAACGGCGCGGGAAAAACCACGACTTTCTATACCATCGTTGGCTTACTACGGCCGGATCAGGGCAGGATCGTCCTGGATGGCAACGACATTACGGTCCATCCGATGTACAAGAGGGCCCGCATGGGAATCAGCTACCTGCCGCAGGAACCGTCCGTCTTCCGTAAGCTGAGCGTGGAAGACAACATTCTGTGCATCCTGCAAACCCTGCCGTTGTCCGAAGAGGAACGGCGAGAACGCCTGGCCTCACTCCTGGAAGAATTGAGCATCTCGCATCTGGCGCGGAACATGGCGTATTCGCTCTCGGGAGGAGAGCGGCGGCGTTTGGAGATCACTCGCGCACTGGTAACCGAGCCACGCTTCATTTTGCTCGATGAACCGTTCGCTGGCATCGACCCACTTGCTATTCTGGACATCCAAGGCATTGTTGAACAGCTCAAGAAGAGGGGGATCGGCATTCTGATCACGGACCACAATGTACGCGAGACACTTGGAATTTGTGACCGCGCCTACATCCTGAACGACGGCGCCGTCCTGGAGGAGGGGACGCCCAGCGAGATTGCAAGCAGCCGGCGTGCCCGCGAACTGTACCTGGGCGAGAACTTCACTCTGTAGATCCCATGGCACTCGAGACGAAGCTCTACCAGAAGCTCAGCCAGCAGTTGGTGATGACGCCGCAGTTGCGGCAAGCCATCAAGATCCTCCAGGTCTCACGTGCCGAACTGGAAACTCTCATCGATGAGGAGATGTCGGAGAACCCCGTCCTGGAAGAAGACATCGAGGAGATCTCCACCAGCCCGGACCGCGGGCGTAATGCCGAAGAAGGGGAGCCGTCGGCTCCGGCACCGGAAGGCGGGTACGAAGCCCCACAGCGGGAAACCACCAACGAGCTGGAACCGAGTGATCGCCTGGGCGAAATCGATTGGCGGGAATACCTCGACAACTACAGCAATGACTGGCACGGCGGCACAGGCGAATCGGGCGACTTCGACGACGAGAAGCGGCCAGCGCTCGAGAACATCCTGGTTCGTTCGTCGTCCCTGACCGAACACCTCATCTGGCAACTCCGAATGATGGGCATCGATGCGGTCGAAGAATCGATTGCCGCCATGCTGATCGGCAACATGGACAAGGATGGCTACATCCAGTTCGAAATCGAAGATATCGCCTTTCAGACCGGCCAGGATTTCGATCTCGTCGAGGGAGTGCTCGAGCGGATCCAGGAACTCGACCCGCCGGGTGTGGGAGCCCGGGACCTGCGCGAGTGCCTGCGCTTGCAGATCCGTGCCCAGGGGAAAGAGAACTGTACCGCGGATTTGATCGTGCGCGATCATCTCGCCATGCTCGAGAGCAAGAGGTACGACAAGATCGCCAAGGATCTCGATGTTTCCATCGATGAGGTCGTGGCGGCCGCCCAGTACATCGCCAACCTCGAGCCCAAGCCGGGACGCAATTTCGGTGAAGGCGATATCCGTTACATCACACCAGACGTGTTCGTTCATAAGGTCGGCGACGAAATGGTCGTCACCCTCAACGACGAAGGATTGCCACGACTACGGGTCAGCAATTATTACCGCCGCGTGCTGAACGAGGCCGGCGCCGGGGACGCCAAGCGGTACATCCAGGAAAAAATGCGTTCGGCGGCCTGGCTGATCAAAAGCATCCAACAGCGGCAACGGACGCTGTTCCTGGTCACATCGAGCATCGTGCGCTTCCAGCACGATTTCTTCGAGCACGGTATTTCACACCTCAGACCCCTGGTGCTCAAGGATGTCGCCATGGACATTGGGATGCACGAATCGACGGTCAGTCGCGCCACGGCAAACAAGTATGTGCACACGCCCCAGGGAACGCTCGAACTGAAGTTCTTTTTCACGTCGAGCCTCCAAAAGGCGGACGGCGACGAAGTCTCCGCCGAGAGCGTGAAGGAGCGGATTCGGGAGATCATCGCCAAGGAGGATCCCCGCCGGCCCTTGAGTGACCAGCACATCGCCAAAATGCTGGAGGGAGAGCATGTCGGCATCGCCCGCCGCACGGTGGCCAAGTATCGGGAAATGATGGGTGTGCTGCCGTCATCCAAACGCCGGCAGGCATTCTGATGACGCCAGGGAAAAGGAGTAGATCTGATGCGAGTGACGGTGTCCTTCCACCATGTCGATCCCTCGGAAGGGTTGCGATCCTACGCGATGGAAAAGGTGGCGCGTCTGGGGAAGTTCACCCGGCGAGCCACGGACGCTCATGTCGTCCTGACGGTTGAGAAACAACGTCATCGGGCCGAGATCCAATTACTCGGCCGCGACCTGCACCTGGTTGCCGCGTCCGAAACCAATGATCTTTATTCGGCCATCGATCTGGTATTGGACAAGCTCGAACGGCAGCTCAAAAAAACGGCCGGCAAGGCCCGCAGCCGCAAGGGGAGTCTCCCGAAATCCGCCGTTCTGGAGCCGGCGCCACGCCGCCGGACACGCCTGCGCCCCAAACGTGTGAGGCTGCGCGAGATGTCGGTCGATGAAGCCATCGACGAGTTGGAGGCCGACGGTGCCGCATTCCTTTTGTTTCACAATCCGGCAAGTGATTCCCTCTGCGTTCTTTGCCGCCAGAAGGACGGAAGTCTGAGCCTGCTGGAACCAGAAGTCGGCTGACACACAACCCTGATCCTGCCAACCTTAGATACTCCGATGAAGTTGACCGATATCCTGTCCGAAGACCTGGTCGTGCCCGAATTGTTCGGCGAGTCCAAAGATGCCGTTCTCCACGAGCTGGCCGAGCACGTTTCACGGGTGCACCCCGAGATCGAAGCCTCCCGTCTCGTCGAAGTCCTCTGGGAACGTGAACGGCACGGCAGCACCGCCATGGGCGATGGAATCGCGATCCCACACGGAAAACTGCCGGTCGTCCGGACCGTGCTGGCTGCCTTCGGGCGGCACTCGCGTGGGGTCGACTTCAATTCGCTGGATGGCAATCCAACTCGTCTGTTCTTTCTTCTCGTGGTGCCGGAGGATTCCGTCAGCCAACATCTGAAGGCGCTGGCGCGGATCTCCCGGCTTCTCAAGGAAAGCTCCTTTCGGCAACGACTGTTGACCGCGCCCGATCAGGCGTCGCTCTACCGGTGCATCCGGGAGGAAGATGACAAATACTGACGTTCTTCGGTGCGTCGGACTGCAGGGACAGCCCCAGGGGCTCGAGTATGGCCGAAACGATTCTCTCAAAGAACCTGGAAATCAAAAATCGCCTCGGCTTGCACGCGCGTGCCGCCGCACAGCTCGTTCAGACCGCCTCGCGCTTCAACAGCGCCATCACCGTGTCGAAAGACGGTCAGGCCGTCGACGGCAAGAGTATCCTCGGTCTCATGATGCTTGCCGCAGCCCAGGGCAACACGATCGAAGTGACCGCTTCGGGCGAAGATGCCACGGAGGCCATGGCAGCTATCGAATCGCTCGTCGACCTGAAGTTCCATGAAGAGTGAGATCCTTGGTTCCTGATCTGACACGATCGCCTTGACCCCCTCTTAGAGCGTGTATTAAGTGATTCACTGTCGTGTGCGGCCGCAGGGCAACGCACCCGATATAAAAAAGGAGCACCGGAATGGCATTGCAGGATTATCTTTTCACGTCGGAATCGGTTTCGGAGGGACACCCCGACAAGATGTGCGATCAGATCTCCGACGCGATTCTCGATGCGCTGCTGGAGAAGGATCCAGACAGCCGAGTGGCATGCGAGACTCTGGCGAAAACCGGCATGGTTGTGGTGGCCGGCGAGATTACCACGGATGCACAGATCTCGTACTCGGAAATCGTCCGCAAGGCCGTTCGGGATATCGGTTACACGTCTTCCGAGATGGGGTTCGACGCCGAGACCTGCGCCGTGCTCACGGCCATCGATCGCCAGTCACCCGATATCTCCCAGGGAGTCACGGAAGGTGAAGGCCTGCACAAGGAACAGGGGGCGGGAGACCAGGGTCTGATGTTCGGCTACGCCTGCGACGACACGCCCGAGTTGATGCCCATGCCGATCATGCTGTCGCACCAGCTCGTGGAACATCTTGCGGCGGTACGCAAGTCGGGGAAATACGATTTTTTGCGGCCCGATTCGAAATCCCAGGTCACCGTCGAGTACCGGGACGGACGCCCGCGCCGCATCGATGCTGTGGTGGTTTCCACGCAGCACAGTCCCGAGGTCTCTCATGGGACCCTGCGTGAAATGGTCGTCGAAGAGGTGATCCGGCAGGTTCTCCCGAAAGAGTATCTCGACAAGGATACGAAATTTCACGTCAATCCGACGGGTCGTTTCGTCGTTGGCGGTCCGATGGGCGACTGCGGTTTGACCGGGCGCAAGATCATCGTTGATACCTACGGTGGCTACGGCCGTCATGGTGGCGGCGCTTTTTCGGGAAAGGATCCGAGCAAGGTCGATCGCAGCGCCGCTTACATGGCGCGGTACATCGCGAAAAATATCGTGTCTGCCGGCCTCGCCAGGAAGTGCGAGGTGCAGCTTGCCTACGCTATCGGTGTCGCGGAGCCGATTTCCGTTCTGGTCGATGCCTTCGATACCGGCGTCGTGCCAAATGAGAAGCTGAGTCAACTCGTGCGTGACCACTTCGAGATGAAGCCGGCCGGCATCATCCGTACGCTCGATCTGAAGCGCCCGATCTACAGGAGCACTGCGTCCTACGGTCACTTTGGCCGCAAGCCACAAGGTCCCTTGTTTACATGGGAACGCGAAGATCGGGCTGACGCATTGCGGCGAGCCGCCGGCGCCGCGGCACGGCCAGCGAGTCAAGCCGCTGCGGCCGCCGCGACGGCGTGAGTTCGTTGCGGCCCGCACGACACCTACGAAATCTCCCGACAGAGCGCCCCATTCGGGGCGCTCGCACTTCTATCCGATCGTATGATCCTTGCCGGTGATCTCAGGAAGAGTCACCCCGGCGCAATGTTGTCCATAAACGGAGGGAACGTCCCGTATCGAGGAACGTCCTGAACAGGGTGACCCTGATCGTCACAGGAGTGAGATTGGTTCCGTATTCGTCATTGAGAGCTACCGAACGCGCTGCCGCAATCCTCGATCCCGGTAGCCTCCGCCTCTCTGAGCAAACTCCCGCCGGTGGACCAGTCGCGGCAGGCAGCGGCATGCTGTCGGGACACCCGGTTCTGTTCGCCATGATCGATGGCCACGTCAAAGGTGGCACCATCGGTCTCGCCGAGGCAGACCTGCTCGCGCGCCTGGCGGGCATGGTTCTGCATGAAGCTTCGAGTTCACATCGCCGGCCCACCCTGATCATCGGATTCGACACGGGCGGTGTGCGTGTCGAAGAAGGGCCGCGAGCCCTGGCTGCCGCGTCGGCCATCGGTGTGGCACTGGCACGATTGAGCCTGCAGGGCGTCCCTCTCATTGGCGTGGTGAGCGGGCCTCGTGGTTGTTTCGGAGCACCATCCGTCATGGCCGGGATCCCTGAACATCGCATCATCGTGGCCAAGGCACATTGGGGACTCACCGGACCGCGACTCTTCGGTGATCTCGACCCGCAGGGTGGAGCGGAGGCTGGCTATGCCGCGACGAGCGCCACGACGCGCCTTGCCAATGGAGATGCCTCGGCCGTCGTCGACGACAGCGCCAAAGCCATACGCGCTGACCTTGCCGCTTTTCTTGCTTCTGCGGCAGCGCAACCGAGTTTGAATCCACACGAGCGTATTGCGCAGGGAACAGAGTTCCTCTGTAAACTGCGTGAACGACTCCGCACGGCTTCACCAGCCGAACGGCAGTCCGACACAGAAGTCCGGCGCCGCCGCGACCTGTTGCGTTATTCCTTCCGGGGCAAGTGGCAAATGACCGGACCTGCACGGCGTGCCGGACTCGTGCATGCCTCCCTGGGGCTTCTGGGTGGACGTCCCGCACTTGGATTGATCGTCGGACCCGAGCGCGTCGAACGTGGAGGTGTCGGGATCGAAGAAGCCGCCCTGATTACCGAGATGATCCGCCAGGTCACTGATGCCCGCGGAGAAGAACGGGCCGCGATCCTCATCTTCCTCTTTTGCCAGGGACATGCCGTTGACCTGGAACAGGAACGTTTCGGGCTACCACGAGCGCTTGCGGAATGTCTGCGTGCAATGGTGACAGCGCGTGTTCTGGGACATCCCATCGTGAGCGTTCTCGGTGGCGGCACGTATGGGGCTGCCTATCTCGCCCTGGCGGCGCCGAGCCACCGTATTCTGGCCATGCGCGGTACGTCCGTGGCGCCCATGGCACCCCAGGTGCTACGCGCATTCCAGGCCTTGCGGGGCTCGAAGAGGGGTCCTGACGAACGCACACAACTGGCGGAACTCGTTCCCGAAATACGGATTGTCGAGAGCGTCATCCGCCTTCCCAGAGTATTGGGCGAGGAGTTGCCGGAGCTCTGGCGATCCGTACGCCCCGAACTCGAAGTGGTGTAGCGAGAGATCGACGCCTCCCGCGAACCCGGTGGTTGGGAACTGCGACGCAAGGTACTGGACATCCGGCAACGATAGGTTTCCACTGGACTCCCTGGCGGAATGCTGCCATCGTGGCCGCAAGTTGCGGATCTCCCGACATGTGCTTTGCACGACCTTCCTGGCCGCGGTGTCACTCATGGCGCCAAGGCTACAGGCTCAGGAAGATTGGGGCTCCTTCAATGCCTCGATCGTAAATGGGGGGATCACCTCCGATTTCCCTGCCGTGGGGGTTCTGCTCTTTGGGGACTCAGCGCGGAACGCATCTGTCGCCTGCACGGGCACGTTGATCGGATGCGAAACCTTCGTCACGGCCGCGCACTGCGTGTGCAATGGCCGGGGGAGCGACTGCCAGGGCTGGAGAGCGCCATCTCCCTCGAATTACTTTGTTTACCTGCAACATGCAGGACTGTTCGGTGTCAGTAGCATCGCCATTCGCGAGGATTTTTATTTTCCCGTCAGCGATGTGGCCGTCCTGAAACTTACGACGCCTGTGAGTGGCATCCGGCCGGTGCGGATCAATACGATTGCGGATCCGCCTGCTGGCATGCCAGGAACCATCACCGGATTCGGTCGCAGCGGAGGCGGGCAATACGACTACGGAATCCTCCGCACCGGTCAGGTCCGAACCGACACCTGTACTCATGATGTTTCGGGTCTGACCTCGGTCTGCTGGGTGTACGGATCACCGGTTGGACCTCCGGGTACGAATTCGAATACCTGTCACGGCGACTCGGGAGGCCCTTTGTTCCTCGACTTCGGTGGCGGCCCGCTTCTTGCCGGAATCACTTCCGGAGGTGAAACGAACGACTGTCTACCAACCGATTACAGTTTCGATGCCAATGTCTTCTACTACCGGACGTGGATCGAGGATCGTGGCGGAATCGATCTGATGAACATGCGCTGCGGCAACATCCCGCAGGTAGGGGATCGGGACACGGAAGTGAACAGCCGCTCCGGTTCCCTGCGGGCAGGGGCCTCGATACCACTGACATTCGACGTTCGCCCCGGAACGAAACTGCTGCGAATCACGCTCAACGCGATCAACGATCTCGACCTCTACGTAAAGGCATTGGCACCCGCCACTCTCCAGGATTGGGATTGCCGGCAGGACGGATCGGGAAATTTTGCCGCCTGCGAATTCGCCAATCCCGCCGCGGGAAGCTGGTCGGCCCTGGTGAGGGCATACTCGGGAGGCGGTGCCTTCCAGGTGACCGCGACGCAATTTGGCCTGGATTGCTCACAACCCGAGAATGACGGACAAGCCTGTGACGACAAGAACGCTTGCACCGCGGATGATCGCTGTCGCAGCGGAATTTGCGCAGGCCTCAACGTGCCCGATGATACCGCCTGCGACGATGGGAACCTGTGCACGAACCCAGACACCTGCATGGCAGGACAATGCCGTGGCGGACAACACCCTCGGGCCGCTTGCCATGCACCCTTTCGGCCGACTGCGGGATTCCTCCGGATCCGGTCGCCGGCAGGGAAACCACCTTCCCTGAACTGGCGCTGGGCGAAGGGGACATCGACCGACAAAAGTGAGTTTGGAAGACCCGTCTTCGATACGCCGCTCGCCTTCTGTATCTACGATCAGGAAGCTGGCAGCGACACCCTCGTATTCAACGCCCAGATTACAGCCGGCGAGCAGTGCGGAAGTCGCCCCTGCTGGGCCACGACGAAACACGGCTTCCGGTATCTCCATCGCAGCTCAGAAACAGGAATCTCCCGCATCGAACTGCGCGAGGGGGTCGACGGCGCTGCACGCATCAATCTCCGTGCGCATGGGCCGAGACTGACGAATCCGCCTCTCCCCTTGAAACAGGACCCGAAAGTCGTGGTTCAACTGAACAACGGCAGCGCCTGCTGGGAGGCGCGCTATGGAAAGGCGCGCAGGAACGGCGCCACCGATTTCTTTGCAAGTCCTGGCCCCTGACGGGACCGGGACTCACAGTCCATCCGGGCAGCCGTCTAGCGCCGCATTGATGGCGGTGATGATCTCTTCGATCGTAATGACGCCGTCGTGATTGAGGTCACCATTACGACAGCCCACGGTGCCGCCCTCCAGCGCCAGATTCACCAGACGGATGACTTCGTCGATGGTGACCTCACCCGAGTCGTCGCAATCTCCTGCACATGGAGGAGGTAGGGGAGTCGGCGTTGCATCGAGGGACTGAGTGAGCGTTGCTGTCGGAAACTGAGTTGCACTGAACGTGGGGGGCGGTGACTTCGTCGGCGTGGACGAAGGTGTCGGTGTCTGCGTCCGCGTCGGAGTGCCCGTGAGAGTCGGCACCTCGGTTGCGCTGGGGGTTGATGTGGGCGTGCAGGACGGCAGTGATGTGCCCGCTGTCATACCCGCAAGGGGAAGGTGTACGAAGCGGGTGTGGCTCTCTCCGTTCTGGCCGGTCACTTTGATGTAAAGGTAGGGGCTCGGAGCTGGAGTCGGTGCAGATGCAATCGTGCGGGATCGGCAGAGGCAGCCGGGCGTGACTCCCTCCAGTGTGCCTTCGGGATGGACTGTCAGGCTACAGTAATCGCTTCGTTCCAGGCTCCAGGTGTATGGAGGGGCTCCACCTGTCGCGCTCAACGGAAGCTCCCATGGCTGGTCAGGAGTGACCACCGGTAGAATGTCGGGGATCAGATTCGTGATGGGAAGTGAGGAGGGATAGACGTAGGCGAGACCGTCCCGATCATCTGTTTGCAGCGTGGCACACCGGCCGTCGAAATGGGCCTGGAAATACATCGTCGCCTGCGGATCCGAGGAGTGATCGAAACCGATCGCATGACCGAGTTCGTGCGCCGCGATTTCGGCGAGATTGCACTCGTTCCATTCCTCGCAGTTCTCCCAGCCATCGGCGAACGTAACGCTGGCACAACGGATCCGGGCATAAGTCCGCCCATCCATTGTTTTGGTCTCAGCCCTATTGGCCCGGTAGCCGCCCTGGGCAAGCATGCCACGGCAGCCCACCGGATTCGGAATCGTCCCATCCGGATCATTGAAAAGAATTTTCCACGGCTGACCATGGGGCGACGGACAGATCGTATCGAGTTCATCTGTAGGACCGTCCTGTTCCAGGGCAAGCGATGCGTCCGGCGCTCCACTCCACGCGGCCAGTGCGGCTCCTGAGGCACGTGCGGCGATTTCAAATCCGAGTGTGGCATCACCGCGTGCATCGATTTTGAACGGAATCGGCAGGGAGAGATCGGGCTCGAAAATCCTTGCCAGCGGTAGAGCCAGACTGAAGCGAGGCAGATGCGGCAGAGCACTCCGGACTCCGAGTTCGCGTATGGTCCGATCCAGCGATGGCGGCGTTAGCCCCGCAACCTGCCTGGCATTTCGGATTGCTTGTCGAAGCGCATCGAGCGGGATCTTCCCACCCATACCGCTCACACCCTGTGGGACCGAAACGAGCGGCGAGCCATTCCAGGACCGGGCCAGACCCATTCCTTCAATCGGAAACCGTCCCAGCATCGCCTGCGTCGTTCGTGTCCCACTTTCATCGACAAAAACGACGGCACTCTCTCCGACGCGATATTCCGGAACCCCGAACACCACCTCGATTTCATCACCTACCCCACCACCGCGTTCGGTCAGAACGATCTCGGAGTCCGGCACAGATCCATCGAGTACATCGAGGACGGCAAAGCGTATGTCGGTGACAATGTGATTGCCCGGGCCAAAGCGAGACTGACGCTCGAGAACGATGCCTGTGATGACGCTCGATGATGCGAAAGTGAGATCCTCGACCGTCACAGGAATCAGAGCGGTGGCCGTCACACGTTGGGCCAGCAACAGGATTCCCAGGAGAAGGAACCAGGAGTTTGCCCGGGAAGCCAATCGCACGCGTCTATCAAAACACGCTGCAGGGGTGAGTGGAAGATCTACTCTGATCACAGGACGGGTCGTACTCGATTGCTGGGATCATGGCGTTGTGTCATACGCAAGCGCCCTGACGTGACGAGATGTCCCACGGCAGAGTTTTGTCGTAGACGGACCCTGGCAACACGACTACCAATTCCTGTGCGGGGTGTTCGATTCAGGAGAGACGGACGATAGAGAGACCCCCGTGGATCTTCACGGGTTGCCACCGCCGTCCCGGCCGGGAATGCGCTCAGGAAAGGGAGGCAGACATGGAATCTGACTTTGAACATCAGTTCGTAAAGGCAAACGGACTACGCTTTCACGTAGCGAGTTGTGGCTCCGGCGATCGATTGGCGCTTTGTCTGCATGGGTTCCCGGAATGCTGGTACTCGTGGCGCTTCCAGATGCCCGTGCTCGCGGATCTTGGCTACCGCGTCTGGGCTCCTGACCTGCGTGGGTACGGACAGACGGACCGGCCTACGGGCCTATCCGCCTACGCGATCGAAAACCTCATGGAAGATGTGGGCGCTCTGATCGATGTATCGGGTGCGAACGAGACCATCCTGCTGGCGCATGATTGGGGGGCCGTGATCGCCTGGTACTTCGCGATGCGAAAGGTGCGGCCGTTGAAACGTCTGGTCATCATGAACGTCCCGCACCCCGCCGTCATGATGCGTGCCCTATGGGGCCGCCAATTGCTCCGATCCTGGTACATCGGCTTTTTCCAGTTGCCCTACGTCCCGGAGTTTCTCCTGAGTCTCGGCGACTACCGCCCGGTCCGTGATGCATTTCTGCAAATGGCTGTCGACAAGTCGAAGTTCCCGCCCGAGGTACTCCAGGTCTATCGAGACAATGCCGCGCGACCCGGGGCTCTGACGGCAATGGTGAACTATTACCGGGCCCTGGTGCGCGGCGGAGGTGCAGAACGGCAGCGCCGCCTGGGATTTCCCATGATCGAAACGCCGACACTCATGATCTGGGGTGAGGAGGATAGCGCTCTGGGAAAAGAGACGACGTTCGGCACGGCAGCCCATGTCTCAAACCTGACGCTGCGTTACCTCCCCGGTGTTTCACACTGGGTACAGCAAGAAGCTCCGGAGAGGGTCAACGCGATGTTGAAAGCCTGGCTCAAGGGCCGTCCGGTTCCGGAGTCTCCGGCCACCGACGTCTGAAGTACGGCTACGGCCACTCAGTCAACAGGCAGCCGGATATGATCGAGGCAAGGCAGTTCACGTCTCAGCCGAACCTGCCGGTCCAGATCGATCTCGGCCAGGATGATCCCTTCAGTGTCTGGCGCCTGGGCTAGGACCGTTCCCCAGGGGTCGATGATGAGGGAGTGACCGTAATCGACAATACCACTTGCACTGCCACCGATCTGATCGGGCGCGATGACATAGACCAGATTTTCGATGGCACGGGCCCGGAGCAGGATCTCCCAGTGCGCAGCTCCGGTCGGAAAGGTGAAAGCGGCTGGCAGTGCGATCACTTCTGCCCCGCGTCGTGTGAGGGCGCGAAATAATTCTGGGAAGCGCAGATCGTAGCAAATGGCGAGGCCGACCGTGCCAAGTGCCGTGTGCGCCAGAACGATATCCTGTCCCGGCCGCCGTGTGTCGGACTCGCGAACGGTGACATGGCCCTTCAGATCAATATCGAAGAGGTGAAGCTTGCGGTATCGGGCCAGCTCTGATCCATCCGGCCCGAACAGAATACTCGTATTATACGCACGTCTCTCATCGCTACGTTCCAGGAGGGATCCCGCAAGGAGATGGACCTGCAGTGTCTCTGCCAGATGCCGCATCCGCTCCGAAGTCGGCCCGGGAATCGGTTCCGACTGAGCCGGTTCGTCCTCCCGTGCCCCGCGCCAGGCGAATAACTCCGGGAGGACAATCAGGCGTGCTCCTCGCAAGGCGGCCAGGCGAACGAAATCTTCCGCCTTGTCCAGGTTCTCCTTACGATCGCTGCTGGCGCACACCTGGATGGCCGCAGCAAGGTATGAGCGCTCACCCACCATGTTGGAGGCTATCGGCACAAACCCGGCTCGTCAACGCAATGCAGGAACTCGCGCGGTTTCTTTTTCCACGGGCAACGTTTGCGGTGTTTGGCGGCGAAAGGCAGGATGGGGGTCGATGGCGCGGCTGATCAAGCGGTACGCAAACCGAAAGATGTACGATACTCGAGCCAGCAGGTATATCACCCTCGACGGCATCGCTGACATGATCCGCGCCGGCGAAGAGCTGAGGATCATCGACAACGATTCGGGGGAGGACCTCACCGCCGTCACTTTCGCTCAGATCATTTACGAGGAGCAGAAAAAGCAGAATCCCGTCATCGGTCTGCCCGTCTTGCGCTGGATCATTCAACAAGGTGGGGCAACACTGCAGGAGATCCTCACCAGCGTCGATCGCGGCCGGGAGGCGATTGGTGAGTTTGCCCAGCGAAGCATGCAGCAACTGAGCCATGCGGCAGATCCAAAGACTACAGCAACGGCCGGAAGACGTCTTCTCGACGAACTACTGGAACGACCCCAAAGACAACTCGAACAACTCCAGCAGAGGATCGACACGCAGATGCGCGCCTCCATCGAACGCGTCACGAGCCATCCGGCGGTAAAGCAGGAGATCCAGCGCCTCGAAGAGAGCATTCATGCGTTGGAAGCACAGTTACGACGGATTCGCGGCGACAAGAGCCAGACGCAGGAGCAAGCACCAGCCAGAAGTCCACGCCGCAAAACTGCAAAGAGACGCGCTCCAACGCGGAGGTAAGTACGTTCCTGGTTGCCTGACTCCCGTCCGTCGCCTAGAAAACCGTCCATGAGAGTACGCGAAGCACAGTTGCAGACTCTGGCTCGCGCTATCCTCGACACCCTGACGAAGCAGGGCTTTCTGCGAGCCAAGGCCGACGCTTCCGTGATCCAGCAACGAATCGCTGCCATCATTGGAGAAAGTTTCCGTATCGAAGCGGAAATCGAAGAAGAAGCGGAGCGCCTTGCGCAGGCCCATGCACGGCAGATGTCGGGGATGGATCAACGCCGGATCATTCAGGGAATCATGCAGCGTATCGCCGAAGAACGCGGTTTTGCACTCTGAAATGCGTCAGTCAGAGGGTCGAGAATGAAGTTTTCCGAAGCCCGTAAATCGTATCTTTCTCATGCCATCATCAACACTCTGAGGAAAGAAGGTCTCGCTGAATTCAACAACGAACGACACGTTCTGGCGGAGATCAAGCGCGTTCTCGATGCCGATCATGTCGTCGATGCACGCATCGACGCAGTGGTCCGCAGAAAAATCGCCTCGCTGTCACGTAATGTGCCCACCGGCAGTCGTGAGTGGGACGTCTTGTACCGTCAGTACTACGCCGAAGAACAGCAGAAGGTGAAGCCGCGATCTTAGGCAACCTCCCGCACCGGCGCTGCTCGAAGGTTCGAGGCCTTCCACGAGAGGAGGGCAGCATAGCCCATCCTTACTGTCGATCTCAGGCCTGTAGCGGGAATCATATTTTCGCGATCCTTCATCGACAGAGTGCCGGACTGCGACTAAAAGGTTCCGCCAGCACGAGGAGGCTGAATGGCTCGCACGGCAAACACCGAACGTCGCAAGACCGCTTCGAGGGCATCAGCCATTCCATTGCCTGAGAGCCCGTTCCAGGAAGCTCTATTCAGTTGGCTGGTCCCCGTCGTCGCAGGCGTAATCGGCGCCATCTGTGTGTTTGGCTACAACCTTGGTCTCATCAGCGCACCACACACCGTCCTGTTCGTCGTCGCCGTGAGCCTGATTGCTCTGGGTTTCTACGGCTTGCGTGTCTTCCTGCAACCGGGGGTGAGGGCAAATCATCTCGGAATCATTGCCGTGTTTGCCGCATTGTGGGGAATTGCGATGTGGTATCCGTTCTGGCGCAGCATCGATCCCGGGGTTCCAGTAGCTACCGGGGAGTTGAAACGCGGTGGTTCCGAACTCACTCTCCCCATGAACGGTGAAGCAGGGCGGTTTCGCTTTCAGGTGCATGGTTCCTTCGTTCCCAGGGAGGGCCGTCTCAAACGGGAAGGAACCTATGCGATCGAGGTCGGACATGCCGGGCAGGTCGACCAGATCGTTGCGGGTACACTCCTCCAGGAATGGAAAACGCAGCGCTTCGGTATCGGGCGGCGTTCATCGACCATCCAGGTGTTGAAGGAACACAATGAACGCACCGCAGAACTTGTCGATGGGGACGGCCACGACCTCACCGTGCGCCTGAAAGAACTCTCTCCGGAGTTGGCAGACGGTCTGCGGATCCAGGTGTTCCATGCAGGACCGTCAACGCTGCTCCGCTTTCTCCTGGCCGTCGCTGCTCTGGCTGGATCGATCCTGGTAGACGCGGCACGTCCGGAAAATCAGGATGTTGGCCTCATGAGCACCTTGACGGTCGGTGTCGTCACCACGCTCGCACTCTTTGTTGCCTTCGAACCACGAGAGCCGCCACAACTCCTCATCGCCGGCTTAGCCGGTTTGCTGGCGGGAGCCGTCGGTGGTCTGTTCTTCTCCCGGCTGGCGCCGCTCCTGCGAGTGCGACTCGGTTGGCGTTGACGGATGAAGTGGCCAGCATCCCGAGCGTTCTGCAGATCACGGAAGATACCCGGCTACAGTTCACCGCCCATGCATCTTCGAAGTTCGATCAGACGTCGACTTCCTCGACAGCGTTCGCCCGTTCCATGATGAAACGAAAACGCGGTTCGACATCCTTGCCCATGAGGGTTTGAATCGTGCCCTCGGTTTTGATGTCGTCTGCCACCTCGACCCGTAACAGAGTGCGCCGCGCCGGATCCAGCGTCGTCTGTTGAAGAGTCGCGGGGTTCATCTCCCCGAGACCCTTGAAACGTTGAACGACGACCTGTTTGCCGTTTGCCTTCGCCAGCACGCGGTCGCGTGCCGCGTCGTCCAGTGCCCAGTGCACTTCTTTGCCAACCTCGATCTTGTACAGAGGTGGTTGGGCGATGAACACGTACCCGTTACGAATCAACTCCGGTAACTGGCGGTAAAAGAAGGTGAGCAGCAGCGTACAGATGTGGTGGCCATCGGAATCCGCATCCATCAGAAGGCAGATCTTGTGGTAGCGCAGCTTTGAAATATCGAAGTTCTTACCCGTGCCGCAGCCCAGTGCTGAGATCAGATCGCTCAATTCCTTGTTCGACATGACCTTGCTGGTGGATGCCTGTTCAGCGTTCAGCACCTTGCCACGCAGCGGCAGAATGGCCTGAAATTCACGCTTTCGCCCCTGCTTGGCCGAGCCGCCTGCCGAATCACCCTCGACGATGAATAATTCACTTTCGGCTGGATTCGTCGAACTACAATCGGCCAGTTTGCCGGGAAGATTCAACCGGTGTGAGACGGCGCTCTTACGCTGCACGCTCTCAGCAGCAGCGCGGGACGCACTACGCGCCCGGGCTGCAACGACAACACGATTTGCAATGGCTCGCGCCTGTGTCGGATTTTGCAGGAGATGGTTCTCCAGGGCCGTGCGCACGAAATTGTCGATCGGTGCCGTCACCTCGGGGTTGTTGAGCCGATCTTTCGTCTGTCCCTGAAACTGCGGCTGGTGCACATACACGCTGAGAAGGGCGACGAGACCCTCGCGTACGTCTTCCGCAGTAATCGTAATCCCCTTTGGGATCAGATTCTGCACGGAAAGGTAGTTGCGGAGGGCTTTGGTAATGCCGCTCTTCAAACCGTTCTCGTGTGTGCCACCCGAACCCGTCGGAATGCCATTCACGTAAGATTGCAGGCATTCGTCCGTGGCCGTCGTCCACACCAGAGCGCATTCGAAGGTGAGATCATTCTTGCGTTCTGCGTAAAACGGCTCGGCAATCTGCTGTCTGGCTTTCGTGGCAACCAGCTTCTCGATGTATTCGGCGATCCCGCGCTCGTGATGGAACGTCTCTGTCTGTCCTTCCGCTTCGATCTCGAAGGTGAGGGTCAGGCCACGGTGCAGAAAGGAGTGGGCTTCCAGACGCTCACGGATCACGCTGGGCTTGAAAGTCGTGCTCGGAAAAATGGTAGGGTCGGGTGTGAAGGTGATCGACGTACCGGAACCTCGCGCCGCCCCGAGTGCTTTCAGCTTCGTCGTGGCTTGCCCGCGTTCGAAGCGTTGCTCCCATTGAGTTCCCTCACGTTTGACACGAACGACAAATTCCGCGGACAGAGCAGTTACGACGGAAGCACCAACGCCGTGCAGGCCGCCCGAATGCGAATAATTCTCTTCGTCGAACTTGCCGCCAGCATGCAGCGTTGTGAGGATCAACTCGATTGCCGGCTTTTTGAATTTCGGATGAATATCGACTGGGATACCGCGACCGTTATCGCTGACGGTCAGTGTCTTACCATCCTTGTGGAGCTTCACCTGAATGCGGTCACAGTGTCCGTTCATCGCCTCATCGACGGAATTGTCCAGCAGTTCCCAGAGCAGGTGGTGCAGTCCGGCGCTATCGACCCCGCCAATGTACATTCCCGGCCGCTTGCGGACCGGTTCGAGACCTTCGAGAACAGTGATGTCCTTTGCTGTGTACTTGCTCGCCATGACGCTCACTCCGCGGGCCGCGGAAGAAATTCAACCGGTTTGAAGCGCTTCAGGGTTCGCCGGCCTTTCTGGGCCCGATGCCCGAGTTCGGGTGTTTGCAGACGGCGCTCATTGCCCTCCGCGTCGACCGCGATCGGCGGTTTGTCGAGCGGATGGCACACGGCGCCGATGAGACGGTCATCCTTGTCGAGACGCATCAGGATGACGCCGCGTCCGGCTCCCGACAACTCGGGCAGTTCCGTGGCCGCAAAAGATAACAGGTTCCCGTTGGCCGTTGCCGCACTGACGGTATCGCCGTCCGCTGGGCCGACGATGACGATTTCGTCCCCGTCCTTCGCGCGAGCGATACGCCGGCCATTTTTCGTCGTCTCGCTCAGCTCGGGGCGGCAGAAGAAACCCATGCCACTTGCGCTGGCTACCAACCAGCGTGGTCGATCCGATTCCGCCGCTTCGGCATCAACGGCGGACAGGAGAGAAGCGGCGATGACCCGCTCGCCATCCTTGAAATTCAGGAGCGATTGTACCGGTTCGCCGTAGCCGGTCGTTGCGGGGACATTCATCACACGCAGGACGTACATCACGCCGGAATTGGAGAAGAGGGCAATCATATCCCGCGTGTTCCCGCGCAAAATCCATTTGGCAACATCGCCTTCTCGCACACGCGTGGTCCCGGGATCCTTCAGTTCACCCACACGTTTGAGCCAACCGTCACGCGTGACCACCACCGTTGCATCCTCGTGGACGACGTACGCTTCCGCGTCGTAGACCAGTTCGGCGCCCGCGCTGAGTACGGTCCGGCGCTTGTCACCGTACCGCTGGGCAATCGCTTGTAATTCTGCGGCAACGATCTTCCATCGCGCCTGAGAATTCTTCAACAGACCCTCGATCTCTTCGGCGCGTGCCTTTTTCGTCCGCTGCTCTTCCCGGATTTTCTCGATTTCCAGCCGCGCCAGTTGATAGAGGCGTGTTTCCAGAATCGCATCAGCCTGGATCTCATCGAGCCCGAACGCCTTCATCAAACCGCTCTGCGCATCCGCTCGAGATGCCGAGTTACGGATGATCCGGATGGCTTCGTCGATATTCCCGAAGAGTTTCAGGAAACCGGCCAGGATGTGCAGGCGCTGGCGCAGCGTGCGCAACTCGTGTTCCAGACGCCGGGTGACGACCTCCAGCCGGAAATCGAGAAAGTGGCGGCAAAGTTCATGGAGAGTGAGTCGTGCGGGTTGCCCCACGCCGGGTGTTGCCGTTGGCACGAGGGCGGTGAGATTGACATTGAAGTTCGTCTGCAGACTCGTGTGTTTGAATAGAAACGCCATGACCGCATCGACCGACGCTTCCGATTTGATTTCCACGACGATGCGGATCGTGTCGGTCGACTCGTCGCGCACGTCGACCGCCTGCGGCAGTTTCCGGTTGATGATGTTCTCGGCGATTTCCTCGACGATTCGGGACTTGTTCGTCGCGTAGGGGATCGAGGTGATGATGATTTTACGGCGGCGCCTATCCGTTTCCTCCTTGAACTGGCCGCGCAGGCGGATGGGTCCGTGGCCTGTTTCGTAGATGGTCCGGAGTTCAGCTCGTGTGTTCAGAATCTCCCCTCCGGTCGGGAAATCCGGGCCCTTGATGTATTTGCACAGATCTTTGCTGGTCAGATCGGGATCGGCGATCAGTGCCGTCAACGCATCGATCACTTCGGAGAGGTTATGGGGTGGGATGTTGGTCGCCATTCCCACGGCGATGCCGGTGCTGCCGTTCATCAGTAATTGCGGAATGGCAGCAGGTAGAACGATCGGCTCGCGCAGAGTGGCATCGTAGTTGTCACGGAAGTCGACCGTCTCGTCCCGAACATCTCGCAACAACTCCTCGGCAAGCGGTGCCAGGCGCGCCTCGGTGTAACGCATGGCGGCGGGACTATCGCCGTCGAGAGAGCCGAAATTCCCTTCGCCGATGACCAGCGGGTAGCGCAAGGCAAAAGGCTGAGCCATGCGCACCATGGCTTCGTACGCGGCGACATCGCCGTGCGGGTGATATTTTCCGAGGACCTCGCCGACGACGGCAGCGGACTTTCGTGGTCTTGCGCCCGCGGTGAGCCGCAGGTTCTGATACATGGCGTACAGGATACGCCGTTGCACGGGTTTCAGACCGTCACGCACATCGGGCAGGGCGCGTGACGTGATCACGCTCAGAGCATAGGCGAGGTATCGCTCCTCCGCTGCCTGACTCAAATCGACGACGGCAACCGGGCCGGACGACTCGTTACGCACGATTTCACCTGTTTTCGGGGGTCTTCAGAACGGGCACCACAACACCTCCACCACAACGCCTGCCACTATAGAAGAACAAAGGCATTCCTGTCGACGGGGAGTGCAGGGTACAGACGTAGTGTGATCCTGTCGTGTTGTAGTTCAGGCAGGTGTCACGCGGCGTGAGCAATTCGCGGATAGTTGAGCCGCGAGAACGCCACCGGCCAGTACTCTTCCTGGAACGCCATCACCCGGCGGAAGGCAGCGACCACGGCGTCCTTCTCACCTGCGCCAAAACACTGCAGAGTTCTGCCTGCCGCGTGAATAATATGTTCAGGCTCCACCCCGATATGGGTCTGGCAGTAGGTGTCGATGGGAAGCAGTTCGGAGCAACCACACAGTTCGATCCTCCTGTGCAGATACCAGGAGATCGTGAGCGCGGGATGCCCGACGCCAGCCAAGATGCTGATGGTTTCTGCCCGAGTCATGAGACCGAGCGTATTGTGGAACTTGCGCATCAGCGCCTCAGCTTCAGCGTCGGGAACCAGCGGGCCGCCGTGCTTGTTTCGGTTTCGCTGCCGCAATTTCTGTTCACGCACGATCAGGTTCGAAGCCATGAGCGCAGCACCTCTCACGGGACGCCCGATCGAGACTCCGATACTGGATGGCTTCGGCGACGTGCGCAGCGGCGATGGCGGCTGCGCCTACTAATGCCGGTTTTCGTCTTCAGCCCAGAACCCCATCCCAGGGATTGGGCGCCTTTCAAGCCCGGCGCCGCCGCTGGATGAGACCGATACCGGCGGCCACGAGAAGTCCGATCAAGGACGATGGTGA
>JAANMW010000487.1_pt1 | contig 46500 bp, 40 predicted proteins | sample 7279671 | NCBI WGS metagenome assembly JAANMW01 (sample SAMN14094541, study PRJNA606508) | bioreactor metagenome | isolation source: A lab-scale SPAN reactor treating ammonium-rich wastewater day 247 | place: Ireland: Galway | collected 2017-09-19 | reverse complement strand
GGAAAGCGCAGCCACAAAGTCAATCTCCGCCGCGCCAAACGGCCGATTCCCTCATTTACCGATTATACTCCTCCCTCAATTATCGTGCGCACGCTCACTATTATTTTGTGATCGTTGACCGGCGTAACAGCGGCGTCAACGAATGGGCGGATGAGGCGCTTTCGGTTTACGGGGCACTCCTCAACCAGGTCAGCATTGACACGAACCGCGTGTACGCGCTGGGCATCAGCGTGGGAGCGGTGCCGATCAATCAGCTTCTGGCGCGAAGGCCGGAATTGTGGCGGGGCGCCTTGTATTACAGCCCGAATTCCCTGCCCGACCCGGTCAGACTGAAGACGTCGAGAATTCTCATAGACATCGGCGAGTTGGACAAATACTCCGGGGAGAACAACCGCACGGCCAAGGACTTTCGGGATGCGGCGGCGCGGGCGGGAGTGAACGTAACCCTTTTCATCCGCCCGGGTGTCGGCCACAATTGCCGTCTGCTCTCCATTGAGAAGGAACGGCTGCATCAGTTGGCGGCCTTTCTGGGCAGGCCGTGAGGGACAGTGTTAATTTGAGCGTTGAGCCTTGAAGTTATGCCGAGATTGGTGCGTGGAATCATCTACTCCGCCGGGGCCATCTTTCTGTTTCTGGCCACGGCGTTGTTCCTCGTCAATGCGACGAGTCCCGCCGATTGGTCGCCGACCAATGTCCCCATCCTCCGCGTGCCCGTTTCCCGCCTCTTCTGGGTCGTGGGCGGAATCGGGCTGGCCATAGGTCTGATTTGCCTCTTTGCGCGAAAATCCAAGCTGCCGATAGCGCTGGTTTCCGTCATTGCGACCAGTTTGCTCGCTGCCCGGATCGGTGCGTCCGCCTTGGGGTTGAGCAATGGTTTCAAGGGCTATTTGGGACCCTTGGCCGACGCCTTCGGAGTTCCGGCCGGCACCGCCGATGGTTGGCTGATCGTGACGAGCGGGTATTTGCTCATCGGAGGCATTGTTTCCTGGCTGGCAGTCTCCGCACCGAGGCCGTCCAAGGCAACCGGTGAACCGAACACCAAGGCCGCATGACGGTTCACCCCAGGGCAATTGCGGAGGTTGGCTTGTCGTGGTTGCGCTCGCTCATCTCGCATCCGGTGTGGGCATTAGTGCTGTTGGCGGCGCTGGGTTTCGGAGGTTCGCTGGCTTGGGCCAAGGCGCGGGATCCGTTCGACCGGATTTGGTTCACGGTGAAAACGCCCGAGCACGGGAAGACGCCAGGGATCGCGGTGCTGCCCAAGAACGCCGCGAAACCATTGCCAGTTGTCCTGTATTTGCATGGTGCCGACGGGAGCTTGCGCCGCAGCGGGAATGAACTGCGACAGATGGCGGAACTGGGACTGGCCGCGGTGGGGTTGGAGTACGACCAGACCAACATGGCTGCCTTTAACGCTCAGTTCATCGCCCTGCATCAGTACGTGACGCGGCAAAAGTGGGCCAAGACGAATGTAATGGCGTGGGTGGGTTTCAGCTTGGGCGCCCAACGGCAGTTGAGCTTTCTGCTGACGCAGACGGAGTGGCGGCCGGAGCTGTTGGTGCGCCTGGCCGGCGGCTGGGTGCCGGAACTCGAATCATTCCATCGTCCACCCTCGGCCCAACCTGCTTTGTCTGGGCCGGGCGAATCTGCTACTGGCCTCCGCGTTTCAACCTCCGGGCAGATTCCCCGCGTGCTTATCCTCCACGGCGATCAGGACAATGTCTTCCCGCTTACGGCTGCCCAGCGCACGGCGGCGTGCCTGCGGACCAACGGCGTTTCCGTGAGGGTGAGCGTTCTTCCGGGTCAGACGCACACGCCCATGGCGGATCGTGGAATCATCTTTCGGGCCATTGGTGAACATTGCCTCACCGAGCTACGGGGTGCGCAGGCGCTTTCTGAATATCGCTCCGTCGCGGCGTGGCAAGCCGGCGCCAAGCCGTTCATGTTTTACTGGCTGCCGGCGTTGTTATGGTCGGGGCTGTGGCTTCTCTTGAGAAGTCGCCGCCATCGAATCGTGAACGACACTGGAGTCCCGCGTGCCACCTCCGCTGAGTCCAGCGGAGATAAACCAGCGGCAACGACGGAGGGGAAGGGGATGTTCGCTGGCGAGACCACGCGACATCGAATCGGCCTGTGGTGTGTCGCGATCGTTCTGGCGATTTTGGCGTTTGCCTGGACGGCATTGCACCTCGTTCCGCCCCGGCTCAAGATCACGGACACGACGCTGACCCTTGCCCGCGATTATCTCCTCCGGCCAAGCCAGCGGGCGGATTTCGACTTCCTTGTGGCCGAAGCAACGTGGTCGGGCAAACGATTGCAGAGCCTGCTGACCCACGTTGAACTGGCCGGCTACAATCGCGGACTCGTGAACTGGGAACTGGAGGATGACCTTTACCGCGAGTTCGTTTTGTCACCGGTAATCAACTCGGCAGCAGACAGCGAACCGGACTGGCGTCGCCCTTTGTGGGAAAGCCTGTATCCGCGCATCCGCAGGGAGACGGATTTGGCCGGCGCGGCGGGCATCGTCGTCCGTCATCTGCGCGAGCGGGTGAGCATTACTGAAGGAGAGAATCTCCCGGTGGAAGTCGAGACCGTGTGGCGGCGGCAGATTACGAACGCACAGGATTTTGAGCGGATGTACGTGGCGGCACTGCGCTCCGTCGGCATTCCCGCGCGCTCGAATCCGCAAGGGCGCGCGGAGTTCTGGACGCCGACGGGCTGGCAGCCCGCCCCACGCCCGCTGATTGAAGCGCTTGGAGAATAGGAAATGCGGGTTGCCGCTCTTGGAAATTCTACCGTTCGTGGTTGACGCGGCGCACGGTCATCATTACTGCTTTGCCGCAATGCACAAGCGGATCACCCAGTCCGATGCCCGCCAACTGGAGAGGCGGTGCCTCGATCCTTTTGAATCCCTTATATCATCAGCGCGGCGTTAAACCGCCAATTGCCTTTAACCCGCCATCCCCCACTCACCATGAAGCTGCGAGCGTTTGTTCCTAATAAACTCAGGCAACGACATTCCGTTGGGCTCCGCGGCGTTCGCCTTCTCGCGACGCCGGCGGCGTTGCCATACAAATGGCCCGTGCGGCTGCTGCCAGCGGATTCTCGCCAGCGGCAGTAACTGAAGCGACATCATGCAAACCGAGCCAAGCAAAATGACCAACCTCGACGGCCTGCGCGTCGAGGGCGACATCAACCTCTCACCGCATCGCCAGGCCTGGCAGGAAAAACATTTGAGCCCGGCGACGCACGCAATGCTTGAGGAGGACGCGCGCCATTTCCTGCATCAAGCCATGTCCACACCCTGCCTCAACGCATTGCGCGGTGCCAGCGGGGCGTGGATTGAGGATGTCGAAGGGCGGCGCTATCTCGATTTTCATGGCAACAATGTTCACCAGATTGGTTTCGGTCATCCGCGCGTCCTCGCGGCCGTCAAGGAGCAACTCGACCAGTTGCCGTTCTGCACGCGACGCTACACGAATGAACCGGCCATACGACTGGCGGAGAAACTCGTCAGTTTTTCTCCGGGTGATCTCCGCCGCGTGCTGTTTGCGCCCGGCGGTTCGTCGGCGATTGGCATCGCGCTCAAACTGGTGCGCGCCGCCACGGGTAGGTTCAAAACCATTTCGATGTGGGATGCCTTTCACGGCGCGTCGTTGGATGCCATTTCCATTGGCGGTGAATATGGCTTCCGCCACAACGCCGGGCCACTGTTGCCGGGTTGTGAACACGCGCCGCCGCCCGATCCCACGCACTGTCCCTTCCGCTGCGGGGCGTCGTGCAACCTCGCCTGCGCCGACTACGTGGAATACATGCTGGAACACGAAGGCGACGTGGGGGCGGTGATTGCGGAAACAGTGCGCAACGTGCCGGTGGTTCCGCCGCCGGATTACTGGAAGCGCATCCGGGCCGCGTGCGACAAGCACGGCGCGTTGCTCGTGCTCGATGAAATTCCGATCGGCCTGGGTCGCACCGGGCGGTTTTACGCCTTCGAGCATTTCGATGTCACTCCCGACATCGCCGTATTGGGCAAGGGACTGGGCGGTGGCGTTTTTCCGCTGGCTGGCGTGGTGGTGCGCGAGCATCTGAACATCGCGGCGGAACGATCGCTGGGCCATTACACGCACGAAAAGAACCCGGCGGCTTGTGCCGCCGGTTTGGCCACGCTGGAAGTCATCGCGGAACAGAAGCTTGTCGAACGCGCGGCGGTCATCGGGCAAAAGACGGTGGAGGACTTGCGGCGACGGCTGGCCGGTCAGCCATTGGTGCGCGAAGTGCGCGGGCTGGGATTGTTGATCGGCGTGGAAATCGCCGGTGACCGGAGCGAAGCCTCCGATCTCGCGGAACAAATCATGTATGCCGCGCTCCGGCATGGTTTGAACTTCAAGGTGTCGAAAGGCAACGTGCTCACGTTCGCGCCGCCCTTGAACATCACTGAAGAAGAACTCGACCAGGCGTGGACGAGACTGGATACCGCCCTCCATGAAGTGAAAGGCCGCAACGCGTGAGCAATCGGGAGACGGCGCAGAGCGAATCTTCGATGAAGCCCTCGCGCGCGTGGGTCCTGCTTGGCGTCCTGGTGCTGGGATACATCGGGATTTATCTCTGCCGGAAAAACTTCGCCGTCGCCAATCCGCTGATCCGCGAGGCGTTTGGTTTGACCAAGGAGCAGATCGGGATGGTGGCCAGTTACAGCACCATTGCCTACATGATCGGCAAATTTGCATTCGGCCCGTTCATTGACCGCATCGGGGGCCGGATTTCTTTTCTGCTGGCGTTGCTGGCGGTGGCGGTGTTCGGCGCGTTCGGTGGCTTGGTGAGTACGCTGCCAATGCTGACGCTGGTTTACAGTCTGAACCGGCTTGCCGGCTCGGCGGGGTGGGGCGGCATGGTCAAACAAGTGCCCGATTGGTTTCCGGGCCGGCTGATGGCATTGAGCATGGGCGTGCTGTCGCTGGGCTTTGTGTTTGGCGGCGTGTGCGCGACCTTGCTGGCGGGCGTCATCGCTGATTGGAGCGGCAACAACTGGCGCTGGGTTATGAGCGGCCCCTCGATTGTGCTCGTCGCCATCCTGTTGCTTTGCTGGTTTGTGTTGCCGCAGGGCGCGGCGCCCGGTGCAGCCAAACCACCGGCCAGTGGAGAACAACGCAACGGATTCCAGTTTCGACACCTGGTAGAGTTGCTGCTGATTCGTCGGTTCTGGATCGTGTGCGCGCTGAGTTTCACGCTGACGTTGCTGCGTGAAACCTTCAACACCTGGACGGTGGACTTTTTCAAGACAACTGGCGGGGACGAGATGTCCAGCCGGATTGCTGCCTTTCTCTCGACGCCGTTCGATGCGTTCGGCGCGGTCGGCATTGTGCTCCTGGGCTGGGTGTTTGGCCGGATTGGCCCCCTGACGCGCACCTGGCTGCTCTTCGCCATTCTCACAGCCCTCGCCGGATGCATTTTTCTTCTGCCGGCGCTGGCGACGCGTAGCATGTGGCTGGCCACGGCGGGCGTCGGCGCCATTGGCTTCCTGGCCTACGGACCCTACAGTCTGCTCGCGGGCGTGTTGGCGGTGGAAATCCGGGGCAAGGAATATGTTGCCACCGTGGCGGGCCTGGTGGATGGCGTGGGTTATCTGGCCGCGATTCTGGCCGGCCAGCAATTCGGCCGGATTCTGGACCTTGGCGGCTACCGGCTCGGCTTCGACTGTCTGGCCGGTCTGGCCTTGATGTCGGCGGTGTTGTGTCTCTTTCTGTATGGCTGGCCCTTGAGATTCGGACGGCGACCAGCCGCGGACGAGCCACCCGCATTGACCAATTGAACTGCGAATAAGTGAAGCTCTGTGTTGCATGATTGATTTCCTATGAACCTTGAAACGAACCTCACTTCTGCCCGCGACAAACTGTTGTTCACCCCCGGTCCGCTCACGACGAGCCTGAGTGTCAAGCAGGCCATGCTCCACGATGCCGGCTCGTGGCATTTCGAGTTCAATGAACTCGTCGCCAGGGTGCGCGAACGATTGCTCAAACTTGCCGGCGTCTCGCGTGAGTCCGGCTGGGAGGTCGTGTTGCTCCAGGGCAGCGGCACGTTCGGTGTGGAGGCGATCTTTCAATCTTGCGTACCGCCGGACGGCAAGGTGGCGGTGCTCACCAACGGCGCGTACGGCGACCGCATCGTGCTTATGCTCAAGCAGGCGAAGATTGATCACGTCGTGTTGCGCACGCCCGAAGACGCACCCGGTGATCCCACCGCGCTTGAGCTTTGTCTTAAAAACGATCCTGCCGTGACGCACGTGGCCGTCGTCCATTGCGAAACCACGACTGGCATTCTGAATCCCATCGCAGCCCTCGGACAGGTGGCGAAGGGCCACGGCAAAGTTTATGTGGTGGACGCGATGAGCAGTTTCGGCGGAATGCCGATTGACTTTGAAGCCTGCCGGATTGACTACCTCGTTTCCTCGTCCAATAAGTGCATCGAGGGCGTGCCGGGCTTCTCCTTCATCTTCGCTCGCCGCGCGCAATTGCTGGCCACGGAAGGCTGGGCGCGCAGCCTCAGCCTCGATTTGTTGGGTCAGCTCAAAGGATTCGAGAAGAGCGGCCAGTTCCGTTACACGCCGCCGACGCACGTGATCCTGGCCTTCGATCAGGCGTTGCGGGAGTTGGAAGCCGAAGGCGGCGTGGCCGCGCGCAGCGAACGATACCAACGCAACCACGAAACGCTGCTCGCCGGCATGAAGCGACTGGGCTTCCGGCTCTTTCTCGGTCCTTCAGTGCAGAGCCACATCATCACGGCGTTTCATTACCCGGCGGCTGGATTCGACTTCCATACCTTTTACCGCAAGTTGAGCGACCGGGGATTCATCATTTATCCTGGCAAGCTCACACAGGTGGACACGTTTCGGATCGGCAACATTGGGCGACTGTTCCCGTCCGAAATCGAGCAACTGGTCCACGCCATCGAAGCGGTGCTGGGCGAAATGGGGGTCAAACCGGGAAACCGGGCTTGATCAAATTTCGGGCCTCGTCGCAACTCGATTGGTACGATTCACTGAAATGGGAACCGTAATACAGCGTTGACTCGTGATGGCAGTATGAATCCGGCGCGCGTTACCGTTTTTGGCTCGCTGCTGCTGCTGGTCGTGCTAGGCGGGCTTTTGACATGGAACTCCGCCTCGCTGCGCGGCCCGGTTCGCACCACGGAACCGTTGCTGGTGTATTGCGCTGCGGGGTTGAAATCCGCCGTGGAGCCGGCCGTGCGCGACTTTGAGGCCGTCACCGGCGCCCGGGTGCAACTCCAGTACGGCGGTTCGGGCACGTTGCTGTCCAATCTCAGGATTGCCGCCCTCGGCGATTTGTTTATTGCGGCCGATCACTTGATCCTGGATCAGGCCCGCGCTGCGGACTTGGTGGCCGAAATCATTCCCCTGGCACGAATGACACCGGTGATTGCGGTGGCACGGGGAAATCCGAAAGCCGTTCGTACTCTTGATGATCTCCTGCGACCCGACGTGCGGTTGGTGTTGCCCAATCCTGACGCTGCCGCAGTGGGCCAGATTGCCCGCCGCGCCTTGGCGTCAGGCCGCCGGTGGGAGGCGCTGGCTGCGCACGCCCGGGCTTACAAACCAACGGTCAATGACCTTGCCAACGATGTGAAGTTGGGCAGCGCCGATGCGGTGATCGTCTGGGATGTCACCGTCCGCCAATACGCGGAGCTTGAGGCGGTCGCCAGCGATGCTTTTGGTTTGGTGGGGTCCGAAGTGGGTGTGGGCGTCCTGCGTTCGTGTCGCCAGCCGGCGGCGGCACTGAGACTGGCACGCTTTCTCGGCGCTCCCGAACGCGGGCTGCGGCACTTCGAGCGCGAAGGTTTTGTCCCGGTGCCGGGAGATCGCTGGAGTGAGACACCGGAACTGGTGTTGTTCAGCGGCGGCGTAAACCGGGTGGCCATCGAGGAAACGCTGCGCGAGTTCGAGCAGCGCGAAGGTGTGCGCATCAACCGCATTTACAATGGCTGCGGCATTCTCACCGCGCAGATTCGCGCTGGGCAGAAACCCGACGGCTACTTCGCGTGCGACGTGTCCTTCATGCGCACCGTGGGCGATGAATTCACCCCGGCGCTGGATTTGGCGGAAACCAGTATGGTCATCGCCACCCAACCCGGCAACCCACGCGGCTTGCGCGATCTCCAGGCGCTCACGCAGCCCGGCTTGAAACTCGGCGTGGCCAACGAGCAACAGAGCGCGCTCGGCGCGCTGACTGCCCGACTGTTGCGGCAGCACGGTCTTTACGAAGGACTCATGGCCAACGTGGTGGTGCAGACACCGACCGCCGATCTGTTGGTGAATCAGTTGCGCGCCGGCGGTCTTGACGCCGTGATTGTCTATGAAGCCAACACGGTGGCGGCGGGCGACAAAATTGCGGTGCAAGTCATCGAACTGTCGGGCGCCACCGCGATCCAGCCGGTGGCGATTCATCAGCAAACGGTTTATCCCCGGCTCATGGAACGGTTGATCGCCGCGTTGAGTTCCGCAGAGTCGCAAACCCGCTTCACGGCCACCGGCTTCCGCTGGCGCAAGGAGGACGCGCCGTGAGCCGCCCGGTGGGTGACCACGCGCCGTTGTCCGGCCGCGACCGGCGATTCTACGCAGTTCTGGGATTGATCGGTGGTTTGTACGTGTTCCTGTTGCTGGCCATGCTGGTGGCGGATGCGGCCTACACCACGCCGGGCCATCTGTGGCAGGCACTGCAAAGCCCGGAAATTCGTTATGCGATCCGCCTCAGTCTGTTGTCCTGCACGCTCACCACGCTGCTCTCGCTGTGGGTCGCCGTGCCGCTTGGTTATCTGCTTTCGCGCACCCGGTTTCCCGGTCGTGGTTTGGTGGATCTCATTGTCGAAATCCCAATCGTGCTGCCGCCGTTGGTGGTGGGGCTGAGCCTGCTCATACTTTTCCAGACGGCGCCCGGGCGCGCGCTTGAAGAATTCTTTCCCGTTACTTACGCGATCCCGAGCGTCATCCTCGCGCAATTCATGGTGGCTTGCGCTTTCGCAGTGCGAACGATGCGCACAACTTTCGACCAACTCAGTCCGCGCCCCGAGCAGGTCGCGCTCACGCTGGGATGTCATCGGGCGCAGGCGTTCTGGCTGGTGGCGTTTCCGGCGGCGCGGCGCGGGATGTTGGCGGCGGCCACGCTGGCCTGGGCGCGGTCCTTGGGTGAGTTCGGACCGATCCTGGTTTTCTCCGGTGCCACGCGCTTTAAGACCGAGGTGCTGTCCACGACCGTTTTCCTTGAGTTGAGTGTTGGCAATCTCGAAGCCGCTGTGGCTGTCTCGCTGCTGATGGTCGTGACGGCGGTCGCCGCCTTGTTCGTTCTCCGCCACTATGGCCGGGAAACTGCCCTGGGCGAACCGCGCCGCTCATGATCACGGTTGAACAACTCACAATCTCCGCCGGCAAGTTCGCCTTGTGCGACCTCTCGTTTGAACTGCCGCCGGGCAGCTACGCCGTGCTCATGGGCCGCACGGGATCGGGCAAAACCACGTTGTTGGAAGCCATCTGCGGTTTGCGTCGCGTTGAGGGCGGGCGCATCCGCCTGGGAGCGGACGATGTGACCGACTGGCCGCCGGCGCAGCGCAACATCGGATTTGTCCCGCAAGACGCCGCGTTGTTTCCGCATCTCAAAGTGCGTGATCAAATTGGGTTTTCGCTGGCGGTGCGTCGCCAACCTGCGGCCGTCATTCACCAGCGCGTCGAGGAAGTGGCCGGATGGCTGGGCATCATGCCGCTGCTGGAGCGTTCGGTGGCCGGATTGAGCGGCGGAGAAATCCAACGCATCGCCCTCGGTCGCGCGCTGGCGTTTCAACCGCGCGTGTTGTGCCTGGACGAACCACTTGGTGCGCTGGATGAGGAAACGCGGGACGCCATGTGCAATCTGCTCGAAGAAATTCAAACCCGCACGGGCGTGACCGTGCTGCACATCACGCACAGCCGCGCCGAAGCCGACCGGCTGGCGGACTGCGTTCTGCAACTTCACGATGGCATACTGGAGGTGCATCATGGTTGAAGGATCGAACGGCCATGAACTTCCGCCGTTGAACGCCGAGGAGCGGGCGGTGTACGAATGGCAGTTTAACATCGAAGGCTTTGGTGAAGCTGGCCAGCGGCGGCTCAAAGGCGCCACCGTCCTCATCTCGCGCATCGGCGGATTGGGCGGCTCTGTGGCTTGGCAATTGGCTGCCGCCGGTATCGGCCGCCTCATCCTCGCGCACGCCGGCAACATCAAACCCAGTGATTTGAACCGGCAGACGTTGATGACGCATGACCGTATCGGCACGGCGCGGCTGGATTCGGCGATGGATCGTCTGCGCGCCTTCAATCCGCGCCTAGAGATCGTGGCCGTGCCGGAGAACGCGAGCATGGACAACACCCTGCAACTCGCGCGCGCGGCGGATGTGATCGTGGACTGCGCCCCGTTGTTTGGCGAACGGTTTGCGCTTAACCACGCGGCGGTGACGTTGTGCCGGCCCATGATCGAGTGCGCCGTGTATGATTTGGAGCTGCATCTGACCACGCTGATTCCAGGCCGCACGCCGTGCCTGCGCTGTTTGTATCCGGAGTCCAATCCGCATTGGACCCGCCGCTTCCCCGTGCTGGGCGCGGTGTCGGCCACGGCTGGGTCGCTGGCTGCCGCGGAAGTCGTGAAAGTGCTGACCGGTCTCGGCGAGCCACTGGCGGGCCGGCTGCTAATCGGTGACCTGCGGACAATGACATTTCGTCAGGTAAGGATCCAAAGGTTGGCGGACTGCGCGGAATGTGGCAACCTGTGCCCCGAAAGCAATTCCAGATGAAGCAACGAGCCATCATCATCTTTGTGTTTCTTACGCTCCTGAGCGTGGCGTGGGCTTGTCGTTACTCCGTGCGCGACACTGGGTTTGTGGACCTCGGCGATGAACCCTACCAATTGGTGCTCGCGGGGCGCGACCTTGGCGACCTCGCCGAAATCTATCGCCGCATCAGCGCCGCGAGTCTGCTGGATGCGAACATCACCTTCAGCGTGCGCGAAGAAACTGCGACCGCGGAGCCGACGCTCACACTGGTGGCGACAGATGGCCGCAAGATGCTGCTGGCGCGAGGTGACGAATTACCGACGGATGTGTCAGCCGCCACGGCGCTGATTGAAGCGGTCGCGCTGTCGCCGTTGCGCGCGGAGATTCATGAGGCAGCGCTCAACGCATTCGCGGTCGTGATTCTGATTGAAGGCAGTCCGGCGGCGGAAGTCGCCCGCGTGCAGACTGCGGCTGAAGCGGCCATTCGCGCTGTTACGCAACTCATGCCTTCAATGCCCAAGCCGATGGACACGCCACCCAAGCTTATTCGTGTCACAGCGGCTCAGGCTGCCCGCGAGCGCGTTACGTTATGGGGGCTGGGCTTTGATCCTGAGCCGGCGAATGAGCCGCGCGTGGCCTTGGTGTTCGGCCGGGGCCGGCGCATCGGCAGCCCTTTGGAAGGGCCGCTCATCACCCAGACGGTGCTGCAGGAGCGCCTCGTGATCATTGGCCAGGATTGCGAGTGCGAACTGGATCGCGAATGGATGAAAGGTCCGATGCTGCCCGCGCGCTGGGACGCCGACCGCCAGCGCATGGCCGTGCAACGGCTGGGCTTTGATCCGGAGAATCCCATGGTGCGCGCGGAGGTTAGTCGCATCGTTTTGCGCGGGCCGGTTGCGGGTCAGGTTCGCAAACTGCCCGGTGCCGCGGCGGGAATCGGTTACGCTGAGATAATGGTCGAAGACATTGCCGCCGAAGTGGCAGTATCGGATGAAGCCCCGCCCACTGCGAATCCTTCCGCGCCCGTGACGCCCACGACGGTGGGCGCGGTGACTCCGTTGGAAACCACGAGCCGCGTGGTTTGGATGGCTTTGGCCGCAGGTGCGGTTGTGCTGTTGCTGGTCGCTGTCGCCTGGTGGCGCAAAATCAGAAGGGAACAGGGATGAGTCTGGCGGGTCTCATTCTCCGCGAGTTGCGCCATCACTGGGCGAACGCTTTGTTGGTGACGCTGGGATTGGTCATCGCGGTTGCCTTGCTGGTGGCAGTCAAAATGACGACCGCCGCCGCCGAACGCGAAACCCGGCGGGTCATGCGTGATCTTGGTTTCAATTTGCGCATCATTCCGCGCGCGACCGACATGGACCACTTCTGGACGCATGGTTTCTCGGATCAAACCATGCCCGAGGAAGCGGTGCGGCGACTGGCCGCCAGCCATGGTGTGTTTCTGAGTTTCAATCATCTCACGCCCGCGCTCGAAGGACGGCTTGACGTGGGGGGACGGCCCGCGCTGCTCACGGGTTTGGGTGAAACCATTGTGGACCCGAACGAAGGCAAACAGCCAATGGGCTATCGCTTGAAGCCCGGGCAGGTGATTCTGGGGCGCGCGATAGCCACGCGCCTGGAAGCAAAACGCGGCGAAACCATCCGCTTGTCGGATCGCGAGTTTACGGTCGAACGCATTCTGAGCGAGAGCGGCACTGAGGAGGACGTGCGGGTCTATGCGGCGCTCGCCGACGTGCAAGCGGTGCTCGGCTTGCCCGGTCTGATCAATGAGATCAAGGCCATTGACTGCCTGTGTCTGACAACCGACGAGGATCCGCTGGCCCAGTTGCGCGCGGTGGTGGAGAAGATTGTTCCCGAAGCGCGCGTAATGCAACTGACCGTGCTGGCTGATGCGCGGGCGCGACAACGGCAGATGGCGGAGCGGTACGCGCGCTTCGCCGTGCCGCTCGTGCTGTTGGTGGGCGCGGGCTGGCTGGCGTTGCTGGCCTGGTTGAATGTCCGCGAACGGCGGTCAGAGATCGGTCTGTGGCGCGCACTCGGACATGGCTCGGCGCGGATCGCCGGATTGCTGCTGGGCAAGGCACTGTTGCTCGGCGCCGTGGGCGCATTGGCAGGTTACGCGCTGGGCACGTGGATTGCCTTGAGCGCCGGGCCGGAAATGTTTAAGGTGACGGCGAAAAGCCTGCGGCCGGAACCAATCCTTTTGTTTTGGGCAATGGCTTTGACGCCGGCCTTTGCGGCGCTGGCCAGCCTGCTGCCCACGATGGCGGCAGTGGCGCAAGAGCCGGCGAAAACTTTGCGAGCCGACTGACAATGATCGTGTGCGAACAAGTGGAACGACGCTTTCCCGGTGCGACCGGTGAAGTTGCGGCACTCGCCGGTGTGAGCGTGACCATCGCGCGCGGGGAGTTCGTGGTCATCAAAGGGCCTTCCGGCTGTGGCAAGACGACGTTGTTGCTCGCGTTGGGCGGCATGCAACGGCCCAGCGCCGGTCGCGTGAGTTTCGAGGGGCGCGATCTCTACGCGCTGTCCGCGCCCGAACGCAACCGCCTCCGCGCCGAGCGCATTGGGTTTGTGTTCCAGTTGTTTCACCTGGTTCCATATTTGACGGTGAGGGAAAATATCCTCGCGGGTCTGCCGACGGGCAGTGACGTGCCGGCGGCCGCGACGCGCGTCGAAACGTTGCTCCGTCAACTTGGCTTGAGCGAACGCGCGGCGGCGCGTCCGGGCACGTTAAGCGCGGGTGAACGGCAACGCACCGCTCTGGCGCGTGCCCTCGTCAAGCAACCCACGTTGATTCTGGCGGACGAACCCACGGGCAATCTCGATCCGGCAAACGCCGCCGAAGTCTTCCGTCATCTGGCTGCCTTCCATCAGGCGGGCGGCACCGTGGTCGTGGTGACGCACGGCAACGATGCCGCGCCGCACACCACTCGCACTCTGAACCTTGTCGCCGGACGATTGGTTGAGGCTGATCGCCCGGTGAATTCGCCTGTCAACTCCGATCAACCCATTCCTTCCCTATGAGAATAATCACAAGACTGCTGGTGGTGCTGGCCACCTCGGCGCTGGCCACGGCGCTGGCCGCGGATTGGCCCACCTACCGAAACGACTATGCCCGAACCGGTGTGTCGCCCGACCCGTTACCGCGCAACCTTGCCGAAGCCTGGAATTGGCGCTCCGCGCAACTTCCACAACCGGCGTGGCAGGGCGAAGCGAAGTGGGATGGCTGGAACAAAGTTTACGACCTGAAAGCCCGCCAAACGTTTGACCGCGTCTTTCACGCCGTGATCGCGTCCGGGCGCGTTTATTTTGGTTCTTCAGCGGATGATCAGGTCTATTGCCTTGACGCGAAGACGGGGCGGGAGTTGTGGACGTTTTTTACCGAAGGTCCCGTGCGTTTCGCGCCCACGATCGTGAATGGCCGCGCGTATTTCGGTTCGGATGATGGCCGGGTGTATTGCGTGGACGCCACTTCCGGAAAGTTGGTGTGGCAACAGCGGGCCGTGGAGACGGATCGCCGCATTCCCGGCAATGGCCGTGTGATTTCCAACTGGCCCATTCGCACTTCGGTGGTGGTGCAGAATGGCCTGGTCTATACCACCGCCGGAATGTTTCCGTCGGAGGGCGTTCATTTGGTGGCACTCGATGCCGCCACGGGCGCGGTCAGATGGCGGCAGGTGCAAAGCGATCTTCCCGCGCAGGGTTACCTGCTCGCCTCCGCCACGCGGCTCTACGTGCCCTCGGGCCGGAACAATCCAATTGTTTGCGACATCACCGATGGCAGGCGGCTGCATCTGGTCGAAGGTGCCGGCGGCACTTATGCACTGTTGAACGAGGGCATGTTGGTGTTTGGCCCGGGCAAGACCGGTCAACTCGGTGCCGTTGAGGAAGGGCGCAAGGACCAACTCGCCACGTTTCAAGGCAATCACATGATCGTCGTGGCCGGGCGCTCGTATCTTCATTCCGATACGGAGATTTCCGTGCTGGACCGGGCGCGCTATCTCGAACTGGCCCGCGAGCAGAAAGCGTTGTCCGCCCGGCAGGGTCAACTGGCGAAGGAGTTGCGCGAACTGGGCAAGAAAACCGGCACGGAAGCGGAGCAGCAAAAAATCAAGGATCAGCTTGCCGACTTGGGACGCAAGATTGACGCCACCACCGAAGGCATGAACCACTGCGTGCTGTGGCGCAGCGAAAGCCGCTGGCCGTTGAGTCTGGCGCTGGCCGGCGACACGCTGGTGCTCGGTGGCGACGGAGAAATTGCCGGCTTTCACACCGAGCGCGGCACGTTGCGCTGGCAACACAAAGTCAGCGGTGGCGCCTACGGTCTGGCGGCGGCCGACGGCCTGTTGCTGGTCAGCACGGATGAAGGTGTCATTCACTGCCTACGGGCGCCGGCGGCTCACGCGGCCCTTGCACCGGCGCGGAGTGGAAAGGAGGTGCGGCGATGAAGCTGCTGCGTCTCATCCTCACGGTGGCAGTGGTCGGCGCAACGACATCTGCGCTCGCCCAGGAGGCGGGTTTGATCAGTTGGTGGTCTTTCAGTTCGGACCGGCAGCAAGGCGCGTCCATCAAAGCGTGGCACGGCGGACTCAACATCACGCCTTCGGGCAGTTACCGGTTTGCGAATGAGCCGCCGCCGGCCCGCATCGAACTTCCCGCGCGCGATGAACGATTGTTGGTGGCCGAAAGCATTGAGAAAGCGTTGCTGCCCAAACAAGACTTGACGGTGGAAGCGTGGGTGCGCGTGGATCGGCCACAGGAATGGGGCGGCATCTTCAGCGCCTTGCAGGACAACGGCGATTTCGAGCGCGGACTTCTGCTGGGTTTTCGCCACGACCGCTTTTGCCTGGGGATCGCGACAGAAGCCGCTGGGCGATTGACCTACCTCACGGCGGACACCGCCTTCGCCACCGGGCACTGGCATCATGTGGTGGGCACTTATGATGGCAAGCGGCAACGCCTCTTCGTCAATGGCCGGCTCGCCGGCGAGAGTTCGGTCCAATCCGGTCCGGTGTGGTATCCGCCTTCCGCGCCGGTTGTGGTGGGCGCCTATCAGGACGACAACGAATTCTACCGCATGAAAGGTGCGCTGGAGTCAATCCGGGTCTTTCAACGCGCCCTCTCGTCCGAGGAGGTCGCAACCCGGTATCGCCAGCGGGCGGCGGAGTTTCCCGCGCCGGCGCCCGAACCGCTGCGGCTCGCGTTGCCTTATGGCCCGTTCATTGACTGGGTGGATCGCACCACGGCATTGGTGACTTGGGAAACCGATACGGAAATCCCCACCCGGCTGGAGTTGTTTGAGCCGTCGGGAAAGACCACCTCGTTGGGTGGTGACGCTCCGGCGCGCCGGCATGAAGTCCGTCTGACCGAATTGAAACGCGACACCGAGTACCGCTTTCGACTGCTGGCGCCGGATCGAGACGGACGTGAACACGCCACGCGGCGTTATCTCTTTGATACTTCATTTCATTACCAACCAGCACCCGTGCCGCCGGCCGCAGCACAAATAATGGCCGGGCGCGAGACGGAAGCGGCGCTTGCCCGCGAACTGCTGGAGCGAAGTGGCGTCCGCCAGGGTTGGGGCGTGGTGCTTGGAGTTCACGATGGCCGCGTGGCGTTGGAACTGGTGCGGCAGAGCGATTTGAAACTGGTGATTGTGGAAGCGGACGCGCAGCGCGTGGCCGCCGCCCGCAAGTTGCTGTCCGCCGCCGGAGTTTATGGCGTGCGGGCCAGCGTGCATCATTTGACCGGCCCCGAACTTCCGTACGGCGCGTTCATGGCCAATCTCATCGTTTCCGAATCTTCGCTGTATTCCGGTGAGCCTCCTCGCTGGCCCGCTGCCGAGGTGCATCGGATTTTGCGTCCGGCCGGCGGCGTGGTCTTGCTGGGCACGCCTTTGCCAGACGGAGCGGCACCCAAGGTGGAAGCGTGGAATCAATGGCTGGCCTCGGGTGAATTGCTGGCGGCGTGGCGCGAAACCACCGGCAGTTGGTGGCTGCGCTACGAACGCGGCCGCCTGCCGGGCGCGGGAGAATGGAGTCATCAATACGGCAGCGCCGACAACACCTCCACCAGCCTTGACGAGCATGTGCGGGGCGACCTGGAAGTCGCGTGGTGGGGCGATCCCGGCCCGCGGCCCATGCCGGATCGCGGCCCACGCAACCCGGCGCCGCTGAGTGTCAACGGTCGGCTGTACATCCAGGGGGACCGAATCATCTTCGGCCTCGATGCCTACAACGGCAGTGTTTTGTGGTCGGTGATTGCCCCTGAAGTGCGCCGCGCGAACTTGCCGCGTGATTGCAGCAATGCCGCTGCGGACGACGCCACGCTGTACATCGCGCACAATCAGTATTGCCTGGAGTTTGACGGCCAAACCGGTGAGCGCCGCCGTCGCCATTCCGTTCCGCGGGAAGCCCATGAACTCAAGTTCGATTGGGGTTATTTGGCAGTCATCGAGCAACACCTGATTGGCAGCCGCGTCAAGCAGGAAGCCCGCTATCAGGGCGACGACGGTGAATGGTTCGAGGATTATCATCCGGATCAGGTCAGCCGCGTGGTCAGCGAAACGCTTTTCGGCATTGATCTGAAAAGCGGCGCGCATCGCTGGTCATACCGGCGCGGCGCGATTCTCAATTCCACCATCACCATTGGCGACGGCATGATCTTCTTCATTGAAAGTCGCAACCCTGATGCGGTCAATGCGCCGGGTGGCCGGTTGTCGCCTGACGTGTTGACCGACACGCATCTGGTGGCGCTGGATTTGCGGAGCGGCGCGCCCCTATGGGAGCAGGCGCAGGACTTCTCCAAACTCCAGTTCATGACGTACCTGGTTTACAGCCAGAACACGGTCGTGGCCACGGGCACCGACAAGGACAAGCATTTTCACACCTACGCTTTCAACGCCCGGGTGCGGTCGCCGTATGCGGACGAGTCACAGCCGGTCCACGTTGGCAATCAACCGTTGTGGTCGGAAAGTCACAAGGAGGATAAAGGCCATCACAGCGGTCACCTGCAACATCCGGTGGTCCTCAACGGCGTGTTTTACTCGGATCAACGCGCGTTCGACCTCAAGACCGGCAAGACGCTCCGCATTGACCTGCCCGAACGGCGCGGCTGCGGCACCATGTCGGCCAGTGGCAACGCGTTGTTTTTCCGTCACCACTTTCATGGCATGTGGGATCTGGAAACCGACAAGCGCACGCAGTTTGAGGGCATTCGCGGTGGTTGCTGGCTGGGGCTGATTCCCGCCGGCGGCATGTTGCTCGCACCGGAAACCAGCGCCGGTTGCTCCTGCACCCACGCCATTCAAACCTCCGTGGGCTACGCGCCGAAATTGCGGGCCGCACGCTGACGCGCTGGGACTAATGAGTACGAATTCCTGTGCGAAACCGGGATGGCCTGGCATCGCGTCATTGATTTTTCTGGCAACCTGTTTGTGCGCCTTCGCGGCGAAGGATCCGCTGCGGGTCAGCGTGTATTGCACTGCGGGCGACATTCAACAACACCTGAGCACGCCAGTGGGCCGCGAGCGCGTGCTGGTGGTGCTGCAACGCTTGAAGGTGTCGCGGTTGTTTCTGGAGGGCCGGCGTGGAGATGAATACGTGTCGCCCCAACAATTGCGCGAACTCCGGGATTTCTTTGCCGCCAAGGGCATCGAATGTAGCGGCGGCATTGCCACGGTGCCGGGCGCGAAATTCGGCGTGCGCCAGACCGGCGGGCTGGACTGGCTGAACTGGGAGAGTCCGAAAACCCGCGCCGATGTGGCCGGCTTTTTCACCGAGAACGCGCCCATCTTCGATGAGATCATCGTGGACGATTTCTACTGCACCGGTGACGTTTCGCCGGAATCCGATCAGGCCAGGGGCGGTCGTTCCTGGGGCGAATACCGCCGCGATCTTCTGGTGTCCTTGATTCAGCCGATGATCGTGCAACCGACGCGGGCGGCCAATCGCCGGACAAGACTCATCCTCAAGTATCCGCAGTGGTATGATCGGTTTCATCTCTTTGGCTACGATCCGCCGAGAATGTCGGCGCCGTTCGAGACCATCTGGGTCGGCACCGAAGTCCGCGATCCGCAGACGCGGCGCATGGGGTTCGTGCAACCGACCGAAGGTTACATGAACTACCGCTGGCTCACCGCGATTGCCGGGAAGAAAGTGCGCGGGGCATGGTTCGACCACATCGAGTGCAGCGCGCAAAACTTCGTGGACCAGGCTTACCAAAGCGTTCTGGCCGGGGCGCAGGAACTGACGTTGTTCCGCTTGGGCGACTTGATGGCGCCGCATCCGGGTGACGCCATGTTGGCCGAGCGGTTGCCGGAGCTGCAGGAACTGGCCAACCGAATCCGCGGCAAGAGCCGGCGCGGCATTGCATTCTACAAACCGCCCGGAAGCGAAAGCAGCGAGAACATGTACCTGGCGGATTATCTCGGGATGATTGGCCTGCCGGTTCTGCCGGTGGCGGAATACCCGAAGGACGCCAGAGTGACGTTCCTGCCGGTGCAAGCGGCGGCAGATCCCAAGGTCATGGAGAAAATGCGCCGTCATCTGCAAAGCGGTGCGACCCTGATCCTCACACCGGCTTTGTTGCAGGCGCTCGGAGCGGAATCATTTGCACTCGCCGGTGTGGAGCTGGTTGCGGGTCAAGCCGCGTTGGAGGCGATTCATTTTCTTATGGGCGACAATTCGGTCGCGACCGAGATGCCGGTGGAATTGGGCGCGGTCTTGAAGGCGGCCGGTTGCGCCGTGCCGGTAATGGCGATGCTTGACGGACGGGCAGTCCCCTTTTTAACCCGCCGCGCCGCCGGCAAAGGACAGGTGTTCGTCCTCAACGTCCGGACCTTCTCCGAGGAGGACTTTGGCCAGCAAGGGGAATGGTTGCTCGCGCCGAGGCCACTTGGTTTGCCGCGAATCCCTCAACCACTGGCCGATTCGCTGCGCGCCGATTTGATGTCACCGCTGGGCGTACCATTCGGCGCACCTTCCGGAGTCAGCCTGGTCCTAGTGGGCAGAGAGGCGTGTGTTTACAGTTTTCTCGACCAACCCGCGCAGGTCCAGTTTGGAACTGAGGCAGTGGAGTTGCCGGCGCACGGTTTGGCCTGGTTGAAGTAGAGCAGCGGAGGGATGAGCTTCACCAGGCCCTTGAGTTCCGTGGTTTAGTTAGTGAAATTGGGAATTTGAATTGTCCGTGCGACTCTCCCTCACCCTTGATCCCTCTCCCGCTGGGAGAGGGAGACAGCAGTCGTCGCTCTTTTGGTTTGCGGAAAGCGATTCTGCCATCACCGGCCCCCAAAACTCGGATGACTGGCGGGAGATTCCCCCTCTCCATAAACCGCTCGGTCGTAGGGCAGACATTCTTGTCTGCCGGTTCGGGCGACATTCCTGTCGCCCGTCGAGATACCGGACTGGAAAGTCCGGTGAACCGGCAGGCTGGAAAGCCTGCCCCACGGTTCATGGCCCCAATGGGCTTCCATTGTTGGAGGTCGAAGCTCCCCAGGAACCGGAGCGCGACGGTGCTGATAACCAGTCGCAGTTTAATTCAACCTGCTGCGGCTGGTCTGCGACACAGCCGCGCCCCGGTCAGTTCGTTCTAGTCCTCCCACATTAAAACTCATACCATCCATTCGTGAGATGCAGAAAATGGCGGTTCCGATCATCCCACGGGCAGACAGTCAGTTTCTCAGTGGAACTGTAGTAAAAATAGCCTAGCCGCAGGTTGTCTTCTCTGGGTTTTATCCAAACCATTAGTCTCCCGTCAGTGTTGGTGCATGCGGAGACGTACGCCAGGATGCCCTCGCGGTGCTCGAACAAGAATTTCGGCTGGACTGTTAAAGACGTTCTCTGAGCCTCCACCTTTGAAATTAATTGCCCATACAACTCAACACCCTCACGAACAAACCACTCATACCGCAATCGCCCATGATGTCTGACCGCAGCATACGCCACCAAACACGTGACGAGAATTGTTGCTGCCAGGTAAACATGCCGGAGGCGACTGCCACTCCCTACAGGTGACATCCCAAACGTCAAATGAGCGATAAACAAGCACCCGGCTGCAGCCGTCACGAAAATAAGAGCGTAGAAAACGGGATTGGGGATCCTTCCGGGCAGGCAGAACATCAGCGAAATTCCCAACAGGGCAGCCTGAACTACAATGGTCAACCATAAGAGCACGCGGAATCTACAGGCAAACGGATAGTCAGAGCTCTGCATCTGTTTACTCCTCAATTAGGAAGTCCCTCACCCCCGTTATGTTTCCATTGTAGTTCATTGAAAGCTGTCCCCACCGGTCTTGCATATACCTCGTGAAACTAACCCTTGTGCTCCTCGATTCATCGTACGCGCCAATCGCTAAACCAGCACTGAGTGTCTTCGATAGATAAGACAAACCCCCTGGTTTGAAGGCGGCATATCCGGCTGCGTAGCCGGCGAGGTAGCCATATTCATCCGGGCGAAGCAACCCGATTTCTGTGTCATAGGAGGGGCCAATAGTATCGTACTTTTTCATTTGCGTCGGTGCGACCGTGGCATACGGGAGGACCGGTTCTTGAGATTGTGATACCGCTCATCTCCAGCTTCTTGGTGGCAACCAAGCAGTGAACTGACCTGGCCTTGAACAGACTTGCGCGTCACGGTCTTACACCGGATGAAAATCTGGCTGACCGGCGGCGCGTGGGCAAGATGCGTTTACGCGATGCGTTTACGCGGCTGTCCGTCGAGGAATCCGCTGCTTCAAGGTATTTCTCAATTCCGAAATCTGCGCGGCGTCGTCCAGTAGCATCGTCCAGTGTTTTCCACCGAATCCACATTTGTAAGTCAGTCGCACACGAGTGTAACGCGGCTCAATGGGATCAGGCGAAATTGACGAGTCGAGAACGCGGCCAAAGTTGACGAAGCCCCGACCCGACAGGAAAAGGCCTTCGTCCCTAAACTCAAGGTAGCGGCGATTCCTCATGTCAAAGCGTAATGTCAGGCGACAGACCATGGCCGCGCACAGGCCCGCGCAGGCCCCAAGCACCCAGTTCAAGCCCGATACCTGCTGGCCTGCCTCGGCTCGGCGCCAGAGTGCGGTCAGCGCCAAGCCAGAGAGGATAACGGCACCTACGACCAACAGCGGTCGCAAGGTCCGAACCAGGCGCTGGTAACAGACAGCGTTTAAGTGCTTGGGTTGCTCGAACACCGCGCGCATTGAATCTCGGCTAACGTTGGCTCAGACTCCGATAATATAAATCCTTCGCCTCGATCTTCATGCCGGGGTTGTGACCTTGAATGGCGAAGTGGCCGGACTTGTATTCGGCATCGTTGTAGGTCATCACCAATTTGTCATTGATCCAAAATTGAATGTGTTCGCCCTCGGCGCGGATGCGATACTCGAACCACTCGCCGTCCTTGGTGAGGAGTTCCGTCGCCTTTCCCGTCGGTTTGCCGGGTTTCCACAGCCAGCCGGTGTAGGCATCCTGGCTGTTGCAGATCTGCGCTTCGTAACCGCGCGGAAAGCCATCGGGATTGTCGGCCGGCGGATGGGCGCGGAAGTAGAGTCCACTGTTGGCCTTCGCGCCCTGCTCGGTGATGCGGAACCTGCCCTTGAACTCAAAGTCCGTGCAGGTGACGTCGCTGTAAATGTGCCCCATGCCGCCGATGCCGACCAGAATTCCATCCTGGACCGACCAGGTGGCTTTCCCGCGAACCGTCCAGCCGGTGAGGTCTTTGCCATTGAACAGCGAAATCCACTTCGGTTCATCCTGTGGGCTGGCCACGCAACCGAGCAGCAGCAGACTGACAAGAAACGGGAACATTGTTTTCATTTGCTCAAGTTCAGTGGGATGGAATCTATTCGCCTGGCGCGGAATTAAAAGCCTGAAACCGGCCATTCTCATTTTGCCCCGGAGCGCGGCAGTCTCGTCCTGACGAGCCGGCGTAGTTCTGAAGATCCATGCAGCCTCGACGTGCTGCGGCTGGTGCTCCGCACTCAGCCGCGCTCCGCAGGACAAGCATTGCTGTCCTGAATCAGTCGGCTGGACTTGCGCCCAGAAATCCTGATTCAATGCCGCCGTGAAACCAAATCCTCCGCTTCCCGCGCGCGCAACGATTCTCGGGTTGCTCTGCCTCGCCACCTCGCTGTGGGCACAACCAGCCGGACGGCAGTTCATTTTCGAGTCTGATGTCAAGATCGCCATGCGCGACGGTGTTCAACTCACCGCCAACATCTGGCGGCCACAAGCCGAGGGCCGATACCCGGTGGTGTTGATGCGTTCGCCTTACGGGAAGATGGACGAGAAGTGGGACGATGGGAAACACTACACCGCCGCAGGCTATGTCGTGGTCGTGCAGGATTGTCGCGGGCGTGGCAAATCGGAAGGCGTCTGGGATCCGTTCCGCTACGATGTCGAGGATGGGTTCGACACGCAGGAGTGGGTTGGCAAACAGCCTTGGTGCAACGGTGACATCGGCACCGCCGGTGGCTCCTATGTCGGCTGGACGCAGTGGGCTTCCGCGGCCAACGCCAGCAAGCATCTCAAAGCCATGGTCCCGGTCGTGCCGTTCGACAACGCCTACGACATCGCCTACTCCGGTGGGGCGTTCCAACTGGCGTTGTTGATGGGTTGGGGCGCGGCGGTGGGCGGGGTGGCGGTCAGTCCGGACAAACTGCCCGACATCTTCCGGCATCTGCCGCTGAACACGTTCGGCGATCAGTTTGAGAAGAAAGTTCCTTACCTCAATGACTGGGTGGCGCATCCGACCTACGACGATTACTGGAGGAAACGGAGCATTCAACACCGCCACGCCGACGTGACGGTGCCCATCCTGAACATCGGCGGCTGGTACGACATTTTCTCGAAGGCCACGCTGGACATGGCTGCCAAGGTCCGCGCCAGTTCGCGCGACCGCCTCGCGCGCCGCAACCAGTTCGTCATCATGGGACCGTGGGCGCATGGTGTGGGTGGACGCAAGGTCGGCGAACTCGACTTCGGCGACGTGGCCAGACTCAGCGTGGCGTCCTGGCAGTTCAAGTGGTTCGAGTATTGGCTCAAGGGCAAGGAAACTGGCGTCCAGAACTGGCCCGCGTATTACCTCTTCGTCATGGGTGAAAACCGCTGGCGCGGCGAAAACGAATGGCCACTCGAGCGCACGGTGTTTACGCCCTACTACCTGCACAGCGGCGGCAAGGCAAACTCGCTCAAGGGCGATGGCTCGTTGGACACCACCGCACCCAAGGAGGAGAAGCCCGACGAATTCACGTGCGATGGCGATGACCCGGTGCCAACCGTTGGCGGGAACAACCTCGTTGGCGCATCCGCCGGCCCCTACGACCAGACCAAGGTGGAGGAACGCCGGGACGTGCTGGTGTATTCAACCGCGCCGCTGGAGCAGGACGTGGAAGTAACCGGTCCGGTGAGAATGGTGCTCTACGCGGCCTCAAGCGCACGCGACACGGATTTCACCGCCAAACTGGTGGACGTGCATCCCGACGGCAAGGCCTACAATCTCTGCGATGGCATCATCCGCGCGCGCTACCGGAATGGAATGGAAAAACCCGCGTTGCTTGAACCGGGCAAACCCGAGCGCTTCGAGATTGATCTTTGGGTCATCAGCAATCTCTTCAAGCGCGGCCATCGCATCCGCCTGGAAGTTTCCAGCAGCAACTTCCCGCGCTTCGACCGCAATCCCAACAGCGGCAAACCGTTCGGCACCGACACCGAAATGTTGACCGCGAAGCAAACCGTTTTCCATGACACGGAGCGGCCTTCGCACCTGATCCTGCCAGTCGTCCCGCGCTGAACACCATGCAGCGAACCAATGCTTCTTTGTGCCCTCTGATCTATGCACCTTAAATCCTCTAACAGCCTGCGGAAGCTCCCGGGTCTTCTGGCTTTTCTCAGCCTCCTTTGCGGAATGTTTAGCCCGCCAGTTCAAGCTCAAGCCGCCGAAGCTTCGGCGCTCCAAGCCGGGGTGGCCAAGGTGAATTTGACCCCGCCACTTGAAATGAAAACCGCCTTGGGCGGTTACGGCGCGCGAATGAGCAAACCCGTGCTCGGCGTTCACGACACCGTCTGGGTCAAGGCGCTCGTGCTGGCGCGCGGCGAGCGGAAATTCGCACTGGTCACGGCGGACGTTCTGGCGTTTCCACCGCAGTTCAAGGCCGCCGTGATTGAACGCCTTTCCGCGGAAGGCTGGAGCGCCGGCCAGATCATGCTGCTTCCCAGCCATACGCACACCAGCTTCGACATGATGGCGCTGCATCCGGGCAACAAGTTCGGCATCCCGCAAATCGGCTTGTTTCACAAGGAATTGTTCGATCACACGGCGGAGAAGCTGGCCACGGCCGTCCGCCAGGCCGGCCAAAAGCTCACCCCGGTGGTGGCGGGTTCCACCACCGTGAGCGTGCCGGACCGAAACAGAAACCGTCGCAAGGGCCTGACCAGTCATGACACCGATTTGACCGTCACCCGCGTGGACACACACGAGGGCAAACCAATGGCCGTCCTGGTCAACTGGACGGCGCACCCGACGTTCATGACCGCCGAGGACATGCTGTTCTCCGGCGACTGGCCGGGGCATTTGCAGCGCACGGTGGAGGCGTTGATCGGTCCGGGCGTCGTCGCGATGTATTACAACGGCGCGGAGGGCGATCAATCGCCAACGCCGCCAGCCGAGGCTGGAAGCCGCTGGGAACGCGCGGAACGGTACGGCCGCGAGATGGGCATCCAGGCGTGGCGAGCTTGGGAGACAATTCGTCCGCGTGAGGTCAAGGAGTTCGCGTATTGCACCGAGACGATCGTGCTTCCCAAGATTGCCTGGCATCCCGACTTCATGGGCACGGGTGGCGCGGAGTATGGATTGAATGAAACCATGATCGGCGGCTTGCTCAATGCGTTACAGCCGACGCAGACGCGCAGCACGGCCTTTCGTCTGGGTGACCTGGTCATTCTGGGCGTGCCGGGCGAGATGGCGGCGGAGTTGGGCATGGAACTCAAGGCGAAGGCACGGAAGTCCACCGGCGCGAAGTGCGCAACGATCGGTGGTCTGGCCGATGAATGGGTCAGTTACATTCTGCCCGCGGAGGAATGGCGCCGGGGCGGCTACGAAGCCAGCGTGAGCTTCTACGGCGAGACCCTCGGCAGCACGATGGTGGAAGGCGTATTGCGGGCGGCCAACGGTTTGGGCAAAACCGACTGATTGTCGGTGGCGCGTTGAGGAGGGCTGCCGTTAAGCGCCATGACAAACAAATGGCGAGACAAGGTAGGGCGCGTCACTCCGTGCGCGCCGTGGGGAAGCGAGGTGTAAGTTGCGGCGCGCACGGAGTGACGCGCCCTACCCGCGCTTCGCAGGATGTATCGAGACTTCTTTGTTGCAGCACTAGCGCCGCTGGTGCCCTTTAACTGACAATATCATTTTGCGCGGACCAGTTTCGGGCGAGAGACCATTACGCGATAGACGAGAAACATCTCGTCATCCGCGCGGCGGGCGGAAATCAGTTTGAGCGTGGTGGCATGCGCCAGACGACTCACACCCAAACCATCGGCGATGGTGGGGGCGTTCCGTCCGCCAAAGATTTTCGGGCATACCGTCAGACGCAGTTCATTCACCAAGCCGGCGCGGAACAGCGCATCGTTGAGTTCACCGCCGCCTTCGCAGAGCAGCCGCTTCACCCGCCATTCTTTGCGCAGCCAACGGAGCGCGGCGGGGAAATCAATTTCACGGCGACCACGGACTTTGACAGCGTCGGCAACGGTGCGCAGTCGGCGCAGTTGGGCCTGGGAGGCACGCCGGGTGGTAAGCACGATGATCGGCGAGAAGTCATGTTTGAAGATTTCAGCTTGCGGATTGATCGTGCCCGAACCGCTCACAACGATCCGCAGATTGTATTCGGCCAAACCGCGTTGCAGGCGACGACGACGAAACTTGGCAGACCCCGGCCCGAGGTTGATGGGGTTCAAGTCCACGGTGCGTGCGCCGGCCATCACGGCGTCCGCGGTGGCGCGCAGTTCGAGCAAATGATCATGATCCCGCGTGCTGCCGAACGATGACACCGCACGGTTGGCGGTGGCAATTTTTCCATCGGCGGTCATGGCCATGTTGACCAGAACAAAGGGTAGGGGCGGAGGTTTGGTTTTCAGGTTTTTGGTTTTAAATTTGGTCTTCAACGTGCCACCAGAGTTTGCCACTTCTGTTTGAACGTGGAGGAGTGAAATCGGCTACCGCACGAGCATCGCGTCGCCGTAACTGAAGAACCGGTAGCGTTCGGCAATGGCCTCCGCGTAAGCCGTCAATGCCATGTCCTTTCCGTGCGTGTTACCCGGCGCGGCGAAGGCACTCACCAGCATCAGCAAGGTGGAGCAGGGGAGATGAAAGTTGGTGAGCAACGCGTCCACCAGTTGGAAGGTGTAAGGCGGATGAATGAAGATCCGCGTGCGGCCACGTTCCGCCACGCACTTGCCGCCGTGACGCGCCGCGATCGTCTCCAGAACGCGCACGGTGGTGGTGCCGACGGCAATCACGCGCCGGCCAGCGGCCCTGGCCGCGTTCACCGCCTGTGCCGTGGTGGCGCTGACTTCATAGCGTTCTTCGTGCATGTTGTGCGCGGCCAGCGTTTCGACTTTCACGGGCGCGAATGTCGCCAAACCGACGTGCAAAGTCACGAACTGCACATTCACCCCGAGCGTCTTGATTTTCTGAAGCAGCGCTTCGGTGAAATGAAGTCCCGCGGTGGGCGCCGCCACGGAGCCGGACGACTGTGCGAAAACCGTCTGGTAACGCTCGCGATCTTCGGCGGAGTTTTCAGAATCCGCGCGTGTGATGTACGGCGGCAGCGGCACTTCACCCAACTGCGGCAAGAGTTCCTCAAGGTTCTGTGGCGCGTCGAATACCAATCGCCGATGGCCTTCGTCATTCACCTCGATAACATGGGCACAAATGCCTGCGGAATTTCCGTCCGTTGCGAGTAGTGTTATGCACGTGCCGAGGCGCGCGCGTTTGCCGGGCCGCATCATCGCCCACCAGTCGTTGCGCGCGTTTTCTTCGAGCAGCAGGATTTCAAACCTGCCTCCCGTCCGTTCATTCACGCCGCGCAGCCGCGCCGGGATTACGCGCGAATTGTTCATCACCAACACATCGCCAGGATTCAGGTAAGCAGCAAGATCAGCGAACCGTCGGTGATCCACGCGACCTGATTCGCGATCCAGTACCAACAGCCGGGATTCATCGCGTCGTGGGGTCGGATGTTGCGCGATCAATTCCTGCGGCAGGTAATAATCAAAGTCGGCAGTTCGCATCGTTGCCGCAGACTATCAATCGCTCGCCAGAAGGACAATTCGTGCGCGACAGTGAGTGCGGAATGGTACGAGAAGTCAGTGGCCCGGTTCATTGTGTTCTAGCTGTTGGTCACACCACAATATGTAGTGGGTGTTTCTAGTTTTCCGGCTTCAATTCACAGTGGGTGAAAGGTTGTGAATAACTTTTGAGTAACTGTGCAGAATTCTTGTTGACCGAGTGGGGCAGATAGGCGTAAAAGAACATCGTTGTGGGGCAAAAGGCCGTTCGCAGCCCATGATGTGAACAAAATGCCGACCGAAAACATAGTTGAGCAGATTTACTATAACTCGCTTTACCGCCATGGGGTGGATCAGAAGCGGCGAGTTCAAGTGCCGGCCAAGTGGCTGCCGAGTGAAGGAAGCGTCGAGTTCACAGTAATCGTTTGGCCCAAGTCGCCCGTCGGGGAATGTCTGCGCGTTTTGCCGCCGAAGGAAATGGCCGAGTTGATGACGACGATTGACGCGATGCCGAACAGCGACCCCAGCAAAACCGTTCTCAAGCGCATCATTGGTGGCGAGTCGGTACAGGTGGCGGTGGACAAAAGTGGTCGCATCTGTCTGCCCGAAGAAATGGCGCGCAAAGCGGCGATCGGCAGCGAGGCGGTTTTGGTCGGGTTGTTGGACCGGTTCGAGATTTGGAATCCAGAGCGATACGAGAAGGTCAAAGCGTCCGATGCCGTCATGGCCACGGAGGCTTTCAAACTAATGGAATAATCATGAGCTTGGGAAAATTACTAACGGCGGGTAGAAGCCTGGTGAGTGGTCAGGAGGGAACGAGTCGTTATCGCATGCACGAGCATTTGCGGCTGCCCAAATTCATTTCCCCACGAAATCCTTTTGCGACCGAGGCCGGCGCGGCAAAGGCCACGAGCCAGGAGGCTGAAGTCGAATCCAAACGTCCGGTGCGGGTGGCAAGTGCGTCGCCGGCTTCCACGGACGCTTCGCCCGAACGGGCGGTGCGCCGTGAAAGTCCCGGCGATGCGAGTTGGCGGTTGAGCCAGTGGTGGGGCCGTGTGAATCCGTTTTCACACACGGCTTCAGCGGCGCGGCGAGTCGAGTCGCTCAACCCGTGCTTCTCGAAAGGGTCTGTTCAGGGCGAGCTTCACCTGGACCAAGTGCGGGTGGTGCGCAACGACTTGAGTGACGCCGATCTGGAAATTGTGCCCGCCAAGAAGTCGCCCGCGCCGGACAAACGCCCAGCGGCGGCGCGCGCCGGCCAGACGACGGCCGCCGACAGCGCCTGGCGCCGGTTGAGCGCCCGGATTTTTCATTAGCACCGGCCCAAGGTCGCGCGGAGAACTCAGGCGCAGTGCCCGATTTCGCTCACAGGCCGGTGATGATGGCGGAGGTGCTGGATGCACTGAAGCTGCGAACGGGTGGGCGATACGTTGATGGAACGCTCGGCGGGGCGGGGCACGCGGCGGCCATTTTGGCGGCCAGCGCGCCGGGCGGCTGGTTGTTCGGGTGTGATCGGGACGCGGCTGCCGTGGAGGCGGCGCGGGAGCGGTTGGCGGAGTACGCGGGGCGCTTTGAGATAGTGCAGGGGAATTTCGCGGACCTGGCGGGCTGGATTCCCGCTGGCAGTTGCGATGGTGTCTTGCTGGACCTGGGTGTGAGTTCCCCGCAACTGGACAGGCCGGAACGCGGCTTCAGTTTCCAGCAGGACGGGCCGCTGGATATGCGGATGGACACGCGGCAGCGGCAAACTGCCGCGGACCTGGTAAATTCGGCGGGCGCGGAAGAACTGGCGAGGATTTTTTGGGAACTGGGCGGGGAGCGGGATTCCCGACGGCTGGCGCGGGCGATTGTGCAGGACCGGGAACGGCGACCGTTCAGGACGACGCGGCAACTGGCGGAGTTGATTGAGCGGTGGTCGCCGCGGGCGGGCCGACGGACACATCCGGCCACCAAAGTGTTTCAGGCGTTGCGACTGGCGGTGAATGACGAGATCGGATCCTTGACCCGCGGATTGGCAGGGGCGCTGACAATTCTCAAGCCCGGCGGACGGCTGGCGGTCATAACGTTTCATTCGCTGGAAGACCGGGTGGTGAAAGATTTCGGGCGCGCGCGGGCGCGGGATTACACGTTCACGGGAGGAGTGGACGTTCCGGAGTTGCGCGAACCGCGCACGCCCGAGTTAAGCCGGGTGACCCGCAAGGCGTTGAAACCCGGCGTGGCGGAACTGGCGGCGAATCCGCGCAGTCGTAGCGCGCAATTGCGGGTGATGGAGAAGATGTAATGGCAAGAAATCGCAAACATCAGTCGGCGGCGGTTCGTTTTGGGCCGGCATTGAAAGCCTTCATGCTGTGCGCCTTTATCGGTGGATCGGGCGTGGGTTATGTGTGGCAGAAAAGTCAGATTGATGAACTGGGCCGCCAGATCAAGCAGCGGGAAGTGCGGCTGGCCGAATTGCAGTATCAGAACAAGAAACTGGCCGATCACCTGGCGATCCTGCGATCACCCAAGGATCTCCGCCGCCGTCTGCCCGACTTGAAGTTGGGTTTGGTGCCGGTGCATCCCGCCCAAGTCTGGCGACTGCCGGAGCCGCAGGCGGTGGCCGATGACGCAGCGGAGACCAGGTTCGCCGGGCAGGACACCCGCGTCTCCATGACGCCTTGAAGCCGAATGAAAACTTTTTTGCCGCCGCCCGTGCCGCCATTGGTTGAGGAACCGATGGCCGCGGGCGGTCGGCAGAATTTACTGTCGCCGAACCCCAGCCGGTTTGGCGGGAAACCGACAACCAACATGAAATTTTAGCATTTACCGCCGCCCGTGCCGCCATTGGTTGAGGAGCCGATGGCCACGGGCGGTCGGTGATTGAGCAAACATGGCCAAACGACTCCAATTCCGACGTCTGCTCCTGTTGGTGTTTTTGCTCGCCGCGGCCTTCGCCGGATTAGGCTACCGGCTGGTGGACCTGCAGGTGCTCCGCCACGAGGAATTGCGCGACCGCGCCCGGAAAAACACGCAACGCGAAATGCTGCGCGAACCGCGCCGCGGCGACATTCTGGACGCGCGGGGAAATCAATTGGCCACGAGCATTCTGGTCAAAACCGTCTGTGCGGACCCGACCGTCATGAGCAACTACCAGGCAGTGGTCGCCCGTGCCTTGTCGCCCTTGCTCGAAATGCCCGAAGGCGAACTCTACCAGCGCCTGCTCCCGCGTTACCGCACCAACGATCAGGGCCAGGTGTCGCCCTACTTCTCCAATGTGTTGAAGCGCAAGGTAAGGGTTGAAACCTGGGAGAAAATCCAGACGGCCATGCGCGAGCTTGAGTTCGGCGTGGATGAGAGATCTCTTCCGCCGCGCCAACAACGGTTCTTCCGCGACTTGCGCCGTTCGGCAATTTTCACTGAGCGTGTGGACGATCAGTTGCGCGTTTATCCCAATCAACATCTCGCGGCGCACGTGCTGGGTTACGTGGGCATGGATGGCCGGACCAATTCCCCCACCTTCGGCCAAACCATCGGAATGGATGGCATCGAGCACACGCTCAACGAGAAGCTGGCTGGCGTGCGCGGTTGGCGGGTGACAGAAACGGACAGCCGCCGGCGCGAGGTGGTGTCCTTCCGCGAGCAGGATGTCGAGCCGCGCGACGGGTTCAACGTGGTGCTGACGATTGATTCCGTGATTCAGAGCTTTCTGGAAACCGCGCTGGCTGAGGGCATGGAGAAGCATGCGCCCATCAGCGCTTCGGGCGTCGTGGTGCGGCCCCGCACGGGCGAGATTCTCGCGCTGGCGACGCTGCCGAATTTTGATCCCAACAGCCCAGGCGCCGATGCCGAGGCGCGGCGCAATCGAGTGATTACGGATATCATGGAGCCAGGTTCCACTTTTAAGATCGTGGTGGTTTCCGGCGGATTGAACGACCGCGTGGTGCGCTTGACTGACATGTTTGATTGCGAGCACGGTCACTTCGCGTTTGGCGGCCGGATCCTGCACGACCACGGCTCGTATGGAGTGCTTTCCGTGGAGAATATCATCACGAAGTCCTCGAACATCGGCGCGGCAAAGATCGGCATCAAACTGGGCAATCAGCGCCTTCACGATTACGTGTGCAACTTTGGCTTTGGCAGCCGCACGGGCATTCCGCTGCCGGGTGAGGTGCGGGGCCTCGTGCATCCGGTGAGGAGCTGGAGCAAAGTCAGCATTGCTCAAATTCCGATGGGCCACGGCGTGAGTGTGACGCGGCTGCAAATGGCGATGGCCATGGCCGCCATTGCCAACGAGGGCTGGTTGATGCAGCCCATGCTGGTGCGGCGTCTGGAGGATCGCGAGGGCAACGTTGTGGCCGCCTACGCGCCGCAACGCGTGCGCCAGGTCATCAGTGACATCGCCGCGCGCGAGACGGTCCAGGCGCTCAAGACTGCGGTTTCCCCGGAAGGCACGGCGCCCAAGGCCGAACTGGAACATTATACCGTCGCGGGAAAAACGGGTACGGCCCAGAAAACCGTGGAAGGAATCCGCGGATACGCCCCTGGTAAATACATTTCTTCGTTCATCGGATTCTTCCCCGCGGACAATCCGGAACTCTGCATCTCGATCGTCCTGGACGAGCCGAAACAAGGGTATTATGGGGGACAGACGGCCGCTCCCTTGTTCAAGCAGGTGGCTGAACGCTCGGCCAGTTATTTGAACCTCAAACCCGACCGTGACTCGGCCCCGGCCACCATCTCAGAGGCGCTCGCGGCCGGCACCACCGATGGACGGCCGGTCAAAAGCGTTTCCGCGCGGCCCGCGAACCATCCACCCACACCATGACCACCTCACACCTCATCTCTCATCGGCTATTTGTGGCAGCGTTGAACCAGGAGAAAACCACAGGACCTGGCCAGGCAGGTTCACGGGATAAATTTGCCGCGGAGCCGGCTGCCGGCACGCGTTCAGGTGAGGCTCAGTTGTCATCCGGCATGGTAAGCAGTGCCAGTCAGCGGAGTTTGTTGAGCGAAGGTGTGAGTGCCGGGCTACGTTTCCTGCGAGCATGAATCCTCCGGCACGACCCCATTTGCTCGGCATGTTGGCTGGGCTGTTCCTCGCCGTTGGATTGGTGTTGTCCTCGATTTTCGCCACCACGGCGTGGTTGAAGGTGCGCAACACCCAGTTCGTGACGGTGAAAGGTTCCGCACGCAAGGACATCAAGGCGGACCTGGTGGTCTGGCGCGGCGTGTTCAGTGTGGAGGCGGCCGACTTGCTGGCGGCACAAAGAGAATTGAAAATCCAGCAGGGGAAGGTAAGCGCGTTCCTGAGCGAGCGCGGTTTCACGAATTTCCTTTTCACCCCCATCGGAATTGACGAGGTCGTGGCGACGTTGCGCGAGGCGGAAGGACTGACGCGGCAACGCACCGTGGGTTATCGGCTCACGCAGACCGTGCGGGTGGAGTCCAGTGAAGTGGAGCGCATCTCCGAACTGGACAGTGACTCCACCGTGCTGGTGGAGCAGGGCATCGTGTTCACCACGCAATCGCCGGCGTTCATCTACACGCGCGCGGGAGAAGTCAAAGTGGAAATGCTCGCGGAAGCCACGAAAGATGCGCGGGTGCGCGCCGACCAGATTGCGGCGCAGGGTGGTCGCGGATTGGCGGGCCTCCACGACGCGAGCATGGGGGTGATGCAAATTACGCCGCGGTACAGCGGCCAGTTCAGTTGGGATGGCGCCAATGACACTTCGTCGGTGGACAAGACGATCACGGCGGTGGTCACGGCCACCTTTGCGCTGAAGTGAAAAGTGGAAACGCGAGATCTGCCATTCGTAATATCAGCTTGCGGCGGCACGCTGGTGATGGGATCGGGGGAAGGGCCGGTCACACGCGTGATTACCGACTCGCGTCAAGCGCAGGCGGGCGATCTGTTCTTCGCCTTGCGCGGTGAACGATTCGACGGCCACGATTTCCTCGGTGAAGTAGCGCAAAAGGGCGTGTCGGCGGTGGTCCTCGAGCGCCAGCGGCAGCCAGCCGAATGGTCCGGGTGTTCGGTCGTAGCGGTGGACGACACCCGCCGTGCGCTGGGTCGGTTGGCGGCGGAGTATCGGAACGGGTTTGCTCTGCCAGTTGTGGCGGTGGCCGGTTCCAACGGCAAAACCACCACCAAAGATTTGATCGCGGCGGTGCTGGGGCAGAAGCTGGTGACGCTGCGGAGCGCAGCCAGTTTCAACAATGATATCGGAGTGCCGTTGACTTTGCTGCAACTCGAGCAGGCCCATCAGGCCGCGGTGTTGGAAGTGGGCACGAATCATCCCGGCGAACTGGCGCCGCTCGTGAAAATGATCCAACCGCGTATGGGTGTGATCACAAATATCGGACGCGAACACTTGGAATACTTCGGCGACCTTGCCGGCGTGGCCGAGGAAGAAGGCCGGCTGGCCGAGTTGTTGCCCACGGAAGGAAAGCTTTTTCTGAACGGCGACAATGAATGGACCGGACCCTTGGCGGAACGAACGCCGGCGGCCGTGGTGCGGGTTGGTTTCGGCGAGCACAACCAATGGCGGGCGCGTAGTGCGCGATTGGACAAGCAGGGCGTGACGTTTCGAGTGGATGCACCGGGTGCCGAATACAGCGGGGAGTACCGCATCCGGTTGCTGGGGAGACATCAGGTTACGAACGCACTGTTTGCCCTGGCCGTGGGCGCGGAGTTGGGATTGAATCGCGCCGCAATCGAGCGCGGGCTGGCCGAGTGTGAACCGCCCAAAATGCGGCTGCAACTCTGGGAACACAACGGTGTGCGGGTGCTGGATGATGCCTACAACGCCAATGCCGATTCCATGCTGGCCGCCTTACAGTTGCTTAAGGAACTACCGTGCAAAGGCCGGCGGGTGGCTGTGCTGGGGGACATGGCGGAATTGGGTGCGCACCGTGCGGCGGCACACGCGGAAGTCGGTCGCGCGGCGGCAGAGTGGGGCGTGGGGCAGTTGTTCGTGGTGGGGGAGATGGCCGGAGTTACGGCGCAGGCGGCGCGCGACGCGGGTTTGAATCGGGTGATCGAGCTGGCGGACGTGGATTCGGCGGCGGCGGCCTTGAAAACCTTTTTGAAAGCGAGCGACGTAGTGCTGTTGAAGGCGTCCCGCGCGGCGCGCTTCGAGCGCATCAGTGACGCGTTGCGAGGCGGAGAAGCGGGGAAGAGGATTTGAATGTTCTATTATCTAAGCCACGCATTGTTGGACTGGTCGGCAGGCACGGTCTGGGAGAGCTACGTCTCGTGGCTGCGCTTGTTCCGCTACATCACATTTCGCAGCGCGGGCGCGGCCATTACGGCGTTGCTGTTGAGTTGGTGGTTGGGGCCGAAGGTGATTGCGTGGTTGAAACGGTTGAAGTTTGGGCAGGAGTACGCGGACAAGGCCGAGGAAGCCGGCGGCATGGTGGCGCGCGTATTGAGCAAGAAAGGCACGCCCACGATGGGCGGGATTCTCATCATCACGGTGTTAAACCTGACCACCTTGCTCTGGGCCCAATGGAACACCTTGATTCAACTGACCCTGCTGGCCGTGCTGGTGCTGACCGCGTTGGGCTTCTACGACGACTACGCGAAGATCCTCCAGCAGAGTGGCGGCGGCACGAAACCCTACGTGAAATTGTGGGTGCAGGTGCTGCTGGCGGTGTTCGTGGGGCTGTACCTCTGGCTGCTGCCGGTAACCAGCCATTTGCGGATTCCCGAAAGCAAGGTGGTCCTCGAGAGCAACCTGGTCAGCGTGATGATGGTGCCGTTTTACAAGTATCCGATCCAAGCCGGAGTCGTGGTGGGACTGTTGCTGACGACCATTACCATCGTGGGCAGTTCCAACGCAGTCAATCTGACCGATGGCCTGGATGGCTTGGCCATCGGTTGCACGTTAATCACTTCGATTGTGTTTCTCGTGCTGACCTACCTGGCGGGCAACGTCATCACCGCCGCGTACCTTCAGATTCCTTATGTGGAAGGGGCGGGGGAATTGACGGTCTTTTGCGCGGCTCTGATTGGTGCGGGCATGGGGTTCCTGTGGTACAACTGCCATCCGGCGCAAGTGTTCATGGGCGACACCGGTTCGTTGGCGCTGGGGGGCGGATTGGGCATCGTGGCGGTGTTGATCCATCAACCGTTTGTGCTGGTGATCGCCGGCGGGGTGTTCGTCATGGAAGCCTCGTCCGTGATTTTGCAGCGGGGTTGGTTTCGTTATACCAAGCGACGCACCGGGGTGGGCGAGCGGCTGTTTCGGATGGCGCCCCTTCATCACCATTTCGAGAAGAAGGGTTGGTACGAGTCGCAGGTGGTGATGCGATTCTACATTTTGTGTGTGCTCTTTGCCGTGATGGCGTTGAGCACGTTAAAGATTCGGTGAGAAAGCAAACCGAGTGTGTTGGGTGGCCGTTGGGCGGCACCCGAAATCCGGACCTCGAGCATCACTTTGAGCGCATGTTGAATGTTGGGAACAAACTGGCTGGCGGCTTCCGTCGTTGCGTGTCGCGGGGAAGTGCTTTTACTCCTTGCACGACGGAGGTTTCGTTGTTAGAAGCAATGACTGAAGCGGCAAAGCGCCCGGCCACGCGTGGCGTGGTTCTGATATCACCCGCTTGTTCGAGCTTTGATCATTTTCGAAACTGTCAACCGAGCGGGCAAAGGCTTGGCCGCAAAGTGAAATCAACAGGTGGGGGTGGTCCGGCACGCGGCCCCCATATAAACGGTAGATTGTGGCGGCCAGCCATGTGGCTGGAGCTTTACCACAGAAACGATTTGATCCGGGGTTTTGTGAGGGAAAAGCCCGGAGCAAAAAACATTAACCATTCCTCAACGAAAGGACGCATAGCGCGTCAAAACCATGAATAGTCCCAGTCCGCTGGTCCCCCAGGGCTCCCTGTTGGAGCAAAAAAACCGAAGCCGTTCACGGGTCAAACTCGCTTTCTTCTGTGTAGTGGGTGTTCACGTGGTGGGCTTGATGGTCCTGCTGATGCAGGGCTGCAAACGTGAGCAACCGCCGGCAGTGGAACCGCCCCAATTGCCCGTCTTTGGAGAAAGCGCCTTCCCGCCCGTGGACACCAACCTCGGACAGCCCACGGTGGTCGAAACCTCCGCGCCACCGCAACTGCCTGAATACGTTCAACCGACGCCGCCCCCACCGCCCCCGCCGACCACCCAGGAATACGTTATCCAGCGCGGAGATATGTTTGCCACGATCGCCAAGAAATTCGGCGTCTCCGTCAAGGCGATTCAAGACGCGAACCCGACGGTGGATCCGTTGCGGTTGCAGATTGGCAAGACAATCATCATTCCGCCACCCTCGCCGGCTACCGAAACGGTACCATCCGGCACCACGCCGGTGACCGCGCCTGGCGAAACGGTGTATGTCGTCAAGTCGGGAGACAATCTGACCATCATCGCCAAAAAATATGGGACGACCGTGAAAGCATTGCGGTCCGCCAATAATTTGACCACGGACCGCATCAAAGTGGGCGACAAACTCAAGGTGCCGGCCAAGTCGTCCACTCCGTAATGGGCGGCAGAGGCTGGTCCGCGAGGGGCAGTTGCCCCGCAGGCGTCCGGGTTTGCGTTGTGAAATGAAGCTTGCTGTAACCACGCTCGTGTCTTGCGTAGCCGCCTTGTTGGCGCTGGGGTTGGTGATGCTTTACAGCTCGAGCATGGTGATGGTGAATTCCAAGACGCAGACCACGATCGGCGCGCATTACTTGATCATGCAACTGATTTGGTGTGCGCTGGGCCTGGGAATCTGCGTGACGGCGACCGCGCTTGACTATCGTTGGTTAAAGCGGATTGCGTGGCCGTTGTTCATCCTGGCGGTGGTGCTGCTCGCGCTGGTGCTGGAGCCGCACTTGGGCAAGAAAATCAACGGCGCCCGGCGCTGGTTCAGTATTGGCGGCGTCAGCGTTCAACCGTCCGAATTCGCGAAGCTGGCGCTCATTGTGATCCTGGCCTGGTACGGCGAGCGCTATCAACGTCAGATGCATACCTGGCAACGAGGCATTGTCCTGCCCGGTCTGATTATCGGCATTGTGCTGGCGTTGATATTCGTCGAACCCGACCGGGGCTCGACCGTTCTGCTGGCGGCGGTAAGCGGGGCCATGCTACTGATTGCTGGAGTCCGCTGGAAGTACTTCATGCCGCCCATCCTGCTGGGGCTGGGCGCCCTGACCATTTCGCTGATGCTGGACCCGGTGCGCAGCAAGCGAATTTTCAGTTGGTGGTACTTGGAGGAAAGTAGATCCGGAGTCGGCTATCAGGCGGATCAGGCCATGCTGGCTCTGGGCGCCGGCGGGTGGACCGGGCTGGGGCTGGGCAACGGTCGGCAGAAGCTTGGGTTCATTCCTTATCACCACACGGATTTCATCTTCTCCATTATCGGCGAGGAACTCGGATTGATCGCGACGCTGCTGGTGGTGCTGGCGTTCGTCTTGATCGTCATCTGTGGCATCTACATCGCCGTGCATGCCCGGGACACGTTCGGCTTATTGCTGGGGGCGGGCCTGACGTTCCTGATCGGCTTGCAGGCTTTCATCAACATTGGTGTCGTGACCAGCGCGTTGCCGAACAAGGGCCTGCCGCTGCCGTTCATCAGCTATGGGGGTTCGAATCTCCTGCTGATGTTGTGTTGCGTGGGTGTGCTGTTGAGCATTGCCCGCCAGGGACGCGCTGCGGCCACCGAAGTCAATCCGTTCGCCGCCACCGACGAACTGCCTACCGAGCAAACTGCGTGATGCCGACTCGCCAACCAACGCCTTTCGTGGCCATCGCCTGCGGCGGCACGGGCGGCCATCTGTTCCCAGGATTGGCGGTGGCGGATCAACTCACTGCGCGCGGCTGCACGGTGACCTTGCTTGTTTCGCCCAAGGAAGTGGATCAACTCGCGGTCAAGGCGCAAGGTTTCGAAAGTTTTACGCTGCCCGCCGTCGCGCTGCAATCGGGCCAACGCCTCGCCTTCGTGCGCGGTTTTTGGCAATCCTGGCGTGCCGCCCGGAACTTTTTCAACACCCGGCGTCCCCAGGCGGCATTGGCCATGGGTGGTTTCACCAGCGCGCCTCCAATCCTTGCCGCGCGCAGTTTCGGCGCGAGGACGTTCCTGCACGAATCCAACACCATACCCGGTCGCGCCAATCGCTGGTTGGCGCGCTTCGTGGATCAGGCTTTTGTGGGGTTTCCCGGGGCTGCACCGTGGTTGCGGGCGCGCAAGGTCTGCGTCACCGGTACGCCAGTCCGGCCTCAGTTCCGAGTTCGCCCTGCTGCGGAGTGTCGCGCGGCGCTGGGTTTTGATCCAGGCCGGCCGGTGGTCGTGGTTATGGGTGGCAGCCAGGGTGCGCGCGGCATCAACGACCTGATTTTGGCGACCCTCCCGTTGTTTGGAAATCGTGCTCCACAGTGGCAATGGCTGCACCTCGCCGGGCCGCAGGACGCGGACAAACTAAGGTGTGCCTACCAGCAGCACCGCCTCGCGGCTCAAGTCCATCAATTCTTTGCGGAGATGGACCTGGCATTGGGAGCCGCCAGTGCGGTGGTGAGCCGCGCCGGTGCTTCTTCACTGGCGGAACTGGCCGCCATGCGGGTGCCGGCGTTGCTGGTGCCGTTTCCGCACGCGGCGGATAATCATCAGTTTCACAACGCCCGCGCGTTTGCGGAAGCCGGTGCCGCGCGACTGCTCGAACAGCCGGACGCCAGTCCGGAAAGAGTCCTGGCTGAGTTGCTTTCCCTCGTTGAGGTTCCGGCGGCGCGTGGGGCGATGCAGGCCGCGCTGGCGAAATGGCACACGCCGCAGGCGGCGGAGCAAATAGCGGAGGCCATCCTTGCGACCGTTGCCCGCGGCGCGGACTACCCGGCGTCGGCGAGGGCAACCCAGGTCGCGAACCGGCCTTCGGCCAGGATCGCCAATGCTCCGGACGGACGGGTGCGTTTGCATTTGCGCGAGCGGTCCTGGCTGGGAGAGGCGGATTTGCCAATGATCTTTCCCGGACGCGCACGCTTGTTCAGCCGCTACAAATGACTGGAATCAGCGACATCATGGATTGTCCAAACTCAACCGGCTCGTCCCTTGCGGCCAGCGCCGAAGTCGCCGCGCCCGAGCCATTGCCGGCTTTCACTCGGGGCCGGCAACTGGCCGAGGAACTGGCGGCGCGAGTGTCGCCGCAAACCCACCTCCGGCCGGACGAACCGCTGGCGAAGCGCACCACTCTGCGGGCCGGCGGTTCGGCGGATGCGTATGTCGAGCCTGCTTCAGAAGTTGATCTCGCGGCGATTTTGTTTTTTTGCCGTGAACGCCGCCTCCCTTTCTTCGTCCTCGGCCGCGGCTCGAACCTGCTGGTACGGGACGGCGGCTTTCGCGGCGTCGTGATTTGTCTGGCACACGAAAACTTCAGCCGGATTGAGATCACGGGTGAGCGCATGTCCTGCGGGGCCGGCGCGCGGCTCAAGCAAGTTGCGGTGGAGGCCAAGCGTCACGGCTTGAGCGGCGTGGAGTTTCTCGAAGGCATTCCCGGCAGTGTCGGCGGCGCCCTGCGCATGAACGCCGGCGCCATGGGCGCTTGGACCTTTGACGCGGTGGAATCGGTGCGGTGCATGGATCACGCGGGCAAGGTGCTCGAAAAACCGGCGCGCGAAGTTCGAGTGGAATACCGGAGTTGTCCCCTTTTCCAAACGCATATTGCCTTGGGCGCGGTATTCAAAGGCAAAACCGCCCTGCGTCAAGAAATTGAGCAACGCATGAATGCGTACAGCCGGAAGCGCTGGGATTCACAGCCCGCCGCGCCGAGCGCAGGCTGCCTGTTCAAGAATCCAGCGTCCATTCCGGCGGGCCGGTTGATTGATGAACTGGGTTTGAAAGGCACGCGCATCGGTGGGGCCATGGTTTCGTTGGAGCACGGGAATTTCATTGTCAATGACGGCACGGCCACTGCGCGCGATGTGCTCGAATTGATGGCGTTGCTCCAGGCCCGCGCCCGGAGTGAACGCGGTGTTGAGCTGCACACCGAGGTGGAAATCATCGGTGAAGATTAGCATGAGCGAACCCTTGAAGATTACTGTGATGCTGGGCGGTCCGAGCGCTGAACGCGAGGTGTCGTTAGCTTCCGGCACGGCGGTGGCGGCGGCATTGCGCTCGCGCGGACACGAAGTATTTGAACTTGATCCGCGCGAAACCGGCTGGGCTCTAACGCCGGGAACGGACGTGGTTTTTCTCGCGCTGCACGGGACTTATGGTGAGGACGGCACCGTGCAGGCCGCGCTCGACCGCTTGGGCGCGCTCTACACCGGCTGCGACGCCGAGGCCAGCCGGATTGGTTTCGATAAAGTGCTGACCAAGGAACGTTGCGTCGCTCATCGAGTGCCGACGGCGAGGTTCGCGGTGGTGGAATCCGAAACCACTCCCTGGCTGCGCGGCTGGAATCCGCCGGTGGTGCTTAAACCCGTGTGTCAGGGGTCGAGCGTGGGACTGCAATTTGTTGAACGCGTCGCGGACTGGCCGGGTGCGCTCGCAGAAGCGTTGCGCCATGATTCCCGGGTGTTGGTCGAGGAGAAGATTACTGGTCGCGAATGTACGGTGGGCATCCTGGGAGGAGAAACGCTGCCGATTGTCGAGGTCCGGCCCAAGGCCGGCATCTACGACTACAAAACCAAATACAGCGCCGGTACCACGGATTATTTGTGTCCGGCGCCCTTTGACGAGGCGACCACCCAGCGGGTGCACGCGGCGGCGTTGGCGGCATTCCGGGCAATTGGCGGGCGCGATTACTCGCGAGTGGACGTGATGGTGCGCGCGAATGGCGATCCGGTGGTGCTGGAAGTTAATACATTGCCGGGCATGACGGAAACCAGTCTGTTGCCCAAGGCGGCGACGGCGGCGGGAATCAGTTACGCGGAATTGTGCGAGCGCATGGTTAGGCTCGCGTTACGTCGCAAATGAAAAAACGAAAAACCGAAATGGCCGTGCTGATTTCCGCGAAGCCCGCATCCGCCTTGGTGTTTGAAAGCAGACTATTTCATTCCCATGTGGTTCAACCGTAAACAACGAAATCGGAGATTGAGTCGCGGACACGTGCTGGATGTGAAACTGCGGTCCGGTCAGGTACGGGCCTCGCGGATTCGTCTGGCTGCGCTGGCGACCGGGTTGGTGTTCGGAACCGTCTTCGGTATTTACCTGCTCTGGCGATTGGGCGAGTGGGGATTGAATCAGTTGGTTTACGAGAATCGCACGTTTGCCATTGAGCAGATTGACGTGCAAACCGACGGCGTGATCTCCCCCGATCAACTGCGTCGTTGGGCGGGGGTGAAAGCCGGGGCGAATTTGTTCGCCCTCGACCTCGCGCGCGTGAAGCGCGATCTCGAATTGGTGCCTCTCATCGGATCGGTTTCCGTGGAGCGGCTTCTGCCGCGCACGGTGCGTATCCGCGTGACGGAACGCGAAGCGCTGGCCCAGGTCAACGTCCCGCGACCGCGACCGGAGGGTGGCCTGGAAGTAGTGGTCTTCCACATAGACACCGAAGGCTATGTCATGGTGCCGCTCGACCCGCGGCAGCGCACCACTCCGCTGCATCAAACCGAGGATTCACTTCCGGTGCTTTCGGGCCTGCGTCTGCCAGACTTGCAGCCCGGTCGTTCCATCGAGTCGCCGCAAGTGCGCTCCGCGTTGAATCTGATCTCCGCGTTCGCAACCTCGCCCATGGCGGGCCTGGTGGATTTACGGCGCATTGATGTCGGTTTGCCGGAAGTGCTGGTGGTGACGACCGGTCAGGGGAGTGAAGTGACCTTCGGCCTGCGCGATCTCGACCGGCAACTGCGGCGCTGGCGCGAGATTCATGATCTGGGCCGGCGCCTGAAACGCGAGATTGCCACGCTGGATCTGGCGGTGAGCAACAACGTACCGGTGCGCTGGTTGGAAGCCAGCGTGCTGCCAACGTCGCCCCCGAAATTGCCGCGAACCACCCGCACCAAGAAACGCAATGTTTGACTCCTCCTCCATCCTCATCGGCCTTGAAATCGGGACTTCCAAGGTGTGCGCCGTCGTCGGCGAGATCAATGCCGAGGGCGCACTGAACATTGTCGGTCTCGGACAGGCGCGCTCGCGTGGTGTGCGCAAGGGCGAGATTGTGGACGCCGCTGCCGTTGAGGAGGACGTGCGCCATGCGATCGCGGAGGCGGAACAAATGGCGGACGTGGAGATCCGTAGTGTTTATCTCGGGGTGACCGGCGGACACATTCGCGGGTTCAACAACCGCGGCGTCCATCCGGTGGTTTCCGCCGACCGCGAAATTTCCGAGGAGGATGTGCAGGACGTAATCAAGAACGCCAAGGCGATCAATCTGCCGGCGGAGAACAGCGTGCTGCACGCAATCCGTCAGCACTTTCTGGTCGATGGCCACGATGACGTGACCAATCCCGTCGGCATGTTGGGCGCGCGCCTGGAGGTGGACGTGCATGTGGTCCACGGGCATTTGAACCGGCTGCAGAACGCCATTCGCGTGGTCAAAGGCATGCAATTGGAAGTGGATGAAGTGGTGTTCAATGGTCTGGCTTCATCCCTCGCTCTGTTAAGCAACGAGCAAAAGGAATTGGGCGCGCTGGTCGTTGACATCGGCGGCGGCACCACGGATTACGCGGTGTACGCCGACGGGGTCATCAAACACACGGGCGTGCTGGCCGTGGGCGGTGATCACCTTTCCAACGACCTGGCTTACGGATTGAAGGTGCCGTTGAGCCGGGCGGAGCAGTTGAAACTCCAGCACGGGGCGGCTCACGTGGACGAGAGTGTCCGCGGCCAGACCCTTACGCTCACCAGCGAACTCGGCCTGCCGCTCAAGACCATCAACTGCGAACATTTGCGCCGCATCATGGTGTTGCGGCTCGAGGAAATCTTCCAACTCATCGGCCAGGACCTTGAACAGGCGGGCTTGCTGGATTACCTGCGCGCCGGCGTCTTTTTGTGCGGCGGTGGGGCGCGCATCCCGAATCTGGCGCAACTGGCCGAACAGGTTCTGCAATTGCCTGTATGCATCGGCAGGACCAATTCGGTCAGCGGCTTGAAATCCGCGCTCGATCAACCGGAGTTTGCCACCGCCATCGGCCTGGTGAAATTTGCGTCCTTCAAATCCCGCAAGCGCGAGAGCCGGGCTCCCTGGACGCACGGAATCAAAGGCGCACTTTCCCGCTTGCTGTCCCGAAGCTAAACCCTGCTTTGTTATGGAAACCCAGATCCCTCTTGTCAATCCTCCCGAACCTCCCGCGCCGCGGCTGTGCGTCAAGATCGTCGGCGTCGGTACCGCGGGCGGTGCCATGCTCGAACAAATCATTGCCGGGGATTTCGCCGGGGCCGAGTTCGCGCTCGTGAGCACTGATGCGCCCGCACCCGCGATCAACGCGTCGGTCAAAGTGATCCCGCTGGAAACAAAGCTGCTGCGCGGTCTCGGCACCGGCGGCGATCCTGAGCGAGGTCGCAAGGCGGCGGAGGAGAATTATCAAACGCTCAAGGAAGCTTGTGCGGGCGCGGCCGTGGTATTCATCGTGGCTGGTCTGGGCGGCGGGGCGGGCACGGGCATCAGTCCGGTGCTCGCCCGGGCGGCACGGGAGAGCGGCGCGCTGGCTTTGGCGTTTGTGACGCTTCCCTTCGATTGCGAAGGCAATCGCCGCCAGCAGCAGGCGCGGCAGGGACTCGAACTGCTACGGGCCGCCGCGGACGGAGTCATCTGCCTGCCGAACCAGAAAGTGTTCCGGCTGATTGATGAGAACGCCAGTCTGCTGGACACCTTCCGCACGACGACCCAATTCCTGATGGAGGGCGCCCGGGGGGTGTGGCGACTGCTCATGCATCGAGGATTGATTGAAATTCATTTCGACGAACTGAGCGCCCTGTTGCGCGACCGCCGGGGTGAAAGTTGTTTCGCTGCGGTGGAGGCGGCGGGCACCACCCGGGCGCGCGACGCGCTGGAAAAACTGCTGGCGCATCCGTTGCTCGATGATGGGCAGGCGTTCAAGGAAGCTGATGGCGTGGTCGTCAGTCTCATGGGCGGGCCGGACCTGACCATGGCGGACGTCAACCGCGTGATGGAGCAGGTGAACCAGCAATGCCAGCGGGCGCAAGTCATCATGGGCGCGGCGGTGGATGAGAAGTTCCGCGACCGGTTGGCGGTGACGGTTATTGCCATGCGACACCGCGGCGATAACGAAAAACCGCACGTAAAAGAAACCGGTTCCGCCGTCCATTCCGCCGAAGGGCAGCCAGAGGACCTCGATACGCAACTCTTGGAGAAGCAGACTACCGCGCGGCCGGCGTCGCGGTTCGTTCCGCCGCCGCCCGTGTTGACGACCGAACAGCGCGAGCAACTCCTGACGCGGCAGGCGGGCGGGCGGGTGCGCAAGACTTCACCGCGCCTGCGGCAGACCAGTCTGCCGCTGGAAATCGTGAACAAAGGCCGCTTCGACAAGACTGAGCCGACGGTTCACAAAGGCGAAGACCTGGATGTGCCCACCTACATCCGGCGCGGCGTGGCGTTGAATTGAATTCGGCCTTGGTCGGGCAAGGTGAAGAAGTCAAAAATCGCGAGTTAGATCACGCACATGAATTCGCAAAGCCTTGGCAATGCGCGCTAAGGCGTCCACGGAGATGTTGACATATCCGCGTTCGACTTCTCCCAAATACTTGGCAGTCAAGTCCGCCCTCTCGGCAAGCGACTCCTGGCTCAGCGTGGCTTGCTTGCGATAACTGCGGATCGTCTCACCAAGGAGACGGCGATGATGTGGACCTGACACGACCCGTTACGCAACCAAGAAGCACAAAAGGCCGAAACCCGATATATGTTCTTTTTTTGCTTGTGTTCTTCCGGCAGGTGTTTTACAAGGGCAATGTCTTGATAGTTAACCACTGCGGGAAGCCTATCGAGGGAAAACCAAGTTGTTTAACGGGAATGCGTATGAAGACGAAAAGCCAAGGAATCCTCACGGCAATGACACTTGTGTGTTTGGCCTTTGCGCCATGCATACGTGCAATCGAAAACCTCCACATCTCTGTCCAGTGCCCTGACGTCGTGTTATCTTGGCCGAGCATAGAATGGACTGGGGAAACGTACATCGTCCAGTACCGGGAAACACTCAACACGAACTCGGGGTGGATCACGCTGACCAACGCGCTACCAGCTCAGACTGGCACTAATGTGACAACCTTTATCCATTCCAATCAGGTAGATTGCCCGACAGGCCAAGTCTTCGGCATGATGAGTGGGGACGACGGTGGCAGCGGTTCTTGGTCGGGCAGGGAGAGCGAGCGAGACTATTTCAAACCATCGTGGCCAGCGGTAATACCAAAAGACGGTTTACAGTCACCGCGGCCATTGGCGATTTATCCTCCCGGAATTGATCTGCGCGGTTGCATCATCATCTGGCCCGATGGCTCATTTGACGAGTGGAGTAAAGAACTGGTCGC